>Ga0105049_10002413_pt1 | contig 22122 bp, 19 predicted proteins | sample MAT06_FD_78087 | JGI IMG/M metagenome (GOLD analysis project Ga0105049, IMG submission 78087) | Freshwater microbial communities from Lake Fryxell liftoff mats and glacier meltwater in Antarctica - MAT-06 | ecosystem: Environmental > Aquatic > Freshwater > Ice > Liftoff microbial mat | place...
GATCTCGCCGGTGTGGATGATGGCCTGGGCGTGACCCTTGGAGCGGCGGACCACGGCGTGGGTGCGCGCGATCAGCTCGTCCTTGTGGAAGGGCTTGGTCATATAGTCGTCGGCACCGCCGCCGAAGGTCTTGACCTTGGTCTCGATCTCCGAGGTGCCCGACAGGATCATCACTGGGGTATTGACCTTGCCGACGCGCAGCTGACGCAGAACCTCGAGGCCGTTCATGTCGGGCAGGTTCAGGTCGAGCAGGATCAGATCGTAATCATAGATCTTGCCCAGATCGATACCCTCTTCCCCGAGGTCGGTCGTGTAGACGTTGAAACCTTCCGACTTCAGCATCAGCTCGATGCTCTGCGCGGTCGCGTGATCGTCTTCGATAAGCAGAACGCGCATTGATGCCCCTCCAGGCGAAGCTTGACGGTATCGCCCCACATCCAGCGTGGAGTAACCTTGTTCGAGAGTTAACCGATGAAAAACTTAAGAAAGGTTAACGTCACCTCATTGAGGCGAATCGTAGGCTGATTTGCGAATCGGCGTCGAGCCTTCTGAGTCAAGCGGGCGCACTTTTCCGTTCGGACCCCGGCCGAGCCGGTCCCGTCGGCATACGTCCAAATCCGACGTAGGTAAGGACCATATTCCTATCGGCGGCGCAGCGACCTTCAAATGGCAGAGGTCGGACGGGATGATAGGAGCTTTGCAATGGATGAGACGTACAGGACACCGGTGCCGGACGCAGATCGGAATCGCGCGGGCCTCGCGATCCAGCTGGTCGCCGCGGCGACCGGGGTGACGGCCGAGCGGATGCGGGGACGGGTCCGTTTGGGCGGGGCCGAGTGCCGCGCGCGCTGGCTGGCCATGTATCTGTCCTACATCACGTTTGGCTGGCCGCTGGAGCGGGTCGGTCATGCCTTTGGTTTGAACCGCGCGACCGCTGCGGCGGCCTGCCGATGGGCCGAGGACGAACGCGACCGCCCGACCCTTGACGCCATGCTGGACCGACTGGAACGCTGCGTGCGCGAGGTGCTGGATGCGCCAGTCTGCGAGCTGCCGGCATGAGCGCGGGGCAAGCCCGGCGTCTGTTGGCGCGGCGTGAAGGATGGGTCGAGGCCTCGGGATCGGGTTACAGCGTGAGAGTCGGGCGGGACCGTCGCAGTCGGGTATTGTTGACGATCGACGAGCCCGCCTTCCGGCGATTGGTGGACGACCCGGGCCTGAGAGCCCGGCCTGGCGGAGGCTGGATGGCGCGGGCCGCCGGCGTGCAGGACGCTCACCGGTGCCAGGCCGGGCGGCCCGGGATGATCGAGGGTGTGCAGTCAGTCGTCGGGGACGACGGGCGGATCACCGCCCATCGCGCCAACCTGGGGCATTCTGCCGTGGCCTGGCTCGCGCGTCGCCGGGACGCGGAGGGGCAGATGCTTCTGACGCCGGCCCAGGTCGCCGCCGCCGATCAACTGGGCCGCGACGCGGAGGCGGCGCTGCGCGGGCCGTCACTCACCATGCGCTGGGACGCCCTGCCGCGTTCAGGCTCGGGCGGAAACGCTGCGGGACAGTCTGAACCCGGCCCGTCGGCGCTGGCGGCGGGCCGACGCGTCGAGGCAGCATTGGCCGCCTGCGGGTCCGCGCGCGGCATGATTGAGGCGATCTGTATTCGGGCCTCGGCCCTTCAGGCCGCCGAACGGGATCTTGGGCTGCGCCGCAAGGAGGGCAGAAGTCTGCTGAACGCCGGCCTTTCGACGCTGGCCGCCCACTATCGGATAGGTTGACCGATGGAAGACGCGCCGGTCGATGTTACAGGCTCGTAACTTTTGCACTGAAGCCTTCCGCTCTAGAGTGTCCCGGAACCGCGCGTCACGACGCGGAGATGCAGTGGCGCCGCAGACCGTTCAACCGGGCAGCGCAGACCGGGGATTATCTTGAAGTCAGTTGCTTGCGGCGTGATAGCGATTTCGTGCCTGGTCGGCGCGCCGGCGGCCGCACAGGACGCTCTGGCGGTGCGCGCGCTCACCAATGTCTGTTTGCCCTACGCCTCGCGATCCCAGAGCTTCGAGAAATCGATCCGGGCGGCGCGCGTTCTGGAGTTTCGTCGACCCGTCGACGACCGGGCACCCGTGGACGAATGGGCGTCGAAGATCGATCTGATCTCGAACGATGGAAACTGGCGTATCCGGATGGAGGAGGGTTCTCGCGAGGACGGCGAAGCCCCGGTCTACGCGGCCAGCTGCAGCATCTCTTCACGGCACGCCAGTGCGCGCGAGCTGGGCGAGCTGGGGCGCCGCGCCTTCAACAATCCGGCGCAATGGACGGTTTCCGCCGACAATCGCTGGCGCTGGGAGCGTCGCACTCGGCGGCCCCAGGAATATCGCCTCGCCGTCGAAGTCACCGAGCCGGCCCAACAGTTGCCGACGATGACAGTGACCGGTTTTTACTATTGAGCTGAGGCCGTTGCGGCGTCGCGAATTCGTCCGACCATGGCGTTCAGGCCGTTGGCGCGCTGGCGCGTCAGTGCTGACGGAAGGCCAAGGCGATCCAGGGCGGCGCGGGCGTCGAAGGCCAGAATTTCGGCGGGCCGGCGATCCGAATAGAGACGCAGCAGCAACGCGATATTGCCTTTCGACAGGGCGCTGTCGCTATCGGCGAGAAAGCGCAAGCGATCCCCCTCCCGCTGCACGGCCAGCCAGACCTGAGCAGCGCATCCCGGAACCTTGCCGGCTTCGGTCCGATCGGCATCCGGAAGCGGTGCCAGGCCCTTGCCCAGTTCGATGACGTATTCGATCCGGCCCTCCCAGTCGCCCAGGAGGTCGAACTCCTCGACCAGCTCGGCCAGGGTGTCGTCGATAGAATCGTGAAGCGTCATGCAAGCCAGATAGGCAGGGACGGCGTTAACGACAACCGCGCGACATGTCCCCCGAAAACAGGCTGGTCTCCGCTGGACGCAGTCGCCTGGAACGGGTGCGTGCTTTGGACGACTCATCCGCACCGCTAGGCTGGAGTTCCGCCGGCCTCACCCGGCCTCATCCATTACGCCATTGATCCAGTCCGCCCGCCCCGATCCCGGCCCTGCTATCGACCCAGCGCGGGGCGATCGCCCCGCGCTGGCCGCCTGGCACGCCGGCTGGGCGGTGGCGGCCGCTCTTCTGGCCCTCGGCGGCCGCTGGATCGGCGGCATTGACGGACCGGTCTTCTACGGCGTCCTGGCCATGATCATACCGGGGCTGACCGGTCTCGGCCTGTTGCGGCGCGATGGCGCAGGCGACCGAATGATGCTGCTGGCCGTTTGGGGACTGGCGGCGTTTGTGTCGGCGGCCCTGTCAGGCGGTCTGACCGGACCCCTGACCGGTTTCGTCTTCCTGCCGCTGGCCGCGGGCATTGCAATGGGCGGCACACGGCCCGTCCAGGCGGGCGCGCTCGCCGTCGCCCTCGCTGCCGTCGCCGGATTTTTGTCGGTCGGGTTTGGCCTTCAGGGTCCTCCTTTGCCCGCCCTGGCCGCCATCTCGGCGTTGTTGACCGCGGGAGCTGCGGCGCTGGCCGTACGCCTGTCATGGCGACAACGCGAAACCCGGCTGGAATCGGCTGAGGCCGAGACCGCGCGCGTCGAAACCTTGCTCGCCGCCCAACCCGGGCTGATGCTGATCCTGGAGCCGTCAGGCCGCGTCGTCGCCGCCTATGGCGCGCCCCCTGTCTATCTGCCGATCGACCCTTTGTTCGAGAGCGGCCTGGTCGCGGCGGTACATGCTCCGGACCGGCCCCGCCTGCTCGGCGCGATGGAACGCGCCATGGGTGGACAGGACGGCATGGCCGTGTTCGCGCCGCGCCTGGCGCTGGACCGCCGCGCGCAACTGCTGGTCCGCCGCCTTGACGATCCCGCGGGCCCGCGTCTGGTCGCCCAGGTCTCCGACGCCACGGCCCAGTACGCCCGCGAACTCGGCCTTGAGATCGCTCGCAACGAGGCCGAGGCGCGCGAAGCCGGCAAGACCCGCTTCCTCGCCAATATGAGCCACGAACTGCGCACCCCGCTAAACGCCGTCCTCGGCTTCTCGGACATCATGCGCCAGCGCATCTTCGGCCCCCTGCCGGATCGCTATGGGGAATACGCCGCGAACATCCACGAGGCCGGCGGGCACCTGCTCGACCTTATCAACGACCTGCTGGACGTGGCCAAGATCGAGGCCGAACGCTACATCCTGACGCTGGAACGGTTCGATGCCCGCGAGATCGTGTCGGCGGCGATGGCACTGGTCCGGGTCAACGCCGACGACAAGGGCGTCAGCCTTTCCAGCGTCCTGCCTGGAGATCCGGTCGAGGTCTCGGCCGACAAACGGGCCCTGAAACAACTCACCCTCAACCTGCTGTCGAACGCCGTGAAATTCACCCCGGCCGGCGGCACGATCACCGTCACGGTCGAGGCCATCGGCCCCTATCTCGAAGTCGTGGTCGCGGACACCGGCATCGGTATCGTTCCGGAGGACGTCCGCCGGCTGGGCCGCCCCTTCGAACAGGCCGGCGAGATCGAGCAGCGCCGCCAGGGCACCGGTCTGGGCCTGTCGCTGGTCCGCGCTTTCGCCGAACTGCACGGCGGCCGCATGAGCATCGACAGCACCCTCGGTGAAGGCACGGCGGTGACGGTGCGGCTGCCGGTCGCCCTGTTGGCCCGCGCGCCGGCACCGGAGGGCGGAGCCGAGATCATCCCCATGCCGATGAAGAACGGGGCGTAGCGCCTACAACATCCCCATCGCCAGAAACGCGCGCCCGGCGGCGAAGTCGCCCGCCTCGAATTTCGCCGTGGCGACGCTGCCGTCGCGGAAATGGAATTCGATGGCGAAGGTTTCGCGCGGGTCCAGCCGTTCCAGTGCGGCGGCGGTCGAGGCCGGGAAACGCCAGGCTTCGCCGGCGCGACGGCCTTCTGCCAGAAGTGCGGGATCGGCGGCGGCCACGCCGGCGGCCCAAAGGCTGGCGCGCGACGAGGTCGGGACCAGGCCGTCCCCGGCCAGCCAGGCGCGGGGAACCTTGTCGGGATCGCGCAGCACGATCCGCGCGGCGTTGGGACGCGAGCGACCGACGAAGCTGACCACCGCGACCAGACCCGGTTCATCGCCTTGACCGGCATAGCCGAAGGCGACGGGAGACGCGCCGACGACCGACGCCTGTTGCAGCTGCCACGCAGAGCCCGCCGAACCGAGGCGGTTGGCGGTCCAGTTCGCGCGCACGCCGGGGAAGGTCATGCGCGGCGTCCTCAGCCAGCCCGAGAAGGCGTCGTCCACGCGCCCCTTCACGGTTGCCAGTTGCGGATCCCGGCAGGACACGGCCTGGGCCCGCGATCGGGCGCGGGCGGCGGTCGCGCTGAGGTCGGCCTCGGCCGCGCCCGAGCGCAGCGCCGCGCCCCGGGCCTGGGCCGTCGCGGCACCCAGGGCGGCGTCGATGCGCGGGTCGAACAGGCTGCAACGCTGATCGGCGGCGACCATGAATGCGCGCTCGTAATAGGTGTCGGCGGGTCCGGCTTGCGCCGGGTTCGGCAAGCACAGAACCGCTGCGGCGAGCAGGGCGGCTTTGGTCTTCGGAGCGGCGTGGCCTATCTTCATGGGACCGCACCCTACGCGCCACGCGTTCCGGTCCGGTTTCCGAGCAGGGTTATCAAAGTGCTTCTTTCCAGCGACCTTTGGGTCTCCGCCCTGATCCGCCGCGCCGAGCTTTCCGGAGCCTTCGCCACGGTCGCGCGCAAGGGTGACGCCCGCGCAGGAACCGTCATCGTCAAGGCCTTCGACACCTCCACCCGCCGCGCCAGACTCTATAGTGAGGCCTTCGGACCCGACGGCGAACGTCTGTGGATGCAGCCGGTCGAAAGCGAGTTCGAGACCGGGCTGGACGCCTATATCCAGCGCCAGGCCGGCTATGATCCCGACCTCTGGGTGGTCGAGATCGAGGACCGCGAAGGCCGCCACTTCATCACTGAGAAGGTCGCGGGGGAGTGATTGGTGGTTGATGGCTGCGGCGAATGCAGGTGCCTAAGGTCGAGCGGCGTCATGGCTTCGGCAATCACTAATCATCAATCACTGACCACCCTTCCCGGTACGAAAGACTTAACCGCGTTCGGGAACGGAACCGCAAGCGCGTTGGACTAGGGTCATTTTCAACGGGCCGGAAAACGAGCCCGACGATGGTGGGTGTTGTCGATGCTGTTTCTTCTCAACGACGTGGTGTTCGATCTGGATGAGGCCTCGCCGGTCACGCCCGGCGACGCCCGCCGGTTCGAGAACCTGGGTCTGGACTATGTCCTGGAACTCGGCTGCGAGCTGTTCGCCGAAGATCCGCTGATGCACAAGACCGATCCGCAGCGCGCCCGCCGTCTGGCCTGGTTGATTCAAGACCGCTCGCCCGAGGTCAACGCCGCCCTGTTCGCGGCCCCCGAAGCCGGTTGCGATCCGTCGCTGGTCGAGCCCCAGTTCTGCGCCCTGCCCGCCGCCATCATGCGCCAGCTCAAGTCCCGCGCCTCGAAGGGCAAGCTCGACGCCGTCGCCGCCGACCGAGCGGTCTGGATGCGCATGGCAGCGTAACCAGCTCGGCTTGAACATGTCCACATTCCCACGTTAAGGTTGCTCCCTGTGCGGGGATCCAGTTTCATGCGTGCGTTGACAATTCTGAAGACCGTGGCCGCCGCTGCGGTCGCCTGCATTATGCTGGTCGCAGCCCCCGCCCGCGCGGAATGGCGCAGGGCCGAAACCGCTCATTTCATTGTCTACGGCAACACCTCGGAGAGCCAGCTGCGCGCCTATGCCCAGAAGGCGGAGCGTTTCGACAGCCTGCTTCGGACCTATTATCCAATCGAGGTCGATCACGAGATCCCGAAGCTGGAAATCTATCTCGCCAACGGGTCCCGCGACATGAACCTCGCCTACCCTGGCATCGGGGCCAGCGTCGCGGGCTATTACGCGCCCAACAACGGACGCATCCACGCCGTCGTGAATACGGAAGCGATCAGCGGTGACGTGGTCCTGTTCCACGAATACGCCCACCATTTCATGTTCCAGATGCGCTCAAACGCCTATCCGTCCTGGTTCGTGGAGGGGTTCGCCGAATACTACGGCACGGCCGAGGTCAGGCCGGACCGCATCCGGTTCGGGGCCCATCTGCCTGGCCGCATGGACGCCCTGAACCAGGGTGCCAACAGCTGGGCGCGGATGGAGGACGTCCTGAAGTGGCGCTACACACCTTCGGGCCGCTATCCGGCCTATCTCTACTATGCCCAGTCCTGGGCCATGACCCACTATTTCATGAGCACGCCAGAGCGGACGCGCATGCTGGGTCAGTACCTCAGCGCCGTCGTCGGGGGTCAGGGCTCGGTCGAGGCGATGCGCGCCGTCACGGGCCGATCGCCCGAGCAGTTGCAGAATGATGTCCGGCTTTACGTGTCCGGACCCATCATCACCTGGACGCCCCAGATCGACATCCCCGTGCCCGAGGTCACCGTCACGGTCCTGTCGCCCGCCGAAAGCGCTCTGGTCTGGCTCGATCTGCGTCTCGACGGCGAAACGGTGGTCGAAGAACCGGTCGAGGAAGACGGGGCGACGCGGAAACCCGACGCGCAAAAGGCCCGCGAAGCCCTGGAACGGGCGGAGTCCCGCGCTGACCTGATCCGCGACTCCTTCGCCGCCGCGGCGCGATATCCCGACGATCCTGTCGCCATTCGGGTCGCAGCCCGGGCGCATCGGCTTTCGAACGATCCCGCCGCCGCGCTCACGGCGCTCCAGCCCTTGCTGTCTGACAGTTCAACGGACGCCGCGGTCCTGCGTCTGGCGGCCATGGCGCTGCTCGACCAGGCTCGGACAGGGACGGATGCGGACGCCGGAGCCGGACTGCGGCGCCGCGCGAGCGGTTATCTGGCGCGAGCGATGGATGCGGACCCCCTCGAGTTCCAGAACTATCTCGGGCTCAACGACACCCGGAGGGGCCAGACCCGCTACCCCACGGACAACGACATCTCGACGCTCGAGGTCGCCGTGGCCTTGGCACCCCAGTCATTTGATGCCCGCCTGCGTCTCGGCGAGGCCTATATGTCTCGCCAGTTGAACGCGGAGGCCGTGCAGGTTCTTCTGCCGGTTTCGAACAGCCCTCACCGCAGTTCGTACACCCGACGCGCGCGCGAGATGATCAGTGCCGCCAGAACCGCTCAGGGACAGGCCGTGGAAGCGATCGAGACCCCGCCGGCTGAACAGGACAGCGTCGAGAGCAAAGCAGACGACCCGCCCAACCCAGCCGTTTGACTACCGCCTGCACGACGGTCGCCCCCGGCGACCTGTAAAGAAGCCGACGCTCAGGCTGAGTGCGGGGCCAGGTCCGCTATGGGGTGGCTGGGTCGACGGGGATATGAATTCGTCAGCGAGTGACTTTCGGCGCGGTCCGCGCTAACTCCCGCCGCCCAACGGATCGCACATGTCGAAGCTCACTCTCGAACAGGAGGTCCCCCCTCCTTCCATAAGCAAGATCGCCGCCGAGGCGGCGAGGCGCAGGACCTTCGCCATTATCGCGCACCCGGATGCGGGCAAGACCACGCTGACCGAGCATATCCTGCTGGCCGGCGGGGCCATCCGGGCAGCGGGGGCGGTGCGGGCGCGGGGCGAGAACCGGCGCACCCAGTCCGACTGGATGAAGATCGAGAAGGAGCGGGGCATCTCGGTCTCGGCCTCGGTGATGACGTTCGAGCACACGCCTGCCGACGGCATGGCCCGGATGTTCAACCTGCTGGATACGCCCGGTCACGAGGACTTTTCGGAAGACACCTATCGCACCCTGACCGCCGCCGACTGCGCCATCATGGTGCTGGACGCGGCCAAGGGGATCGAGCCGCAGACGCTGAAACTGTTCGAGGTGTGCCGCCTGCGCGACATCCCGATCATCACCTTCATCAACAAGCTGGACCGCGAGGCCCAGGACCCGATGGCGCTGCTGGACGAGATCGCGTCCCGCCTGCAACTCGACCCGGCACCGATCTGGTGGCCGGCGCAGAGCGGCAATCGTCTCAGGGGCATGGTCGAGATGGGCACGGGCCGGTTCCAGCCCTATGCCCGCAAAATTCCGGGCGCGACCGAGGACGCCGGCCACCCCGAGGCCCTGCCGCTGGCCGACGCTGCGCGCTATTTCGAGGAGGGCGAGCATCAGGAGATGCTCGACGCCGCCGAACTGGTCGAGGGCGGCTATCCGGCGTTCAACCGCCAGTCCTTCCTCGAGGGCCACATGACGCCGGTGCTGTGGGGCTCGGCCCTGCGTCATTTCGGTATCGACGAACTGCTGGCCGCCATCGGCGAATGGGCCCCTCCCCCGAAAATCATGAAGGCCCATAAGGGCGCGCCCGCCGGAACCCGCAACGCCGCCGAGCCGGTCGCCCTGATCGTCGAACCCGGCGAGCCCGAGGTCACCGGCTTTGTCTTCAAGGTCCAGGCCAATATGGACCCCAACCACCGCGATCGCATCGCCATGTTCCGCATGGCCTCGGGCAAGTTCACGCGCGGCATGAAGCTGAAAGTGCAGAACACCGGCAAACAGCTGTCGGTCAACGCGCCGATCATGTTCTTCGCCAGCGACCGAGAACTGGCCGAGGATGCCTATGCCGGCGACGTCATCGGCATCCCCAACCACGGCGTTCTTCGGGTGGGCGACAGCCTGTCCGAAAGCGGCCTGATCCGCTTCGCCGGCCTGCCCAATTTCGCGCCGGAAATCCTCCAGCGCGTGCGGGTCAAGGATCCGCTCAAGGCCAAACACCTGAAAAAAGCGCTGGATGGCCTGGCCGAAGAGGGCGTGACCCAGTTGTTCCGCCCGGAAATGGGCAGTGACTTCATCGTCGGTGCCGTCGGCCAGCTGCAGTTCGAGGTCATGGCCGACCGTCTGGGCGAGGAATACGGTCTGGAGGTCATCTTCGAGCCCAGCCCCTGGGCCGAGGCCCGCTGGATCGGCGGGACAAAAGCCGACATCGAGGACTTCATGAGCAAATACCGCGGCCAGATGGCCCGGGACATCGACGAAGACCCGGTGTTCCTCGCCAAATCGAGCTGGGAAACGGGCTATGTGATGGAGCGTTTCACCAGCGTGGCCTTCACCAAGACCAAGGAGCGGGGCTGAGGCCTCCGGGCTCATGACCTGCCGGTTCGATCAACCTGAGGCTGGACTGCGGTCTGCAAAACAGGCTTGAGTACGGGACGCCTCGGGAGTTCCCTCTTGCCGTCAATTATTCGTTATCTTCTTCTGGCCCTGTCGCTGGTCGCGCTGACGCCAGCGTCAGCGTTCGCTGAGTGGCGGCGCGCGGAAAGCCCGCATTTCATCGTCTACAGCGACGGGTCGGAACGGTCCCTGCGCGACTATACGGCCAAGCTGGAACGGTTCGACGCGCTTTTGACGTCCCGCTTCGGCGGCGCGCGGGCGGAGGCCCGCCGGCTGCCAGTCTATCTGGTGGCCGACGGCAGGGCGTTGCGAGTGGCGGTGCCTGGCCTTCCCGCCGGGATCGCCGGCTACTATTCCACCAGCGAGAATGACGTCTTCGCCGTCCTGGTGCGCGGCGAGAGTGACGACATCCTGCTCCACGAATACAGCCATCACGTCATGGCCCGGGCCGGCGACGTCCGATATCCGGGATGGCTCCGTGAGGGCTTCGCCGAATATTTCGCGACGGCGACGGTGACAGAGGGCGGCCAGGCGTCCTTCGGCCTGCCCAACCCGGGCCGCCAGTACGCGCTGCAACAGAATCGCTGGCTGCCCATGGACGCGGTGCTGCGCGCCGACAGTTCGTTCGGGATCGACACCGAGACGGGCCGGGGCATGTTCTACGCCCAGTCCTGGGCCCTGACCCACTGGCTGCTTGCCGATGCGAGCCGGGTACGAAATCTGTCCGCCTATGTCAGCGCGGTTAACGGCGGCCGCGACCCTGTCGAGGTGTGGCAGGCGATCTTCGCCATGACGCCTGATCAACTGGCGGCCCAGCTTCGCACCTATGTCCGCGGGCGTCTGTCCTACGCCAAGGTCGACCTTCCCCCCATCACCCCGGTCATCACCGTGACGACCTTGTCGCCCGCGGCCGAAACGGTCCTGCTGCCGATGATCAACGCCCGCTCGTGGAATCCCGCCGAGATCGACGGCCCCGCACTTCTGGCAACGCTGCGGACGGCCGCCGCCCGTTTCCCCGACGATCCCCTGGCCCTGGTCGGCCTAGGCCGCGCGGAAAAGCGCTGGGGAGACGCCGCCGCTGCCGAGACGGCCCTGACTCGCGCGCTCCAACGTCAGGGCGACAACGTCGAGGGCCTCATCCTGATGGCGGATTTAGCGACCGAGCGTGGGGCGGCCGCGGCGGACGAAGCAGAGCAGACGCGGCAGTGGGACCTGGCGCGGGATTTCCTTCGCCGCGCGCTGGAGGCCGACCCCACCGATCAACGGGTCTACAGTGCCGAGGCGCGGTTCCGCCGGGATGCACGCGACTGAGCAGCGACAACGATCCCGAGACCTGGGCGATCGCCGTGCGCTACACCCACTGACTTTCAGACCAAGCCGAACTCCCGGCGCGGCGCTGCGTTTGCATCGGGTATCCCCGGGACGCCAGTATGGTCCCGAAGCGGGACGACCGGAGCGCCTGACGCCATGTTTGAATTCGGCCGGGACTTGCGAAAGCTGTTCGAAAAGGCACGCGAGAGCGACGATCTCGGCTGGCTGGAACTGATCAGTGCCGACCTGGTCGAGGCCGAAGCCCGGCGCGAGATGACGGATGCCGGTCGCGTATCCTGCGCCGCGCCTTTTGCCGGATGGATGCGCGCCTCGGCCCTGTGGCGCGAGCACGGGCGTCGCACCGGCCGGCGGACCAGCCTGGACCGCGCCGCCGCCGCGGCCTCCGATGCCGCCCGACACACGGCCTCAGCCGACCAGACGGCAGCCGCAGCGATCGAGTCCGGCGAGATCCACCTGTTGCGCTTTGACCTGTTCGGCGGCCCCGAAAAGCTGACGGCGGCGCTGGCGGACGTGCAGTCCCTGACCGCCGAACGGCCAGCCACGCGCTCGGCCGCTGCGGCCCTGCACGCCCGGCTGACGGCGCGTCGGGCGCGGCTGGCGGGAGAGCCGGCGTTTATGCTGGACGCGGCAGCGCTTCTCGATGCAGCCCTGCACGGGGCCAAGGGCCTGGCCCCGACGGTCGGCGATGATTTGCGGCTGGAGCGTGCGGCGCTGGCGCTGGAGGCGGGCGTGGCCCGGCGCGACGGCCGGTTGCTGGATCAGGCCGGGCGCGACCTGCGCGTGCTGGTCGAGGCCGCCTCGCCAGACTATCGCCCGCTGACCCGCGCCCGCGCGCTGGCCCTGGCCGGAGCCGGCCTGATGGCTCTGGCCCGGCTGGCACAGAACGAGACAGCCGACGAACAGGGCCGTGCCCTGTTCAATGCGGCGGCCGATCAGTTCACGCCCGATCACAGCCCGCTGGACTGGGTCGCCGTTCAGCTGGTCCAGACTCCGAACGAGACGCCGCTGCTGGCGCTTGTCCAGGCCGAGGCCCTTACCCAGGAGCCGGGTCTGGTGCTGGGTGCGCTCGCCCGAGAGCGCCATCTGGCGGCGGAGGCGACCTTGGCCGAGGCGGCGGGCGACGTCTCCGCCCTGATCGGGCTCGAGACCACGGTGCGTCAGCGCCTGACGCGAGCCCAGCCACCGCTGGACTGGGCCGCCGACCAGATCGGCATGGCGCATCTTGCGATGGCGAAGGGCCGGCTGATGGGCGTTGAGCCCCGCGCGGTCGGCCTGATGCTGGCCGAGGCAATAGAAACGGCCCGGGAATGGGGCGCGACGGCGCTCGTCGAACGGGCCGTGCTGGCGATGCCGGAGACGGTCAACCTTTGATGCGTCGGCCGGACTAACCTCCCAGCGCCACGAACCCGCCATTGCCGAACCCCGGCTTGCCATAGCGCAGCGGCGAGCCGTCCTCGGCCATGACCCGACCACCGGCGGCTTCCAGCACCGCCTGTCCCGCCGCCGTATCCCATTCCGAGGTCGGGCCGGTGCGCGGATAGGCGTCGAACCGCCCCTCGGCGATCAGGCAGAATTTCAGCGACGAATCCGTGCCCTGCCAATGGACGCAGCCGTGGCGCGAGGCCAGCCGTTCGGCCTCGACGTCGGTCATGGAGTGGCTCATCATCGCCATGGGCGAGGCGGGCCGGTTGCGCACCTTGATGGCCTGCCAGCCCTCGCCGAAGCGGCGACGGAAGGCCCCGCCGCCCGGCGCGCCGCTGCGCCAGGTCGTGGCGGTGGCCGGAGCGGTGACAACACCCGCGACCGGCCTGCCCTTGCGGATCAGGGCGATGTTGACGGTAAAGCTCTCGCGCCCCTCGATGAAGCCGCGGGTGCCGTCCAGCGGATCGATCAGCCAGAACCAGTCAGCGGCTTCCGCCGGCGCGCCATCTGAGGCCGCAGCCTCCTCGGCGACGGTCTGCACGCCGGGATACAGGGCCTCGAGCCGGGACAGGATCAGGGCCTCGGCCTCCTGGTCGGCCTGGGTGACGGGGCTGTCGTCCGACTTGGTCTCGACGGCCACGCCGTTGCGCCAGTAAGGAAGAATGACACGCGCGGCGTCCTCGGCGATATCGGCCAGGGCCACAGTCAGGGCGCCGGACGCGAGGTCGGCGGTCAGTCGTTTGATCATGGCGCGGGATTAGAGCATCGGACCAGTTTCGCGAACCGGCAAATCAGGTCAGCGTCCGGCGCATTGTCCGACTGTTGCTCCGGAGCCCTATGACCGACACCTCCACCGCCCTGCCCGACGGCCAGGTCCTTCCCGACGGCCAAGCCCTTCCTGACGGCCAAGCCTTGGCCGCACTGGTCGCCGGCAAGCTGTGCCACGACTTCATCAGCCCGGCCGGCGCGATCAGTTCCGGCCTGGATCTGCTGAGGGATCCCTCGGCCCAGGACATGCGCGACGACGCCATGAGCCTGATCGAGACCAGCGCGAAGAAGATGGTGGCCCTTGTGGCGTTCGCGCGCGTCGCCTTCGGTGCCGCCACCTCGACCGAGCGGTTTTCCGGTGCCGAACTGGGTGAACTGGTCGCAGGCCTGACCGAGGGCGGCCGGGCCACCCTGGACTGGAAGGCGGAGGACACCAGCTATTCCAAGGCCCAGTCGCGGGCGCTGGTGAACCTGGCCTATCTGACCATGGCCGCGCTGCCGTCTGGCGGAAACGCCGCCATCACCACCCGGCGAGTCGCAAGCGATCTGGTCATTCAGGGTCATGCCGAAGGCAACCGCGCCCGCCTCAAGGCCGAGGCCGTCGCCGGGCTGGCGGGCCAGCCTTTGACCGAAGGGCTGCCCGGCCAGTGGATTCAACCCTACTGGCTATGGCTGACCGCGCACGACGCCGGCGGTTCGCTGGAGGTCCAGACCGAAGAAGGCCGGGTTATCCTCACCGCCCGCATGGCTAACTGACCCTTAAGCCGGTTTCCCAAGGACTCATTAACCGGCTCGGGGCGACTATAGAGACGAAGCACACGCGAGCGTTGCGCGACGCTGAATTGGAACCCAATCCGTGACTCCCAGAACCTGTCTGATCGTCGACGACAGCCGGATCATCCGCAAGGTTGCGCGTCGCATCGTCGAGGGCCTGGGCTTCGAGGTCGACGAAGCCGCCGACGGCTCCGAGGCGCTGGCCTTCTGCGGCGGTCTGATCCCCGAGGTCATCCTGCTGGACTGGTCGATGCCGGTCATGGACGGCATGACCTTCCTCCGCCGCCTGCGTGCCCTGCCCGGCGGCATGGCGCCGAAGGTCCTGTTCTGCACCATCGAAACCCGTGCCGAGCGGATCGCCGAGGCTTTGTCCGCCGGTGCCGACGACTATGTGATGAAGCCGTTCGACGGCGAAATCCTGACCTCGAAATTCGCCGAAGTGGGGGCCGTCTGACCCGATGACGCCAGACGACTTCGATCGGCTGCAGAATCTGATGGCCTCGCGTGCGGGGTTCAGGCTGACGCGCGACCGGATGAAGCTGGCAGAGCACCGCCTGGGGCCCGTGGCCCGGCGCGAGGGGTTCGAGACCGTCGACGCCATGCTGGCCTCGCTGTGGGCCAAGCCGGTCGCATCGCTGGGCTGGGCGGTGATTGAGGCACTGCTGAATCCCGAGACCTGGTTCCGCCGCGACCGCAGCAGCTTTGACACCTTGGCCAAGGAACTTTTACCCGCGCTGGGCAAGGCGCGGGGCACTCAGCCCGTCAAGATCTGGTCGGCCGGCTGTTCGACCGGCCAGGAAGCCTGGTCCCTGGCGATCGCCGGCCAGGAAGCGGGCGTGGCCGTGGAGATCGTCGCCACCGACCTGTCGCAGCGCGCGCTCGAGAAAGCTCGCTCGGGGGCCTATACCGGCTTCGAAATCCAGCGCGGTCTGAAGGCCGAGACCATGCTGCGCTGGTTCGACCAGGCCGACGACGCGTGGATCGCAAGGGCAGAGCTCCGCGCCGCGGTTCATTTCGCTCGCGCCAACCTGGCCGACGCCCCGACTGATGATTACCGCTTCGATGTCATCTTCTGTCGGCACGTGCTGGGCGACACCGATCCCGCCCGCCGCCACGACATGTTCGATAACCTGGAACGGCGGCTGGTCGATGACGGCTGCCTGTTCCTCGGCCCGGCCGAACAACCGGACGGCGACAGCATCGCCTTCCGCGCGGTGGCCGGCCGCGAGGGTCTGTTCGTCAAATCGGCTGCGGCCCTGCGCCGCGCGGCGTAGCTTCCCCCGAACCTCGTGATCTCCTACGCTTCCTTCCTCATCGGGGAGGATGACCCATGCGGCTGCTCTGGCTGATCGGATCGTTGGCGCTGGCGTTGCTGATCGCGGTGCTGACGCTGCAGAGTCCGCGTCCCGTCCCGGCCGGCACCCCGGCGACCGACTTTTCCGCCGGAAGGGCCATGGCTGACGTCCGGGAGATCGCCCGGCGCCCGCATCCGGTCGGATCGGCGGATCACGCGCGGGTTCAGGCATACCTCCTCCAGCGAATGACCGCCCTGGGCCTCCAGACGGAAACCCAGGAGGGGCCCCTGTCGCCCGCGGCGGTACGGCGGCTGGAACGCGAAGGTCGCCCGGCCACCGGGATCGGCCTGACCAATCTGATCGGCGTCCTGCCCGGGCGCGACCCGCGCCAGCCCGCGGTCGCCCTGATGGCCCATTACGACACCGTACCGGACTCCGCCGGTGCCGCCGACGACACTACCGGCGTGGCGGCGATACTGGAGGCCGTTCGCGCCATCCGCGCCCGCGGCCCTGCGGATCGAACGCTGGTGGTCCTGCTGACCGACGGCGAAGAGCTTAACCTCGACGGCGCCCGCATCTTCTGGGGCGGGCATCCCTTGCGCGACCGAATCGGGGCGGTAGTCAATCTGGAGGCGCGCGGTGGCGGCGGCCGGGCCATGATGTTCGAGACCGGACGCGGCAACGCCCAAACTATCGGCCTGTTCGCCCGAGCGGGTGCCAGGGCGACGGGCGGCGTCTCGTCCAACTCGCTGGCGGTGTTCGTCTATGAGCTGATGCCCAACGGCACCGACTTCACCATCTCCAAGGATCGCGGCGTCCAGGGGATCAACCTGGCCTTCATCGGCCGCCCGGCCCAGTATCACGCCGCCGCCTCGACGCCCGACGCCCTCGACCAGGGCAGTGTCCAGCACATCGGCTCCCAGGCGCTCGAGATGGCGGACGCCCTGTTGCGCAGCCCCGCCCTGCCCGCCCCGACGCAGAACATCGTCTACGCCGACCTGTTCGGACGCGTCATCGTCGGCCATGCGCCGGCCGTCGGCTGGGGATTGCTGGGGCTGGCCTTCCTCGGACTGGGCGTGGCGACAGGACGGGCACGGTCGGGCGCGGGCCTCAGCTTCGCCGACGTCGGGCGCGGCCTGTTCGACGGCCTGTGGTTCCTGTCGACCGGCCTGGTCTTGAGTCAGGCCGTGCGGCTCCTGGCCGGGCCTCTGTCAGCACGGGCCGACAACGCTGACGCCTATTATACCCTGCTGGCCCGCCTGCCGTGGATGGAGGCGGGCGTCGCGCTGGCCGTTCTGGCGCTGACCCTTGCCCTGTTGGGCGGGCGGGCGCGGCCGGACCGCCGCGTCGTCGCCGGCGCTGTTGCGACCGCGACGGTCCTCGCCCTGCTGCTGGGCGGGGTCGACCTCATGGTCATCGGCGCCGCGGTCGTCTCCATCGGCCTGTCGCTGGTCCCGACCTTGGCGGCCCGGTCGATCTGGGGTGGCTGGACCGGACTGATCGGTCTGATTCTGATCGTCGCCACGGTCGCCCAGGCCGTCGCGCCCGAGGCGGCCTTCCTGTTCGTCTGGACCGGCCTGCTGGCCTCGTTGACCGCCACTGTCGCCGCCTTCGCCGATCCCGGCCTGACCCGGGCGCGGTCGTTGGCACCTATCGCCCTCGTTGCGGTTCTCGGTGGCGGCTGGATCGCCGGCCTGTCGCATACGGTCTTCCTCGGCATCGGCATGGACCGGCCCGGCGTGCTCGTTCTGATGGGGCTGCTGGTCCTGATGTTCGTCCGCCCGCTGGTCCCCGATCGCGCGACGGCGCGACCCCTGCTGCTGGCGGCGCTGGCCGTCCTGCTGATCGGCGGAGGTCTGTCGTTCACAGCCCGGATAGCCGAGCCGATGGCCAAAGTGGCGGTGGCGGGACGTTGAATGTGTAACCTCCCAACCGCTGCGGCGAAGACTCCGGCAACCCCGCTGGAGCCGTCCCCATGCTTGTCTATCCCGCCGCCCCTCGTATCAGCCGCCGCGCCGACCTGAACCGCCGCCTCGCCATCCTCGGACCGATCGTCGCCGTCGGTGCGGCCTTCGTCGGCGGCGTTCTGACCACCGAGCGGAGCAGTGCCCGGACACCCGAACCCTCACCGGCGGGGCAGCTCTCCGTAGTCGAGCTGTTCACCAGCCAGGGCTGCTCCTCCTGCCCGCCGGCCAACGCCAATCTGGTCCGCCTGGAGCAAAATCGGTCTTGATGGACGCAGTCCATCAAGGCTCAGCTTTCGCTCCAGATTGAGTCTGGACCATTTTTTGGTTTCAGGTCGATTCGACCTGAAACAAAAATGGTCTAGCGACCCGGCCCGACCTTCTGGCCCTGAGCTTCAACGTCACCTACTGGGACCAACTGGGCTGGAAGGACACGTTCGGCCGGGACGCCTTCACCCGCCGCCAGCGCGCCTGTCAGCAAGGCCTCGGCAACGACAATGTCTGGACGCCGCAGGTGGTGGTGGACGGCCGCGCCGACGTCGTCGGCGGCCGAATGGCCGAGATCGAAGCCCTTGTCGCGCGGCACCGTGCCTTCTCCGGCCCGACCCTCCGGTTCACCGCGGCCTCGGTCGGCCTCGCTGGCGGAGCGGCTCCCAGCGGCCTGCCGAGGTCTGACTGATCCGCTATGAGACACGCCCGATCGCCGTCCCGGTAGCGCGCGGCGAAAACGGCGGCCGCACCCTGCCCCACGCCGCCGTCATGCGCGATCTGGTTCGGCTCGGTGCGTGGGATGGCCGCACCGTGGGATACCGGCTTCCCGCCGTGTCCCGGCCGGGCCTGGGCACGGCGGTCCTTATACAGGCCCCGGACGGCGGCCCCATCCTGGAGGCCGCCTGCGGTTGATACGTCAGTTCCGGTCGTAGCGCAGCCGCATTTCAGGCTCGGCGAGAAAAGAACATATTGGCAACCGGAACAAACCGTGTACTAACTGCGGTTCAACAGGGAGCGGGTCCAGGCGGGTCTCTCCCGGAACCAGATGGGAATCATGGCAAGGGAGAGTGGCAAGGTGGCAGCTCAGGCGAATCTGAAATTGGTCAGCAGGGACGACGGCGACAAGCAGCGCGCGCTGGAGGCGGCGATCGCCCAGATCGACCGCGCCTTCGGCAAGGGCTCGGTGATGAAGCTGGGCAAGGGTGGGGTGGTAGCGGAGATTCCGTCCGTCTCGACCGGCTCGCTGGGCCTCGACATGGCGCTGGGCATCGGCGGCCTGCCGCGCGGCCGGGTAGTCGAGGTGTTCGGACCGGAGAGCTCGGGCAAGACGACGCTGGCCCTGCATACGGTGGCCGAAATCCAGAAGGCCGGCGGCACCGCCGCCTTCGTTGACGCCGAGCATGCGCTGGACCCGGGCTATGCCCAGAAGCTGGGCGTCAATCTGGACGACCTGCTGGTGTCGCAGCCCGACACGGGCGAGCAGGCGCTCGAGATCGTCGACACCCTGGTGCGCTCGGGTGCCGTGGACATCGTGGTGATCGACTCCGTCGCGGCACTGACGCCCCGCGCCGAGATCGAGGGCGAGATGGGCGACAGCCTGCCCGGCCTTCAGGCCCGTCTGATGAGCCAGGCCCTGCGCAAGCTGACCGCCTCGATCTCCAAGTCCAACTGTATCGTGCTGTTCATCAACCAGATCCGCCACAAGATCGGCGTCATGTACGGATCGCCGGAAACGACGACGGGCGGCAATGCGCTGAAATTCTACGCCTCGGTTCGGCTCGACATTCGCCGCACCGGTGCGATCAAGGACCGCGACGAGGTGGTCGGCAACACCACCCGGGTCAAGGTCGTCAAGAACAAGGTCGCGCCGCCGTTCCGCGAGGTCATCTTCGACATCATGTACGGCGAAGGCATCTCCAAACTCGGAGAGATCATCGACCTGGGCGTCAAGGCTGGCATCATCGAGAAGTCGGGCAGCTGGTTCTCCTACGACAGCCAGCGCATTGGTCAGGGGCGCGAGAACGTCCGGGCCTTCCTCAAGGCCAACCCCGACATCGCCGACTCGATCGAGGACAAGGTGCGCAAATCCACCACCAAGATCGCCGAGGACCTGCTGGGCACACCCGAGCCCGACGAAGGTCAGGATCTGGAGGGCTAGAACCGGACGCTTCGGACACTTCGGACGCAGTGAACGCTTCGGACGCTTTGGACGGTATTTTTTCGAACCTTCTCCGGCCGGGTCCGTCGACCCGCCATCCGACCCCGCCGGGCCGGGCCGGACGGAGCGGCCGCTCGACCCCCGCCGGGTCGGGCGGCCTTTTTTCGAGATGGGCATCAGGCGCGCAACGCCCGCTGCAACGCTCGGTGAGGCTCCGGCGCGTTCAGGCGAGGTGATGCATTGGGGCTCAAAGCCCTATATGACGCCCGTTCCCTCACCCTCACGGAACGACCGCGCAATCCATGTCCAGCCTGAACCAGATCCGCTCGACCTTCCTCGACTATTTCGCGGCCGACGGGCACGAGAAGGTCCAGTCGGCACCGCTGGTGCCGCAGAACGACCCGACCCTGCTGTTCGTCAACGCGGGCATGGTGCCGTTCAAGAACGTCTTCACCGGCCAGGAAACCCGCGCCAACAAGCGCGCCACGTCCTCGCAGAAATGCGTCCGCGCCGGCGGCAAACACAACGATCTGGACAACGTCGGCTACACCGCCCGCCACCACACCTTCTTCGAGATGCTGGGGAATTTTTCGTTCGGCGACTATTTCAAGGACCACGCCATCGAGATGGCGTGGAACCTGTGCACCAGGGAGTTCGCACTCGACCCCGCACGCCTGACCGTCACCATATATATCGACGACGACGAGGCCTTCGACCTGTGGAAGAAGATCGCCGGCCTGCCGGAGTCGCGGATCATCCGCATCGCCGGTTCCGACAATTTCTGGTCGATGGGCGACACCGGCCCCTGCGGCCCGTGTACCGAAATCTTCTGGGATCACGGCGACCACATCCCGGGCGGCCCTCCCGGTTCGCCGGATGAGGACGGCGACCGGTTCGTTGAGATCTGGAACAATGTCTTCATGCAGTTCGAGCAGTCGGCGGACGGGTCTCGCACCCTACTGCCCAAGCCGTCCATCGACACCGGCATGGGCCTGGAGCGGATCGCCGCCGTGCTTCAGGGCGTGCATTCCAACTATGAAATCGATCTGTTCCGCGCCCTGATCGCCGCTTCGGAGGACGCCACGAACACCAAAGCCGAGGGTGATCGCCGGCCCAGCCATCGCGTCATCGCCGACCACCTGCGATCGTCGTCCTTCCTGATCGCCGACGGCGTCACGCCTTCGAACGAGGGCCGCGGCTATGTGTTGCGCCGGATCATGCGCCGGGCCATGCGCCACGCCCACCTGCTGGGTGCCGCCGACCCGCTGATGCACCGTCTGGTGCCGACCCTGGTGGCCGAAATGGGCGAGGCCTATCCCGAACTGCGCCGGGCCGAGGCCTTCATCACCGACACGCTGAAGCAGGAAGAGATCCGCTTCCGCACCACGCTCGGCCGCGGCATGGGCCTGCTGGAGGACGCCGCTCGCGACCTCGGCGAGGGCGGGGTGCTGTCGGGCCAGACGGCCTTTACCCTGTACGACACCTATGGCTTCCCGCTGGACCTGACCCAGGACGAGGCCCGCCGGCGCGGCTTCACCGTCGACACCGACGCCTTTGACGCCGCCATGAACGCGCAGAAGAGCCGGTCGCGCGAGCACTGGACCGGCTCGGGCCAGACCGCCTCGACCGGCGAATGGCTGGCCCTGCGCGAGCGACTGGGCCCCACTGTCTTCACCGGCTATGACGCCGTCGATGGCTCGGGCGAGGTTCTGGCCATCGTGCGCGAAGCATCGTCCGTGGACGAATTATTGTCCGGCCAGACCGCCGAAGTCCTGTTCGACCAGACCCCCTTCTATGGCGAAGGCGGCGGCCAGGCGGGCGACCGCGGCGAGATCGAATGGACCGACGCCTCGGGCCAGCAGGGTTCGGCCACGGTGCTGGACGTCCAGAAGCACGCCGGCGACCTGTTTGCCCACCGCATCGAGGTTACCTCGGGCACCCTGGCCATCGGCGCGCGGGCCCAGCTCCGCGCCGCCGCCGACGCCCGCCTGACCACCCGCGCCAACCATTCGGCCGCCCACCTGTTGCACAAGGCCCTGGCCAATGTCCTGGGCGGCCATGTCGCCCAGAAGGGACAGTTGGTCGACGCCGAACGCCTGCGCTTCGACTTCAGCCACAATGCTCCGGTCACGGATGATGAACTGGCCCGAATGGAGGATCAGGTGAACGCCGTCATCCGCCAGAACCTGCCCGCCGAAACCAGGATGATGGGCCCGCAGGAGGCCATCGAGGCCGGCGCGGTCGCCCTGTTCGGGGAAAAATACGGTGA
>Ga0105049_10002414_pt1 | contig 22122 bp, 17 predicted proteins | sample MAT06_FD_78087 | JGI IMG/M metagenome (GOLD analysis project Ga0105049, IMG submission 78087) | Freshwater microbial communities from Lake Fryxell liftoff mats and glacier meltwater in Antarctica - MAT-06 | ecosystem: Environmental > Aquatic > Freshwater > Ice > Liftoff microbial mat | place...
CACCTAGGTCAGCGAGATCGAACAACTTTCGTCCAGGATGGTTGCTGGCGAAGCTGCCGTGGTTCGCCGGATGCCAGTCCTGCGTCGCCACCACCACATCGACGGCATTCATCAGGCGATTGGCGATGGGAACCACGGCATCGCCATCAGCGACCGCGAGGGCACCACCGGGGCAGAAGTCGTTTTGGATGTCGACCAGGATCAATGCTTTCATGGCGTCCTCCTAGAGTTCGAAATTAAAGCCGTCTTTGACCAGCTGTCGGTATTTGCGTTCATCGAAGCGATAGAGCCGCGCCGCGCGATGCGCCACATCCTGCTCAACCTCGTCGAGTTCATGAAGGATGTCGAGCGACAGAACCTTTTTGCGGAAGTTGCGCTTATCGAGCGTGCGTTCGAGGATGATCTCGTACATGCGTTGGAGCTGAGTCAGTGAAAACTTCGGCGGCAGCAGTTCGAATCCGATCGGCTGGTAACGCACCTTGCCCTGCAGGCGTTTGAGCGCGGCCTCAACGATGTCGTCGTGGTCGAAACAGAGCTTGGGCAGGTCATCGACGGCGAACCACGCGGCTTCACGTGCATCGGTGGCGGCCTGGACTTTGTGGTCGAGCAGTTTGACCAACGCGTAGTACGCCACCGTGACGATGCGCTCGCGCGGGTCGCGGCCGGGATTGCCGAAGGTGTAGAGCTGCTCCAGGAAGACCTTGGCCAGACCGGTTTCCTCGCGCAGCTCGCGCAGAGCGCTTTCTTCCAGTGTTTCGTCCATCTTCACGAATCCGCCCGGCAGCGCCCAGCGCCCGGCGAACGGCTCGATGTCGCGCTGGATCAGCAAGGCCTTCAGATCCTGGTCATCCAGGCCGAAGACCACGCAATCGACGGTGACTGCGGGACGAGGGTATTGATAGGTGAAGGCCATGATCGTGTCTCTCGCACACGAACATGGTGTCATACACACACTAAGTCAAGGACGCTTGCCGATGGCGAGGCTCTTTGCCGATCAACGATAGAGACCATGCTTGAGGCACCATTCATCGCACGTATTCGCACTGCCACCTCAATTCTGATTGCAGGCGCAGGTGGAGGCTTCGATATCTTCTGCGGTATCCCGCTCGCAGAGGCCTTGCGCGGCGCGGGCAAAACCGTGCACTTATCCAGTCTGTCGTTCAGCGTGCTCGATGGGTTGCCTGGGGTGCGGCCGACTCCAGCCGTGCTTACAGTCAATGCCGATACGCCCAATTTCCGCCGTTACTTTCCAGAGCAACACTTGTCCCGGTGGTATCGCGAACGGGGAATCGAACAGTCCATCCATTGCTTTGATCGGGTCGGAGCGGTGGCGTTGCACGAGGGATATCATGCATTGCAGCAGGAACTCGGGTTCGACGCCATCCTCATGGTTGATGGTGGCACCGACAGTCTGATGCGTGGTGATGAGGATGGCCTTGGTACGCCAGCCGAAGACATGGCCAATATTGCCGCTGTCGAGTCCCTGACGGTGCCGATGAAAATGTTGGCCTGTCTTGGTTTCGGAGTGGATCGCTATCACGGTGTGTCGAATGAGTTGACCTTGCAGGCGATTGCCGAATTGACGGCAGCAGGTGGCTTCCTGGGTACTTGTGGTCTGACGCCAGCACATGCCGAAGTCCAGGCTTACCGCGAGGCCTGTGCATGGGTCTTCAGTCAGATGCCTCAGGACATCAGCATCGTCAACAGTTCGATCCTGGCAGCACTCGCGGGCGGATATGGCGATGTTCATGCCTCGGATCGCACCAGAGGCAGCGCCCTGTGGGTTAACCCGATCATGCCGATTTATTGGGGCTTCGATCTGCACAGCATCGCGCGTCGAGTTCAGTATCTTGACGACATGCGCCGGACGACCACCTGGGACGAGGTCCGCGGAGTGATTAGGGACCATTACGATTCGACCGCTGCATCACGCCGTTTGCGCAAGGGGATCCCAGATTGAGTACGCGCCATGGGATGCGATCTGTTCGAATGTCAGGTGAACCATGATTGGTGCCATCATCGGCGACATCGTCGGCATGCCGTTTGAGCGTAGTCCAGTGAAGACCAAGGACATCGTGCTCTTTGCCCACGGCGCCTGCTTTACCGACGACACGGTGATGTCAGTGGCGATCGCCGACGCCTTGCTCAGTCAGCAGTCCATGGTCGACAAACTGAAGGAATGGTACCGGCGGCATCCCCACGTCGGTTATGGCATGACCTTTGCCAAATGGGCCGCGCATCCAACTGATCGCGAACCCTACAACAGTTGGGGCAATGGATCGGCCATGCGGGTATCGTCGACCGCGTGGATCGCAGATGACCTGGTAACCGTGCTCGATCTGGCGCAGCGGAGCGCGGCGGTGACCCATGATCATCCCGAGGGGATCGCAGGAGCCCAGGCGGTGGCTGGCTGCATCTTCCTTGCTCGTACGGGGAAATCGCGGGATGACATTCGCGCCTTTGCTCGACGGTATTACGGACCGCGTCTTGATCGGACGCTTGATCAGATCCGTCCAGGGTATTCGTTCGATGTGTCGTGTATCGGCAGTGTGCCCGAAGCGCTCATAGCGTTCCTGGAATCGGTCGATTTTGTCGACGCGCTACGTAATGCGGTTTCGTTGGGAGGGGACAGCGATACGCAAGCCTGCATCGCAGGTGCAATTGCCGAGGGGTTCTACGGTGGGGTTCCTGCCGTTATGCGTGATGAGGCGATCCGACGACTGGATGAGGATCTGCTGGAGGTGCTGCGGCGTTTCTGGCGCGAGTATCCCGCGGCGGATCCCTATCGTCCGTGAGTTGATTCCAGTCGGCGAACGGCCTGTCGCAGGTTGAAGCGCGCCTGTTGGCCAAACCGGCGTTCCCACCACGGATGTGGGAAGATCATGGGTCGAGCAAGGAACCCGCGCAGCACGCGGGCGCGCTCCGGGCGGTAGGTTGCCATCGGCACCCACGAATATTCCTGGCGGATCTGGCGGTCGTAAGCGCGGAAACGCTCCGGCGGTTCACCAAGGATGGTGAGGTCGACAGCGACGGTCAGGCGTTCGGCTTCATCAGTTGGGTCATGACGATGCCGGGTGGCCAAGATGCAGCGTCGTGCCCGTTCGCTGATGGCGGTGGAAATGCCCGCATGCTGTATCAGCTCGACGCACCATGTCGCACTTCGTTCCTCGTTATCATGCGCCTGCGGATCGTAGATCGCGTCATGCATCCACAGCGCCAGCTCGACCGCGTCATCGCGGTGTGGTCCATGATCGTAGGTGGCCAGACAATGCCGCACATGCGCGAGCGTGTGATAGTGCCGCTGTGGTTCGCGCAGACGTGTCAGCAACGGCTCGATGTCCGGCACCTGAGTGGTGCCAAGCCGCTGCCAGAGCGCTGACCACCGCGCGCGGATCACGGCGCCTGCATCTCGCCAAGCTCCCGCCGAAATCCTCCCGACAGAATCGGGAAGCGGCACCAGGTTTTGGGATCAAGGTTTTCGTCATCCAAGTGGAACGCCGGGGCGAAGCGTTCGCGTTTCCATTGGTTGCGGCACCACAAGGTGAAAAAGCGTTCGACCCAGCTGTGCAGCTTAGCCGGTGGATGCTGCGGGAACTCCACGATCAAGCGTGGCAGGATGTCCTTGGGCGGCAGCTTGTCGCGGATGGCGAGGCGTTCGATGCGGTCGAGCAGCGGGAACGGCATGAGGTCGCCTTCGCTCTGCTGGGCGGCGGCGCTCGGACGGAGTTCCGGTGACGATTTCTGCTTGGTCACGCAGGCGAGCTGCGGCAGGGGGCCGTGGCCGTGGGGGCCGCTGATTTCCAGCCATTCCAGCCATTCACGCAGGAACGCCTTGTCGATGCCGGCGATCGGGCTGAGGCCACCACAAGTGTCGCCGTCCATGGTGGTGTAACCGACGGCGGCCTCGCTGCGGTTGCTGGTCGCCAGCAGCAGCTTGTCTTCCAGGTTCGCAATCAGCCACACGCCGGGCGCACGGGCGCGAGCCTGGATGTTCTGCAGCGCGAGGTCGTCCTGCTCCCAGGTCGGCATGCGTCCGAGCGCGGTGCCGACCGCCTTCGTGTAACCTTCAACGAAGGCATCCATCTCGATCGACAGGTGTTTGGCGCCGACCATCGCCGCGATCGTCGCTGCCGCATCACGCGTGGTCTGGCTGCTGTTGACCGTGCCCTGGTAGAGCGTGGTCAGCAGCACGCGCGTGGCAGCGTCGGAGTCGGTGACGTTGTTCAGGGCCAAGATGTAGCCCAATCGTTCACGCAGTCCGGTGATGCCAAGTTCCTCGATCACGCGGCGTACCATCAATCCGATCAGGCTGACCACCGCCGCCGAGTCACAGCCTCCGCTCAGGCTGACGACGAAACCGCGGCTGCGGCTTTTGCGCAGGTAGTCGAACAGCGCGAGGGTTTCTGCGCGGGTGAACTCTTCGGCCTTCAACGTCGCGCTGGTTTCCCAGGTGGCCATGGTCAGCGGTGGCGTCAGCGCGATCGCGGTGGTTGGCCATGTGTGCGCAATCTTGACCAATCCCATATGGTCGGTCAGCGCCGGATGGAAACTGGTGATGCGGGCATGGGCCATCCGCGCCGCCGTCACATCGACGTTTGCGGTGGTGACCTCCCATTCCTGGAAGCCGAGGCGCGAACCCTGCGCGACGACGCGGCCGCCCGCGGCGATCACTGCGCCGCCGTCGTAGATCGCCCGTCCGGCTTCGTTGCCGAGCAGGTTGGCATAGACGTAAGCACAACCGAACGCGCGGCTGCCTTCGATGACGAAACGATGGCGCACCGCGAGTTTCCCGAACGCGAAGTGGCTGGCAGACGGATTAAGGATGACGTCAGCACCATGCGCGCCCAGGCGCACACCCGGACGTTCGGCGACCCACGCGTCCTCGCAGATCTCGAAGCCGAAACGGATGTCCCCGACATCGAACAACAGATCGCCGAGGGGAACCTCCACCCCAGCAATGCGCGTGGTGGTGACCACGCCATCACGCCACGGTTTGAACCAGCGTGGCTCGTAGTGGATGCCATCGCCGGCGAGGTTGCGTTTCGCCACCACGCCGATTACGCGCTGGTGAGCGATCACCGCCACGCAGTTGAACAAAGCGCGCTGATGCAGGTGCGGCAAGCCCACCGCGACCACCAGGCCGGCGGTTTCTGGCAATAACTCGGCCAACACGCGTTCGGCCTGCACCACGATGTCCGCACCGTGGAAGGCGTCTTCGCAGCCGTAACCGGTGATGCAGAGTTCGGGCAAACACACCAGCCCAGCGCCGGTGGCACGCGCATCACGGAGGGCGCCGACGATGCGCCGTTGATTACCATCCCAATCGAGCGGCGTCTGGTTGAGGACGACGGCGGCGACGCGGATGAGCGAGGCTTGAGGCTTAAGGTTTGAGGCTTGAGGGGGGCAGCCTTCTGGGAGAATGGGCATGATGGTTCCTCAAGTTCAGCGGAGTGAGACGATGAGACCATTGAGTACGCGGCAGGTTTCTTCTGCCAGCGTTTCAACGGGATTGGAATCGTCGATGTTCATGAATCCAAGCCTACGGGACAAGCCGAGCTGATAGCGGGCTTCTTGCGCCGAATCGTAGGCGATTTCGAGGAATCGGCGGTAATCATCCTGGCTCGCTCTGGTACATCCCTCGACGATGTTTGAAGCGGTCGAGACCGCTGCTCGACGCAATTGATTGGTCAGGCCAAAGCGCTCATCACGTGGGAACCGTTTGGTTATGCCATAAACTGAAATCACCAACTGGTCAGCCAGTTCAAAGGCACGGAGTTTGGCAGGGTCTCGCATCAGAATTCTTCCCAGAGCATCGGTGACGACGATATCAGATCCTTAAGCCTTAAGCCTTAATCCTTAAGCCTTCTCCCCAAAGGCTGTCGATGTCCGCGCTCGTGCTGTCAGAATCAACGCCGTCTTCCGCTCATGCAATCCCGCCTCCAATCCCACCGGATACAGGTGTGGGTTGTCGAGGCGTTTGATACCCGCGTGGAACAACTCGAGCTGCGTCTGTGTCCGCGCGCGGACGTCGGCGAGCAGGGGGCGATGGTAGACCAGTCCGCCGTTACGCAGCAGCGGTACCAGGAGGTCGTGCGACGTTGCGTCCGCTGGCATGACCTTGCTGCGCGTGTGGTCGGCTGGGTCGACCATCGTCCATTGCCCAGGCGCCGGATGCAGTTCATCCCATATCACATCGCCGATGGCCTCGCCATCCTTGGTGAAACGCCGCACGTTCTGGATGCCGGGGTTCGACACCTTGATCGCTTGTTCGCTGAGTTTGACGCGCGGTTTCCACACACCGCCGGGTTCACGGATGGCGGCGAGTTTGTAGACCCCGCCGAGCGCCGGTTGATCAAAGGCGGTCACCAGCTTGGTGCCGACGCCCCACACGCTGACCTTGCCGCCCTGGTCCTTGATGCTGGCGATGGTGCGTTCGTCGAGGTCGTTCGATGCGACGATCGCCGCCTTGGGGAAGCCCGCAGCGTCGAGTAGCTTGCGTGCTTCGATCGACAGCCACGCCAGGTCGCCCGAGTCGAGGCGGATGCCGACCATCTCATAGCCGCGTTCGCGGAGTTTTATTCCGACGGTGATCGCATGGCGCACGCCTTCGAGGGTGTCATAGGTATCGACCAGGAAGACGCAGTTGTTGGGCATCGCCTTGGCATAGGCATCGAAGGCTTCCAGTTCGTCGTCGAACGACATCACCCAGCTGTGCGCGTGCGTACCGCGTACCGGGATGCCATAACGTTTGCCGGCGAGCACGTTCGACGTCGACGCGCAACCACCGACGTGCGCCGCGCGGCTGGCGCTGACCGCGCCGTCCAGGCCCTGGGCCCGGCGCAGACCGAACTCCAACACCGGTTCGCCACGCGCGGCGGCGCAGATACGCGCGGCCTTGGTGGCGATCAACGTGTTGAAGTTCACCAAGCACAACAGCGCGGTTTCCAGCAGTTGGCCCTGCAGGATCGGTCCACGTACGCGCAGCAGCGGTTGGTGCGGGAACACCACAGTGCCCTCAGGAATCGCATCGATGTCCAGGCTCAACCGCAGGCGCCCCAGGTAATCGAGGAACGCCGGCTCGAACAACGGCTTCTCATCGTTTCCCGTCAACGTGGCCAAATACGCCAAGTCGTCCGGTGCGAAGCGGAAGGCCTGCAACCACTCGATCACCGGCTCCAGCCCGGCAGCGATGGTGTAGCCGCCACCGAACGGCGCCTTGCGAAAGAACAGGTGGAACACGGACTCGTGCTCCGAACGCCCAGTTTTCCAATAGCCGTAGGCCATCGTCAGTTGGTAGAGGTCGGTGAGCAGTGGGCTGCCATTCATGATCGGCTCCTGTTTTGATGCGGCAGGCTTGGTGCGCCATTCGTTGGTGTAATAAGTACACTAACGCAGTGGTGGACGCAAGCGGTGGAATTCACGGACCATGGTGCAGTACCTGCGCCGCGCGATGAGTGGCTATCGCCAGGTGGGCATCGATGGGCGTGCCGATAAGCGCTTCGCTGAGCGGACTCCAGTGCAGATCGCCTGGGCCGTACTGCGGATCAATGGTTGCCAGCCACGGATGCACCAGTTCCGGCGTGGCCCCCGGCGTCGCCAGGTACGGGCCGCCCAACTCGATCAGTGCGGAAACCCGGCAACCATGTTCGCTGTGCAGGCGTTCGCACGCCCACCGTTCGGCGTGATCCAACCGCTCCACGGTCAGCGGCAGACGCCACGCAGGGACTGTGGCATATCCGGCATTGCCAAAGGCCTTCTGCACCGCCGGCATGGCGTGGTGTTCCACGCCGATCAGGAGCCGCCCGCGTATCCGCACCACCGGCAGGATCACCGCGGTGTTGCTGCTGGCGCGTGGCGTGGTCAGCCATTCACGTTCGGTCGCATCGATCACTCGTCCATCGGCAGCGGTCTCCATGAACCGTCCACGCTGGACTGCGAGATATCCGGTCATTGGTCCCGTCGGCGAAAAACGGGTGCGCGTCACCGGATGCAGCGCGTTCGCGGTGATCGGCCAGTCGCGGTCGTGATCCGGTGCCTGCAGTGCCGCGCCGATCCACGGACTTCCGGGCAGCCCGAGTGTGCGCAATAGGCGATGGATGCCGAGCTCTAGTCGCGCGTCGAACAGCCCGCCGATCTGCGCGGCGCGCAGGCATGCGCGTGCGTCAAGAGCGCGCACCACGCCAGAGTCGTAGAGCGCGCCGTAGTGGCGATTGGTCTCAATCGGTAGCGCAGTGAGTTCGATCGCGAGCGCAGTGACGACCTCATCCAAGCCGCCGGCAGAGGTGGCGTAGCGTACCGGTTCACCGAGCGCCTGAATGGTGGAGTCGGCGACCCCAGCACGTTCACGTAAGATACGTCGCACGGCGATCTCGACTGGTTCAGCGGGATCGGTGATTGCCGCCAGAGGTTCAGTCAGGTAACCGCTCCACTTGGCGCCGCTCAGGTTTGGCCGTGCAGGATCCGCGACGACGATCGGTCGCGGATACCCCTGTTTTGCCAGCACCAGAATTTGTCCATCACGGCGCACCCAGGGGATGAGGTCGAGCGTGCGTCCCGGCCGCTCAGCCAGATCGAAGGTCGCTCCATCGTCAGCACGCCAAGCGCTGAGTTGGAGGAACGCTGGCGCGCTTACGGTGGTCGCATGTTGCAGGCGCAGGCGCGTGCCTTGCGTCGCCGCGACCTTTTGTCCGACCACCAGTTGGTTGGTCGGCGGGAAGGGTAGGTCCTCGTCCGTCAGCGTCGTCAGTCGCGCACGGCTACGGTAGCGGTTGGCGATGATCCACGGATTTCGGATCGGCGCTGCCGTCACCACGCGCAGACCACGACGTTCGAGCGCGGTGACGAACTCCGCCTGCGTCCAGTAGGTGTATTCCTCCAGCAGTTCGACATCCCAGTCTCTGCGGTAATCCTTGCGCAGAATGAATTCCTGCGCGTCGCGCAGGTGGAGTTTGATCCGTCGCCAGCCGTCACCGTCCACACCGAGCGCACTCCACGGCAGTTGGCCGGCGCCGTAACGTCCGTGTGCCACCGTGGCGGCATAACGTTGCCACAGCGCCCAGGTCGACAGCCCGGTGATTGCGCTATCTGCCGCGCTATTTTCCGTGCGATCTGCCGCGCCGTCATCATCGCGGATCGACAGCACCACTTCGTCAGGTCCATCCGGCACGACGAAATCGCGGATGATCAACACGCCACCCGTGCGCAGCGCCCGCACTTGATTATCGAGACAGGTCTCCAACCGCGCGGTCGAGTAGCCATTGAAGCTGGTGACATGGTGCAGCACCGACGAGTCGAGGATCCCGTCGATGGAGTTGTCCGAGAACAGCGGATCTGCGATGTCGCCTGCTACGTAGCGCAGGTTAGGCCGCTGGAACATCGTTGCTGCGGTGTCCACCGCCGTCGGATTGATGTCGACGCCGACCAGAGTGAGTTCCGGATGCAGGCACGCGAGATCGTAGGTGCCGCGTCCCGAACCGCTGCCCATGTCCACGACGGTGCCGCTGGTGGGAAAGTGCGCCGTGGTCAGCGCCACCTTCTGCTGCATCGACGCATCCATGCCGGCGTAGTAGCTGGCGTAAGCGCCAGTGGAGCCGCGATCCTGATGTCCATAGGTGGCGTCGGGCATGGGTCGGACGCTAGATGCCTCGCGCAACGACAGCAATGGCGCTCACGGTTTCTTGGCTCTGGTCCGCCTGGGCTGCGGCTTCCACACCGCGTCCTCGCGTACCCCGACATATGAAGGGAAACGCGGTACCCCGTCGTCGGATAGTTCCTGGTAGCGGAAGGTGATGATCTCGCCGATCGCCGGTGGTTCCTGGCGCTCGGCGTCGGACAGGCCGGTGCCAACTGAGAAACGGGTACCGTCAGGCAGTTCCACCTCCAGCGCACCCAGACGACCCGCATGACGGCCCGCCCCGGCGCTGTGGCCGACGATGCGAGCCTCGGCGTCTTTGAACGACTTCACCTTGAGTAGGGAAGTGGAGCGTCCGGCGATGTAGCGCGATCCCGGCTGCCGCAGCATCAGGCCTTCGCCGCCGAGAGCCTCGACGCGCGCCAGTTCGCTGCGCAGATGCGTCTCGTCGCGACAGGGTTCATGGGGATGGAAGCTGGCGAACTCCGGTTTGCGGTCGTTGCACCACGTCTGGCAATGGGCGAGACGTTGTTCGAATGGCTGATCAAGTGCCGGCGCATCGAAGATCACAAAACGGATCTTCCGCCATCCTTCGCCACGATCCTGTCGGCGGACGGTCGCGACGCAGCGCTGGAATTGTTTGCGTTCCAACCACAGTTCACCGTCCAGCGGGAAGTCCGGCAGTCCCGCGATGAACCACGCGGGTGCGAGGTAGGCGTTGCCTAGACGGGAAAGGAACTGCGTGCCATCCCACCAAGCCCGCACTCCATCGAGCTTCTCGCTCATCCACCACCCGGTCGGATCGACCGGTGGCTGCATCTCGGCGAAGGAATGGGCGAGGAGCACCGGCGGTGCGGTATCCTTGGCGCCGGCTTTGGCCGTCGGCGCGGCACCACCGATTGCAGTTGGCTTCGGTGCGCGTGCCGGCGGTGCATCGCTGCCCACGCGTGCGGTTTCGGCTGCATCACCGCGCAGCTTGCGCAGATGTTTGCAGGTGCGTTTCTCGATCGCGATCGATTGGTTGCGCCAAGCCGGGCATGAGCACGAGTACACTCCTCCGGTATTCTTCAGCACGTAGGGCGACGCCCCCGAGCCCTGCATGGTGGATGATTCCCCGTCGGCGAGGTCGGGCATGGTGGGTCCTTGGCTGGTGGAGCGCGTGTCGGCTCAGCCGGGTGTCTCGTCTTTGGCTTTCTTGGCGGGGCGTTTTTTTGCCGCTTTGTCGCCGTCCGCGATAGCCTCGGAACTTTTCGTCGCTGCCGGTGCCGGTGCCGGTGCCGGTGCCGGTGCGCCCGAGCCCGCGGGGTTCCAGCCCTTCTTAACATTTTCCTCGATCCATTCGCCGATTTGGCGGTCGGCAGTCGCGCGGGTGTCGGCGGTGCGCAAGGTAGTCTGCAATGGCTCGGCGCGTCCAGGCGAGAAGTCGGTATAAAACAGCACGAACGGTGGATGGTCGCGCCCGGCCTTGTTGCTCTCGATCAGCACATATTTGCGCACCGCCACCAGACCCTTGGTTTCCTTGGTCCACACCTCGCGTTTATGTACGGTCGCGTTGCTGGCGGCGTTGGTGGGCGCTTGCGGCTCCTCGTCCATTTGCACGCGGCTGGTGATCTGGGTCATGCCGCAATCGACGGCGGTTGCCTGTTTGTCGCTGCGCTCCCGGCTGAAGGTCGGATGCAACATTACCGCGGTGGTCTGTTCGCCAAGCGGCGTCCATCCGTCCGCACCGTGGCGCAGGGTCATCCGCCGGATCGGCAGGTCCTCGGCATCGCTCAGCAGCAGGTCGGAACAACGCACCTCGACCACCACCTCCGGGCGGACGAAACGCGAGAGTGTGCCTTCGCTGTTCGCCATGCGGAAGGAACTTGGTGCGGCCATGGTCCCAAGCCGTTGCAGCCAGGCGACGCGGTCTTCTTCACTGAAGCCGCCACCGACGGTGCCGAGCAGTTGGTAGGTGCCATCGTCGCGTACCAGCGCGACGGACAACTCGCGCAGTTGGCGGGTCTCGCCCACCAGGCGCTCGCCATAGGCGACCACCACCACGTCGATGGTGAAGTGCGGTTTGATTTTGAAGGTCAGGTTCTGCTCGCTGCGTACCACCAAGCCTTCGTGTTTTCCGGCGGCCACCCATTCGCGGTAGTGGCTGGCGGCACTGGCGGCGTCACCCACCACCGTGGCGATGGTGCCGTCGTTGCCGAAGAGCTGCTGCAGGCGGGTAAGGCGCTGCGCATAGGGCGTTCCGAGAGAGTCCTTGCCGTCGTCCACGATCAGGTCGAAGGGATGAAAGGCCAGGGACGGCGCGTGCTGTTCATCACCAAGCGCGAGCGCCACGTGGTGTGAGCGCGAACGGCCCTGGGCGATCGGTGCCATCAGCTCACCAGCCACCAGCAGATCACCGCCGGTTGGCAGCTGCTTGGCGAGTCTGCTCAGCAACGGGATGCCGTGCAGGACGCGACCGTTGTGTGCGCACAATGCCAGTTCGCCGCCGCTGCGTACCAAAAACCACAGCTCGCCATCGAGCTTGGGCGAGATCCACAAATGGCCCTTGGGCATGGCGCGTTCGATCTGGGCGGAATCGAGCACACGGTAGCGCTTCGCCACCTGGCGCTTGTAACGCAGCAGACGATCGAGCAGCACCAGGTCGGCAAGGCCGCCGACGCCGGCCTTGCGTCCGCCGGCGTAGGAGGTGAAGGCAGTGGACCACACGGGCGCGCTCATGGCATGACCTTGAGTTCGAGGTTCGAGCAGTGCAGCACCAGCAGGTAGCTGTCGCCCTCGAAGCGTCCTTCCAGGAAGCCGCGATACGGTGTGCCATTGAGGGTGAAGATCAGCGGCGACTGGCCCTTCGCACCTGAGCCGACGTACAGCAGTTTGCCGGCTTCGTGCAGGGTCTTGGCGATGCCGAAGAGGAAGTCGAAGGTCAGGCCGTTGACGTGGCGGATGCGGAACGCGCGCGACAACACGAAGCGATGCACCACCTCGTCGAGCGGCATCAGGCGTCCGGTCCACGGCAGGGCGGGGGCTTCTTCGCCGACGTTGGCGGGCGTGTCGGAGAAGTCCGCGCGGGATTTCTCTGCGCCATCCGCGCCATAGACCACCTGCACCACCCGTGCGGCGTAGAGCACCGAACCATCCTGGCGCAGGTAGACTCGCGTGGCGTTGCGCAGTCGGCGACCGACTTGGTCGAGGTCGATCTCCGGATCACCCGCGACCAGCGCGCCGGAGATCGCTTCAAGGCTGCCATGGGTGCGCAGGAGTGCGTCGAGCGAGGTCGTTTCGGTGGTCTTCACCAGCCGTTCCAGACGCACGTCTTCGCCGTTGGGTCCGGCCTGGTGGTGGGCCACCACCGGCTTGGCGGATTCCAGGGCGACCTGGGCATCGCGTTTCTTGTCGTCGGTCAGCGAGATGAAGCGGGCCATATCGGCTCCCTTACAGCATGGTGAAGTCGAGATCGTCGGCGAGGTCATCGGCCTCGTCGGCGGCAGCGTCCGGCGCGACCTCGCGGCTGACGTAAGCGAACCCGCGTGGGCTGCCGATCAGGGCGAAGGTGCCGGTGTCGTTGCGCAGCAGGAACAACATCTGCCGTTGATAGTCATCACGGAAGTTGAACGGCGCACAGAAGATATTCCCGGAGCCGAGTGCCTCTGCGAGTTGCGCCCCAAGAGTTTCGCTCTGCAGCTGATAGACGGTGTGGATCGCATGGTCGAGCAGTCGTTGTGGCGCGATCGGCCCTTCCAACTCCTGTTCGATACCGAGCGTGGATGGCACCAGCGGTACATCGGCACCCTGGTCGTCGACTGCGCGCAGCGTCGAACGTTCGATGGTGGCGAAACCTTCATCGACATAGAGCAAGGCCAAGCCGCCGGAGGGGACCAGCGCCGCGCCATCAGACGACAGGTAGGCGGATGTGCACCGCCGGCCGTCCTGGTCGACGATCTGGCGCTCCTTGCGTCCGTAGAGCTTGTCACGATCCAGGCGCACGAAACTGAAGCTGCTGGCTTCGGCACCAAGTGTGAGCGCGATGGATTTTGCCATGGGCGAACTCCTGTTGAAAGGTCCGCGGTGGTAACCGCACCGCCCACCCGGTGCAATGGTCAGGTCGTCCCGATGTCTGAAGGTCTGGTGCACGCCACCCCTGATCAGCGCGCGCCTTGTCTCTTGCTGACCTTGCCTGATTCGGGTAGTCCCAGCGCCATTCCAAGGACAAGACATGGCCATAGCAGTGACCGAGGATCTTCTGCGCGCAGTGGTGACCAAGGACAAGGCGTTGTCCGACGGTCGCACGTTGCTGAAGAAGGGCGCCTTCAAGAACCTTAAGGCGACCGCCGACCAGTCGTTGATTTGGGGTGAATGCCAAGGCAGCGGCGCGAACCCTTACGTGCTGTCGATCGACCTGGCCGGAGACAATCCAACCATCCGTTGCACCTGCCCGGTGAAACCGCCGCCCTGCAAGCATACGTTGGGGCTGTTGGTCGCCTTCATGGAAAAACCCGCGTCCTTTGCCACCAGCGAAGCGCCGGCAGAGCTGCTGGAGAAACGCGGCAAGAACCTGGAACGCGCTGAGAAGAAGGCCGAGGCCGCCACCAAACCGAAGGAGGTCAACAAGGCCGCGCTGGAGAAGAAGACCAAGATCCAACGCGAGGCCCTCGATCTGTTGGAGAAGCTGGTGCTCGACTTGGCCTCATCCGGGATCGGTACCCTTGATGGCAAAAAGGGCGCAAAACTGGTCGAGCAGGCGCGGCAACTGACCGACGCCTACCTGCCCGGCGCGGCCGAGGCGCTGCGCCGTCTGGCCTCGCTTGCAGACCGCCGCGATCGCGACGACAGCGTCGAGCATTTCTACCAGTTGGAGGAACCCGGCCACGATCTGCCGGATGACCTGCGCATGCGCCTGATGACCCGTCACCTTACGCGGTTGTGGGCGATGGTGCGCAAAGGCCAGAAGGCGCTCGACCAGAAGCTGGAGGAGGGCGAAAGCGTCAGCGACGCCGAGGCGGTGGTGGAGGATCTGCTTGGCCATGTGTGGGATCTCGCCTCGCTCAAAGCGCAGGGGCATGCGCGACAGAACCTGAGACTCTTCGAACTGGCCGACGAACGTTACCGCGACGCGGTGCGCGAGGAGAAGATCGAGCAGGGATTCCTGCTTGATCTGGACCAAGGCGACGTGCTGGTCGACCGCAAGTTCCGCCCGCTCGCGGCGCTGGATAAGGTCAAGGAGAAGGACAGCTACGAGAAGCCGGTCACCATCACCGACGCCGGCATTTATCCCGGCTTCGTCAACCGCCGGGTGCGTTGGGAAATCGCCGCATTGAGCTCGCGTCCGGCGACCACCGACGATTTTACACGCATCCACGCCGTCGCGCACCCGACGATCGAAGCCGCCCTGGCGAAGTACAAGGAACAGATCCGCAATCCGCTGGCCCCCGACGATGCGGTGGTGCTGATCCGTACCGCCGACCTGCGTCGCGCTGGCGATGCGCTCGCACTGATCGATGAGAAGGGCGCTGCATTGCTGCTGAAGGATTCGCCAATCGCGCGTTACCGCACAAGCAACAACCTCGCCATGGCAGCCGGCGCACAACTGGACGGCGGCAAGCTGCGTCAGCCGGCGTCGGTGCTGCTGCGGCTGTACCTCGGCCTGGCCGATGACGCGATCTATGGCCAGCCGCTCGCGCTGGTCGTCGGTACCACCCACGTCCGTCTGGGGATGTAAGCCATGCCACGTGAAACTATCCGTCGTCTGCAGCGGGATGTCGAACGCGTCCTGGTTGCCGGTGCGCACCTGGCGGCGGCCGACGGCGAACTGGCCAAGGACCGTGCGGCGCTCGACGGCCTGGCGAAGCAGCTCGGTGCCAAGGCCCCGGTCATCGGGCAATTGGCCGAGGCCACTGGCAAGGCCATCAGCAGCTCCGGCAAGGATGCCGCGCGCGACCTAGTCAGTCTGGCGACTATGGCCGCGCAAGTGCGCTGCGCGCAGGCCGCGCCAGCGCCGGTGCCGGAGCAGCAGCCGCTGCCTGCACGTCCGTTGGTCGGCACGCCCTGCCGGGCCAAGGATCTGAGCGAGACCTACCACGCCCTGGTCGAAAGCGGCAAAGGCCGCATGGAAAAGCTCGACCAGGCGATCGAACGCGGCGACATCGCTGACCTGCGGTTGGTCGATGCACTCATCTATGCCATGCACGATTCGTGGGTTGGCGAGAAAGTCACCAGTCACGCCATTCCCAAGTTGGGGCCGGCGATCATCGCGCCGATCCGCGCGCAGTTGCGCATCACCAATGGCCAGACCGTCGATGGTCGACGCCTGCGCGCGCTGGTCGCGGTTCAGGGCAGCGAGGCGCGTGATCTGTTGCAGACCGCGCTGACCGAAGGCAACGCCGAGATGCGTGAGGCGGCCTTTGATGCCATCGCTGATCATGTCCGTGGGGTGCCGGAATTCGAACTGCTGGTGCTCCAGACCGTCGAGAAAGAACGCTCCGGCGGTGTCCGGCGCGCGGCCCTACGAGCCTTGGCGGGCTACGCCTCGGAGGCCTCGCTCATGGCGCTGGTCGCCGCGCTTGATGACGAGCGCACCCGTGATGCGGCGGCCGAGGGCCTGAGCGCCTCGAAACATCCCAAGGCGATCACCTGGATGCTCGATCGTCTCGCTCAGGCGGCGAAGGAGGCGATCGCGGCGGCGAAGGAGGCGAAGAAAAAGAAGAAGGACGATGCGCCGGCGACGCCGCCAGCGAAACGCGATTCCAACGTGGTCGAACCGGCGGTGATGGTGCAGACGCTGCTGGCGGCCTTGGCCCAGCAGCGTGATCCGCGCATCGCCGTCGCGGCGCTGGAGCTGTTGCTCGACTATGGTGTCCATGCCGCGAAGGCGGTGTTAACCAATGGCAGTTCCACGCAGTTGACCACCATCGCCGACCTGCTCGCCGGTGATGATGAAGAACTGTTCCATTCGGCCGCCCAGGCGATCCTTGCGCTCGGTCCCGATCAGGCCTTCAAACGCTTCACCGCGACCTTCCCCGCCAAAGACCGCGAGAAGAAGATCGGTCAAGCCCGTCTGGCAGCGGTGTCCTCGGCCTTGTCAGACAACCGTGAAACACGTTGGAGCGACTTCGCACTCAAGCAGCTGGCGGAACCGCCGGAGGTCTTCACGCATGTCCTCCACCTGCTGGCCAACAGCAAAGAAAAACGTGCGCTCAAGCCGCTCATCGCCCACCTGGGCAAGAGCAAGGACAAGAGCCTGATCGCGGACCTCATCCGCACCCTGGGCGACATCGGCGATCCGCTGGCGATCACGCCCATCTTAGAGCATCACGCCCTCAACGACCATGCGGTGCGCTACGCCATCCGCGATGCCATCCTGGCGATCAACGATGTGCGCGCGGTCGATCCGGTGCGCACCATCGTCGCCGGCCTGAAGGACGCTTCGGGTTACCAGCATTGGCACCTGCGTTCCCTGCTCGATACCCTCGAACAACGTTTCCCAGGAAAGTGATCTCATGGCCAAGAACGATTCCAAGGCGGATACCAAGACCGAGGTCAAGCCGACAGATAGCGGCGAATCGCTGCGGCCACCGGCAGAGATCCTGTTTGCTGCCGAACTGGCGGCACTCGAAAAGAACGACAAGGTCGCCAGACCGGCAGGTTGGCGCTTGTCGCCCAAGGCGGTCGAGACCTACATCCTGGGCGGCACCGTCGGCGGCACGGTCATCACCCCGAAATATTTTGGTTCTGAACGTCTGATCCAGATCGCCATCGCCAGCTTGGCAACCGATCGCGCGCTGCTGCTAATCGGCGAACCCGGTACCGCCAAGTCGTGGTTGTCGGAACACCTCACGGCGGCGATCTGCGGCAACAGCCTGATGCTGGTACAGGGCACCGCCGGTACGACGGAAGAACAGGTCCGCTACAGTTGGAACTACGCCCTGCTGCTGGCGGAAGGCCCGTCGCCCAAGGCTCTGGTGCCGAGCCCGGTCTTCCGTGCGATGGAGCAGGGCAGCATCGTGCGTTTCGAGGAGGTCACGCGCAGTCCGGCGGAGGTGCAAGATGCGCTCATCACCATCCTCTCGGAGAAGGTGCTGGCGGTTCCCGAACTCGGCATGCACGTGCACGCGAAACGTGGTTTCAACCTGATTGGCACCGCCAACACCCGTGATCGTGGCGTAAACGACATGTCAGCGGCGCTCAAACGCCGCTTCAACATCGTCACCCTGCCGGTGCCGACCGACCTGGATGAAGAGGTCAAGATCGTGCTCAAGCGCGTCGCCGAGATCGGCACACAATTCAGGTTGCCGGCTCCACCTCCGGCCGAAGCCGCGGTCGCGCGCGTGGTGCAGATCTTCCAGGAGCTGCGCCGGGGCCAGACCCTGGACGGTAAGCAGAAGGTGAAGACGCCCTCGGGCGTGTTGTCGACCGCGGAATGCATCAGCCTGTTGACCGGTGGCATGTCGCTCGCCGGCCACTTCGGTAGTGGAAAGGTCGACGATCGCGACATTGCCGCCGGGCTGCACAGCGCGGTGATCAAGGACGACAGCAAGGATGTCGGCACCTGGACCGAATACCTGGAAAACATTGCAAAGAAGCGGGGCAAGGAGTGGGAACCGCTCTATCAGGCCTGCAAGGAACTGTTGAAGTAGACCAATGGCACTGCTCGCACCCGTCTTCGGTGTCCGGCATTTCTCACCAGCTGCGGCGCTGCACCTGCGGCGCTGGCTGGATGAACTGAAGCCCACCGTGGTCCTGATCGAAGGACCGTCGGACGCCACCGACCAGCTCAAACACCTGGGGCACGGCAAGACCAGGCCGCCGGTCGCGCTGCTGGCCTTCACCAAATCCAGGCCAGTGCGTTCCATCGTCTATCCGATGGCGTCGTATTCGCCGGAATGGGTGGCGCTGCGCTGGGCGCTGGAGCATAAACGCGAGGTGCGCTTCATCGACCTGCCGGCGGCGGTGTTTCTGGAACTGCACCAGATAGCGCCCAATGAAGAGCCCAAGGATGCAGAAGCAGGTGACCAGTCGGTCGCGCCGAGTCCTGCTGCGACGGCAACCGAACCGGCCAAGGACCACACCCAGGCCTACCTCGACGATCCCTACAGCGAGATCGCACGCGTCGCCGGCGATGCTGATTATGCGACCTGGTGGGAGCGTGAATTCGAGCACACTCAGGATGGCAAGGCTTACCGCGAGGCGATCTTCGAATTCGGCGGTCAGCTGCGCAACATCCGCAAAGATTCCCCCGCACGTGAGCAGGAGACGTTGCTGCGCGAAGCGTTCATGCGCCGCGAAATCCGCGCGGCGACCAACGGCGGCAAGCGCAGCGCAGTTGTGGTGTGTGGCGCTTACCACGCCCCGGTCCTGACTGACGATCAGCCGGTGATGGGCGACGCGGAGTTTGCCGCATTGCCGCGCGCCGACACCGTGTTGACCCTGATGCCGTACAGCTATCCGCGGTTGTCGTCCCAGAGCGGTTACGGCGCCGGCAACCATGCTCCTGCGTATTTTCAGGCCTTTCATGATGAGGCCGTCGCCGGCACCCCGCACCATCTGCCCGCACGGTATTTCGCTCGCCTCGCCCAGCATCTGCGGCGCGACGGCATAGTGCGCTCGTCCGCCGAGGTCATTGAAGCGGTGCGCCTAGCCCACGGTCTGGCGGCAATGAACAACAGCCCGGCGCCGGTGCTACGCGACCTGCGCGACGCCGCCATCACCCTGCTCGGCCAGGGTGAGAGTCTGGTGCTGGAAAAGGCCCTGCGTGAGGTCGAGATCGGAACCGCGGTCGGCGCGCTGCCGCCCGGTGTCAGCCGCACGGCGTTGCAGGACGATTTCCACCAGTTGGTGAAGACACTCAAACTCGACAAGTACATCGTCGACCAGGCGCAGGCGCTCGAACTCGACCTGCGTGAGGACCGCACGGCCAAGAGCACCGCCGCGGCGTTCCTCGACCTCGCCCGTTCAACCTTCTTGCACCGGCTGCAGGTGCTCGACGTCGGTTTCGGGGTGCCCGCCAATCGCGACCAGCGCGGCACGGCCAAGGAACGCTGGACCCTGCACTGGAAACCTGAGTGCGAGATCCGCCTAGCGGAACGCTCGCTGCAGGCCGACTCGATTGAGAGCGGGGCGGCGTTCTGCCTGGCGGAACAACTCAAAGAAGCCCAGGACGTCGGCGCCGCCACGGAGGTGCTGCTGCGTGCGGCCAACTGCGAGTTGGCGGATGCGATGGATATCGCCCTGCGCCGGGTGCAGGACCTGGCAGTCGACGAGGCGGGGTTCCCCTCGGCGGCGAAAGGCATCCAGGATCTCGCCGATACCATCCGTTATGGCAACGTCCGCCGAGTCGATCCGGTGCCGCTGCGGCCGGTGCTCGCCCAGCTCTACCTGCGTGCCTCATTGCTGCTGTTCGGTGCCACCGTGTGCGACGACAATGCCGCCAAACCGATCCGTGCCGGCATGGATCGCATCCAGGAGGTCGCCTTCCTGGGCGAGGCCGACATCGATCCGCAGCGCTGGATCGATGCGGTAACGCAGGTCTCGCGCAGTGACTCGCGCAACCCGCTGCTGTCCGGATACGCCACCGCGCTGCTGATCGAACGTGGCTGCCTCGATGACGAGGAACTCGACCGCGAGGTTGCCCGCCGCCTGTCCCCGGGCACTGAGGCCAGCGTCGGAGTGAACTGGTTCGAAGGTTTGGTGCAGCGCAACCGCGCGGCGCTGTTCCTGCGTCGGGCTCTGTGGGTGTGCTTGGCGCGTTATGTCGACGACCTCGACGATGAGGGCTTTACCCGCGCGTTGCTCTATCTGCGCCGTGCTTTCGCTACCTTCTCCGCCGGTGAGATCCGCCGGGTTGTCGGACTGTTGGCGGAAGTCTGGAAGGGCGGCGGTGCCGAGCTTGTGCGCGAAGTCGAACGCAAACTCGACGCCAGCGAATTGGAGAAGATCGCAGACGATCTCGGGGGGCTGGATCTGCTATGACCGCACCCGCGATGAACCGTTTCGAGCGCTGGCGCTTGGTGCTGGGCAAGACCGCCGAGCAGGAGCTTGCCCAATGCGCCGGCACCGGTGGAAAACCGCTGCTGGGTGGCGAGATGATCGGCATGGACGAGGCACTTGGTGCGATTTACGAAGTTGAGGACGAACGCCCGGAGGAGAAAGGCGAACGCTCTGCCGGCCTGGGGAAATCCGCGCCGCGCATCGCCAAGTGGCTGGGCGACATCCGCAGCTATTTTCCGACCGACGTGGTGACGGTGATCCAGCAAGATGCCATTGAACGGAAGGGACTCACCCAATTGTTGTTTGAACCCGAGATCCTCAGCCAGGTCACACCCAGCATCGAATTGGTCGGCACCTTGATGTCGCTCAAGGGCATGATCCCCGAGCATACCAAGGCGACCGCCCGCATGGTGGTGCGCGCAGTGGTGGAGGAGATCATCCGCAAACTCCAGAGCGGTCTGGAGAATGCCGTGCGTGGATCGCTCGACCGTTCGCGCCACGCTCCGCTGCGCAGCCTGCCCAATCTGGATTGGAAGCGCACCATCAGTGGCAACCTCAAGAACTACATTGCCGAGCGGAAGACCATCATTCCCGACCGTTTCTTCTTCTGGGCGCGTCAGCACCGCCGCAAGGAATGGAACGTCATCGTGTGCATGGACCAGTCCGGATCGATGGCGGAATCGGTGGTCTATGGTGCAGTCACTGGCGCGATCCTGGCGAGCATGCCGGCACTGGAGACCCACACGATCGTGTTCGACACCGAGGTGGTCGACCTCACCGAGCAGTGCAGCGATCCGGTCGATCTGCTGTTTGGCGTGCAACTCGGCGGCGGCACCGACATCAACCGCGCGGTGACCTACTGCCAGTCCTTGATCCACGATCCACGCAAGACGTTGTTCATCCTCATCACCGACCTCTACGAGGGCGGCAATGCCGCCGAACTCGTCCGCCGGCTGGAGGACATGGCCGGCAGCGGCGTGCGGGCGATGGTGATGCTGGCGCTCTCTGACTCCGGCGTGCCGAGCTACGACGAGAACCTGGCGAAGAAGGTGCGCGCCCTCGGCATCCCCTGTTCCGGCTGCACACCAACGTTGCTGCCCGAGTTCTTGTCAGGTGCTCTCAAGGGCGTGAATCTGGAGCAGCTTGCCGCGCGTCTGGTCAAACCCGCGAAGGGTTGAGCCGGTCCCACGTTAGAGCGAAGCGCGCGAGGTATTTCTGCAACCGGTCGGCATCATTGGCGGTCTTGCGCTCCAGGCGCGTTACGGCGAACAGCGTGCGCCCGGCTTCGGAGATGGTGCGGGACGCACGGCAGACGCGGATGACCTCTGCCAACTGCACGCGGTCGAAATGGTCGATGCGTTCGGCTCCGACGCTGCCCAGGACCTCCGTCACCACATCGTCGCTGCTGGTGATTGGCGGCTGCCACTGTCGGTGCAGACGATCGATCTCTTCGTTCACCAGCGCCTCGTCGATGCGCCCGCTGTCGGCAAGCGTGGCGAGGCGCGTCACGGCTC
>Ga0105049_10002416_pt1 | contig 22109 bp, 32 predicted proteins | sample MAT06_FD_78087 | JGI IMG/M metagenome (GOLD analysis project Ga0105049, IMG submission 78087) | Freshwater microbial communities from Lake Fryxell liftoff mats and glacier meltwater in Antarctica - MAT-06 | ecosystem: Environmental > Aquatic > Freshwater > Ice > Liftoff microbial mat | place...
ACCATTGAAAGTGGGGATGGTCGATTTACTCTTAAAAACACTGTGCTGAATAAAACGTTTGCTCCTGGCATTAGTCTGGAAAGCGTTATTAAAGACATTCAGAAGTCGATGGGTCTTCCTGGGGATTTGAAGGACATTAAATCAGAGACGTTTAATCAGGGGCTCTCGATTAGTGGTTCGCCGAGAGAAGCACTGGATAAACTTACAGAAAAGCAGAATCTCGAGTGGTCAATTCAGGGCGGGGTGCTTCAGATTAAGAAAAAAGGCGGCGCAATTAGTGGTGAGGTCGTTATCGTTTCACCCGATACAGGACTTATAGACATTCCAGTAAAAACAAACGAGGGAGTTGAATTTCAAACTCTTCTGAATCCAGTTTTGGTGCCAGGAAGATCAGTTAAGATCGAATCAAAATTCCTCAAAGGCACGCAGTCGTTTATTGTGCGAAAGGTGCAGCATCAGGGGGATAATTTTACGGGTGTATGGACTTCATTTGTGGAGGCCATTAAGCCATGAGTCTAGTTAACGAAACTCCCACGCTTGCGCATGTTATTCAAACGGCTCTTAAAAGATTTCAAACGGAACTCCACACTTGTTTACCCGCTGAAATCGTCACCTACGACCGAACAAAGCAGAAGGCTTCCGTTCAGCCACTCCTTCAAAGAAAAACAAAGGATGGTGTCGCATTTAATTTTCCGGTGATTACAAACGTACCGTGTCGATTCGAGCGCACATCGAAGTTTTCTATTACCTACGAACTGAAGCCCAAAGATACCGGAATTATTATTGTCTCTGAAAGATCCCTGGATATTTGGCTTAATAAGGGCGGTCTAGTTGATCCGAATGATTTAAGAAAGCACGACATCAACGATGCGATTTTCTTTCCAGGACTGTTTCCTTTTTCAACTCCTGCCCCGGCAGAGGCCAATGTCGCCTTGATTCAAAACGATAAGACTCGATTTAGGCTTTATGAGAACGGAAAGATGGCCTTTACAAACCTCAATTCAAACGAGGAGCTGGTGAAGGTGCTTTCGGATCTTTGTCAGGCTTTAATTAGCGCGCTTACGACAACAGCCATAGGGCCTCAACCGTTTACACCATCAACGATTTCAGCCCTCACAAGCGTGAAGAGCAGGCTAGATACATTAAAGGAGTAGAACTTTGGCTTTTGACCCGATATCAACGATCGCTCAAAATATCATTAATTCCTATAAGCTTAGAAATCCGAGTGGGTATGATCCAGGGGAAGAGCAAAAGAATCGCGAGTATCTTGAGGATTTATTGACAGAGATTTTCACTATACAATTGGGGACAAAGGCCAGTGTGGCACCGGGCGTATTTACAGCCGGGGGTGATCCAGTAACGGGTGTTGGAGGTCCAGTAACTTGAGCGATATAAAACTAAAAGATACCGGCCCAGACAACTGGGAAATTGAGCTCGTTAATGGCGATCTTGCCCTTACCACTGGCTCTGAGTCGGTTCGTCAGCACCTTAAGCAAAGACTTCAGACGTTTTTAGGGGAATGGTTCTTAGATGCTCGAATCGGTGTGCCTTATTATGAACACATTTTAGTGAAAAACCCGGATCCAATCGTACTCGATACAATTTTTAAGAGTGTGATTTTAAACACCCCAGGGGTCGAGAAGCTCAACGAATTTGATATTGATGTAGAATCCTCAACCAGAACTATGACACTTATTTTTAGTGTTGAAACGGCAGCGGGTCGCATCGACTTTAGCGAAGTAATAGGAGCATTTTAATTATGGCTTTTGGCATGACCCCACAGGGCTTTCGAATTAAGCGATTAGCAGATATCAAGACCGAGATTGAAAACAGTCTTCGCGCCTCTCTTGGCCAGGGGATTAACTTATTACCAGAATCCGTATTCGGACAAATCATTGGCATTGTTTCAGAGCGAGAGTCCCTTTTGTGGGAGCAGCTTGCAGCGATTTTCAATAGCCAATACCCAGATACGGCTTCTGATACTCAGTTAGATCTTGTTTGTTCAATCGTTGGAGTGACTCGACAAGTGGCCACGAGAACTCGGGTCAATGGTGAACTTTTCTTCGGCACTATCGGAACCACCATTCCCATCGGAACGCAGCTTTCCGTTGGAAGCAACCCATTAGCCATCTTTGAAACTCTCGCCGAGGTCACCCTTGTTCCAGGTACAAGCGCAGTCCATACGTTGACGTTTAGTGTTGTGCCGGACTCAGGATCTTTTGCCATCAGTTATGCCGGCCAAGTAACCTCATTGATTCCTTATACAGCCAATGCCGCCGCAGTTTTGGCAGCACTAGAAGCTGTCCAGGCTGTTGGAATTGGCAATGTGGCCGTCACTGGAAGCTTCGGCATTGGTTTTACTTTGACCTATCAAGTTTTAATGCAGAAGCAGCCGATTGCAGTGCCGACGATTATTTCAAACACGCTTCTTTTGATAGCCGCTCCGGTTGTGGTGACGGTTACGAATACGACGACGGGTGTGATTCAAGGCACAAGCGATCTCGAAGCTACTGTAGTGGGCGTGGTTGTTGCTCCTCAACGGTCGGTCACGGTCATCGAAACACCAGTTTTTGGCCTGGATGCTACTGTGAATCCAAGTTCTGGAACTACTGGCAGGGCTCGTGAAACGGATGCCGAGCTTCGAATACGAAGAGAACAAGAGATACAGATAGCCGGTGCGGGAACTTTGGGTGCCATTTTTGCTCAGGTCTCCCTCGTGGAGGATGTCGAATCGGTCATCGTTTTTGAAAACGATTCAGACGTTGTCGACGGGGACGGAAGACCACCCCACAGTGTTGAGGTTGTTGTCTTCGGTGGCGATGATGCTGAAATTGCGCTCACAATTTTTAATGCTGTGGCGGCTGGTATTGCCACCTTTGGCTCAGAATCAGAAATTGTAGTCGACTCGAATGGTTTTACCCATACGATCTATTTCTCACGGCCTACGGTTGTGGAGCTGCTTCTTGATTGGGATCTTGTGATTGATCCTGTCTTTTACCCAGTGAACGGTGATGATTTAGTTAAAGCCAACTCTCAGGCATTCATTAATAACTTAAGCGTAGGTCAGGATGTGATTTCACTTCCGGATCTTCTGGCTTGTTTGACGGGCATTCCAGAGCTTGCGATTGAAAAGATTCCTGGAATACTAAGGGCAGATTTATTGATCTCTAAGAAGCCCACAGTTCCATCTGGGGATGCGAACATCGCAATTTTGGTAACAGAAATCGCTAGAATTGACTTAGCAGACATAACGGTAGCCACGATATGATCGAGTTAATCTCAGACCACGTTGAGGAGTCTCTTAACAGGCTGATTGAGCAATATAAGGGCAAAACCACCCTTGAAAACCTGCTCACAGCCCTCGTTGCACAACTTCAGGACACGGAAAACGCCGCATTCCCAATGTCAGAACGGCTTGACGTGTTTGAAATGGAGGGTCGGCAGCTCGACCTATTTGGAAAAATCGTCGTCCAGGGTCGACTTGGTCTTCAGGACCAGCTTTATAGACTATTCCTACTCGCCAAAATTGGTGTGAACATTTCGAACGGTGACCCGGAAAGGTTAATTGCGACTTTCAGAATTTTGACGCAAGGCGATTTCGTTCATCTTATGGTGATTGGTCCTGGGGTGATCTCGCTTTCAACAGACGGCACATATTCAGAAGAGTTTGCTGATTTTATTTTTCAACAAATGGAGAGAACAGCAGCTGGAGGAGTTCGTATTTTGGACCTTGTTTATGCGCCAAGCCTTCCGTTTGCGTTCGACGGGCCGAACTTGACAGCTCCTAGTGCTGGTTTTGGAACTTTAGCGGATGTGAATATAGGTGGTGGATTTGCTCAACTTCCACCGCTTTAATTAGGGATGGCCGCAAATGAGGCTGTTTTGTATGATTGGAGTGAATTATGCCAAAACCAAGTAGTTTTTTAGAATGGACAGTTGGAAATCCAGACCTTGTAAACGTTACGCAAGAACCTTCTGCGCTTAAAAAACAGGCGGGTTGGCTTCCTAACGAACGTCCTCCTCGCGAACAAATGAATTGGTTATTCTGGCGAACGGACGAATGGCTCAAATACATTGATTCGGTTTTAGATGCTGACATAGCATCCTTCGATTTTATCGTAGGCTCTGGCCCGAGCATGACTGCCACGCTTCAGCTGGCTTTAAATAGTGCTGTTGCTGGGAATCGAATTTTGGTGACTCAAAGTGTTGTGGTTAATGCCACGATTTCAACGGTCACAAATAACGTCGGTATATTTTTTCGCCCTGGGATAACCTATACCAAGGGCACAGCGACCGTAGGACTTGAGATTCTTCATACTGGAATAGACATCAATTCTGGTCGATGGGTTGGATTTAGTGCCGTTGGAAATACGGCGATTAAGATTGGTGTTACGGGTGAAAATACTCTTTTAAGAAATCTCCGATTCGATAACAATTATCAAAACGTTGAAGATTTAGGCATTAATACGACCATTGACTCCAGTATGGTCGAAGACGCGAACGACACGAATTTGGTTCGCACCATTACGATTGCAAATAACCAAGTTGCAGCGGCCAATCTCACGGATATTATTTTTGATAAAATCATCACTAAAGCGGCGACTCTTGATTATGTTTTACGCGTTAGAACTGACTCTGAAGTAAGAAACGAAACGGGCCACATCTATCTTACCTACGATCAAGATGCTGACACCTGGGTTTGTAGTTATGAAAGCTTTCATGGATTTTCGGGTGTGGATTTTACAGTCACCTCTTTGGGTCAAGCTCGATATACTTCTGAAAACGTCGCGGGGGCGAATTACAACGGTACGTTTAAAATTCGTTTAACAAGTAGAACCCCGAGACAGGGAGGATTTTAAGTTATGGCACGCATTAGTGATCGAGATTTAAGACTTGGAAGAGACGCCGACGCGGTTAATAAAGATCTTATTTTCAATGTTGGTAATGGCGCAACGAACGCAAGGTTTCGTGGAAACTTCTCCACCAAGAGGCTTCAGTTCTCTAATGACGGCGTAAACTTTTTTGATATTGGTACTGGGGATTCTGAAGAAGCCGGATTATTTAATCAGCTAGCCTTGAACGGCATGGAAGCTGGAATGATGACGACCTTTACGGCTGGTAAAGAAAATTGGATTCGTTCCGCCTCAAACATGACGTTAAATGGTGATGGAAATTATGTTCCATCAGTCGCATCCGTCTCGACACTTTGGACTGGGGTTCGTACTCCAGACAGTGGTACGACTGGAGAACTTTGGACATCTGCTGGAGCTTCTTCAGTACTACACAACTCTCCTTCTACTGGTGAGTTTACAATTACAGACACTGCGGCGGATCTTAGAAATTACACTCTTAATTTGCCATCTGGAATCGACACTGGAGATTTGTTTTTTGAGTTTGAATGTAAGACGACAGCAGAAACTACATCTGGAGCTCACGGCTCAGACGTAACGTTTCACAATATGGTTTTGCTTTCGGACGGTGCAAACAATGCTCGACTGATGTTTATTCGTGAGGGAACTATTACTGGGGCAAGGCAGATTATCGTTGCCTCTAGTGCGGTTACTCTTGCCAACGATTTAGACACTGGAGCATCCCTTCGAATAAACGTAGATTGGAATGAATACCACAATTACAAAGTCTATAAAAAAGGCACGATTCTTTATATTTATGTAGACGATGCTTTCCGTGGCAGAGTCGATATGACGACTCTTAGTGCTAACGTATCACGACATATTATTTGGGGAACACAAGGTTCATCTGCCAGTGCTGGTATTCATGTTTATAGAAAGTTCCATGTTAACGCTTATGTGTCTTCTGTTGAAACCCGCGCATTAAATTATCGCGGGACATTTGCTTACGAAGGAGACGGCGATCCCACAAGTGCCGTGGTTCCTGCTTCAACGGTAGGCAATCCAACTCAAAATTATGTCCTCGAAAATAATTGGGTTCAGTGGACCCAGGGATCAACTGGTACGGTTACAGAAACCCAGGTGAATACTGGTCTTCCACAGTCGTATCGACAGCTTCAGGTGGCTGTGTCTTCGCAGAGACATTATCAAAGAGTTATAACGGCTCCGCCAAATGATGGTGGAAACATAGGCATTCAAGCTCGAGTTCAATTCAGCGCAATGAATCTTGTAACTGGAACAAGCTTCAACATGCTTGCCCTTGAAGTGGCAAATATCGCGTCTCGTATCCAGTGCAGAAAAGTGACCGTAAATACCGTTGAAATAGGATTAGCATCATCAGCCGCATTTATGACTGGTGCTGGAGTGGGCTCTACGGTTGTCGTCGGGATAAACGAAATTAACACTTGCGAGCTTCGTAAGGTGGGGCCAGATCTTATACAGTTTTTGTTTAATGGAAAGATTCAGCAAGAAGTTAGAATCAATGAGTTCAGCTTTCAATCGAGCGTTACCTCTAATATTGTTCGGTGGGGAAATAACGCTAACATTGGGGCTTCTGATACTTTCACATGGAGATTTTATTATGTTCGCGTGACAGAGGGGAAAGATGCTTTCCTTTCGCGCTCACCTACGAATGAGTTTATCGCAATTGCTGAAAACGATGATGCTGAACCCTATGTTTCTTTTAGCTCCGATAATATAACGTGGACCTATCCCATTCTTTTAAATGATTTGGGCGTCACCAATATGGCCTCGATTGAAGATCAAAGGTCGGGTGGTTATGTTGCCGCTCGTGTAATGCTATCGTCCAGCGCTGGATCCACTCTCAACAATTTGGCCATTCTTTATAATGCCTCACAAGGTGCTGGTGGATTAGCCACAGAAGCGGTGAAAACATTTACTGCAAGTGAGCTTCCTTTAGCTCCACAAAATGCAACGTTTGGTCACGGACTCGGTGTGGCTGATGACGAAATCATGGTCTTTGGCGGGACTGAGTTTCTCGTAAAAGATTTAGATTGGACTTTTAATTCTGCTAACGCGATTACGATTGTAAGTGCGCAGGTTGGGGTGCCTTACACGGTTCGACGAGTTGGGTTTAGCTTTGATCGGAGTCAGGATAATTCGACAAGGATTACGGTCTTAGAAAGCCAAGTTGCTGAATATCTTACACTTAATAATATTAGCTTTTCAGTTTCTGCTGCTTCAAGCGCGCTCACAATTCAATTAAAAGATAGGGCCGGGAACGACTTTTCTGGGAGTTCAGTTGGATATGTTGGATTTAAAAGTACTATATCTGGAGCTGAATCCAACATTAACTCTGCGCTTACAATTTCTAATACAAGCGCGCCGATTACTATTCCTTCTGGGGCCACTTTGGGCCTTGGGGTAGCACCCGACTTTCAGCAGCACATTTTTGTTTACGCTCTTAATAATGCTGGCCAGGTTGAAATAGCGATTTCTGCGAATCCTTACGCGGCAAAGATTTCTCGTGTAGTCACAACCATTGCAATTACTGCTGGCGCAGACTCAGCCGGACCTGTGTATTCTAACACTTTGAGAACTGGTGTAAGTTTTCGCCTGCTTGGTAAAATAAACCTCACGATTACAACTCCAGGAGTTTACGCTACTGCAATAAATCAGTTGGATTTAATCGAGGATGGTGTTTTTACTGGCAGCAAGATTCTTTTTGCCCACAGAAACGGCTCTAGCATTACGATAAACACGAACAACAGTTATCAGGTGCTTGCTTTTAATAGCCAGGTTGATTCCGGAGGACGAGGAGCTAATACACTCCCTGGCTACGATACGACGACAAACAATTGGACAGTCCCGTATTCTGGATACTATCGCATAGGCGCTGGGATGCGCACATTAGGTACTAATATTATAGCCTCAAGCCAAAATTGGATGGAGGTTCGGCGCGGCGCAAGCTTTGCAGCTGGTACTGCACTTGGGAATAGTACTTTTGTATATCCACCAGCAGGTCTGGGCCTTGGCTTTTCTTACAGCCAGCCAAGCCTGCTAGCCGCTGGTGACTTAGTTTGGTGTGCTTACTTTGGTTCGGCTAACAACTCTGTTTCAACCCTTACTGCGCAAGGAGAGCCTGCATTTACATTTTTCTCAGCCGAGTGGATTGGGTGTGAGCCTTAATGAGATTTAGAAGGAAACATATTGTGACAAAAGGGAGTAATTAATTATGGCAGGCGGCGGAATTAAAAGAATTGGATCGACTGGTGCTAGAGCACTAAGCCTTAACTCCCGTGTAGCACATCAGCCGTCGCGACAGGGACTGTTGAAGATTTCAAATTTAAGTTTTCCGGTAGTGACGGCCTGGGAAACATACACCCCAACTTTGACGAATTTTACGACAAGCAGCCTAAGCGCAGTTTGGCGAAGAGTTGGTGATTCAATGCAAGTGAAGATGCAGGCCACATTAAACGGTGTTGCAACCGGAACTCTCGCCGTGGGTATTCCTGTTGAATATTCAATAGATACCACCAAGATTTTCAATAATGACGAGGTAGACTTTTTCGGAACAGCTATTTTGCGAGATACTGGAACCGAAAATGAAGCTGCTTTTGTCGTTTTTAGAGACGCAAAAAGTGTACAAATGAGACCTTCAGAGGGAGAAATTAACCTGGTTGGGACTGCGGTCCCGTTCACGTGGGTCTCTGGCGACAGACTCGGAATGAATTTTGAGATTCCAATTCAGGGATGGGATGCCAACGGTACTGGATCGATCGAAGAGATTATTGAGAGTAGTTTTTTTAATGTTAATACAAAAAGCGTTCAGGTTGTCGAAAGTGTTACTGGTTTAAGTGTTGCAGATAATACTACTACAGACATTACCGGGCTCACCCTTTATCTTGAGCCTGGAGTATATTTTGCTGAAATTGAAGCATCTGCTTTTGTACCGTGGTCTGTGGTCCCAACTTATGGGATGTTTGATGTTTTTGTTCGTAGGCCAGACAATACGAATCTTTTTGTTTCTGAAGGGGCCGCAATCTCAAGGCGTGAGGCCGCCTCCTCCGGGACCAGGGAATCTGCTGGTCAGTTTTTTACTTTAACAACCGCCACAACAATCAAAGGTTCAGGCCGAATTGCTATGACTGGCGGCACTATTACTTCACGGAACGTTACAAAAACATTTCTTAAAGCCACAAAGATTGGATAACGGGGAGTTAATTTATGGCAGCACCTAGTCGCACAATTAAACAGCATCATAAAGAAAATGTAAAAACCGACTGGGCAGAGTACGCGCCTGTAGTAACCACAGAAGGTGGAACTGGTACACCAACCTTTAGTTCTCAATTTGCCCACTGGAGGCGAGATGGTGGTTTTATTTATTTGCGAGTTGTTCTGGTGGCCACGTCATGGGCGTCTCGAACTGGTTGGGTCGGCGTTCAAACTCCTGTGATAGCGGGCGCTGCAATTCAAATACAAAATCCTCTTTTAACATTTGGAACGCGCTTACAAATTGGCGGTATTTATGAGGGAGATGCGGGTGTAACTGGTAGTTCAGAAACTGGTCGTATATGGGTTCTTGGCGGTACAAATACTGGAGTTGGTGTTGGCTCAATACCTGGAAACACCATGATTGTTGGCAAAAAAATAAGCGGAACCAACGGTGACCTTCGAGTGGATAACTGGACATTAGCTAGAGCATATATTTTCTCAGGACTATTTAAAATTACGGAGTGGGCTTAATTGGAACTTGATGCACAATCTATCAGCATATTCGCAGCACCAGTAGGGACAGGAACTGTTCTGTGGTTTTTTATTAAGTCATGGATTGCCTCTATCAAAAAAGAAATTCAAGAAGCTAAAGCTTCTGCGGATATGGCTTTAAAAGAAATTGAGGACCAAGAAGATTCACTGCACCAGAGACTGGAAGATATTAAGTCTATGATTACTTCCATACGGTTAGAGTTAGCAGACGCAGGCATTAAACGCACTTCTGAGGATGTTGAGAAGCTTAAGGAAAAGTCGGTTAGAATGGAGGGACAGATTCTAGCTGCCTGGAAAGCCCTCGAAAAAGTGGGCGTTCGTGAGAAAAGACTGAGCGACACAGAAACTTAAGGGGATAACACATGGAACTTTACGCACAAGCAAAACCAATTGAACTATTAAATCCAAATGATCTAAAATCAGAAGTTAAGGTTGAAGCGCCAACCCCTGCAATTGAGCAGCCTCCAATGGATTCTGGTCTTATTGGAATTGTTGTGATGATCGCCATCGGTCTCAATGTTGCGCTTGCCGCAGCCTCAAAAATTCTCGACATGATCAAGGATAAAACCTCAACTCAGGTCGACAATAAGATTGCCTCTGTAATCTCTAAAATTGCTTTAATATTGGGAAAAATTGTAGATTACGCTGGAATGAACCGATCGCATAAATAATGCGACGACTGTGGAGCTGGTTGATGGGTCTTTTTAAAAGCCATCAAAAGCCAACGATTGGTAAAAAATCTAATTTTGACAAAACGGATTTATGAACGTCGATCTTTTAACAGAGGTTTTAAAGTACTTCTCGGGTGAGAGCCTCACGTTTGGAACCATTTGCTTTGTGGCTGGGTTTTTTACGGCTGTTGGCTATTACGAAAGCAGAGCAAAAGCCTTTAGAAAGAACCTAGACATCATGGAGGCATCACTAAAAGAAGCCTTGAATCGTGAGCAAGAAAAACTAAAGGAGCGTGAACATGAAGAACTTCTTGGCGATGTTCTTAATAATAAGCCTCCAAGATCCAATTAAAGCGGGCGAGGTCCTTAAAAAATCTGAACCTCTGTATAACACCATCAAAATCAATACTTCATTTGAAAAAAACGACGCGCTGTTCCTGCTTACTCGTGACGAGATGGAGAGGGTTAGGATGGCTCAGTTAGTTTGTAAGAATACCGAAAAACTCTATCAACACTGCAAGTCTAAAACTGAACCCAATCCATTTCTTACCACCAAATTTCTTTTAGGTAGTGTTATAGTATCCCTGGGGATTGGTGGCGTTCTCGGCTTTTTAGTAAGCCGATAATTATGGTGGTGTCTGGTGAAGTTTTGGGTCTGGCTTATTTCATACCTTGAGTCTTTATTACACGCCAAAGCACCTAAAGTATCACTTCCCAAAGCAGCCATAGGAAACGACAATATTCTTGAACCTATGACGGATATGGCATTTAAAAATCCACTTCCACAGCCCATCTGGGTTATTGTTTGTGAAGTATCAAACAAAATGGATATTGATAGTGCTCTTGTGGCTTCAGTAGTGATGACGGAGAGCGCTGGGAATCCATGGGCTTCAAGATACGAGCCTGGCTGGAAATACATTTTCAAAAGTACTGAGTTTGCACGATCTATAAATTCAAGTGTAGCGACGGAGCAAATGCTTCAATCAACCTCATTTGGTTTGATGCAGGTCATGGGAACCGTTGCTCGTGAACGTGGGCACAAGGGTTGGCTTACAGAGCTTTGCGATCCTAAAATAGGGCTAGAGTTTGGCATTCTACATTTGAAGGACAAAATAAAACAGTTCGGGGATGAGTTAGGGATTGCTGCCTACAACAGTGGGACTCCTCGAAAAAAAGATGACGGAACTCTTGTGAATCAGGAGTATATCGACAAAGTAAAAGCGTTCAGGGGCGGGTTCCTGTGCGTGACCAAAATATCCACGCTCTAAATGTGGAGTAAATAAAATGGCAGTTAGTAACTTTAAAATTAATACTTTCGACCAGACGAACAACAGACCCCAAGTTCGTGATTCTAATCTTACAGAAATTATTTATAAAGAGGTAAGGGTAGAAGATCTTATTGCACCTGTTAATTATACAGCTGCCGACAATGATCTTTCGACTCACCTTTCTGGTATCGATTCCGCTTTGTTGTCTGCTGGTGGAAGTGAGTTTGCAGACAATATTTTCCGCATCACCGACAACGGCGATAACACAAAAAAAATTGCTTTTGAAGCTGCTGCGATTGCCACGGCAACAGTTCGTACTGTTACGATGCCCAATGCCAACGTAGACCTTGGCTTGATTGCAAGCGCAATTCAGCAAAACGGTTCCGTTGCCTTTACTGCTAACCAACCGATGGGGGGATTTAAACTCACTGGTTTGGATGCGGGCACTGCCAGTGGCGATTCAGTTCGTTATCAACAGGCGATTTTAATTTCTGGCGTAAATGCTTTTACCGCGAATCAATCGATGGGCTCGTTTAGCCTTACAAACGTTGCCGATCCTTCTGGGGCTCAAGATGCTGCCACAAAGGCTTATGTCGATAGTTTAATTGACGGACGAAGCTGGAAAAACTCAACCAAAGCAGCAACCACTGCGGCCCTGCCCGCTCTTACTTATAACAATGGTGCTGGAACTTTAACGGCTGACGCAAACGGTGCGCTTGCCGCTCAAGATGGTGTCACGCTTATAATGAACGATCGCCTCGTTGTTAAAAATCAGGCCGCTGGACTTCAAAATGGTATTTACTCTCTCACTCAAGTTGGAAGTGGTGGAACACCGTTTATCCTTACTCGAACCTCCGACACAAACACGGCCCTTGAATTAACTGGAGCTGCCGTTTTTGTTGAACAGGGTACCGTAAACGCTGACAAGCAATTCGCCCAATCTTCCGACAGTATTACTCTTGGAACTACGGCAATTGTTTGGGTTTTGACTTCTGCAAGTGCGTTTTCTGGTGATGACATGATTACGATTACCGGTGGCGCAGTCTCTGTTGATTTGGCAACTAACGCAGGCCTGGTTTCTACCAACGCTGGAAACTCTGCTGGACAACTTCAAGTCAACTCCGATGAGTCGACCATTGAACGAAATACAAACTCATTACGAATAAAAGATCTTGGTGTTACCGCTGCAAAATTAGCTTCTGACTCCGTCACGACAGCTAAAATTTTGAACAGTAACGTCACGGAAGCTAAACTTGCGACCGACTCTGTTTCGACGGTAAAAATCGTTGATGCAAACGTTACGGAAACTAAGCTTGCCACTAATTCAGTAAGCACCAATAAGATTGTCAACCTTGCGGTTACCTCTGCGAAGCTTGCTTCTGATTCGGTTACGACCATTAAGATTGTCGACGCCAACGTTACAGAAGTTAAAATGGCCACGAACTCAGTATCGTCTGCAAAGATTGTTGATGATGCTGTTATCGCCGCCAAAATTAACTCGGATGTGGCTGGTTTTGGTCTTCAGCAGGCTTCGAACGGATCGCTTGAACATAATAGTGTTCTCACCATTCAAAACGACGACGCAGGCACGATTGCAGCCCGCGACTTCGCAGTTATGGAAGCTGACGGAAATGTTGTACTGGTTGACGCCAATGATTCGCTGAACCTTGGTTCAACGATTGTTTGTGCCTTGGCCTCTGTCTCTTCGGCCGCCTCTGGAAAGTTTAGCTCTGGATCGATGGTTGTTTCTGGATTTTCTGGTTTGGTCGAAGAAGGTCCTGTTTACCTAAGCCGTACGACTCCTGGTGGATATACCCAATCGTTGTCTGGATTCGTGGCCGGTGAGCACATTTTTCTTTTGGGACAAGCAGTATCGGCGACAGCTCTTAATTTTGAGCCTCGCTACATTGCAGAGTTCTAAAGATATTGGTTATGGGGAAAAGACTCGATAATGGACTCTTTCCACGTTATTTTGGGGTATGCGATTAAAGGCTTTTTCGAGTGATTCAGACCCGCGCACAAAACGGACACCTTACTCAGTATTATTCGGAACTGGGTCCCCTGAGAGCGTTGTAACCGCTAGTCCTGGGGATTTATATGTCCGTCAAGACGGACCAAATGGTTCGCTTTGGACAAAAGAATCGGGTGCCGGAAACACGGGCTGGATTAATCTTTCGACATTATCGGCTTCTTTATCCATTTCTTCATTTGGATCTTCGGCCAATGCTAACGGACTGACCCTTGCTGGAAATAGCCTTAATATGCAGCCAGCATCAAACTCATTTCCTGGTGGAGTTTCCACAGGACCACAGACTTTAGCTGGAAACAAAACCTTCAGTGGAACAGTGACTGCGGCTTCTTTAATTCCAACGAGTGCCACAGTGCCAGTAAACGGAATGTATTTAAGCGCGGCTGATAGTGTAGGTTTTTCAGCTAATGCAGAAATTCACGGAAATTTTTTAGGAGCTGGTATTTCTTCCCAATGGAATTTTGGAACGAGTACAAGTGGAATGTTTACGTTTCAAAATGATGGGGTAAGTCCTGTCCTTCAATACAATTCCAGTGTTTTATTCGAACCAATATCGGCACCGACTATTATTTATTCTGGGACTAACAAGGAGTCTTTAATAATTTCAGGGGGAGTTTCGAGAACTAAAGGCGCAGGTCTTGAGCTTTATGGTCAAGCGCATGCAACTTCACCTGATTTAATCGAATTTTTTAATACTTCTGGATCGGTGGGAAGCGCAAACGCCTCTGGAGGGTGGATCATTGGGAGGAGTTTTGACCCACCTTCTCCAAACGATCCTTTTAATATAATTAATGGGAGTCTTGAATGTTCTGGAACTATGGGGTTAGGAGGGGAGATTTCTAGTTCCGTAGTGGTAACGGTGGCTGGAAAAAATCCATTAACCACAACAACGCAGGTTGCCGTTAGCGCAACCATGGTCGGAACTTCCTCCTCAACCGCAGGTTTAGAGGGTGTTAGATCTGCCATAACCACAAGCGCAACTTCTTTTAATTGCGCCTATTTAACCCAATTCTATGCAAGAAGGATTGCGCTTGGATTAGGAAGTAGCGTGACAAGATATATAAACTTTTATGGCGATTCTTCGGCAATTGGAACTCAATCAGCTTTCATTGCTGATAACCTTTCTTTCACAGGAAGTTTTTTCATAAATAATTCTTCATCAAATCCAAGTTCATTCAGTGGATATGTCATGATTAGGAATCAGGCAGACCCTGGTGCGGTGGTTGATGGAATCAGAATTGGTTCACAAGATACTAGTCCAGGTAACGCCACGTTATCTTTAAGAACAGAAGCCGCCGTTGTTACGGAGTCTGTAGTCTCCGACAGAACTCTTAGAGTAATTATTAATGGCGTTCAATATAGGATTTGCTTGAAGGTTTAATTTATTGACGTCCTGAAATGTGGATGGAGTAAGCTAAGTTGGAACAATAAGATTGCACGAAAAAACAAGCCTCTCTGCTTAATTTAAGGAGAAAACCGAATGGAAGATAAAACACAAGAGACTAAAGCCACTGAGTTGAAAGCTCTTATCTACGACCAAATAGTGATATTGGATAATTACAGACGAGCGGCAGTTGAAAAGCAGAACCAAATTTCGGCCCTTGAACAGCAGCTTGGGAAACTTATCACACCAAGTCTTGAAGTTGTAAAAGGCAGTGTTCAGTGATACAAGAAAAACAGACAAATAAAGATTCTGGTCCTGTAGTAGACCTTACGATTTTAAAAGCTCAGTGCTGGGATCTTTCGAAGGAAATGATTCGGGCCAGAGACAAGGTCACAGCAATGGCAAATCGATTGGCAGAGTTAAATAAAATGATCGAAGAGAATGAAGACTCAAGAGGGTCTTGACCCAAGTCCTAGATGGCAATAAATTGAATAATCTTTTACCTCCTCCAGGTCATAAAAAACGGAGATTGAATTGAACCTGATAGGTTATCCAATAGATTTAGCGATTCGACTTAAGGGCCTGGCAACGAACAAGTTTGTTCGGGCCACGGTTTTTGCAGACGATCTTTTGGAAATCTCTGGCTCTCCTGTTTTGCTTGATCACCTTTCTGGTGGGCTCTATGTGGATAGTTCTTTGATTTGGCCTGATTCAAGAAGTCTTTTCGTGAACTTTGACGCGTTCGATGACGCTGGGTTTACCATTGTGACGGCTGGAGAAGCTTCATTTCAAAAGCTCGATCTCGATCAAACTGGTCTTGAGAGAGTAGACTTATCGGTGAGGATTGAGGAGGACTCTGTGCTTAAGGCTATTATTTTAGAATCTGGTGTAATGCAGGCCACTCTTATTCCAAATGCGGAAACTATCGGTAGCGTGCAGTCGATCGTGACGGATGCAATCAATGGGTCTGGTGCGAATCAAGCAGCCTATAAGGTTTGGGCTTGGTCGAATAACAATACGGTTGTTCTTGCAGATGCCACAGACTTTGACTTGGCAGATCTAGCGGGTGTGAACGTGGATTCTGTTTTGGTGGGTGAAACGATGCAATTGGTTCGAGCGGGTCGAGCGACGAACGCTTTAAATGGTCGAGGATTCTCTGCTGGAACGATTATTTATTTATCTGAAACACCTGGGGATCTCACGGCAGTTGCTCCAGCCTTACCAGCAGTCACAGTGATTATTGGTCAGGCCGAGCCAACGTTACCAACTAGTGTTGGGGCGGCGAATGATCTATTTGTTCAACCTCAATTAATTGGATAGGATAATTTATGAGTGGATGTAATGAATCAGGTGCGTGCGAGCCAGCAATTGAGATTATTCAGGGCGAAAAGCGGATTCTCACGGTTCAGATTTTAGATGTAAATAGTGTGGGGCAAGACATGACGGGAGTTTCCCAGGTTTGGGCATCTTTTCCGTCTAAAGTTTCTGCTGAGTTTATTACAAAAAAACTGACGGATATGGTGGATCCGATCGAAATTATGTCTGGCACGAGCAACGTGAAAATCACTCTGGGCTCTTCTAATACCGTGCTTTTAAAGCCAGCACGAGGACAGTTATTTTACGTCGCAGTTCAGTTTCCTGGATCTCTTGGTAGGAGAGTATTTAAGGTGGGCAGCTACGATGTTATTGAAGCACCTACATTCGCCTAAGTGTTCCACGTGGAACATTGTAAAGGAACGGTTGGGTACTTGTCAGACATGTTTTTACACACAAAAATTCAAGTATTGGATTTGGTCGGATTATTATTTCTTGTGTCCCCAGTGTTGCAAAAACAGAATAGAGGCGTGGGGAGTTTTTGATTTTGATGAAATAACTAAGCTCGACGGTGGATTCCCCAACTGATTTATCGAAGAGCGGAACAAAGAGTGAAGGCCGCGATTCCGCAAAGCGCGTAACTAATCGGGTTAAATATTTCTGTAGTTATTAGAAACTTTACGATCATTACTAGCCCACCAATAATACAAGTAAATCGCATCCAGACTTTAATTTGAAAAAGAAAATCAATTTCGTTTGGATCTCGGATCTTCATTAAACTGACTCCGAGGGTAAGGCCCTAAGCTGTACATTTGGCCACAGCAAATAAAATGAAGCATGACCCCAAGGGTTGTAAAGTGGGTGGTGGGGTTTTGAAGGGGTCCAAAGCATTTACGACAGCTTGGTGCTTCTTTTTCTGGCCCTATTAATTTCTTCCAATCGATCATGTTTCTGGAACCAGCTTCTCACGAGTGGGTACATGTCGAACATATAAACCTGTCCTTTCGCATGATATTGGGTGTGGTGTTTTCTGCAAAGGGGTTGGAGGTTTTCGGGGGTGTCGTGCCCGCCCGCACCTATTGAAGTTACATGGTGGGCATCAACCCCGGGAGTGCCACAACAAAGGCAGCACATTTGCTTAATACTTTCTAAAAGGTCTTTATCTTGTTTTCTTTTAGGTTTTTCTAGCACAGTAAAATGATATGCTCTGTGAGGGGTTTTTGTGAATTATAGATTAACGTTTCCCATTGAGCCCTATCCCAGGAGGCTTCAAGCAAAGGTTGTAAGGCTTGGTAGAAGTTCAGTGGCGAAGATTCATCTTCACAAAAAGTCGGAGAATCATCAAAAAACAACTATTCAGCTAGCATGCATTCAGTGGAAAAAGCCGCCTTTAACCGGTCCTCTGACTGTGCATATTGTTTTTATTTTTGCCCGGCCTCAAAAGACAAAACACGAAAAGCATATTGTATTTCCCGACTGTGACAATCTTTTAAAGAACCTTTGGGATGCCTTAACCAAGGCCGGTGTTTGGACGGATGATTCACAGGTTTGGTCGGTGTGTGCCCAAAAGAGGTATTGCGAGGGTGTGGATACTCCGCGAACAGAAATCATTATCGAAACGGAAAATGCTTCTGTGTTGCCATTTCTGGATAGGAGAAAGTCGTAGTGGACATCATCTTTATCGAAAGTCGTGGGAAAAAGGATTTATTTTCCAAAACCCTTGAAATCATACAACGCTTTGCTGGGTCGACAGAAGTGGATCGAGAGCACTGGTGGAGTCATGTAGTAATTCGAGCCGATTCGGTTCGGATGCCAGACGGGGATCAAATTATTTGGGAATCGGCTTGGGATAGTCCGTTTTTAAGAATGAATTATTGGAGTCGATATTCGCACCGGCGTTATCGTGTTTATCGGGATAAGGCGAACCTTCAGACTCTGGGGTCTGTGAAGGAAAAGACCTGCAAAAAACTTTATGGATATCTTCAGATTCTTGGATACCTTCCAATCGTCTTCATGGGCCGAAGGTTGAATCTTTGGCCGGGTGGTGAGGTTTGCGTAGAGACAGCCCACAGATGGTGCCTAGAGCACGGCTACGAAGGAGTGCTGGCAGAATATGAGCCCGACGTCACATGGCCAGTTCTGTTAGAGGATTTGCTGCGCCGCCATCCTGATTTTAAGCTCGTAGAAAGTTCTCTTGAATAACGAAGAGTTATTTTTAAGAGCTTTCGGACGCGCAAAAATGCGCTGTCATATTATGAATCACGAGATGCAGAAGATGGCTCCGTTTGAGCAGCTATCGTATCTTGTGGCGGTTCGGGTTTGGTCGGAGTCGATGGTAAAGAATCAGTCGAACTCACCGGAGCTTCAGCAACAGTCTGTGGAGCTTTTAAAACACGTTCAGGGTTTGTTTGACCAAAGAATTGCGGCTTATCAAGATTAGATTTTCGGGCAATTACTTTGGCTCGTTTTCGTTTCGCCATGGTTTTCTTATGGCGCTTCTTTTGGAGCTTTTTCTCTACAGCTTTGTTGGTTTTTCTCATAATTTCTAGTTTTGATCCGCTCTGCGTCTTTTTAGCAAACAATTACAATATTTGAATGTCAAATTGGCCGTGGGAAAGAATCCTTTTAGGTTTGTTGCTCGTGTTCTCTGTTTTTATGAATGCGATATTGATGTTAGAGCTAAACACTTGTCAGCGTAAATCTATCGACGATCGAATATTTAAAAAGTGCTTCGAAGCAATGGGTGAAAGGTGCGAGCTTATTCTAAAGAAGTAACCCACTGAACGGCCTCTGCATACGCCGTCATTGAAACTTCGACCTTAAGGTTTGGCGCGCACCCCTTCACCAAACCAGATGACGTGAAGTTTTTTATCAAAGTTTTTGCTTCATCGAGACGCTTTAAAAGCATGACGACATCCGGTCCGCACGCTCTGTATGGATATTCTTGAAGCTCTTTGAGGCGGGTCATAAATTTGTTTTGAAGCCCACAATCTCGGCGCATTTTTTCATAAACTGCTTAGCCGCTTCATCCCAGTCTCCCTCGACTTTAATGGATCCAGTCTTGTAATCGATTTCAATATGGGTTGAGTTTCCGTGAATGCTTAATTTGTAATTCGGTTTGGAAAGTCCAAGCGTGCCGCCAGCCGGCATGATACTGGTTAATTCTGAATCTTTGAGCTTTGCCAAATTTTCTTCCTTTATAATTTTATGCTCTTCTTGAAGGTTAACAACAATCTTTTTGGGTTTTTTAAGGTCCATTGTTTTATTATAACCAGAGCTTTTATTTTTTTGTTTCATGTCATGTTATAAAGCACATCATTATTTTTCCCACCAGTTTTCCAAGTCTCTTTCACTGTTATCGTAGGGTTTCCAGACAAATAATTTTGCGCTATCATGGGACACGACATATTGCTTTCCCATCAAATTATCGGCAAAAAATCCAAAGGATACTTTTGAAACCTTATACGGAAAGACTGTCCCTTTTCGATTAACTTTATTTTCGGTGGCGCTTTCCAGCGCCTTTTCAAGCGTGGTCCATGTCATTGGTTCATTATGTATTTAATTGGTTTACAAAGCGAATAAAACGATACTGAAGTGCCTGGATGAGGCGGGGCAATCTTGGAAAAACTCGAATCTGATTCAAATAAATTATTATCAAATTACAGCTGGGTTGCCGGGGATTGCTTGGATCTTCTTTCAGAGCTGCCAGACAAGTCTATCCAGCTAATTTTAACTTCGCCTCCATATAATATTGGAAAAGAGTATGAGGAAAAACTTTTACTAGAGGATTATTTATATTTTCATGAAAAAGTAATCGCGGAATCAGTGCGAGTATTAAAAGAAAAAGGGAGCATTTGTTGGCAAGTCGGAAATTTTGTCAATCAAGGTGAAATTATTCCGCTCGATATTATTTTTTATCCACTATTTGCAAAACATGGCTTGAAGCTTTGCAATAGAATTGTGTGGCATTTTGAGCATGGAATGCACAATAGGCGTAGGTTTTCTGGGCGGTATGAAACTATTTTATGGTTCACACTTTCAGACGAATACGATTTCTATCTAGACCCAGTCCGGGTACCACAAAAGCACCCCAACAAAAGATTCTACAAAGGGCCTCGAAAGGGTGAAATCAGTTCAAACCCACTAGGAAAAAATCCGGGCGATGTGTGGAAGATTACTAATATTAAAAATGGTCATCCGGAAAAAATAGATGATGGGCACCCCTGCCAGTTTCCAATATCACTTGCAGAAAGAATTATTCTTTCAATGTCTGCAGAAGGGGATGCTGTGCTTGATCCGTTCGGAGGAACCGCAACGACTTTGGTGACGGCTCTCAAAAACAATAGAGTCGGCATTAGCGCGGAGATCAATGAAAAATATTATCAACTTGGTTTAAAAAGAATTAAGCAGTTCGAAGAAGGTAAGCTGCCACACAAGGCCGCTCCAAGTTTATGAATTATCAAAAATCGCTTCATGCAGCACGCCAGAAATTCCGTGTTTAAATTTCCATGCGATAGCTTTTTCTTTGTTTTTATAAATACGAACTTTTTTCCCTGCTTGCTGAACAAATAAAACCCAGTATTTTTTTTCTTCTTTTTTCAACTTAATTGGAATCGCATCAACAACCTGCCACTCGATAACGGTCATTTTAGTTATGTTACAAATCTTTTCGCCAAGTTCTTTTGCGACGCCCATTTCTCTGAGCTCAAAAAAGCGGGCTCTAATCTGGGAATCGATTATTTTGGACCCCAAGCCAATCGTCCTCATGTTAGTAAGTATTTCCATTGCAGTGCCGGGTCCAAAAAAAACCAAGCCCTCGTAGGCTTCCATTCTTTTTTGTGAGAGCAGACCCTCGTTTTTAATCTTGTGATAAGCGTTAATGCTGGTTTGTCGGACTGAGGTTGAATCGGTTTCAATCTGCATCTTACTCCTCGCACCAACCCAAGCCGTCGCCTTCGCCAGAACCGCAACCACTGCCGAAGCCGAAGCCGTCGCCCACATCGTCGTCGCCACCGTTGTAGTCAAAGCTAAAGCCGCTTCCGCATCCGTCGGCTAGGCCGTCTCCGTGTCCGCTTCCGTCTCCGTATCCGAATCCGCTTCCGTATTCGGGCTCGATATCACCATGCACATTTTTATTTTGCATTAACCTTTGCCGCTTCCGAGTCCGCTTCCGTATCCGCCGACGTATCCGCTGCCGTATCCGCCGCCGTCGCTGTCGCCGAATCCGTCTGCGTATCCGAATCCGTTTCCGTTTCCGTCTCGGTCTCGGTCGCCGAATCCGTCGCCGAATCCGAATCCGAATCCGTCGCCGTGTCCGCCGCCGTATCCGAATCCGCTTCCGTATCCGAATCCGCTTCCGCCTGGGTCGCCTAATCCAGGCTCATCATCACCCTGTACGTTTTTATTCTGCATCTTTACCGCGAGCAGTAGCTGCTTCAGTCTCCAGGTCTGGGTTCACTAAGCAACCAGTCGACACATCCATTCTCACCTGCGAGTTCCAGCGCGTCACGAAAACCCTTTCCTCATCTTCAATAAACTTTAGAAAAGTTAGTTCAGCCCCTGGCGTGGTGGGAATAAATTCAATGGCGTTTGTTAAGTAAACTTCCCCGGTCCGATTTAAACGCCCGCCCTTTATTCCATTATTCGCGACCGCGCTTAAGCTTAATCCGCCACCTTCCCACTTCCACAAGCGCAGAGCGTTCATTAGTCTGCATTCACAACCATTAATTTCAACGACGTCGCCGATGTGCACGCCTGCGCTATAGGTTCGCACAATGCAGCGCCTGTTAAGCATCGAATGCTTACCTA
>Ga0105049_10002417_pt1 | contig 22105 bp, 22 predicted proteins | sample MAT06_FD_78087 | JGI IMG/M metagenome (GOLD analysis project Ga0105049, IMG submission 78087) | Freshwater microbial communities from Lake Fryxell liftoff mats and glacier meltwater in Antarctica - MAT-06 | ecosystem: Environmental > Aquatic > Freshwater > Ice > Liftoff microbial mat | place...
CAGCGCTGTCTGGCGGAAACCGGTTTGCCGACCGGGGTGATGATTGGCGATACCGGGTTTGACATGGCGATGGGCCGTGCGGCAGGTTTTGCCACCATCGGCGTCAGTTGGGGCTATCATGGCTGCGAGCGGCTGCATCAGACTGATCTGGTGATCGACCGGTTTGACCGGTTGCACGGGCCTTTGCTGGGGGTCTGGGAGGGTTAGATGGCAGGTTGGGCAGCCAAACGATTCTGGACCGAGGTGGCGGTGATCGAACAGCCCGGCGGCTTTGGCCTGCGCCTTGATGCCCGCGAGGTGAAAACCCCCGCCAAGGCGGCGCTTCTGGTTCCGACCCGTGCGCTGGCCACGGCGATTGCCGCCGAATGGCAGGCGCAGCAGGGGGTGATCGACGCCGCCACCATGCCCTTTACCCGTTCCGCCAACTCCGCCATCGACAAGGTGGCGACGCAGCGGGCCGCAGTGGTGGATCTGATCGTGGCTTACGGCGATGCCGACCTGATCTGCTATCGCGCCGCTGGGCCGGAACGGTTGGCGGTACGGCAGGCCGAGGCCTGGGATCCGCTGCTGGCCTGGGTCGCGCGCATCGGTGCGCCGCTTGGCTGGCAAACCGGGGTCATGCATGTGCCGCAGCTGCCACAAAGCCTTGCGGCGCTGCGCCAACGGGTTGAGGCGCTTGGCGTTTTCGAACTGACCGCCTTTCACGATCTTGTTGCCCTTTCCGGTTCGCTGGTGATCGGGCTGGCTGTGCTGGCAGAGTTTCGGCCTGTGCAGGCGCTATGGGACCTGTCACGAATCGACGAATCCTGGGCGGTCGAAGTTTGGGGACCGGATGACGAGGCAGCAGTGGCAGCAGCGGCCAAACAGCGAGATTTTTCGCATGCGGCAAGTTTTTACAGCCTTTCCAAGGGGTAAAGGGTGCATTTCGCACCTTCCGAACCCCGGGGGTTTGCCCGCCATCACGGCAAATGATGAAGAAATCAGCAGAATTCGATGATTCCGCTACGGCGTGCTTGACGTGTTCTTTCAAATTGCACCATCCTTGCTGACACTGAGGGGATATCCGCTCTGTCAGTTTCACCCCCCGGCCGGGACAGGCCGGGTAACCGCCCAATGAGGCGGATGACCAGGAAGAGGTAAAAATGCAAAAATCAACATTCCTTGCCACGCTGTCGGCTGCCGGCCTGCTGGCTGGCGTGGCGGCGGCTGGCACGCTTGATGACGTCAAGGCGCGTGGCGAATTGAACTGTGGCTCCAACACCGGTCTGACCGGCTTTGGCGCACCCGATGCCAACAACATCTGGACCGGGTTTGACGTTGACCTGTGCCGGGCCGTTGCCGCTGCCGTGCTGGGCGATGGCACCAAGGTCAAATTCGTGCCGACCACCGGCGAAACCCGCTTTACCGCGCTGGCTTCGGGCGAGGTTGATCTGCTGATCCGCAACTCGACCTGGACCTTTTCGCGCGACAACGACCTCAAGCTCGATTTCGTCGCCGTCAACTATTACGACGGTCAGGGCTTCATGGTGAAGAAAGACCTCGGCGTATCGTCAGCCAAGGAACTGGACGGCGCCACCGTCTGTATCCAGACCGGCACCACCACCGAACTCAACCTGGCCGACTTCTTCAAGTCGAACAGCATCACCTATACCCCGGTGACTGTGGCCGACGACAGCGAAGCCCAGCGCCAGTATGAAGCCGGCGCCTGCGACGCCTTCACCACCGATGCGTCGGGTCTGGCCGCCACCCGTGCCACAATGGCCGATCCTTCGGCCCATTTGATCCTGCCGGAGATCATCTCCAAGGAACCGCTTGGCCCGGTCGTGCGCCATGGCGACAACAACTGGGGCGATATCGTCCGCTGGACCTATTTCGCCCTGCTGATCGCCGAAGAAAAGGGCATCACCAAAGCCAATCTGGAAGAAGTGGCGGCTGCTGCCGCTGCCTCTGATACCTATGACCCCGAGGTCAAGCGCCTGCTGGGCATTGGCGACAATGACACCGGCGTCATGATGGGGCTGGACAAGGAATGGGCCAAACGTGCCATCGCCGTGTCGGGCAACTATGGCGAGATCTTCGCCGCCAATATCGGCGAATCCACCAAGATCGGGCTGGCGCGCGGGCTGAACGCGCTTTGGACCCAGGGCGGCCTGCAATACGCGCCGCCGGTACGGTGATCTGATCCTGTCCACCGTGGGCGCACCTTCGTTGCGCCCACGGGCCTTTTCACCTTCAATCCAGGTCTGAACTTCCACAGAGATCTGGACGGTATGCCGCTGATACGGGGCCCGCTCCGTTGAAGATTTCGCATGAACCGGCACGAATTCGGCACAGGGGGAAACATGGCAATTGCCGTCAATGCACCGAAAGATGGCTTTCGGCTGAGCCAGCTTATCAATGATACGCGCTATCGCAGCTACACGATCCAGTTTGTCGTGCTGCTGATGGTCGTCGCATTCCTGCTTTGGCTGGTGGACAATACGATTGCCAACCTTGCCGCCAAGGACAAGGATATCAACTTCGGCTTCCTGTGGGCCCGCGCCGGCTATGATATTGACCAGCAACTGATCCCCTACACCAACGACAGCACTCATTTCCGCGCACTGCTGATCGGCCTTTTGAATACGCTGGCGGTGGCAGTTCTGGCTTGCATCGCTGCAACTGTTCTGGGCGTGACAGTCGGCATTCTGCGGCTGTCGAAAAACTGGCTGGTAGCCCGCCTGATGACGGTTTATGTCGAGGTGTTTCGCAACGTTCCGCTGCTGCTCTGGATCGTCCTGACCTTCACCTTCTTTTCCGAGGTTCCCAAGGAGCCCAAGGATTTCAAGGTGACGGCAGACATGGTCGCCACATGGGATGGACCGGTCGAGGATCGCCTTTACCCCGTCGCCCACAAGATATTCTTCGATACCGTCGCCCTCACCAATCGCGGCACCAACATGCCGGCACCGCTGCTGTATCGCCCGCTGGGGGGGGTGGAGGTCGGCGGTATTCCGATCAACTTTTCGACCATTGCGGTCATCTTTGTCTTTGGGGCCTCGATCTGGGTGAACCGGCGTATCCGCGCCGATGCCAAGGCGGTGCAGGAGGCGACCGGCGTGCGCCCGGTGACCTGGTGGAAATCCATCGCCTTGATCGTGGTGCCGACCCTTGCCCTGCTGCTGGCCCTAGGCCTGCACTGGGAAATTCCGGCTTTTGCGGCAGATGAAAACGGCGTTTCCAAGGGCTTCAACTTTCAGGGTGGCATCAATGTGGCCCACAGCTTCACCGCACTGCTGATCGCGCTGACGATCTATTCCGCGACCTATATCGCCGAGGGTGTTCGTGCGGGTATTCTGGCCATTTCGCGCGGGCAGACCGAGGCCGCTTATGCGCTGGGCATGCGCCCCGGCCGCACGACGAGCCTGATCGTGCTGCCGCAGGCTCTGCGCGTGATCATCCCGCCGCTGATCAGCCAATATCTGAACATCACCAAGAACACGACCTTGGGCATGGCCATCAGCTATCTTGATCTGAAGGGCACGCTGGGCGGGATCACGCTGAACCAGACCGGGCGTGAACTGGAGTGCATGCTGCTGATGATGCTGATCTATCTGATGTTGTCGCTGGCAATCTCGGCGGTGATGAATGCCTATAACACCGCCATGAAACTGAAGGAGCGCTGAGATGTCCGATATCTCCTTCGTCCGCGCCGAAATGTTGCCACCCAGTGAACCGCCGATCTCAGAACGCGGCGCGGTGAAATGGCTGCACGAGAACCTGTTTTCCGGCTGGCTGAACTCTATTCTGACAGTGCTGGCCGTCGTGTCGGTCTACTACCTGATAAAGGGCGGCTCGCCCTGGGTCATCAACGGCGTCTGGACGGGGGACTCGCTGTCCGATTGCCGCGAAGCGCTGGCCGGGGAAAGCGGGGCCTGTTGGGCAATATTGGTTGAACGCTGGAACCAGTTTCTGTTCGGCTTTTACCCCAACACCGAATATTGGCGACCCACACTGACCTTTGCGCTGCTGTTCGTGGCTTTGGCACCAGTGCTTTATTATGGGCTGAACCGCGCCAATGCCATCATGGTCGGCATCGTGGGGGGGGTGCTGGTGCTGTCGCTGATCGCGCTGGGCACCGATGTCTGGCATATCCTGCTGTCTGTGCTGGTCTTTGCAGCCCTGACTGCCGTGGCCTGGCTTGCGCCGAAAAAGCTGGTCTACATGTCGCTGGCCTTTCCGGCGCTTGGCTTTTTCATCCTGTGGGGCGGTTCGGTGTGGGGGCCAATTGGCGCGATGGCCGGTTTAGGCATCTTTGCCGTGGTCTGGCGCTTGACGCAGCGTGTCTTGGGTGATGTGGTTGCGGGCGGTGTCGGGCTGATTGTCGCGGTGGTGTGGTGGCTTTGGCTGCAGACCGTCGTCACCACGGCCTTGCACGGCCTGATCCCCATCGGCCTGGAGGCGGTGGACAGCGACCAGTTCGGCGGCTTCCTGCTATCCTTCGTCATCGGCGTCACTGCGATTTCGGCCTCGCTGCCGATCGGCATCGTGCTGGCGCTGGGCCGCCGCTCCGATATGCCGTTGGTCAAGATGCTCTGCGTCGGTTTCATCGAGTTCGTGCGCGGTGTGCCGTTGATCACCATGCTGTTCACCGCCTCGCTGCTGTTGCAATACTTCCTGCCGCCGCAGACCAATTTTGATCTGGTCCTGCGCGTCATCATCCTTGTCACCCTGTTCTCGGCGGCCTATATCGCCGAGGTGGTGCGGGGCGGTCTGGCCGCTTTGCCGCGCGGCCAGTACGAGGCCGCCGATGCGCTGGGGCTGGATTACTGGCAGGCGCAGCGCCTGATCACCATGCCGCAAGCCCTGAAAATCTCGATCCCCGGCATCGTGTCGTCGTTCATCGGCCTGTTCAAGGATACCACGCTGGTCGCCCTTGTCGGCCTGGCCGACCCGTTGCAGGGCATCCGCAAGATCGTGCTGGCCGACATCGACTGGAAGGGGATCTTCTGGGAACCCTTCATCTTTGTCGGCCTGATCTTCTTTGTCGTCTGCTTCAGCATGTCCCGCTATTCGATGTATCTAGAGCGCAAGCTCAAGACCGACCACCATTAAGGAGCCACGATGGCCAACGCTGCGAAAATGACCCAAACGGATGAAATCGCCATCCAGATCACCGGCATGAACAAGTGGTACGGCACCTTCCACGTGCTGCGCGACATCAACATGAGCGTGGTGCGTGGCGAACGGATCGTGATCTGCGGCCCATCGGGTTCCGGCAAATCGACACTTATCCGCTGTATCAACCGGCTGGAAGAGCACCAGAAGGGGCAGATCATCGTTGACGGCACCGAACTGACCTCTGACCTGAAAAACATCGACAAGGTGCGGTCAGAGGTTGGGATGGTGTTTCAGCATTTCAACCTGTTCCCGCATCTGACCATTCTGGAAAACTGCACCCTTGCGCCGATCTGGGTGCGCAAGATGCCAAAGCGCGAAGCCGAAGAAGTGGCGATGCATTTCCTGACCAAGGTCAAGATCCCCGAACAGGCACACAAATACCCCGGTCAATTGTCGGGCGGCCAGCAGCAGCGGGTGGCGATCGCCCGCAGCCTGTGCATGAAGCCGCGCATCATGCTGTTTGACGAGCCGACCTCGGCTTTGGACCCCGAGATGATCAAGGAGGTGCTCGATACCATGATCGAACTGGCGCATGACGGCATGACCATGCTGTGCGTCACCCATGAAATGGGCTTTGCCCGGCAAGTGGCGAACCGGGTGATCTTTATGGATCAGGGCCAGGTGGTCGAACAGAATGAGCCCGAGCAATTTTTCCTGAACCCGCAGTCAGAGCGGACCAAGCTGTTTCTCAGCCAGATACTGGGGCATTGAGGCGGCCAGGCCGGATGGCCAAAGACGGCGGCACGCGCCACCTGGCCCGGCCACGGGCCTGGCGTTCTTCGCTGAAATCCCCCACCGGGGGATTTCCGGGCGCTCATCACCCTGCGGGATATTCCTGAACGGAAAATGAACCAGCGCCGGAACGCCCCTATTCCAGCGAACGCGGGGTGATGAAGTCGATCACCTGACCGGTACCCACCTGGGCATCGGCCCAACTGGCGATATCGAATTCCAGCACCAGTGTGGCCCCGGTGGGATAGTGGGTAAACTCCGGATCCAGCGGCTGGCGGGCGCAAAGCGCTTCGGCAAAGGCACCGATGCCGGGATTGTGGGCCAGCAGCATCACCATCCGGTAGGTGGCCGATTGCAGCACGGTGAGCAGGGCCTCCGGCCCGGCCTGATACAGCGCCGGGATCAGCCGCAGTTCGGCGTGCTGCGGCATTTCGGCGGCAATCCCGGCCCAGGTTTGCTGGGTGCGGTTGGCAGTGGAGCACAGAACCTCGTCCGGGATATCGCCGCGGGAGTTCAGCCATTGGCCAAGCTGTTTTGCCGAACGGAGGCCACGTGCATTCAGCGGGCGGTCGATGTCGGCCCACGACGGGTCGTCATAGCTGGATTTGGCATGGCGGGTGAGGATCAGGCGATGGGTCATCGGTGGAACTGCCTCATGTGATAGGCTGATTGTTCGGGCAATCTGGCATATCGTTGCGATTGTGGACAGGCCCCGCGAACAAGGCAACCGCCGCCCATGCAATCGGAACCGGCGGCACTGTCCAGAAAGCCGTGGCAGGCGGGCAGATCGTAGCCCGCTGCCGTCAGCGCCCTGGGCGGGCAGGCGCTGAGGCAGGGCTTGTCGGCACAGGTGTCGCAGGGGGCCGGGCCGGGGCGGGGCAGAGCGATCTGGCCCGGCAATGCCAGCGCGCCGCGAAACGACACCATCAGCCCGGCATCGTCATGCACCAGCAGCCTGACCGGCGAGGCCCGGCAGCGGCCCGAGCGCAGCGCCCAGCGGTGAAAGGGATGGTGCGGCGGGCCGCCAAACGGGAACAGAGCCACCCCGGCCCATTCTTTGGCCAGCGCCTCGATCACCCGCTTTGACCAGCGGTCCAGCGGGTCGGGGGCACCGTCAAACTCCGGCTGTGCCGTGACATGCGGCCAGAAGCCGGGTTCCAGCGGGCCAAGCAGCAGCAGCGTCGCGGTATTCTGCGGCAGGTTTTCATCTGGCCCGGTGACGAACCCGCCCAGCACCACCAGCTGGTCGCGGACGCAGCGCGTCGCTATCTGGCGCAGCGCTGCCACTTTCAGGGCTCGCGCGGCTTGACGCGCGGCTCGGTCGAGCGGATCAGCGAGCCCGCGCCATGGTCGGTGAACAATTCCAGAAGCACCGCGTTTGGGATGCGGCCATCAAGGATCACCACGGCGCGGACCCCCTGTTCCAGCGCCGCCAGCGCGGTTTCCGCCTTGGGGATCATGCCACCGGCAATCACGCCGCGCGCCATCAGGTCGCGAACCTGATCAGGGGTCAGCTGGGTGACCACCGCGCCGCTTTCATCCTTGACCCCCGCCACGTCGGTCAAGAGCAGCAGCCGGTCGGCCTTGAGCGCCCCGGCAATCGCCCCGGCAGCGGTATCGCCGTTGACGTTGAAGGTTTCGCCATGGTCGCCCGGGCCGACCGGTGCCACCACCGGAATGATCCCGGCGCGGAACATGTCATGCAGCACCTGCGGGCGCATGTCGCGTGGCTTGCCGACAAAGCCCAGTTCCGGGTCATCGGGTTCACAGACCATCAGGTCGTCATCCTTGCCCGATATCCCCACGGCGCGGCCGCCCTGATCGTTGATCGCCTGCACGATCCGCTTGTTGACCAGACCGCACAGCACCATTTCCACCACCTCAACCGTTGCGGCATCGGTGACCCGCTTGCCGCGGACGAATTCCGATTTGATCCCCAGCCTGCCCAGCAGATCGTTTATCATCGGCCCGCCGCCATGGACCACCACCGGATTCACCCCAACCTGGCGCATCAGCACGATATCGCGGGCAAATTCGGCCATGGCATCGGCGTCGCCCATGGCATTCCCGCCGAACTTGATCACAACGATGGCACCGGAATAGCGCTGCAGATAGGGCAGCGCCTCGGACAGGGTCCGGGCGGTGCCGATGGAATCACGGGTCATGGCGATCTGCTTTTTCATGGATGGTCCTTGTTGGCCCACGTGTTACGGTGGAACGCCGCGCCGCTCAAGGGCGCATGGCGGGCAGGGCAGGAAAGGCGGGCGCGAATGGTGGAACCGGGGCAAAAAACCATATTGCTGACCGGGGCCAGCCGGGGCATCGGCCATGCCACGGTCAAGCGCTTTTCGGCCGAGGGCTGGCGGGTGCTGACCTGTTCGCGCCATCCGTTTGATCCGCGCTGCCCGTGGCCGGGCGCCGAGGCCAACCATATCCAGGTCGATCTGGCCGACCCCAACAAGACCATCGCCGCCATCGAAGTGATCCGGGACATGTTGGGCGGGCGGCTGGATGCCTTGGTGAACAATGCCGGAATTTCGCCCAAGGGCGAGGGTGGCAAGCGGCTGAACACGCTGGAAACCGACCTGCGGACCTGGGGGCAGGTGTTCCATGTGAATTTCTTTGCCTCGGTGGTGCTGGCGCGCGGGTTGCGCGACGAACTGGCTGCGGCCAAGGGGGCGGTGGTCAATGTCACATCCATCGCCGGGGTGCGGGTTCACCCGTTTGCCGGTGCCGCCTATGCCACATCCAAGGCGGCACTGGCGGCGCTGACCCGCGAAATGGCCTATGATTTCGGGCCGCTGGGGGTGCGCGTCAACGCGATCGCGCCGGGCGAGGTCGACACCGCCATCCTGTCACCGGGCACCGACAAGATCGTGGAACGGCTGCCGATGCAGCGGCTTGGGCAACCGGCGGAAGTGGCGGCGGCGATCTTTTTCCTGTGTTCCGCCGACAGCAGCTACATTTCGGGTGCCGAGATCGAGGTGAACGGGGCGCAGCATGTGTGACTCCAGAGCCGGACTCAGACCAGTGCTGCCACCAGCGCCCGCAGGGTTTCGATGCCTTCGCCGGTTTCCGACGAGGTCAGCACGATGCCATTGAACGCCGCCGGGTGCTTTTTCAGCGCCCCCCGCACCTGATCCAGTACCGCCGGATGGTCGATGGCCTTCACCTTGTCGGCTTTGGTCATCACCACCTGAAACGTCACGGCGGCGCGGTCCAGAAGCGTCATGATCTCTTCATCCACCTCTTTCACCCCGTGGCGGGTATCGACCAGCACAAAGGCACGGCGCAGGGTCTGACGGCCCGCGAGGTAGCTTTTCAGCAGGCGTTGCCACTTTTCCACGATGGCCAGCGGCGCTTGCGCGTAGCCATAGCCCGGCAGGTCCACCAGATAATGCGCGGGGCCTGCGGCGAAATAATTGATCTCCTGGGTGCGACCGGGCGTATTGGAAGCGCGGGCCAGCGCCTTGCGACCGGTCAGCGCATTGATAAGGCTGGATTTCCCGGCGTTTGACCGTCCGGCAAAGCAGATCTCCAGCCGGTCGGCAGGGGGCAGGCCATCCATTGCCACCACGCCTTTGACAAAATCGACCGGCCCGGCAAACAGCAGGCGACCGGTTTCGCAGGTCGCATCGTCGGGTCGTTCGGCCAATGGGTAATCAAGTTTCATGCCAGCACCTCGACCACATCACCGGCACAGAGGGTGCCGCCCACCAGCACCTTGGCATAAAGACCGAAATTCTGCGTGCCGGTATGGTCGCGCAGGCCTTGCAGCGTATCAACGTCGCGCAGACCGGTCACCGGGTTGGCCGATGTGGCCTTGCAGCGCTTGATCGGCTCTTCGATCTGCAGTGTAACCTGCCCGATAGCCACGCGCCGCCCGACCAGCCCCTGTTCGGTCCAAGGCTCCCAGCCCTCGACCCACAGATTGCCGCGCCAGCGCAGTGGAGACAGGTCGGCACCAAGATCAGCGGAAAGCTGGCGGTTGGAGGCGAGGTTGCACAGCGAGAGTGACGGGTAGCTGGTGTCGGTCATCGCGCGGCCCGGCGCTTTCACCAGCGCCATGGCGCGGCGTTCACCCGCCAGCAGGGGCGTAACCCAGGCCAGAAAAGTGGCGGCATCGGCTGGGTCGTCGGGGGCAAAGGTCAGGGGATCGCAGGCCGGGTGGGTCAGGATCACGGTCGCCGTGGCATCTTCCAGCCGCGCGTTGATCGCCATCAAGGACGCGACCGACGAGCCCAGGATGAAATTGGCGCAGGTCATCCAGCCCGGGGCCATCTGATCCCACTTGCTGCCGTCATGCGTCACCGCCCAATGCCGGTCCCACGGCATGGCCTGACCGGGGGTAAGGGTGACTGCCGCCAGTTCCTCGCGCCCATGCGACTTGATCGGGTGGCGGAAGATATGGGCCAGCCGTGCGGTCACTTGGGCAGCGGTTTCTTGCGGCGGAACCCCGGAAGAATGGTGCCGAACACCTTGGGATGGTGGCCATGGCTGCGCATGATGATATATTGCTGGATGAAGGTGATGGTGTTGTTGCCGATCCAGTAGATCACCAGACCCGAGGCAAAGCTGCCCAGCATGAACATGAAGATCCACGGCATCCAGGCAAAGATCGCCGCCTGGGTCGGATCGGTGGGTGCCGGGTTCAGCCGCATTTGCAGCCACATCGAGATTCCCAGCAGGATCGGCAGCACACCCAGCGAAACGATGGCGAACAGAGAGCCTGCTTCGGGTGTGGCATAGGGCAACAGACCGAACAGGTTCAGGATCGACGACGGGTCGGGCACCGACAGATCCCTGATCCAGCCAAAGAATGGCGCCTGCCGCAGTTCGATGGTGACGAAGATCACCTTGTACAGCGAGAAAAAGATCGGAATCTGCGGCAGGATCGGCAGGCAACCCGCAGCAGGGTTGACCTTTTTATCCTTGTACAGCTTCATCGTTTCCTGTTGCAGCTTTGCCCTGTCGTCGCCGCACTTCTCTTTCAACGCCTCCATTTCCGGTTGAAGTTCCTTCATCCGCGCCATCGAGATGTAGGATTTATAGGCCAGCGGGAACAGCAGCGCCTTGAGGAACAGGGTCAGACCGATGATCGCCAGACCCATGTTGCCGATCAGGCCATGAAGCATATGCAGCAGCCAGAAAATCGGCTTGGTCAGAAAGAAGAACCAGCCCCAGTCGATCGAATCGATGAAACGGTCGATCTTCTGATTGTCCTGATAGGCGCGGATGGCTTCCCATTCCTTGGCACCGGCGAACAGCCTCGACTGCATTTCAGCCTTGCCCCCCGGGGCAACCGCCATGGTCGGCATCCGGATTTCGGTCTGATAGACATCGGATGCGGGCACATATTTGGTCACGGCGGTAAAGGCCTGCCCCGGCATCGGGGCCAGCACCGTCATCCAATAGGCATCGGTAAAGCCGATCCAGCCATCCTTGGCCACCTCCACCACTTCGGCGGGGGTGCCTTCGCGCGCCACCACCTCAAAATCCGGCATGTCGGGATAGTCGGTTTCCTTCAACTCGCCGTCCGACATTTGCACGATGCCTTCGTGAAGCACCCAGATTTTCTGGGTTTTGGGCTGGCCGTGGCGTGCGATCAGGCCATAGGGTGCCAAGCGCACCTCGGCTGCGGTGTTGTTTTGCACGGAATCGGTGACGGTAAACAGGTAATGCTCGTCCACCGCGACCTGGCGCGAAAACACCAGGCCCGCGCCATTGTCCCATGTCAGGCCAACCGGCTTTCCCGGTGCCAGCGTGTCGCCACTGGCGACCGACCATTGGGTATTGGGCCCCGGCACCGCGTCAAACGACAGATCGCCCGCCGGGGTCCAACCATACAGTGCGTAATAGGCATGTTCGGTGCCGACCGGGGTCAGCAGGTTTACCGTGGGCGAACCGGGTTCCAGCGTCTGGGGATAGCGTTTCAGCGCCAGTTCGTCGATCCGCCCACCGGCCATCGAGATCGAGCCGGACAGATCGGGGGTGTCGATCCTGATCCGCGGGATTTCGGCGGCGACCTCGGCTGCAGCGGCCGTATCGGTTCCCGCGATGGCGTCGGCGGCGGCTGCGGCCTGTTCGGCGGTGGCTGCCGCCTGTTCGGCCAGGGTGGCCGTGGCAGGAGGGGGCACATCTGCGGGCGGAAACAGCAGGAACCACATCAGAATCACCATGAAACTCAGCCCCGTCGCAAGGATGAGATTCTTGTTCTGGTCGTCCATCGCGAGCCGCCTGTCTTGCCACATCTGCCGTCTTTGACAGTTTGGGGTTCAACAGACTGGGCAGGCAAAGGTCAAGCGGTTTTCCCTGGTAAAGCCCGCAGTGGTGCGCGGCATGGCATCACATTTTCAGCCTTTCCCCGAACCGGAAGGCACAAGCGTGCCAAATCGCCAAGGGCCACCGGGTTTTGCAGGCAGCATGCCGCCAAGTGTGTTCGGTTCAGTTGCCGCTGAAACGCTGCGTCATCTTGGGGGCGGTGGCCAGTCGCTGGCGGTGTCGCTGCATCCAGGCGGCGGTGTCTGCCAGCGCCATCGGGCGACCCACGCTGTACCCCTGCACATGGTCGCAACCCAATTGCGCCAGCATCGCGTGTTCGCCGATGGTTTCGACCCCTTCGGCCAGGGTTTCCAGCCCGAGCCGTTCTGCCATCGACAGGATCGCCGCAATCATCTTTTGCTGTTCGCGGTCTTCATCGACCCGGGTCACGAAGGACCGGTCAACTTTGATGCGGCTGACGGCGAAGCGGCGGATATTGGCAATAGAGGCGTGACCGGTGCCGAAATCATCCAGATCAATGCCGCAACCCAGTTCCGCCAGCGCCGCGATGTTGCGCACGATCACATCATTGGCGGTATCGGCAACCACGGTTTCCAGAATCTCGACCGTCAGGCGCGGGGCGGCCAGATCATAGCGATCCAGTTCCCATTTCAGTTTCTCGGCCAGTCTGGGGTTGCGCAACTCATCGGACGAGAAGTTGACGGCGACATTTGGCACCGCCATCCCCTCTTTATCCCAGTCGCGCAGCGCCATCAGGCTTTGGTGGATCATCACCTCGGACAACCGTTCCGACAGGCCGGCGCTGCGCAGCGCCTCCAGAAATTCGGCCGGCGGCAAAAGCCCGCGTTCGGGGTGCTGCCAGCGTGCCAGAGCCTCGAACCCGGTGACTTCGCCGGTATCGGTAGAAACCTGCGGCTGAAAATGGGCGATGATCTGCCCTTCATCCAGCGCCGCCTCGATCTCTGATCGCAACGAGTGGCGGGTGGATTGGGCGCGCTGCATTTCCAGCGTGTAGCTGCGCAGGGCGCCGGGGCCATTGCGCCGCGCCTCGATAGCCGCACTTTCTGCGGCGCCCAGCATGGATGCGCCGGTCAGTTCCGGTGCCCGGCTTTCCAGGCAGAAACCGACCGATGACGACAGATAGATCGTCGTGGCGTCAATGCTGACAGAGGCATCGACGGCTGATTGCAGCCGGGTTGCCAGCTGCAGCATTCCTTCCAGATCTACCCGACGCACCCCACCCAGCACCACCGCAAAGCCGGGGCCATCCAGCCGCGACACGGTATCGGCAGAGCGCAGCATGGATTTGAGCCGGTCACCGGTATGGCGCAGAATGTGGGTCATCGCGGTGGTGCCGTACCGTTCGGCAATCTGATCGGCATCATCCAGCGTCAGTACGAAACAGCAGGTCGACCGGCCTGTGGCCTTTGCCGATCCCAGCACCTCGTCCAGTGCGGCGACGGCCGCACTGCGCAACGGCAGGCCGGTGACACCATCAATTGCCACCACGCGTCGTTCCGGTTCCGGGGCCGAAAACACCCCGGCAATGCCAAACAGCGCCGGCAGGCCAAGTGCTACCGCCAGCAGCATGGTTTCGCCGCCCAGCCACAATGCTGCCAACGTGACGGCGGGAAGAAAGGCCAGCAATTCGGGCCTGCGCGCCTGTGCGCCGATGCGGTGCAGCCTGGCACGCAAGGTCACGCCGTCGATCATCGTGAATATGCCCTTTGATCCGGGGCAGTACCGCCATGGCCTGCGCCCGCGACCCAGACCTAGGCAGGCAAGATGTGGATATCCTTAATCGCCGCCCGGGCTTTATGCCGAATTTTCCTCAATTGCCCCGGCTTGGCGCTGCAGCCCGGAAAAATCGAACAGCGCCGGGTCAAGCAGATGCGAGGGGCGGGCATTCATCAACGCGCGAAACATCACCTGCCTGCGCCCCGGGGTCCGCGCTTCCCAGCCATCGAGCAGCGCCTTGACCTGCTGGCGCTGCAACCCGTCCTGGCTGCCACACAGATCGCAGGGGATGATCGGATAATTCATCGCGCGGGCGAAGCGGTCGCAGTCAGCCTCGGCCACAAAGGCCAGCGGGCGGTACAGGAACAGGTCCCCCGCTTCATTCAGCAGCTTGGGCGGCATCGTCGCCAGTCGCCCGCCGTGAAACAGGTTCATGAAGAATGTTTCCAGAATGTCGTCGCGGTGATGGCCCAGCACCACGGCAGAGCAGCCTTCTTCGCGGGCGATCCGGTACAGATTGCCGCGCCGCAACCGTGAACACAGGGCGCACATCGTATGGCCGGCCGGCACCTTGTTCATCACGATCGAATAGGTATCGGCATACTCGATCCGGTGTTTCACCCCCATTCGGCAGAGAAACTCCGGCAGCACGGTGGCGGGAAAGCCCGGTTGCCCCTGATCGAGGTTGCAGGCCAGCAATTCCACCGGCAACAGCCCGCGCCACTGCAATTCGTGCAGCACCGCCAGCAAGGTATAGCTGTCCTTGCCACCCGACAGGCACACCAGCCAGCGCGCCCCACGCTCGATCATGGCATAAGCCTCCAGCGCCTCGCGGACTTCGCGCACCAGCCGTTTGCGCAGCTTGCGAAACTCGGTGCTGGCGGGGGCACCGTGAAACAGCGGGTGAATATCGTCGTTGTCGTCCAGCATCTTGGCCCTGCCTTTGCGCAGTGAATGCCAGAACAAGGGGCGGGATGCAAAGGCTTTGGCCCCGGGGGCGCGGCCAGACAGGCCAGCGCTACAAGTGTCGCCTTAGTGATGACTTGCCAGCCCTGCCCCGATTTGCAAAGCTTTCAAAGGGGGGTAGCGGCCAAATGGCAACGGAGGAAAAGCCTGCAGCGTCGCACACCAGTGCCAGCCGGATTCCGGCCGGCCTGTCGCTTTTGGTGTTCGGTTTTGGCATCGCCGCCGGTTTCCTGATCGCCTTTACCGGCTTTGGCTTCCTGCAGGACAGCGCCGCCATCGTGGTCACGGTGTTTCTGTCGGCGCTGCTGGTGGTGGCAATGGTCGGCGGGCTGTTGATCCTGCTGCGCCGCCCGCTTTGGCGCAAGCTGTTCGGCTTCGCCGAAACCCAGATCGAGCATTTCGCGGCCCCGATGGCCCGCGTGGCCGAAGGGGCGGTGCAGCGTGACCCGGGTGCCGCTGTGGCAGCGGCCCGCGAACTGGTGCAACTGGCGCTGGCGCGTTATTCATGGGTCACGGCGCGGCGCTGGATCGTGGCATCGCTGACCGCGCTGATCGCCGCCATGGCGGCGCTGGCAGGCACCGCGCTGCTGTTCAAGCAGAACCAGTTGCTGGAGGTGCAGGCGGGGCTTCTGGCGCAGCAGAATGAAAAGATCGACCAGCAGAACCTGCTGTCGGCGCAGAATGTCCAACTGGCCGAGGCGCAACGCAATTCGGCGCTGGCAGTGGAGATCACCCAGATCGCGATTGCAGTGGGGCAAGAGGCATCCGAGGCCCGGCGCAAGGATGAAGCCGCAGGTTATGTCGCCGCCGATCCGCTGGATGCGATGGTCAATGTGCTGGACCCCGTGATGCTGGATCAGGGGCTGGTCCTGCGGATTGTCGCGGCATCCCGGGCGGTTCAGCCCTATCGGTTTCTTGATATCGGCGTGTCTGCCGACAATGACACCGACAAGATGCGGGTCGCCATGCAGCGCCGCACCGATCTGCCCAATACGCTGGCGCGGATGGCGACCGCGTTCGACTGGCCGCCGCAGGGGCCGGAAAACCGGCTGATCGACCGCCCGGCCAGCCCGGAGCGTGGCCAGTTGCTGCAGGTGCTGATGAGTGGCGGACTGCGCAATCTGGAGGTGCTCAACCATTTCGGACTGGATCTGGCATTCGCCTACCTGCAGGGGGCTGATATTCTGGGGCTGACGGCGCAGGGCGGGCGGCTGAGCTATGCCGATTTTTCCGGCAGCCATTTCAGCGGCGGCGACTTCGGCGGAGCCTGGCTGGAAAACGCGCGGTTTCGGGGCTGCCGGTTTGATGGCACCAGCTTTGCCCTGGTGACAGCCAAGCGGGTCCGCACCCCGTTGCGGGTGAAGGATGCCCCCTTTTTCAGCTTTCTGACCGGTGCCGATTTCAGCAAGTCGGTGCTGATCGACGTGGATTTCAGCGGCACAATGCTGGCTGCTGTCAATTTTGATGGTGCCCTGCTGGTGCGTCCGGATTTCACCGATGCGACGCTGAGCGCCGCAACCCTGCGCGGCGCGGTGCTGCTGGCCCCCAGGCTGGCGGGGGCGGCGCTGAAATCAACCGATCTGGATGGCGCGGTGGTGTTTGGCGCGTCATTTCTGGCCGAAACCGATGCCGGCGCCGAACCGGAAAGCTTTCACCCCGAGCGCTATGAGGCCAAGGCGCTGACCATGGTGGAGGTGATGGCGATCAATATCCTGTATCAGACCCTGGAGGCAGACGAGGTGGCGTCGATCACCGGGAACGCACCGGCGTTCCGCCTGAAGCGGATCGCGGCCTTTGCCGACTGACCCGATTGCGGCGGGGCAGAGCCTCCGGCGGGGATATTTGGGCCAACAAGAAACCCGTTCAGCGGTGTTTTTCCGGAACCGGGTCATAGCCGGACCGGCCCCAGGGATGGCAGCGCGACAGGCGGCGCAGGGTCAGCCAGCCGCCTTTCAGACCGCCGTGACGCTCCAGCGCCTCCAATGCATAGGCCGAGCAGGTGGGTTGAAAGCGGCAGCCATGGCCGACCCACGGGCTGAGAAGCAGCCGGTACAGGCGGACCGGGGCGGCAAGTGCATGGGCCAATGGCGTCATGGTTTCAATGTCATGGTTTGGCGTGGATCTGGGCGAGTGCGGTGCGCAGATCGCCAAGCAGCAGGGCAAAGGGGCGCGCAATCGTGGCGCCGGGGCGACCGACCAGCACATAGTCCCAGCCCGCAAGGCCGGTGCCGGGCAACACCGCGCGCGCCACTTCGCGCAGCCGCCGTTTGGCGCGGTTGCGGATGACGGCGTTGCCGATCTTTTTCGAACAGGTATAGCCGATGCGGATCAGGGTTTCAGGCTCTGCCGCGCCGCGTTTGCGGGCCTGCAGCAGGAAAGCCGGGGCGCTTTGCCGCCGGGCCGAGGCGGCGCGGGTGAATTCCGATCGCCTGGTCAACTGGGTCAGTGCAGGCAGCGGCTCACCGGACAAAACCGCCAATGGCCCCCCCGGAGGGTTGGCGCTGTGGCCGGACCCGGGTGCCTGCGGCGGTTGCATGTCGTCGCCGGTCTGGCTGCGGCCTATGCCGACAGCGACTTGCGGCCGCGGGCGCGGCGGGCGTTGAGCACCTTGCGGCCGCCCGGCGTTGCCATCCGCGAGCGGAACCCGTGGCGGCGCTTGCGGACCAGGTTCGAGGGTTGGTAGGTGCGCTTCATCGCAAACTCCGTCGTTCATCATGTGACCGGTGATCGGCCTGGTATCGGTACGGCGGGCAGACAAGACCGGCTGCATTCGACCCGGTGCCCCCGGTGAAGCCCGCCTGATACGCAAGTGCCCGGGGCAAGTCAATTCGCCAAACCCGGGAAAGCGGCGGATGGGACCGGCAAATGTTGCAGCGCCCCGGGCAAACCGCCACGCAATTGAAATATTGCGCGCCAGTCCATCAATGCCGCGTGAGGGGGTCTATCGCTGGCGGTGGCGTGATTGCATGTTGGCGCATGGACATTCATACCCGCACGCTCACCCCGACCGAACCGCAAAGCCACCGCTGGCGGTGGATGCTGTTGGCCGGAGTGGCGCTGGTCGCCGTAGCCGGGGCCATGATGCTGCGCAACCACCTGACATTCGAGGCGCTGCGCCTCAACCGCGAGGCGCTGATCGCTTTTCGCGACAGCCATTATCTGCTGGCAGTCGCGGGGTTCATGGCGGCCTATGTGGTGTTGGTGGCATTTTCCCTTCCCGGTGCCACCATCGCAACGCTGGCGGGCGGATTTCTGTTCGGCGTCTTTCCCGGGGTTCTGTACAATGTGACGGCGGCGACCATCGGCGCATCGGCCCTGTTCATCGCGGCGCGCTGGGGGGTGGGGGAAGCGGTGCAGGCCAGGATTGCAAATTCGGGCGGTGCCGCACTGAAGATCCAGAACGGGATTCGCGAGAATGAGATACCGGTGCTGCTGCTGATGCGTCTGGTGCCGGCGGTGCCGTTCTTCATTGCCAACCTGATCCCGGCGCTGGTTGGGGTGTCGCTGGCGCGGTTCGCCGCCACCACCTTTGTCGGCATCATTCCCGGGGGTATGGTCTATACATGGGTCGGTGCCGGGCTGGGCGATGTTTTTGCCGCCGGATCAGCGCCCGACCTTGGCATCCTGTTCAAGCCGCAGGTACTCGGCCCGATTGCCGCACTGTGTCTGCTTGCGGCCCTGCCGATCGGCCTGAAGTTCCTGCAGCGTAACCGGAGGTCCTGATGCCCGACCTGCATGTTGATCTGTGCGTGATCGGTGCCGGGTCCGGTGGGCTTTCGGTGGCTGCGGGAGCGGTACAGATGGGGGCCAGGGTCGCGCTGATCGAGGCGCACCTGATGGGGGGGGATTGCCTGAACTATGGCTGTGTCCCCTCCAAGGCGCTGCTGGCCGCGGCGTCGGAGCCCGGGGCCGCTACGGCGGATTACGCTGCGGTCAAGGACAGCGTAGCCGCTGTCATCGCGCGGATCGCCCCGGCTGACAGTCAGGAGCGGTTCGAGGGGCTGGGAGTCACGGTTATCCGTGAAAAGGCCCGCTTTGTCTCGCCAGGGCTGGTCGAGGCGGGTGCCTGGCGCATCACCGCGCGGCGTTTCGTGATTGCCACCGGATCGCAGCCGCTGGTGCCGCCGATCCCGGGGCTGGCAACAGTGCCGTTCCTGACCAACGAAACCCTGTTTGTGCTGCGGGAAAAGCCCGACCATCTGCTGATCCTTGGTGGCGGCCCCATCGGGATCGAGATGGCGCAGGCGCATCGGCGTCTGGGCTGTGCCGTGACAGTGATCGAGGCGGCGCAGGCGCTGGGCCGCGATGATCCCGAACTGGCGGCGGTGGCGATTGCGCGGCTGCGGGCCGAAGGCGTGGTGATCCGCGAACAGACCCCCGTGATCTCTGTCGCCGGGCGCGCCGGGGCCATTGTGCTGACGCTGGGCGACGGGACCACGCTGGAGGGAAGCCATCTGCTGGTCGCAGCCGGGCGCAAGGCGAACATCGACCTTGGGCTGGATGTCGCCGGGGTGGCGGTGGAGCGGGGGATCATCCGGGTTGACGCGCGGCTGCGCACCTCCAACCCCCGGATCTTTGCCGTCGGCGACGTGGCGGGGCGGCTGCAGTTTACGCACGTAGCGGCCTATCACGCCGGTATCGTGGAGCGGCAGGCGCTGTTCGGCCTGCCGGCCAAAGCCAGCGACAGGGCAATCCCCCGCGCCACCTACACCGACCCGGAACTGGCGCAGGTCGGCCTGACCGAGGCAGAGGCGCGGGCAGAGCATGGCGCGGCGCTGATCGTGGTGCGGGTGCCCTTTCACGACAATGACCGCGCCGTCGCCACTGGCAAGACCGACGGGCTGATCAAGGTGATGGTGGTGCGCTGCAAACCGGTTGGGGTCGGCATTGTCGGGACGCAGGCGGGGGAACTGATTGCGCTTTGGGCCATGGCCATCGCCAATAAACTGCGCATGAGTGCCATTGCAGGCACGGTTTTGCCCTATCCGACCCTGAACGAGGTTTCAAAGCGGGCTGCGGATGCCTATTTTTCCCCCAAGCTGTTTGATAGTCCTATGATCAAGCGGGTGGTTCGGGCGGTGCAACGCCTGCTGCCGTGACGCAGAAGGCGGGTGGATGTTTCTGAATTCCCTTTCGGGCCGGTTTCTGGCGCTGACGGCAGTCTTTGTGATGCTGGCGGAAATTCTGATCTTTGTGCCGTCGATTGCGCGGTTCCGCGAGGATTACCTGCTGCTGCGGTTGGAACGGGCGCAGATCGCATCTTTGGCCACATTGGCCACCCCCGACATGATCTCACCCGAGCTGGAAAGTGAGCTTCTGACCAACGCCGGGGTGTTCAACGTTGTGCTGCGGCGCGATGAATTGCGGCAACTGGTGTTGTCATCGCCGATCCCGCAGCCGATCAGCGCCACCTATGACCTGCGTGATGCCGGGCCGTTCACCCTGATCCGCGATGCCTTCATGCTGCTGTGGACGCCTGACAACAGTGTGATCCGCGTCATCGGCAACCCGACGCAAAAGGCCGGCATCCTGATCGAAGTGACCATGGAAACCATGCCGTTGCGCCGCGCCATGGTGGATTACGGTATGCGGATCCTGCTGCTGTCGGCGATCATTTCGGGTTTCACCGCCTTTTTGCTGTTCATCGCGGCGCGGCTGCTGCTGGTCACGCCGATCAAGCGGGTGGTGGCCCATATGAAAGCCTATGCCGAAGCGCCGGAGGATGCGCGGTGGGTGATCGAGCCTACCGCATCGGTGCGCGAACTGCGCGACGCCGAACTTGCGCTGCAATCGCTGCAAAAGCAACTGACCGGCGCGTTGCGGCAGAAGGAGCGGCTGGCGCAACTGGGTGGCGCGGTGGCCAAGGTCAGCCATGATCTGCGCAACATCCTGACCACGGCGCAACTGTTTGCCGACCGGATGGAAGGGTCGGATGATCCCGCCGTGGCGCGTGCGGCACCCAAGCTGGTTGGAAGCCTGTCGCGCGCCGTCAACCTGTGTGAAAGCACGCTGGCGTTTGGCAAAGCCGAGGAGCCGCCACCGGCGCTGGCACGGGTGGCGTTGGGGCGCATTGTCGATGAGGTGATCGAGAGCGAGCAACTGGCGGTTGGCGCAGCGGCCAGGATTGATTTCATCAATGACGTGCCGGTGGATCTGGTGCTGCGCTGCGACAGTGAGCAACTTTACCGCGTTCTGTCCAACCTGATCCGCAACGCCCGGCAAGCGATCGAGGCGACGCGCAAACCCGGCACCATCGAAGTTTCGGCGGGTGAACAGCCGGGGCATTGGTGGATCAGGGTCGGCGACACCGGCCCCGGCCTGCCGGAAAAGGCCCGCGACCATCTGTTCACCGCCTTTCAGGGCGGGGCACGCAAGGGCGGCTTTGGTCTGGGGCTGGCCATCGCCGCCGAACTGGTGCGCGGCCACGGCGGCAGGCTGGAACTGGCCCGCACCGATGCCGATGGCACCGAATTCATCATCCGCCTGCCCAGCGATGCCGCTGCGATGCTGGAGGCCGCGCAGTAGGTCGCTGGTGCCGCTTTCGACCTTGCATTGGCCAGTGCGGGTCGCTAGATCACATCGCAATGCGCCCGTAGCTCAGCTGGATAGAGCATCAGACTACGAATCTGAGGGCCGGGCGTTCGAATCGCTCCGGGCGCACCATTTAATCCTTAAATAACAGCAACTTAGTCCGATCAGGCCACTCGGGCGTCGTGCTCAGGCCCGGAACAGGCCCGAAGTGGATTCAGTTGCGTGTTTCAGGGAAGCCCGATGGACTGGAAGGCGGCCCCAAACTCGGGTTCCGTGAGAACGGGTTGGAAATGTACTGGTGAGTTCGCGATGCGCGTTCACGCGGATAAAACGCCAGTTGCAGCCGCGGAGTTCCAAGGACTTAAAATGCCTCCGCCGCGCCCGTATGCGTTCGATCCCCACAGCGGTCACCATTCTAGCCAAAAGCAACTGTCTTGGTAGCGTCTTGCCTAATCCCAAATCACTTCGAAGGCCAAGCACTCGCTGATAACGCCGCAGATCATCCCCGAACTGGCGCCAACGACCATGAACTTGGTCCTCATTGATGTCTGTCACCTGCTGCAACTGGGCAATGTCCTTGGATTCAAGTTTGAAGTGCGACGGTTGATTTGATGGCCGCGAGTTCTTGGGCCATGGCTTCGGTGGGGGTATTCCATCCCAGGGTCTTGCGGGGACGGTCGTTCATCAAGCGGGCGAC
>Ga0105049_10002422_pt1 | contig 22082 bp, 17 predicted proteins | sample MAT06_FD_78087 | JGI IMG/M metagenome (GOLD analysis project Ga0105049, IMG submission 78087) | Freshwater microbial communities from Lake Fryxell liftoff mats and glacier meltwater in Antarctica - MAT-06 | ecosystem: Environmental > Aquatic > Freshwater > Ice > Liftoff microbial mat | place...
CTCTGGCGTTACCTACGCCGTTGAGTTCAGCGACACTCTCGCAAACGGCACGTGGGCGGTGAACGCCTCCGCTACCACGGCGGTGACGAGTATCGACGCCACCTTTGAACGAGTCGTCGTGACTGATTCCAATGCCCCCATCAAACGCTTCGTCCGTCTGCGGGTCACTGCACCTTAAAGCTCGTTCGTATTATCTGGGAATTTCTTAGTGTCAAGACTCTGTCTGGACCTTGTCGATTATTATTCACTTTGGTTGAGTTTTAATTTACGCTCAGTGCGGAGACGTTTACTCATGAAGCGACTACACTATTTATACTTCCTCTTTTTTCTCGCTGGAACTGTGTTGTGGGCGCAGGAGCCTTCTCTGGTCGAGTTAGAGCAACAACCTGATCGTTGGCCCGAAGAAGTTACCACGAAGGTCGCAATTCAAGTCAAGCTCATGGCGGATGGTAAAGAGATAGGTTCCATGTTGCTGCCCGTGGGAGGTAAAGGTAAGCCGATGGAACTGAAGCAAGGGATATTAAAAATAGAGGTGCTAAATGCACGAGGCGAAATAGCAGTTACCGACACAGATTTTTTGGAAAATTTAAAAACCGTGCAGCCCAAGCCGGAGGTTACCCCTGAGACCAACGCGGAAGAAATAGGGGTTGATCAGCCACCTCCCACTCAATCTAGTGCTGATCCAGCAGTAGGAGCTATGTGGCAGAAGTTAAATAAAACATTCGGAGCCACTGTCTGGCAGGACGATCAACTTTGGGATGATGATGCTGCGGTGGTGGCGAAGCGCCTAGCGTGGCCTGAGGAATCGCGCACGGAAACGCAGGGAAGCTATCGGCTGTATGCCAAGGAGAACGTGCAAGTGCTAGGCACACGGCCTTATTCGTTAGCTCTTTATCAGCAACAAGGTAAGCCAGATCGTTTTTCTATGATGTTTGCTAATAAAGGTGATTTTGAGGGATTTTCTAAGGTGGATCCAAGTCGTCAAGATGAAGAGTCGTCTAAAGAAAGACGTGAGCGGGAAAAAGATTCTAAAGCTGCCATTAAAGGGTTTCCTGAAGCGGTTAAGCAAGACAGAGATACCATCGAAAAAAAGTTGATAGAGCTTTTAGGAGAGCCGCAGCGTCAGCACATAGGCAGTGGTGACATGAAGGAATCAGTTGATCGTTGGGATTGGCAGGGTCATGCAATCTTATTAGCCTCACCTAAAGGGGAATACACGGCAGTGCGAATCATATCCACGGAGTTAGCTGATAATAGAGGCCGAGTGGCGCGGGTATCCGATTCTGATTTAAAAGAAATTTTAAAACAACGTGTTCTGACCAGACCTAACGGTGATGTCGTCATTCAACAAATCCCCATGGTGGATCAAGGGCCAAAGGGGTTTTGCGTGCCTGCGACATGGGAGCGTTACCTGCGTTACTTGGAAATGCCCGCCGATATGTATGTGTTGGCCATGGCTGGCGGCACGGGTTTAGGTGGAGGTACTTACACCAGTGCGATTAAGGAAGGCGCCGATAGATTCGCTAAAGTCTATAGCAGAAAGATTGAAGACATAGATCCATCCCTTGAAATAAAAGATCTGGCTAAATACATCGACCAAGGTTTACCGGTGATGTGGAGTTGTTATGTGAATCCTGTTATTGAGGGTGCATTTACCAAAAGAACATTAGAACGTCGCAGCGTGACAGATTGGGATGCCTATGCCACTACTTTAGAAAAAGAGCGTAAGAGTATGAGCGACCGGCCTGTTAGAATCCGTGACAGCGGTCACATGCGCTTAATCATTGGCTATAATGAAAAGACCAGTGAAATTGCTATCTCGGATTCGTGGGGTAAAGGTTCGGAAGAACGTTGGTTGACCTTGGAAGAAGCTAAATCAACCACGCAGTCTGAACTCACCATCATTAAGTGGTAGTCCTAACTAAGAAAACGGAAAGGCTGAGATTTGCCACATCTTTCCAGTTTAGGTGGGACAGACCAGAAGATCAAAAAAATACCAGAGTTTTACCACTAAAATCACTAAAGCCCTGAAGGAAGAAAATTAGATTTTTTAGGGGATAAACAAAACGAGCATTTTCACAAACAAGATGTTTTTTATTTTAGTGACTTTAGTGGTAAAAAACCCCCGTCTTGCTTACTTTTCTTTTTTTCAGGTCAGGGAGCTAGTGCTCATTGTTATCATGAAGAAGTTGTCATACAATTTTCCTCGTGTAAGATTTATTTATGGAAGAGAAGTCTTTAAGCAATTTTCGGCCAGAATTACCCGCTCCTTTTAAGCCCGAATTTACTGCAACTACCGTGATTGATCTCAAGTCTCTTCTTGGCACCATCAAACAAGCTAAAGGTTCCAGTCACAGCACCCAGTATCAGAACGAAGAGAGTAGCTTACTGGACATTTTTGCTGCAGAAGCTGAGGGTTTGCGCGAGAGTAAGGCGGAGCCAGAAAAAATGATGCCTGTGCTCCTCGGTAAATTAGGGCTACCAGAGGATCACCCGCTTTGGGCTGCTGCCATAAAGGCCAGTGACTTAGCTGGTCAAAACCAAGACAGCCACCCCAGCTACCATAGTCCCCATCACGTTACGGAAGTGATTCTAGCCGCTTACTGTTTAGGACTGCGCGAACATCTTCCCCAAGAACGTATTGCCGAGTTATTGATTGCCGCAGCAGCCCATGACCTCGGGCACACGGGCGGTATGAATCAGTTCGCCTATGAGCTGGAGGCCATGGCGTATCAACAAATCCATCCCTTTTTAATCGAATGCGGGTTAGACGGAGCGTGCGTGGGGCGGATCGGGAGCATGATAGCCTCAACTGATTTTGCTAATGGTGTACCCATGGTGCGGAAGGCTTACCGCTACTGGCACGATTTTCCCATAGATAATGAAGAACGCTTGTTAGCAGCGCAGTGTTTAATTTTAACAGAGGCAGATGTTTTATTCTCCTGCTTCAGTGAGCATTATAACGATCGGCTCAGTAAACTACTGTCTGTAGAATGGAATAGGGAGGAAACCTTAAGTTTGCGTGAGCGGATCGGTTTTCTTTCTTCGGTCGAGTTTATTTCAGATGCTGCCTTGCAATTAGGCTTAGAAGAGCGTCGTTTGGCTATTTGGAAAAACCTTAAACGTAAAACGGGTCGCATTCCTTATCCAGAAATCCTTCCTAAACCCACGCCGCAGTAGGCTTTGCGTGTGAACATCCCCGTCCCCATCTTGCTTGCCTGATGTAAAGAAAAGAACCCAGAATTTTAACCACGGATAACACGGATATAAGAAAAGAAAAAATCTTCTTAATTCCCTCATCTGTCCCCTATCCGTGATATCCGTGGTTAAATAATCCCCGCTTTTCGCTCCGCACCCTCCGTATCCACATCTTCTAGGTCATCTTTCCATTTTATTACTAAGGTCTAAAATATTAAACACTACACTCTATAAAGGCGACACCTGGTCTTTCCATCGTAAAAGTAGCTAGGATAAACTCTTTAGACGAATCAAGGGACAAGGACTCATTGGCACTTTGTAGTTTATTTTTTAATTTTAAATCTCGTAGCTGATCGGGGGTGGGATATTCAGGTGAGCCCATAGAGTGCCAAGAGGAAATAATATTATTTTCTTCTAAGCCCAAACGAATAAGTTCGGCTGAATGTGCTGAAGCTGGAAGCTTAACACAGAACTTTATTTTCTCAGGGGAATCATCCACGTTCTTGGGATAGGCATAGGCGAGCACCTGAATTTTTTTATCCTTAATTGTGGCTAGAGCACCGCAAAGACCATCGCCGCCTTCCACCGCCACAGCCTGAGACCCAAGACGCTGTAAGAGCATGTGGGCAAACCAACCTTGTTTACGCAGACCGTGCAGGCTAAGCAGTCCATAATTGGCACTAAACTCCGCCGACTGAAAACCCGCTTGATTATAAATATCGGACAAACACCAGAACGCAAAGAAGTCGGCATCCTGTGACACTTCGGCCATGGTCTTAACAATAAAAGCAGGTTCGACGGCACTTTCCTTCACGGGATCATAAGGGAACCAAGAACGTCCCCATTCGTTCCAATGCACTTCACCTTTCCATTGGCGGCGCTCAAGCTCTTTCTTTAGTCCACGAATGACACCAGTGGCGAAGTGAGGGGAGTCTTTAACTTTATGTGAAGCAGGACCATCGAACGGAGACAATGGTTGTCCTTCTGAATCATTATTGTAAATGTGAGTAATAAGATAGTCTGGTGGACTGCCGTCTTTTGTAGTGAAGTCTAAAAAATCAGGCATCCATTCTCCGCGTGCTGTGGATGGCCCCCCAAAACGTAACTGGCTATCAACAGATTTTACAGCGTGCCAAGTAGCTGACCAAAGTTGAAAAAATTCTTCCATCGTGCCACCAAAAAAACAGCCTTTGAGGTTGGGCTCGTTCCAACATTCGAAATACCATGAGCGAACTTCTTCGATTCCATAACGCGTAACGTGGTGACGTATTCCAGTAGAAACAAAATCTGACCATTCCTTTAAATCGCGAGGGCTGCCAGTGGAGTTTTTATCAGGCCAACACGTGGTGGGATCATCGGACATTCCAACGGGCGTAAAACAAGTGGTGTAAATAGGTTTAAGTCCTATCTCTAAAAGTATTTCAATATTGAGATCAATTTGTTGCCAATTGGCTTTCTTCTTTTTCTGCTCCTTAGGGCTTTGCCATTCTTTTAGATCATAATCCCAAACACAAAGTTCTGGAGAATACATCGCTACGGCGCGAACATGTTTCAATCCCAATTCGTCGCGAGCCGTGATAAGTTGTTGGCGGACATCGTGCCTCGACAACCACCGAAACTGATCAATGTTTCCTACTCCAGACCAAGTTGCTTTTAAAACGGTAGAGGGTTTAGACCATAAGGGAGATAGGGTAACTGAATTCATAATTTTGTAATCTTAGCTAGATCTGTCCAAACAGTAGCTAACTCTGTGATCACCCGTCAATATTATGAGATGGTTTTGCTCAAAGGATTCCGCCGCACCTTAATGGCTACACGATCTAGCAAATCCGTCCGCGCTTGCCCGCCGCACTATGGCCAATGGGGTTTTCTCCAACCCAACGCTCGTCCACAGACTCACTCGCAAGCTGATAGCGGGAATCGGAAGAAAGGCGGATGCTGTTGGAGTGATTATCTAAACTCGCATGAATGGTCTCCATGCCGAAGGTCAGTATATCGCCCGCCTTAAACTCTGCCGTTAACCAGCGAGTTTGGAATTTCTCCCGCAGCGTTACTGGATTGTTGGAAAGTGTCCCCGACCAATGCGACGCCTTAGCATCGTCACGGTTGCTGCAATACGTATCTACATCGCGGTTCAGGTAGTTGCGAAAACGATCTGCTTGTAAATGCGAACGCTCAAGAATCATAAGTCCGCCGAGTTGTAGCGAGGTGTCACCAACTGGCACCCACGCCGTGTAGAGGTTGGGCGTGCCGCGGCTCATATAAACTATATCACAATGGGGCGACGTGCCTTTACCAGGCGAGACGGCACGAAACCATGTGTAATCAAAGTGCCGCACTGACCCACCGAGAAAGAGGGTGTAAAACTCCATCATCCGACCAGAATATAAAACCTCTTTTAGTGCGGCGTTTTGCATGGCTAATTCAGGCTTAAACGTACACGCCTTGTCGGGATTCGCCACGGCCTCAAAACTCGGGTATGCTGCATCCAGCATTCCTTCAACCGCCAAACGATCCGTGACAACTTCACGCGCTTTGAGCACTTGGTCTCGACTTAGGTAGCCAGGAACGTAAAGATACCCGTCCTCTCTCATGCGCTGGCGCAGTGCTGGGCCGTTGTCTGCAATATCTGCCGAAGAGCGAAGTTCTCCCCAAGCTTCGGACGAAAGATCAAGAGCGTGTCCACCAGAAGTTAATTCGAAAGTTGTTACCATGAAAAGAAGGTACCTCATTTTTATATTTTTTGGAATGGATTAAGTGGAATAAAACATGTGTAATTTGGGATATGTCTCACCGCATCCAAAACCAGCATTTCCGCCATGCCTACAGTCCCGCTTCCCCCTTAGGACGCTTGACTGCTTGTGGCTTTCAAGCTGCCTCACTCGGCGTGCAACAGTGGCGGACTTACAGGGAATATGCACTCGTTTATGTGCTCAGTGGTAAGGGCTTTATGGATGATGAGCAAGGGTTCCATGCCGAGATCGAAGCGGGCGACTTAATGTTTATCTATCCTGACATTGCCCACCGTTACGGCCCTAAAAATAACGCGGTTTGGTCCGAGATTTACATTTCCTTTAGCGGACCCGTGTTTGATCTGTGGCAGAGTCAGGGCTTGCTTGACTCGAAAAGGCCTCTGCGTCACCTTGAACCAATTGCTGAATGGCAAAGACGCTTTGAATCCATTCTCGGCGCTCCGCGCCGTAACGGCTACGCCCCCGCCCTGACTGAAGTCTGTCGTCTACAGGATTTGCTCGCCGATATTTTGCTCGATCAAGGACCCAAGCTCGGCGCACAACAGCATTGGCTCGATTGCGCTATTGCACTACTCGAAGCGGATCTTAGCGGTGAGCTCGATATGAATGACATCGCCAAAAACTTAGGTATGAATTACGAGACCTTTCGCAAACGTTTTACCCAACTCACCCAAGAGCCCCCGGCTCGCTACCGCCTCGTTCGTCGTATTGAGCGAGCATGCGATCTCATGCGCGCTGGGGTGGCCACCGATTGCGAGGTCTCTGACATGCTTGGCTTCTGCGATGCCTCCTACTTCTCTCGTTGTTTCCGGCGCATCACAGGAAACTCTCCCAGCACCTTTCGCAAGCTCATTCCCCGGCGACAGGAGTTAGTAACTTAAGACAATTGCTTATACCCGATCATTTAAATAACTCCGCTATCTCAGCAATATTATGAGATGGTTTTGCGCAGGGTCAGGATGGTGCCGATAGCTTGGGGGGCGTAGTCCACGGTCTGGAAGACTTGTTTCAGCAGAAGCACGCCGAGGCCGCCTGGTCGTAGATCATCTAAGTCCCGGCCTTTTAGTTTCTCTGGCTCGACGGGCGTGCCTTGGTCGATCATGCGGATGTAGAGTTCATTATCTTCCAGCCCCGCTTCAAAGGCGATAGGACCCGTTTTCCCGTCATAGGCGTAGCGATAGATGTTGGTGGTAGCTTCATCACAAGCTAAGACAAGTTGGCCTACAACGATGTCATCAAAGCCAGCGTATTTCCCCCACTTTTCAAAATAGGCTCGAGCGGTGCAGAGGTTTTCTAAACAACATTCGATTTCTAAGGTGGGCTGTGGAGCTTGGCCGCGCCAGTCGAGCATGAGGAGGGAGGCATCGTCGTGGGGGGAGGCATCACCAACGAAATTTTTCCAGCCTTGCACGGCGGATTCAAAGGTGTGGGCACCGTTGAGGTTGGTGGGCATGGCGGCAAAGAAGCGTTCTTCTGTATAGTCTTCTCCTTGAAGGTTACGTGCCTCGGTTACTCCGTCGGAGAAGAGGATCCAGACTTGGCCTGAGGCAAGAGGGAAAAGTTCGGAGCGGTAAGTGTACCCTGGCATGATGCCGAGGGGAAGTTGCGGTGTGCAGATCGCTTTGTTCCACGTGCGAGTGTCGGACCAGAGCGGAGCGTATTGGCCAGCGGTGCAAACCTTGAGGGTTTCATGTTCGCTATCGGCTAACAAAAAGGTTAGGCCGATGAAGCGTCCGCCGTGGAGTTCATGGGCTAAGATGTCATTGAGCTGACTTACCCAAGCACCTAAGTCATCACCTAACTCCCGCAGTAGTCCTTTAATTTCAGCGGTGGCGCGCGCCATGGTGAGGGCGGCGGGAACGCCTTTCCCAGAGACGTCACCTAGACCCATGAGGGTGCGGTACTTGTCCAGAGGATGGGCAAAGTAAAAGTCTCCACCCACTTCATGAGCGGGAAAGTAAGCAAAGCGGACTTGGCAGGTGCTGAGGATGCGAAGGTCGGGGGGGAGAAAGGAGCGTTGTATTTCTCGGGCGAGTTCGAGTTCTTGACGGGCTTTGGAATCATCTAGTTCCCGCTTTTGGGCGCCTAAGCGGAGGAGAGCACTGGCGATGAGGCTGGCGTAGCCTTCAAAAATTTCTTCATCGACTTCATCAAAGTGGGGGCGGTCTAAGGGGTTGAGAGCTTGGATAACGCCGAGGCAGTGATCTCCATTAATAAGAGGCACTGTTATCATGGATCGGGTGACGAAGCCCGTGGTGTCATCAGCTTTACGGTAGAAGCGGGGATCGTTTTGGACGTCGCAAATATTGGAAGTTTTTTTACTTTCAAAGACGGAGCCAGAGATGCCAGCACCTCTAGGAATGCGGATGGGCTGATTATTGGGGTCTTTGTTACTGATGCCAGCGGCAGAATGGAGGACGAGTTCTCCCGTGTTAGAATCCGAAATAAAGAGGGAGGTTACCTCCGCTGCCATAATTTCTTGAGAAGAGCTGAGGATCTTGTGGAGTAAGTCTTCCATACAGAGAGCCGTGTTAAGCTGTCTGGCGATGTCGAGGAGGTTCTTATAGCGAACAACTTCACTAAGGAGGGGCATGAGAAATGTCCTTTTATTTTTTAGGAATTTTGACGGACACGGGTTCAGTGGAATCTAGGATTTGTTCCTCGGTGGGAAGTTCGTTCGGCGTAGTGCCCCAGACGAGGCGCCAAGGCTTACGTCCAATGGTGCCAGTAATACTCTTGGCGTAAGTGGAGACGACTTTCATGTTCTGCGTGACAACGCGGAGGTCAGCTAACGTTTGTTGGAGATTTTTATTATTATCAGTCAAGAGGGTGTCAACTTTGACGACAAGGGCATCGGCATTTTCCGCTAGGGCATCGGCTTTGACGAGTAGGGTATTGACTTTGGAGGGGAGGCCTTTGCCATCTTTTTGCACTTCTTCGAGAACATTGTTAATGCTGGTGAGGGCGTTAAGTCCAGCGCGGGTTAAGTCATCAAAGCTGGCCACTTCTTTAGCAAGGAGGGGTTGGCCTTGAGGGAGAGACGCAGCGTGGAGTGTGCCTGGGGAAATATCTAGAAATTTTTCTGCCAGAAGGGTGTCAGCACTGATCGAGGCGATGGAATCGACTTTAAGTTCAGGCACGGTTTGGTTGAGGCTGGCGGTGACGCGGATAACGGCTTCGGGGTTGGATCGTTCCTCCCAGGCGAGGGGGCGAATGTCCACGACCTTACCCACGGGAGCACCTGCGTAGCGGACTTGGGAGTGCATGCGGAGGCCAGTGACGGAGGGGAGATCGACGATGACTTGTGGACCGCCCGTAGTTTTTTCAAAGCCTGTGAGTGCCATGGTCATGGCGGCGAGTAGCACGAGGCTGCAGCCCACAACGATGGCGGCGATGATGTAGTCGGATAGATTTTTTGGTTTCATGGGCGTGGGGTTAGCTAGGGTTCGTTCAGGTTTTAACCGATCAATCTCTTGATGTAGTCGTCTTTAGAAAGTTTTAGAGGAATGGGGCCATCGGCCTCGCCTTTAATAAATTGTTGGAGCATGGCGTCGGGGTGATGGCGGATTTCTTCTGGTGTGCCTTCGGCGATGATGGTGCCCTGACGCTCTGCTGTGCCGAGCATAATCATGCGACTGCCGATACGGAAGGCACTGGTCATGTCATGTGTAACAACGACGGCGGTCATGCCGAGGTTCTTGGTTAAGTCTTCCGTTAAGCGATCTACCACGGCGGTCATGACGGGGTCGAGTCCGGAGGTGGGTTCGTCACTAAAAAGGAGTTCGGGGTCTAGAGCCACTGCGCGGGCGAGGCCGACGCGTTTACGCATACCGCCGCTGATTTCGGCTGGCTTCAAGTGCTCGAAACCAGTGAGGCCTACGAGCTCTAATTTCATTTTTACGATGAGGTCGATAATGGAAGGATCTACGTCACTGTGTTCGAGTAAAGGCAGGGCCACATTTTCTCCCACGGTCATAGATTGGAGGAGGGCGCCGAATTGGAAATTCATGCCGAAGCGTTTACGAATTTCGTTTAGCTCGGGGTCGGTCATGGTAGTGATTTCTTTGCCGAAAATCTTGATTGAGCCAGAGGTGGGTTTAAGGGAGCCGATGATGTGGCGCAGCAGCGTGCTCTTACCGCAGCCGCTACCACCCATGATGATCATGGTCTCGCCCTTATGCACTTTGAAGCTAATGCCATTGAGCACCTTGCGTCCGTTGAACTCGCGCACAAGATCAGTCACCTCAATGATCGGTGAACCAAGAGGAGCAGGCGTCTGGGTTGAGGAAGAGTCGGACATAGGAAAATTAAGAGTAGAAAAAGAGGGCGGTTAAAAGGGCGTTGGCGATGAGCATAGAGCGTAGGGAATAGACGACGGAATTTGTGGTGCAACGCCCGACACCTTCTGCTCCACCCTCGACTGTTAGACCAAAGTGGCAGGCGATGGTGATGGCGAGCCAAGCAAAGACGACGCTCTTAATCAGGCCAGAAAAAAGATCTAGGGGCGCCCCGCGATCAAAGCAACGGAAGATGTAAACAGCCGTGTCCATGTCGATGGTGAAATGACAGATAGTCCAACCGCCGAACATACCGACGTAGTTTCCAATAATGGTCATGACGGGCAGCATAACCATCATGGCGATGAAGCGCGGGATGACGAGGAAACGAACGGGATTGATAGCCATGATGCTGAGAGCTTCTATTTCTTCAGAAACTTTCATGGTGCCTAACTCCGCTGTGACGGCAGAACCGCTGCGCCCGATGACGATGACAGCGATCAACATGGGGCCTAATTCGCGGAGCAAAGTTAAGGAAACTAAATCCGGCACGTAGGCATCGGCACCTAGGCGACCCATTTCGCGGGCGGCCTGCATGGCGAGTGTCAGGCCTATGCTAAAGGCGGTAAGGCAGGCCATAGGCAGGGCTTGGACGCCGATTCGAACCATCTGGCGCAGCGTGTCGGAAACGCTAAACATCTGGCCACGGAAGGGTGCGACGAGCAGCCAGTAAAAAATCGAGGAGCAAAGCTGGAAATAATCTTTCACGTTGATTCCCAGCTAGCGGTTACTTTTTTAAGTGAAGGTGGGCCTCTTCGTTGGTGGCAAAGATGGAGAAGACTTCATTAAGGCGGACGAGTTCAAAGACGCTTTTCACTCGGGCATTCATGCCAAAGAGGGCGATCTTACCAGTGAAGGTACGACAGCTTTGAAAATATTCCACCAGCGTGGCGATCCCTGAGGAGTCGATGTAATTGACTTCGAGAAAGCTGACGAGAAGAGCTGGGCACTTTGCACTTGCCTTGGAACGGAGTAGGGTGCGTAGCTTCGGGGAGTGATGTAGATCTATATCTCCCTTGATTGTGAGAATGACAATGCCTTCGTTTAAATTTTCTACAACTTCCATGCGTTTATGGTTAGCAATGTTGTCAGTCAGTGGGAAGCTTTAAATAAAGGTCAGAATTATTAGGAGACTACAGAGTGGAATCTGGAACTATTACCACCTCTAAATTTGGTGAAAAATCTCCCGCCTCGCTTGCAGCTCCCGCTCATTAACAGCAGCCGTTTGTGGGACTACAGCTAGGTTGTAGCGTCTTGACTGGGGCTACTCCGCAGGCATCCTTAGCCAAGCAGTCGGTGCGCTTGGAGCGGAGTTGAAGGATGATCTTTGCATCTGTTACGTGGATGGATTCAATCGGATATTGTGAAATAACTTGATCCTCGTATTCCACTTCTACGTCAATATCTTGTGAGGGTAAAACTTTGGTACTGAGATTGAGAATTTTCAGGAATTTAGTCGTTGTTAAGCGATGGTCGATGTCGAAGGTAGACCAGAGTTGCAGCGTGCAAAATTCGAGCTGGCGTTCTTGTCCTCCGCAATCGATAAAAAATTTCTGGATTCTAGCTACCTCGGTTAAGTGATAGTGCGAGGGGATCAGCTTCCCATTCGGTAAGGTAAACTCCATTCTAAGCTGAGGTGTCGCAGAGAGCTCGGATACGAGTTGGTTTAATTTCATCATTTTGGAAAATGGGGTCAGTAGCGTAAAACAGTTGCTGACCCCCAGCTTGCTATTCGTCGTCACGCTGGCCTATGCCTTTGACCATCTCAGCTAAACGTAAGTGATCTAATTTTTCCAGAGGCAGTGATGTGAAAAGATCGATGCGCCGCTGAATTTGTAGAGCTACCTTCTTAAAGATAGTGAACTTTTCTTCTTCGCTTCCAGTGGCTTCGGCGGGGTCGGGCGAGCCCCAGTGAGCCACGATGGGTTGACCGGGCCAGACAGGGCAGCTCTCTTTGGCGTTATCACAAACAGTTATAACGAAATCAAATTCCATGCCTTGTTCAGTGAATTCTTCCCACGACTTGCTACGTGCGTCGCTGGCATCGATTTTATAGAGTTCCTTAAGGACGCGGAGGGTGAGGGGATTTACCGTGCCTTTGGGAAAAGAGCCTGCGCTGTAGGCCTCAAATTTTCCCTGACCGATCCGTTTCATGAGAAACTCCGCCAGAACGCTCCGTGCGGTGTTCCCGGTGCAGAGAAAGAGAATTTTATAAGGGCTTGTCTTAAGTGGGGTCATAGAATGAATGGGGTAATTTAGAGGTTTTAAATAATGAAAGTGGAATTAACTCGTTCCAACTCCTTTTTAATAGGTGGCTTATAAAGAAATTAAAATCTTTTAAATGTAACAATTATGTGACGAAATGCGCATAATCACAGAGGGAGTCATTGAATTTTAACCCTGTCCGTCCCGCCCAGCATGTAGGATTCACAGAGAAAATCCCCGCTTTGCTTGCCGTGCCGCTTAAACACCCGCCTAGGCGGGACTACCATCCACCCAGACACCTTCAATAACTAATTTTTTAGCAAAGATCGGTGTCCCCGTTTCGTTCATGATTAACTGCGAACTGAGCATATCCACGGCAGCAGATCCAACATAATTAGATCGCCGATTGATTCCGCTCCATCCAGATACATCAGACGCCAGGTTGAGATGTGCCAGCACTACGTCCTGCGGCACGCGCAATCCTGCTTTTAGCACACCCTTCTTAACTTCAGGATGGCTGCAGATTACGGCACTTGGTTGATACTTTTTAGTCCATGCTGCCACTAAATCCACCTGATCATTGTGTAAAATGGGTAACTGGCGCTTAGGGGGTAGGTAATGTTGATTCTGCAGGTAACCTGAGCTGTATGCCAAGTCCGTTTCCCTGTCCATGTAGTCAGAAAGAACTAAGCCTATTTTTTGATGACCGTGTGCCTCAAGTTTTTTTAGTGCAAGATGGATATTATAAAAAAAATCAGAACTGAGGATATGGTGCCCGTAAGATTGGAGTATCGGTATTGTGCTATTTTCTGTTAATAAGTGATGATTCCCTAGGCAAACCACAGAAAAACCATCCCAAGGTAATAGAGCATGATGGGCTCTGTTTATAGTAGGTAAAAGTACACCGTGGATACCCCGTGCCCGGAGAATTTTTTGCCATTGTGCGGCGTTCCCTTGGGGATCGAATATGTTTATGTTTGGTATCCAAATCTCGTCCAACTGATAACCCAGCTCGCTCGCCCGCTCGCGAGCTCCTTCTAAGAAAGGTTTTTGCCAAGGCTTTTTCCACTCATCCTTATCAAAACAATCATTGATCCAGCCTAGCACTGCATGGAACTTAGCCGGCTTTTGCGCTCGCACCGAGGCTTGATAGGCCGAGAGGAGGGGATTTGGTTTATAGCCTAACTGTTTCGCTGCTTGCCTTATTTTAGCTCGCACCGGAGCGGAAATACGCGGGTCATCCCGCAATGCAAAGGAGACCGCCGCCGTGGAAACGCCTGCTTTTTGCGCTATATCGCGGTAGGTGGGTGGTCGCGGAGTTAAACTCATTTAACCTGATTACTAACAGGAATAGTGTAAACACCAAGACTTTTAGTTATCTTAATTGCAAATAAGACCAATTGTGATTTTAAAAAAGAAAAAAGCAATTAAACAACCAGAATAAATTCTATGAATAATAAATTAATGAAAACAAAATTAATACCCCTCCTTACTGTTTGTGCCGTTTTCTGGGCAAGTGCCGTGCAGGCTCAGATAGCTTATGATTTCAACGCTGGTCAGGCAGACTATAATGCCAACTTTACCAGCACGGCTGGCGGCACGTTCTACCAGACCGGTTGGCAAGCCACCGGTGGTGTCTCCAACGGCGGCAGTATGAACACCAACGGCACCCAGCAAACCGGCTTTTACACCGCCGCAAATGCTGGCCAGTTCACGACCAACGGCGACACCAAATTCGTCTCAATGTATTTTCTGGCTGGGACACTAACCAGCAACAATTTCGACGGGCGGGCATCAGTCGGTTTCGGCACCGACAGTACGGTTAACATCGGAAGCGGCAGCTTCGTGTCTGGCACGGTAGCAACCACTGCAAATGATGGAACCAACGGCACCAACTACGCGCTCCGAGTCAATTATCGCAATGGCGGCGGCGGCGCAAACACGGTTGACGCAAACATGGGCAACCTGATTACCAACAACGAGTGGTATCAACTCCGGCTGGACTTGAACTACATCGGCTCCAATGCCTACACCGCCACGGTGAACCTGTTTAGTTGGGGTGCTGATGGTGTCACTGGCGGCGGGCTCGTCGATACCTTTGGGACTGGCACGCTTAACGCCTCTTCTGGCGGAAACCTCAGCACGATCACCAACACCAACCTCTTCGCCGGTTTCATGGGCGCGGATTCGAACGCCGGCCTGCGTGCCCTACAGGTGGACAACTTCTCCGCAACAGTTCCTGAACCCTCTACCTATGCCTTACTAGCTTCTGGTTTAGTGGCTCTAGCTTTCTTACGCCGTCGTAAAAAGAGCGTCTAAGTTTTTTCATAGCTAACTGGCTGTTTCCAGATAGAGCGGCACCCCTCGTGTGTAATCCACACGGGGGGTGTTTCGTTTACCAGGCAGAGACCACGAAGAAAGACCCCGAAGTTTCTCACGCGGAGACGCAGAGGGTGCAGGAGGGGGGATTGGAAACACCGAAAAGCTGATGCGCTGAGACGCTAAAAAAAACTTAAGAACTACTCTTTTCTTGTGTAAAAAGATCCCGCTACTGCTCCTTAACCTGTCGTACAGCCATGTTTTTCAGTGCCGTTTCATGGGCGGAAAGCAGTTCAGTGGCATGTGCTTTTTCATATTCACGAATGAACAATTTAATGAGAGGAATATCTACCAGATCCTTAGGTCGATTGGCCGCCACCTTACTAGCAAGTATGTCCCGTGGATTCATAACAATATACGGTCCTTCGACGACACAACGGCTCTTAGCGTCTTCAAAAGATTTGATGCCATCTGGAGCAAACACAATATCAAAAAGAAAAGATCCATCTTGTAGTTGGATAAAGTCCACGCAAGTCAGCAGCTTTCTTTCCACGACCTCATCCAACTTAAAGCCCATCGATTTCACTGCTTGAATAAGTTTTTGAGCATTACCTTCACCTGGAGCCGGAGTAGCCCAGCAAAACAAGACCACCCTTGCCTATAAACATGAAATCGGCACCTGCCTCCTTCATGCTTGTGGCAATCAGATCAGGATTGGGCGGATTTGAAGCTTTCCCAATCACAACCTAAAAAAGCAGGATAATTTTGTGCGCACCAAGCCCGGTAGTCTTCTATGTCTTCAAAGACGCAATTCTTTTTTTTCTAGGTAATGCCTTCCTTGAAAGGCAGAGGAAATACGTTCGCTCATGCTTCGTTGTAACTGCCAACGGCATTGATCAATCTATTCCTGATCTTCGTTTAGAACGTCCATAAACTCCAAGCTAACACAACTAACTCATCATACCAATCCCAAGCTTGAGAAGAAAAGCTGAAACGCTGGAACTGCGTCATTCCCGCCCCCCTTCCGCCACTACGTTCCTTGTAGCCTGCCCGTTGTGCATCTGGGACGGGCGTGGAAAAAGCCCTTTCTTGCGTGAAGAAACCATATAGAAACGCCGGTGTGGCAGGACGAGCCCGGGGGAAAGGAAGTATGCGAACTGTAAATAAGAAAAACCATTGATATCTAGGTGTCGATTCCTTAATAATACAACGTGTTTTTTAGAGCTTTTAAAACCACCCATCTTGTGAGTGCACTCTGATGAGACTTTATCATTTAGTTCTCTTCATCCTTTTGGCCCCTCCCGCCCTCTGCGCCGCTGCCGATCTCACGACGTGGCCCTCCCAATACACCCTCCGCCCGTGGGAGACGGCCAAGCTCACGCCCGCCGATGTCGTCGGCCCCGATGGTATCGTGTATCCCGACTTCACCGGCGTCGGCGTCACCGGCGGCATCCCCGATATCAACAACGCCACCATCCGCGCCGGCTACACGGTTTTTAACGTCAGAACCTACGGCGCGACCGGCGATGGCGTGACCAACGACGACGACGCCGTGGCCGCCGCCGCCACCGCCGCGCGCACCCATGCCAACGGGGTCAACAAGAGCATCCTCTATTTCCCCACCGGCTCCTACCTGCTCTCTGTCCCCATCTCGTTTTCGCAAAGTAACCTGGTCGTGGATGGCGATGGCCCCGCCGCAACGATCATCAAGCTCGCCACCAACACCACGCAGACCGCCAACAATGCGGCGCTTTTTCGGTTTGTGCGCGATCCCATTTACTCGGGCTACCTCCAAGTCACGGCCATGGTCGCGCGGGGGAGCAATACCGCCACCTTCGACAAAGACCCCGCCACCAACGGCTACACCGTAGGCTCTTGGGCGCGTATCCTGCCCACCGTGCTCGGCGCGGGCGTCACCATGTCCGACCGCTTCAACAACCCCGACAACCACGTCATTTACAACAACGCCAGCCTGCACACCGTTCGCACGTTTTTCGCCAAGGTCATCTCGGTCAATAGTGCCGCCAGAACCATCACCTTCGACCGCACCTTCACCCACGATTACTTCGTGGACGAGGCCCCGCAGGCCCGCAACCACGCCTTTCTCGAATACTCCGGCGTGCAGGATATCACCATCCAAACCCTGGCGAGCACCGCCACCCTTGACCCCATCCGCATGGCAGGCGTGGCCAATTCGTGGATCAAAAACGTCACGATAGACAAATGCCGCGACTGGCCCCTGCGCATCTCCGGCGTCACCCGCTTTGAGGTGCGCGACTGCCAGTTTCTCGGCACGTGGATTAATATCAACCAGGGCGGCGTCGCCTACCTCGGCTGGAACGAGTTTGCGACGGATTCCATCATGATCAACTGCCAGACACAGGATCTCCGGCACATGGCGATTTTCCAGGTTTCCAACCGCTGCGTGATCAGCAGTAGCACCTTCACCGGCCGCTCCATCACCTCGCCCCAGCTCCACGGAAATTTTCCCCACGAAAACCTCATCGAGACCTCGATCTTCGACACGGTGGGCAACAACGGTATCAATGCCCGCGGCCTGACCGCCTACGCTTCCGACGGTGCCGCCACCCTCCGCCACGGCGTCGTGGGCCCGCGAAATGTATTCTACAACAACCAAGTTAATTCAGGCATGGGCAGCGTCTCCCTCGCCGGCATGAAGGAAGGTCTCATCTTCGCGTATAATCGCATCCTAAAAACCCACGATACCGAGGCCCACCCCGGCTTTTATGTGCGCGATCGCAGCTTCGACGCCGTCGTGCGCGGCAATATTTTCCAAGCCATCTCGACTCTGCCCTTCATCTCGCTCACGGACCCTACCTGCACCGGCTGGAGCGTCACCGATAACAAAATATACGGTAGCAACGGCTTCCTCTACGAAGGCGATTCCGCGCCCGCTTTCGCCCACAACAACCGCTTTTTCCCCATCGCCACCGCCCCCGATGCCGCGACCACGCCCGAGGTCGCCTCGATCTACGCTTGGCAGCGCTTCAACGCCAATACCGCTCGACTCGTCCTCGTCATCGACCGTCGCACCGTCGCCGATACCGGCGGCACCACGGATGGCGTGGTCGTGCGCGTCAAAGCCTCCACCGCCGCCGCGATCACCGTCAATCTCTCCACCAACATCGCGGGGATCTCCGTGCCCGCCACCGTCACCATCCCGGCGGGCGAAGTGAGTGCGCCCTTTGCCCTCACTGGCGTAAACGTCTCCGGCGGCGAAAAACTCGTCACCCTCACCGCCGCTGCGTCGGGCCTGTTGAGCGACACCGAAAAAGTCGCCGTGCTCGATCAGGACGTGGCCCAGCCGAATTTCGGCGGCAACAAATGGCCGATGTATCCCGCCGGTTTGCCGCTAAATTGGCGCGCGGGTAATTACGGCCAAGTCACCGTCGCCGGCACCCAGACCTACACCCCCGCCACCTCCACCTGGGATATTACCGGAGGCGGGCACAGTATCGCTTTTAGCAATCCCGCCACCGACACCCGTTCCTTCCACGGCACGCTCGCCCGCAGCGGCCGCCGCTTTGTTTACCAAACGCTCGACGGTGACGGCGAAATCCGCGCCCGCATCACCGCCTCGAGCGGCTCCGTGAACGAGCAACAAGCCGGCCTTATGATTGCCGACGATGAAGCCACCATGACGGACTTCGTCATGGTCGAGCCCACCGGACGCGTGATGAGCAGCAGCAATGTAAACACGTCTCCCCACGGCCAGCCCGTCGTCCAAGCCTGGCCTGGCGCAAAGGTCGTTCCCCTCTGGCTGCGCCTCAAACGCACTGGCTCTGTTTTCACCGCCTACCGCTCCACCGTCACCGCGCCCGCCACCGAGGGCGATTGGACCGTGCTGGCCACCTTCGACATGTATCGGGATTCGGTTGCGCCCGAGGCGTCAGATTATAAGTCCAACGTCATCCTCGACCAGCGCATGCACTTCGGCCTGTTCATCAACAGCGGCTCGCTCACCACCGCCGCCTCGGCCACCTTCACCGGCGTGCAAATCACCGGGGCCGTAGTCGGAACTTTGGCCGCTCCGGCCGCGCCCACCAACCTTGCGGTCGCCCTGAGCGGAAGCCAGGCAAACCTAAGCTGGCAGGATAATTCCACGGACGAAACCGGCTTCGCCGTGGAAGTGCGCGTGGGCAACTCCACCAGTTGGAATGTGCTCACGACCACGGCGGCCAACGCCACCACCTACAGCCACGTGGGCTTGCTGGACGGCGTGTCGTATTCCTACCGCGTGCGTGCTCTGCGTTCCACCGATAGCGGGGCCTCCGACTACACGACGACCATGAGCGTCACCCGCCCGCTCACGACCTTGCCCTTGGCGCCCACCGCTGCGGTGGCCACCGCCCTGTCCACGTCCGAAATCCAGCTCACCTGGACCGACAACGCCTACAACGAATCGGGTTACCAAATCGAACGCAGCACCACGAGCGGCTCGGGGTTTTCACTGCTCACCACGCTCGGCGCAGGAGCCAATGCTTACACCGATGGCGGCAGGCCCGACGGGGCGCGCAATTTTTACCGCGTTCGCGCCACCAACAGCCTCGGCAACTCCGCCTACACCAGCGAAGTCGTCGCCATCACGCCACTCATCGCGCCCGTCTCCGCTTTCGTCGGGAGCGCCTCCGCCACGCAGATCGTGCTCAACTGGACGGATGCCTCGCCGTCCGAAACGGGCTACGCCGTGGAGCGCCGACTAGAGAGCGGCGGCGCGTTTAGTGTCATCGCCACGACCGCCGCCAATGCGGGCACGTTCGCCGACACCACGGTCGTCGCGGGCACGGCTTACCGCTACCGCATCCGTGCCCTCAACGCCGTCGCTCAATCCGCCTACACCGACGAACTCTCCGCCACCGCCAGCACGAATATTTTCTCCACGTTTTACGAACCCTTCGACTACGACACCGTCATCTCCTCCTCGGTCATCGGTCAGTTTGGGTCGGGACGCGGGAGCGCCGGCATCTGGAGTAAACTCGCCGGTAGTAACCCGGTGGATACGCTGCAAACGGGCAGTCTCGCCGCCGGTGGTGTCACCACGCTGGGGCGTCAGCTTCGTCTCGGCGAAACCTCGGCCAACTCGCGCATTTCGCTCTCGCTGGACTCCGCCACGCGCAACATCATCCAGCCTTCCGACTCCGCCACGCGCACGTTTTGGGTGAGCCTTCTGTGCCGCACTCCCGCAACCCTCAGTGGCACCCACACCCCCGGGCTCAGCCTAGCCACCGCCACGAACGACGATGTGCTGCATTTCCAAACTTGGAGAAACAACACCAGCCTCAACTACGCCCTCGCCGGCAGCAATCTCACCACCGTCACCTCCGCCAACGCCGCAATCGCACCCTCCACCACGTATCTCTACGTGGCCAAAGTCACCGTGGCCGATACCAACGGCAGTGCGGCCGACGGCATCGAATCCATCGGCGCGACGCTCTGGCAATATCCAGCAGGAAACAACCCGCCCGCCACCGAACCTTCCAACGCGACGGGCATCACCCGCAGCGCCACCACGGTCTCGTCCCGCCTCATCACCAAGCTCACCCTCTACGGCGCGAACAGCGGCGCGGCCAACGCCTTTCTATTCGACGAGATCCGCATCGGCACCAGCTACGCACAGGTCGCCCTGACTAACCCCACCGAATCGCTCGGCCAGCCCCAAAGCCTCACGGCCAGCCGACTAACCACCAGCGGCATCCGCCTGCGCTGGCTCGATAATGCGAACGCCGAGACCGGTTTCCAAATCGAACGCCGCACCGGCACCTCGGGCACTTGGGCAAACCTCACCACCACGGCCGCCAACGCGGTCACCTACGACAACACCACGCCCGCCGCCGGCACGGAATATTTCTACCGCGTGCGCGCGGCCAACGGCGGAGGGCAAGGCATCTGGTCGCTCGAAGCCGTCATCCTCACCGGCGGCACTTACAGCGATCCCGGCGCGGTCGCATTCACCCAGCCCGCCTCACGCACCACGGCGTTTCCCGTCACGCTTTTCAACCGCTCTTCCGTGCCGCAGATATTCAGCCTGGTCGCCGGTTCCGGCAGCTCCACTTACTCCCTGCTCACCAGTGCCCAGCCCGGCGGCCCCGCGTTCACCTACACCGATATTTCCGCGACCGGCATCGTCCTCGGCAGCCTGAACGGGCAGGACGATACGACCTCCACCGAAACGGTGCCCGTCGGATTTTCGTTTCCGTTTTATGGCGCAAACTTCACCCAGTTTCGCGTCAGCTCGAATGGCTGGCTAACCTTTGATTCCAGCGTCGCGGGTGGCGCAAATGGGCACTTCGGTAATACAACGCTACCCAATACGTCGTCCTCGGGCGGTAGCCAATGGATGCCCGGCAGTAGCATTGCGTTCCTCTGGGACGATCTCTTTTTCCAAACGAGTGCACCGGTTTCGCGCGCCTACTACCAGCAGGTCGATAGCGACACGCTGGTGCTGCAATTCAGCAACGTGGGCCTCTACAGCGATCCCACCGCTCGGCTCAATCTACAAGTGCATCTCAAGCGCTCCGGCGACATCCTGATTTACTATAAAGACGGCAGCCTCAACACCCACAGCTACACCGTCGGCATACAGAACGCCGCCCGCACCCAGTCACTTCAGGCCGCCTTCGATACGGAATATGTCTCGGTCAACATGGCGCTACGATTCCGTCCGCCTGCTCCGTGGCTGACGGTGAATCCATCTTCCGTGAGCGTGCCCGCCGGTGCGGCCACCCAGTTTATCGCCAACCTCAATTCCACCGGACTGGCCAACGCAACATATAGCAGCTTCATCCGGATCACCTCGGATGCGGAACGGCAGCCAAGTTTTGAAATTCCCGTTACGCTTATCGTCTCCGGCTCGGCCAATCCGCCGCTTGCCCCCGCCAATCTTGCCGCTGGTGGTGTGGCGGGTGCTGTCGTCCTAGCGTGGACTGATGCGGCTTCCAACGAAACGGGTTTTGAAGTGCAACGCAGCATTGATCAGACCAACTGGACGACGATCGCCACTCCCGCCAGCAACGCCACGGGCGCCAGCGATACGACCGGCCTAGCGGGATTACTTTTCTATCGAGTCCGTGCCACCGGCACGCCGAATTCTTCAGCTTGGTCTTCTACCACTTCGCTACTGGCCACCACCGGCCTCATTACCTTTCGCACAACCTACGGCCTCGCCTCAAACGGCTCGCAAGACCTCCTCACCCCCGCAGGTGACGGCGTGCAGAACTTGCTTAAATACGCTTTCAACATGCTCGGCGCA
>Ga0105049_10002423_pt1 | contig 22076 bp, 17 predicted proteins | sample MAT06_FD_78087 | JGI IMG/M metagenome (GOLD analysis project Ga0105049, IMG submission 78087) | Freshwater microbial communities from Lake Fryxell liftoff mats and glacier meltwater in Antarctica - MAT-06 | ecosystem: Environmental > Aquatic > Freshwater > Ice > Liftoff microbial mat | place...
ATGCCAATCCAAGATATTCCCATATTCTAATTGGAGACCAAATCCTTGCGATAGGGGAGGTGCAGAATTGAACTGTCAGCCCTATTTTTATTTCAAGCAAAATAGGCCATTTTTGTCTTTAAGTTAGTAGTCTTTTGCTCAATCACATTTAAATCAACTATGTTTTGTTTATGAGAAATCCGATTTTGGTTATTGTCCTGATCATCCTTTTTAGCCTTCATTTGACAGCAGCGCCATGGACGGGTCAGATCAAGAAAATGAAGCAGCCAGACGGAACCCTGGTGGATGTTCGTTTATTCGGAACTGAGTTTTACATGCGGGCAGAAAGTGTGGATGGATACACGTTAATCCGAGAACAAAAATCGAAATGGATTTGTTATGCACAGGTTTCAATCGAAGGTTCCGAACTACTTTCCACTTCCGTCCATTATTTAGGCGAAGCAATCAATCCAAACAAAATAGATTTGCTAAAAGCAATTGTTCCACATCTTGATATTTCAGAATGGGCAAGGACAAAAAAAATTAAGGAAAATTCTCTGGCTTTATCCGGTGGCATCGTCGCTCATCTTGAGCAACCGGGTCATCCGCATGCACATGGAACTCCCATTATTCCCCTTTCAGGAGAAATTAAGGGTCTAACCTTGCTCATAGATTTTTCGGATGAACCCACAAGCCTTCCGGTTTCCGAGTTTGAGGCTTTTTGCAACAGTCTTACCTATACAAGCTTTGGAAACAAAGGGTCGTTGCGCAGTTATTATAAAGATATTTCCGGAAATAAGCTTGATTATACCAATGCCGTTTTCGGGTTTTACCGGGCACCACACACATTTGCTCATTACGATTCTTTACCCATTGGAACCGGTGCTCATCAAATACTGGATGAGGCACTTCATTGGTTGGAAAACCAGGGTTTTGATTTCTCAACACTTACCCTAAACGACGATAACACCATTCAGGCCATTAATATGATGTACACAGGTGAACCGCCCGTTTGGGCGCAGGGAATGTGGCATCACAAAGGAACCTATACCGGTTTTGTTTCGGCTTCATCAATTGGTTCAAAGGACTACAATTGTTCTCCAGCCAATAGTCCTTTGGGAATAGGTGTAGTGGCGCATGAAAATGGCCACATGATCGGAAAATGGCCGGACACCTATAAATATGGCACCGATACCGGTCCCGATGGAATTGGAGCATTTGATCTGATGTGCTGGTATGGTAATGACCAGAATCCAGTGCCTCCGAATCCGCTTTTTCGAAGCAATGCCGGCTGGGGAAAAGTGATTGATGTCAGTAACTGGAATGCGGTGATTTCAGATACAGCCAATTCAAGCACTACTTTTCAATACCGTAATCCCAGCGATAGCAGTGAGTTTTATTTGTTTGAAGCCAGGCAGATTATTGGGAGAAGTCAATTTATTCCGGATGCCGGTCTCACCGTTTGGCACATTGACCGAAATGGAAATAACCAAAGTCGCCACCATGAAGTGAAGTTGGTAACAGCAAGTAATGATTCTGCTGAAGTGGATCAGGCATGTTTTCGATTATTTTATAAATCTGAATTTTCTGCCGGCACCACTCCCAATTCAAATTGGTATAACGGCGATCCAAGTGGCCTCCGATTGTGGAGCATAAGCCAAAGACGGCCAGTGATGACCTACAACATTGGAGCAGGAGCGCCTTCGTCTAATCTTAAAATGAAGTATGCGGGCCTTAGTTCCGACCCAAATCAGAATGGGTTTCCCGAACCTGGTGAAACATTGATGGTCAATTGGGAACTGAAAAATGTGGGTCAGCTTTCAAGCGGTAACCTTAATCTGCAGATCTCTTCCATTGGAACACAGGCAAGTTTGGTCACTATTCCCAATCCGATTCAGCAATTGGACAGTATGAATGTAAATGAAGTTGCAACTGCAGTTTTTCCAATCACCATTTCCTCATCTGCTCAGTACGGCGACGAGATAACATTGAAATTACAAGTGATGGATGGCTCACAATCCATTTTCATTACCAAAACAATTGTACTTGGCATTCTTATAAATATGAATGAAGAAGAAGACAGCACTTGCCAGGCTTTGTTTTTCGACCCGAATGGAAATCGGGATTATGACAATTATTCCCATTTAGTGAAGGCTATTTATCCAAAAGGATCCACCAATAAATTAAGAATTCAATTCACTGAATTTAACCTTGAAGCGCACGCCAACTGTGTATACGATTACCTCCGGATTTTCAATGGACCAACCCAGACTTCGTCTATTATTGGTACCTGGTGTGGAACCGATTCTCCCGGAACCATCACTTCAACCCATTCTACCGGGGCGCTTACCTTTCTTTTTCACAGCGACGACGGCGTTACAAAATCGGGCTGGAAAGCAAAACTAAGTTGTTTTTCGCCAACTGGAACCGGAACAATTTCAGCCCCAGGTTTTCCGGAATTTTACCCAAATCCTTCGAATAAAACTGTGTATTCATTGCCAGCGGCAGAAGATGTAATGGTTAAAATGATTGATTTGGGAGGAAGAGAAATGGGTTCTTATTCATTTTCTGCTGGAGAAAAAATGGAATTTGATGTTTCTTCAAAACCACCGGGAATTTATTCTTTACGGATGTGGATAAGAGAATTTCAAATAGTGAGGAAATTTGTTCGATATCCTTGAAAACAGCAAGGTTTGACTTCAAGTTGGATCTCTAAAATGGCTTTTTGTAAAACCAGCTTTCACCGGTAAGCCGGTCGTCGTAGGTCACCATTTCTTTGTCGGAGTGAAAGTCAAAGTAACTAAGCAGTGCAAAATCGCCTGAGCAACAGGCTGTATGTGTAAATAAAGTAAACAGCCAGGTGATCTGCCAATCGCCTGTCGTCACAAAATACAGCACTAATAAAATCAATGAAATGAAAGCAAAAGGAGCGATTGCCACTATTGGGAATTCTCTTCTGCTTGCGACGAAACGATCTGCAATTGCCAGGAAATAGAATTTCATCCAATTTACATCGAAGCTAGTTTTGACGGCCCCCAATGATTTATAGGCCAATGCGTGAATACCTTCATGTAATGGGATAATTAAAAAGGCAAATAGAATTCCGTTTGATGCCAGATTAAATCCATGACCAATAGAGATGCCGGAAGAGCTTGACATCAGGTAGAATTGCAGAATGATCCAGCAAACCAGAAACAGGTTAACACTGTAGTAAAATAGGAAGGAAATGGTTCTTTTCCGGATATATAGCTGAACAAAGGGAATAAGATTTTTGTGATCCATCCGGTCGGCGATTTCAAATCCATTCTCAACAAGTTCTTCCGGTTGTATTTTCATCCACCATTGAAATCTGTATTGAAAGTCTAAAGAGCTTTTGAACTGATTCGTTCCAGTTTATGATTGTTTTCCAAAAGAGGAGTTCCTGTAGCGTCACAAACAATCAGTATGCTGTCTCCCCGAATAAAAAAACCGGATTGTTTTTTTTCAACCACTGAATCAAGCCAAACAACATTAAGGTTAGAATCGAAGTGCCATCGGCCATTGGTTCCAAATGTGTTATCGAAAATGGGTTCTTTGCCCAGCAAAACAATAGATTTGGAATAGGTATGGTCTTTATTGAGAACAAGCCTTGTAAGACTTCCTTTACAATCGGCGCAAGGAAGGGTATCCTGATAGGTTCCGAGCCACTCCGGAACTTCGATAAATCCGGAATTTCCTTTTGAAACCGTTTCTGTTTTGCCATTGTTGTCAGAGCAAGCCAGTAAGAAACTGATGCTAATCCCAAAGAATAATCGGAAAAGGGCTGTTTTCATCGGCGGCTAAATTAGTGGTTTTGGTAAATAACAAAACACATCATTTTGCTTTATTTACTGTTTAATATTCCGGAATTCAATTCTACTTGTGCAAAGGAACTTGGCAAAGCACTGTTTTTCACTACTTTTGCGCCCCTGATTCTACCCGATCGTGAATCTTTTTCTATTAATCCCGTTAGCATCAACTTCTTACGTCATTCATGACTTCATTTCAAAGATTTAATAACCTATTCGGATGGCTGGTATTTGTCATCGCAACCGCTACGTACGCTGCCACTGTTGAACCCACCGGAAGCTTTTGGGATTGCGGTGAGTTTATTGCTGTTTCTTACAAATTAATGGTTCCTCATCCTCCTGGCGCTCCTTTTTTCCTTCTCGTAGGAAGAATGTTTTCACTTCTGGCCGGATCGGATGTAACTCAGGTAGCCTATTGGGTTAACATGGTTTCGGTGCTTTGTTCTTCCTTTTCATCCTTGTTTCTTTTTTGGTCGATTACTTTATTGGCTCGGAAACTGGTAGTAGAAAAGGGTCAGGAAATTTCAGTTTCTCAGGGTATTGGAATTTTAGGGGCCGGATTAATCGGTGGTTTGGCATATACATTCAGCGATTCTGCCTGGTTTTCTGCCGTTGAAGCAGAGGTTTATGCCATGTCCAGCTTTTTTACGGCAATCGTTTTCTGGGCCATTTTAAAGTGGGATCATGTAGCAGACGAACCATTAGCCGACCGATGGCTCATTTTTATTGCCTATATGATGGGTTTGTCTATTGGCGTTCACTTGTTAAATCTCGTCACTATTCCGGCAATGGCGTATGTTTATTTCTTCCGAAGGTATAACTACTCTGTGAAAGGAATGATCTACACCTTTCTTATAAGTCTTGTCATATTGGGTGTAATTCAAGTCGGTGTGATTACAGGACTTCCTTCCGTAGCCAACAGTTTTGAGATATTTTTTGTTAATTCATTGGGTCTTCCTTTCAACAGCGGCATTCTGTTTTTTGGTGCCATCTTTCTTGGTGCCCTTGTTTTCGGAATTTACTACACCCAGAAACAGGGATCTGCAATTGCTAATCTGGCACTGATCTGTTGCGCTTTTGTATTAATTGGTTACGCTTCTTATGGTATCATTCTGATCCGATCCAATTTCAATCCTCCCATTGATGAGAACGATCCGGAAAATGCGATCACGTTTGTGAGCTACCTGAAACGCGAGCAATACGGAGATCGTCCGCTTTTATATGGTCCGCAATTTAACGCATCACCTGTAAAATCAGTGGACGGAGCTCCGGTTTATATTAAAGGAAAGGATAAGTATGAAGTGGTTGAGAAGAAGATAGTTCAGGAATACGCAAGTAAGGACAAAACACTTCTTCCAAGAATTTACAGCCCACAAGGAAACCACATAAATGCGTATAAAAACCGGGGGCTGAAATTACGTATAGACGATGTGGCAAGTCAGGAAGAGGGGCGAACCGTATACAAAAAACCCACCTTTGCAGAGAATATTGGATTCTTGTTCCGGTATCAGATCGGGCACATGTACTTCCGATATTTCGGTTGGAATTTCGTTGGTAGGGAATCTGATAATCAGGATGCCAATGTTCTGTTTTCACCCTTCTCCTCAGACAAAGAACTTCCGGAATCCATTTCAAAAAACAAAGCCAGGAATCGATATTATGCACTTCCTCTTTTGCTGGGTATTATAGGTCTTATCTTTCAGGTGAATCGAAATGGTAAGAATGCATTCATTGTTGGGCTTCTGTTTTTCTTTACAAGCATTGCCATTGTGATCTATCTGAACCAACCTCCTGTAGAGCCTCGGGAAAGGGATTATACGTTTGCAGGTTCTTACTATGCATTTTGTATCTGGATTGGATTAGGCGTTCTGGGCGTGATCAATATGTTTTCTAAGCTAATTAAAAATCAATCTCTGGTAGCCACCGTTTCCACAGCCCTATGCCTGATTGTTCCGGTTGTGATGGTGAAAGCCGCTTATGATGACCACAATCGTGCAGGTCGTTATCACTCAGTCGATTCAGCTAAAAATCTCCTGAATTCCTGCGCCAAAAACGCTATTATTTTTACAGGTGGCGACAACGATACTTTCCCCCTTTGGTACGCTCAGGAAGTAGAAGGATTCCGAACGGATGTACGGGTATGTAATCTCAGTTTGTTGGGTACAGATTGGTATATTACCCAGATGAAACGACAGGCCTATGAATCAACGCCACTTCCGATTTCACTGGAACTGAAAGATTACATTCAGGGAAAAAACGATTATCTGCCTTATGTAGAAAAGCCAGGAGTGAAAGGAGCTGTCAATCTCAAATTCCTCATGTCTCTTATCCAGCAGGAAAATCAGAACATTATGGTAGGCACGCAGGGGGGAAAGAACATTGCCACCTATCCGACTAAGAGTTTTTATATTGATGTGGATTCAGCAAGAGTGGCTGCCATGGATTGGGTGCCTGCGAAGGACAAAGGACGAATTGCCAAAAGAATAACATGGACTATTGGCAAGAATGCCCTTTACAAAAACGACTTCGTAGTACTAAACATTCTGGCCAATATGGATTGGAGCAGACCGATTTACTTTTCAACAACACTTTCAGGAACCTCATACTTAAATCTTAAACCATTTATGCAATTGGAAGGACTTGCATACAGACTCATGCCAATCTATAATGAAGGCGCTTCAGATGGAGTTGTAAATACACCGGTTATGTATGATAACATGATGCATAAGATGTTCTGGCGCAATCTGGACAATCCAAATGTGTATTATGATGAAAATTATAAACGCTTTCCACTAAATTCGAGAAAGTCGTTTTACATGCTCGCTTCCCAACTGTTGAATGAAGCCCAGGCAGAAGGAGACACAGGAACAGTTGGATTAACAAATCAGGCAGAAGGAAAGAAAAGCAAAAAGCAAATGGCGAAAGAGGTCCTCGAATATTGCTTTAAGATTATGCCTGACAAGGGTACGCAATTTGATGTGTATACTCCGCAATTTATCCCACTGCTTTTAGCGACCGGAGATAAAAAACAGGCTGATGAAATTGCGAGAATAATGCACAAGAGAGCGATTGAAGATTTGGAATACCAAATCAAGGATCCGAAAAAGGCAAGTTTTGATATTCAGACGAATGTATACATACTTCAACAATTGTATATGGGATATCGTGGAGCGGGTCAAAACGACCTGGCTTCAAAGTACCAGAAGGATTTTGAGAAGTATATGCCTTATGCCCAATCGGGTGAGCAGAACGCCGGAGGATACGAAGAAGAATAACAAAAAAGGGGCTGGCAGTTTTGTCAGCCCTTTTTTGTTGAATTAGTCTAGTTCCAAATTTGGAGTGACCATTCGATCCGTTGATCGGCTCGTTTTTTTTACCTGCTATTCAGACGATGAAATTCTTTTTTTTTGCGCACCTTGCAGGTCCAATTACAAAATTGTTATGGATCCATTTTTAGAAGCTGCCATTGAAGAAGCAAGAAAAGGTTTGTCAGAGGGCGGGATTCCAATTGGATCCGTTTTAGTAAAAAATAATGAAATCATTGGTAGAGGACATAATCAACGGGTTCAGAAAGATGATCCGATGACCCATGCCGAAACCGATTGTTTGCGTAATGCGGGTAGAATTGGTTCGTATCAGGGAACCACATTGTATTCCACTCTTATGCCCTGTTATATGTGTGCAGGAACCGTAGTTCAGTTTGGAATTAAGAGAGTAATTGTGGGAGAGTCAAAGACCTTTACCGGAGCTCCGGAATTGATGCGGGCTCATGGCGTAGAAGTGATTGATCTAGCTGACACACAGTGCATTCAAATGATGAAAAAATTCATTGCCGAAAAGCCCGAACTTTGGAATGAGGACATCGGGAAATAATTATGAATTATGAATTATTTTTCCAGTACAAATAACTTGGCGCTTTAGATGCCACAAGAATCACTCATCATTCATCACTTATCACTCATCACTTATCACTCATCACTTATCATTCATCACTTATCACTTATCATTCATCACTTATCATTAATAATTAATAATTAACCATGTATCCAGAAGTAAAGAATTACATAGGCGGGGAGTTTTCCCGTAACGGACAGAGTTCCATGGATGTGCTCAATCCGCAAACAGGGAAGGTGATTTCAACCGTTCCATTATCCACAGCAAAAGACCTTGATCTGGCTGTTGAAGCAGCAAAAAAGGCTTTTCCGGCATGGTCGGCCACACCTATTAAAGAAAGGGTTCAGATCTTCTATCGCTACAAAGCACTGATGGAGAAGCATCTGAAAGAACTTTCTGAATTGGTGAGAGACGAAAATGGTAAAACCTTTGAAGAAGCCAGGGCAGAAGTAGAGAAAAGCATTGAGTTAACAGAGTTTGCCTGTTCCTTACCTCAAATGGTATATGGAGAAATTCTTGAAGTGAGCAGGGGAGTGGAATGCCGGGTAGAACACAAACCTCTGGGTGTGGTTGCATCCATTGCACCCTTTAATTTCCCACACATGGTTCCGCATTGGACCATTCCAAATGCATTGGCACTAGGAAATTGCATGATTTTAAAACCATCTGAACAAGTTCCGATTTCATCCAACCGGATTGCTGAAATGCTGAAAGAAGCAGGACTTCCGGATGGTGTTTTTAACATTGTTAACGGTGACAGAACCATCGTGGAGGCTATTTGTGACCATCCAGGAATTGAGGCCGTTTCTTTTGTCGGATCAACCAAGGTGGCAAAAATTGTTTACAAAAGAGCCACTTCCAATCTGAAACGTTGTACTTCACTTGGAGGGGCTAAAAATCACTTGTTTGTGATGCCGGATGCTCATCCGGATATGACTGCTTCTAATGTTACCGCTTCAATGGCCGGTTGTGCCGGGCAACGGTGCATGGCCGCTTCGGCAATGGTAGCCGTTGGTAGTACAGATCATATTATTTCAAAAATATGTGATGAAGCCAGGAAGATTGTACCCGGCAAAAACCTGGGTTCCGTTATCTCCTTGGAAGCGAAACAACGAATTGAGCGATATATCAATGAGGCAGAAGCCGCCGGTGCCAAAGTATTGGTGGATGGCCGTAACTGGAAAGTGGAAGGCTTCGAAGGTGGATTTTATGTTGGTCCCACTGTGATTGATTTTGTAAAACCGGAAATGGCTATCGCCAAGGAAGAAGTTTTCGGTCCTGTTCTGGCAATTATCCGTGCAACCGATCTCGATGCAGCTCTGGCAATAGAAAATGCATCAGAATATGGAAATGCAGCTTCGGTGTTTACACAAAGCGGTGGTGTTGCCCGTCAGGTAATGGAGCGTGCTTCTGCTGGCATGATTGGTGTAAATATTGGCGTCCCTGTTCCTCGTGAGCCATTCTCATTTGGTGGATGGAATCAAAGTAAATTTGGTGTGAATGATATCACCGGTAAAAGCTCCATTGAGCTTTGGACCAAATTGAAAAAGACTTCCGTGAAATGGAATCAGGAAGGTAAAACCAACTGGATGAGTTGATCTTTTTTCTATTGAATTAACGAACCTGACTATTTATTCTGATGAAGGAATACTCAGTTTCCATCAACGTAAAGTTGACTTCTCAGGTTGAAAATCGTAAGATTCCAGTAAGGTTAAATGTCATAAAAAAGGCCGGCAGATTGTTTATTCTGCCAGCCTTTTCAATTTAAGCTACCACAATGTCTATCAAGAAATCATTCTATTTCGACGAGAGCTTCCATTATTTTCTCAAGCTCTGATTTCATTGTTTTATAATTGCCTGCATAGGAATTGAGCATAATGGAGAAAACCAGTTCTCCCCGCTTTGCTCTTGCATATCCACTGTAACAAAGCGACCGTGTAAGCGTGCCACTTTTTGCCTGAATTTTGCCTTTTGCTTTAGAAGAATTGCAGAACTTTTTCATGGTTCCACTTTCGCCTGAAACCGGTAATGAGGCCAGAAAAGTTGAGTAAAATGGTTGTTTTTTAGCCCAGAACAGTGCCTGGCAAAGTGCTTCAGGACTTATTCGGTTGGATAATGACAATCCACTGCCATCCGCCAGATAGTAACCGGAAGGAAAACCGACCTGTTTGCCAAATCTTTCCAGTTGTGTCCACCCATTTTCATCGAGTTTGTCTGTTTTTCTGGCAAGAGCATAGGCGATAGATTCTGTCATCAGGTTGTTAGAAAACAAATTAACTTCTTTGATGATTGTGCTCAACGGGGGTGATGCGATACTTCCGATTTCTTTCAAATCCTCATTTTCAAGATTGAGTCCCTGAGCAGGAATCCCGTTTTTGGACAATTCAGATAGAACTACTTTTAGAAAAACAGCTTCCGGATTTTGAAATGCCCCCTTCACTTTCTGAAGATTCGAATCCTGAGGAATACTGCCAGTGATTCTTGCCTTGCCATTTCCAGGTGTCCAGTAAATATAGGCCAGATCGGGGGCTGAAGAAACATCGGTTTCCACATCCTCTTCATTCAGATCAACGTCCATCAAAGAATCCTTCTTTCTGACTCTGGCAGGTTTGCCAACCGATGGCGCTGATAATTGCAAGACATATTGGTTCTCGTTGATATTGAGGGGATAAATACCGGCTCCATAGTAGTTTCCGATATCACTCCAGCTCCAATCTCTTCTGATACCAGCATATGGATTCATTACTTTTCTCGCCAGAATCCTTCCTTCAATTTGTGAAATATTTTTGATTTGTACTAATTGAACAAGCTTGACAAAAAATCCTGGAGCAAACTTCTCCTTGTCAGGTGAATAAATGGTTGGATCTCCAGCTCCTTCAATTACCAGATTGCCTTTTAATACACCCTTGTCAATTTCGCCTGTCATAAAAATCCGGGTTTCAAACCGATAATCGATTCCCAGATTTTGCAAACCATTCATACTGGTTACCAGCTTCATATTGGAAGCCGGAATCAGATTCAGTTCTGGTCGGTAGGATACAAGAGTCTGTCCCGTTGCCGCACTTTTTACAATGATTCCAAAACTGGCGCCTCTGAGTTGTGGTAGTTTTGCAAACCGTTCATAAGCGGCTGAAACGGTCGGATTTCGCGATTTAAAGGACTTCTCGAAATGAAATTGCCCTTCAACCGGAAGGGCAATTATCATAAAAAGAAATAGTATCAGTCGGAAATCAGAGGGTACTGAAGTCAAAATTTTCCAGGAATTTGGTGGTGAATTTTCCGGATTGAAACTGAGGATCATCCATCAGTTTGATATGAAAAGGAATGGTGGTTTTTATTCCTTCAATAACGAATTCCTGAAGCGCTCTTTTCATTCGTACAATCACTTCTTCCCTGGTTCTGGCAGTTACGATCAATTTAGCAATCATTGAATCATAATTTGGTGGGATAGTGTAGCCAGCATAAATATGTGTATCTACTCTTACGCCGTGACCTCCAGGGATATTCAGGTTGGTGATTTTTCCTGGATTTGGCCTGAAGCCATTGAGTGGATCTTCGGCATTGATCCGGCATTCCATTGCAAAGAATTCAGGGAAATAATTTTTACCGGAAATGGGAATTCCAGCAGCAACTTTGATTTGTTCCTTAATCAGATCGAAATTGGTAACTTCTTCCGTAATCGGGTGTTCAACCTGAATCCTTGTATTCATTTCCATGAAGTAGAAATCTCCATGTTTGTCGACCAGAAATTCGATGGTTCCGGCACCTTCATATTTTATGGATTTAGCCCCTTTTATGGCCGCTTCACCCATTTTTTCCCTAAGTTTTTGATTGACAACCGGCGAAGGTGTTTCTTCTACCAGTTTCTGGTGTCGTCTTTGTATGGAACAATCTCTCTCAGACAAATGGCAGACTTTTCCAAACTGGTCACCTACAATTTGAATTTCAATATGTCGTGGTTCTTCAACAAATTTCTCAAGATACAAGGCATCATTTCCGAAAGCTGCCTCCGATTCCATTTTGGCATCGTTCCAGGCTTTTTCAAATTCGCCATCGTTATTCACCACCCGCATTCCTCGTCCTCCTCCGCCAGCGGTTGCTTTCAGAATAACCGGGTATTTGATTTTATTGGCAATTTTAATACCCTCTTTTATCGAATCAACTAAGCCTTCTGAACCAGGAATGGTTGGTACACCTGCTTTTTTCATGGTTGCTTTAGCAGTTGCTTTATCACCCATGGCATTAATCATATCAGCAGTTGCTCCAATAAATTTTATTCCATACTCCTGGCAAATTCGTGAGAATTCAGCATTTTCAGAAAGAAATCCATAACCCGGATGGATAGCATCCGCATTGGTGATTTCCGCAGCTGCTATCAGATTCGGGATGTTTAGATAAGAACTCTTGCTGAGAGGAGGTCCTATACAAACAGCTTCGTCAGCAAAACGTACATGGAGACTTTCTTTATCAGCTGTTGAATAAACAGCAACAGTTTTAATGCCCATTTCCCGGCAGGTCCTGATGATCCGGAGAGCAATCTCGCCCCTGTTGGCGATGAGAATTTTTTTGAACATGCGCCGAAGCCTTAAAAATGAATTGGAATTAAATTATGCAGGTTCTACAACAAACAGAACCTGATCAAATTCTACCGGTGAAGCATTTTCAACAGAGATTTTGACAATTCTACCATTTACATCAGATTCAATTTCATTGAAAAGTTTCATGGCTTCAATCACACAAACCGTTTGGCCTACTTTCACTTCATCTCCCACATTTACAAAGAATGGCTTATCCGGAGAGGCAGATCGGTAAAGCGTTCCTATCATAGGCGATTTAATTTCAATTGTTTTTTTACCTGGAGCTTCTGCAACCGAAGCCGGAGCAGCACTCGATGTAATTGGCGCCTCCGCTTGCCTTACTCCCTGCGGCAAAGCGACAGAAGCTGGTGCTAAAGAAGTAACCACTTGTTCAACAACGGTTTTCGTCGCATTTTTTCTGGCTGATATTTTGAAGTTTTCAGTTTCAATATTTACTTCATCCAGGTTTGACTTATCTATAAAGTCAATTAAATCTTTAATCTCACTTGGTTTCATTTCGAAAGATTGGCTTGGTGATATTAGCTATTGTAGGCCCATTTCAGATACACGGCACCCCAGGTGAATCCACCTCCAAAGGCGGCCAGGATCAGATTGTCTCCTTTCTTTAATTGTTTTTCGTATTCCCACAAACATAAAGGAATAGTACCATTGGTTGTATTGCCATATTTTTCAATATTAAGCATTACCCTATCCATAGGAATACCGCATCGATTGGCAGTTGCCTCAATAATGCGTTTATTGGCTTGATGAGGTACCAGCCACTTAATATCGTCTGCTACAAGATGATTTCTTTCCATAACCTGAGCGGCTACTTCAGACATATTGGTAACCGCAAATTTAAAAACGGTTGCACCTTCCTGTTTCACAACGTGCTGATGAAGATCTACCGTTTCATGGGATGAAGGTCGTCGGCTTCCACCCGCTTCCATGATCAGATATTGAGCTCCAACGCCATCGGATTTTAGGATACTGTCTTGAATGCCAAGACCTTCCTTAGAAGGCTCCAGCATCACGGCACCACCTCCATCACCAAAAATGATGCAGGTGGCCCTGTCATGGTAATTGACAATACTCGACATTTTGTCTGCACCAACTACCAGGACTTTTTTGTACTTGCCTGTTTCAATAAATTGAGAACCTGTAACCAGTGCAAACAAGAATCCGGAGCAGGCTGCCTGTACATCATAACCGAAAGCATTTACTGCACCGATTTCTGCTCCAATTAAATTTGCTGTTGCAGGAAAAACATAATCAGGTGTCGTAGTTGCACAGATGATAAAATCAACTTCTTCCGGTTTGGTGTTTGATTTTGAAAGAACATCCCAAATGGCAGGCATCACCATGTTACTGGTTCCTTTGCCTTCCTCTTTATAAATTCTTCTTTCTTTAATCCCAGTTCTTGAAACGATCCATTCGTCGTTTGTTTCGACCAGTTTTTCAAGGTCTGCATTACTGATAATATCAGGAGGAACTGTTCCACCGATGGCGGTAATAGCTGCTGTTATTTTGTTTGCCATTAAGAAGCAATTGATTTTGACAATGCTGATTTTAATAGATGCAACATGTTGGAGGTGATCATTTTCTGAGCTACTAGAATCATGTTCTTTATTGCCAATGCACTGGAGACGCCGTGACCAATAACTACGTTGCCATCCACACCAACAATTGGGCTTCCACCCACAACTTCGTAGTTAAGGTTGTTAACCAGTTCGTCCTCCACATTTCTGCCGTGAAGTATTTCGTAGAAATGTTCTGCCATTTTCGTCACAACATTACCAACAAAACCATCACAAACAATTACGTCTGCTTTGTCATTGAAAATATCACGGCCTTCAACATTTCCAATGAAATTAATATTTGGATTTACTTTCAGAAGCTGATAAGCAGCCTGTGTAAGTACACTGCCTTTTTGCTCTTCTTCTCCAAGATTCAACAATCCAATTTTCGGATTCGGGATATCCAATATACATTCTGCATAAATGGTACCCAATTCCGCAAATTGATTTAATTGTTCGGGTTTGCAGTCTGCATTTGCACCTATATCAACCAAAGCACCCACTTTCCCATTGTCTTTTGGCAAATAACCCATGATCGCAGGGCGGAGAATGCCAGGTAACGCTTTCACAGTAAGCATCGATCCAACCATCATTGCACCCGTATTACCAGCACTGCAAAATGCCTGAACTTCACCGGTTTTTAACAAATTGAATCCAATGGCTATGGATGATTCTGGTTTTTGGGAGAACGCTTTGGCGGGATGGTCGCCCATTTCAATAACATCACTGGAATGGTGGATGATGAATGTGTCGACTGGAACATTTAAGCGATTTAACTCAGCCTCTATTACAAACCTGTCCCCAACCAGCACCCGCTAGCAGTTAGAATCAAGTACCTTATGTGCAAGTACCGCTCCTTCAATCGCAGCCTGAGGTGCGAAATCTCCCCCCATTGCATCCAGCGCAATCGTCATTTCAGGATGAAACAGTGAGGTATTATGCTTTTTGGTATTCGGCTACAACCATTTGGTTGTTGTAATAAAGATTGCCTTCAACAACGTAGGCCCGGTGCATCTGATGAGTCTCACCTGTTGTGCTGCAAAGTGCTAATTGTTTGGCGATTGCACCATGGTGAGTTCTTCTCTTGTCTCTTCTGGTTTTGGAAATCTTTCTTTTAGGATGTGCCATGTTAACTTTAACTTATTGTCTGTTTAAATCTTTTAATTTCTCCCATCTGGGATCCACTTTATCGGTTTTGTCTGCTTCTTCTTCTTGAGGTTCGGATGAATAAACGATGATCCCTTCATCATCACCTTCCTGGTCGTCGTCGGAACGAAAACGAGGATGAAGTTTTTTTGAAGGAAGAGACAATGCAACTGTATCGTAAACAAGTTGATCAATGTCGATTTTAACCCGTTCTTTACTAATCACCTCTAACTCATCACTCAACTCCTTCTCTTCTTCTCCGAACTTAAAAAAATGTGTGACACTTTCGTCAATCCGGTGTGAGAAGGTATCCAGACTTCGGTCGCAAATAAGTTGAACCTCCCCCTGAATTTTAACATCTGCTTTCAGCATTGTTTCTGAGATCAATAAATCTATATCAACGCTAAGAACAGGCAAATCAAAAAAAGTCCTGGAAAAATCTTCTAAAAATCTGGTATCCAACGAGAAATGAAAACTATGGTTCCCATCTTTCAGTCCTGATATTTTAATTTCTGTGAATTTCAATCCCGTGCCAATTCAAAATTTAGCCCGCAAAAGTAGGATTTTATATTTAAGCTAAAAAATTAGAATTGAAAGTTGAGCTAAAATTCTTTCAATCTGCTACTTGGTCAAAAAAAAACGCGTGAATTCTAGTGTTAAGACCGGCTTTCTAATCTATGACAAGCGGCTTTTAATATCCAACCGATGTTTCCTGGCAGTGTCCATAGCTATATCGTACCCGGCATCTGCATGTCGAATCACTCCCATTGCCGGATCGTTATGCAAAACCCTTTTGAGTCTGGCCGCTGCTTCATCGGTTCCATCTGCCAGAATCACCATTCCTGCATGAATCGAATATCCGATTCCCACTCCACCTCCGTGATGAAGCGATACCCAGGAAGCCCCACCAGCCGTATTGATCAAAGCATTCAGAATGGGCCAATCAGCAATGGCGTCAGAGCCATCCAGCATTGCTTCCGTTTCCCGGTTCGGACTTGCAACAGAACCTGTATCCAAATGATCCCGGCCTATTACGATAGGGGCTTTTACTTTACCTTCCTTTACCAACTGGTTAAATGCCAACCCGGCTTTTTCTCTTTCGCCTTGGCCAAGCCAGCAAATTCTTGCAGGTAACCCCTGAAATGCAATGCGTTCTTTGGCCATTTTAAGCCATCGTTGCAAACCTGTATTCTCTGGAAACATTTCCACCAAAACCTGATCGGTAACTGCTATGTCTTCCGGATCTCCACTCAAAGCCACCCAACGGAATGGTCCTTTTCCTTCGCAGAAAAGTGGGCGGATGTAGGCCGGAACAAATCCGGGAAAATCGAATGCGTGCTCAATTTGTCGTTTATCGTGGGCTTGCCCTCTCAGATTATTTCCATAGTCAAAAACGATGCATCCTTTCTTTTGAATTTCCAGCATAAGTAAGACATGGGCAGCCATCGTGTCCAGAGACCTTTCGATGTATTCAGCTGGATTCTGGTCTCTCAGTATTTTTGCAGCTTCAACGGATAATCCTTCCGGAAAATATCCAACCAGTTCATCATGAGCAGAAGTTTGATCTGTTAATGTATCGGGAACAACGTTTCGTTCAATAAGCCTTTGCAATAAATCAACGGCATTGGCCAATACTCCGATTGAAAGGGCGACTTTCTTCTCTTTAGCTTCAAGAGCTGCGTCGATAGCTTCGTCAATATCAAAGAATTTTTGGTCCAGATAGCGGGTTTCGAGGCGTTTATCTATCCGCCATTCTTCCATTTCAGCAGCAAGACATACACCTTCATTCATGGTAATTGCCAGGGGTTGAGCACCTCCCATTCCTCCAAGACCGGCTGTAACATTCAACGTACCTTTAAGCGTGCCTCCAAAATGCTGGCGTGCCACTTCTGCGTATGTTTCATAAGTGCCCTGAACAATTCCCTGAGATCCAATGTAAATCCATGAGCCTGCCGTCATTTGACCATACATAGTTAAACCAGCCGCTTCCAGTTTCCGGAATTCCTTCCAGTTGGCCCAGTGTGGGACAAGGTTACTATTGGCAAGAATAACTCTGGGCGCATCCGGATGCGTAGGCAAAATGCCAACAGGTTTGCCGGACTGAATCAATAAAGTTTCATCATTTTCAAGATCTTTCAACGCCTTCAGAATCAGCTGAAATGCTTCCGGATTACGGGCTGCTTTACCGGTTCCACCATAAACTACTAAATCCTGAGGTCTTTCAGCCACATCCGGATCCAGATTATTCAGGAGCATTCGCATGGCAGCTTCCTGAACCCATCCTTTACAGGAAATCTTATTTCCGGTTGGGGTTTTTGGAATTGAAAATGAAGCAGTTGTCGTCATATATCTGGTGTAAAAATCGAGCTTCAAATATGCAGGTTTTTTAAAAAAGAGTAAGAATTGCCTGAACTAATTGAGTACAAAACAGTACATTACTTTGGCAGACTTTGTTTTTAAATTTTTGTAATGTTGCGCTCCGTTAAATGTCGGATAAATTCAATCTTTTCATTATCAGTACTTTATAATTTCAACGTGGCAGTTTCAAATTTACATCCATACAAAATCAATAAAAAATACGAGAAAAAGGTCGCTTATTTTTCAATGGAATTTGCCATTGCACAAAGTCTAAAGACCTATTCCGGCGGACTTGGCTACCTGGCGGGTTCGCATATGAGATCTGCCTATGATCTCAAACAGAATCTGATCGGAATCGGCATTCTATGGAAATACGGATACTACGATCAGGTTCGGAAATCGGACAACGGTATGGATGTTCTGTTTCAGGAGAAGTACTATACTTTTCTGAAGGATACAGGAATTATGGTTCCGATTTATATTAACAAGCATCAGGTCTATGTAAAAGCAATGTATCTGGCTCCGGAAATTTTTGGAACTTGTCCGATGTATTTCCTCACCACTGATATTCCCGAAAACGACTATCTGGCCCGAACCATTACGCATAGGTTATACGACAGCGATATGGCTGCAAAGATTGCTCAGTGCATTGTTTTGGGAATGGGAGGGGCCAAAGTAGTGGAAGCCCTGGATCCTGCAATTGAGATTTTTCATATGAACGAGGCGCATGCTTTGCCACTTGTTTTTCACTTATATGAAAAATTTAAAGATGTGGAAGAAGTGAAAAAGAGGGTGGTTTTTACTACCCATACTCCCGAAAAAGCCGGTAATGAGGAACATCCGATTGCCTTATTGGAGAAGTTAAGTTTCTTTGGTCACCTTAGTTTGGATGAAGCTCGCAAGGTTTCCGGAGAATACGGTGAGAATTTCAGCCATTCATTGGTTGCACTCCGACTTTCGAAAGTAGCAAACGGAGTGTCTAAACTTCATGGCGAAGTAAGCAGGGATATGTGGAAAGATTATCCCGGTATTTGTGAGATCAAAAGCATCACAAACGCCCAGAATATGAAATACTGGGGCGATCAGGGAATGCGGGAAGCCCTGGACAAAGGCGACGATGATACGCTGAAAAGCAGAAAGTTGCATCTTAAAAAGCGCCTCATTGAGCAGGTAGCCAACCAAACAGGAAAACTGTTTGACAAAGATGCCATCATTATTGTGTGGGCGAGAAGATTTGCTGAATACAAAAGATCGACCTTATTGATGCACGACATTGTCCGATTCAATAAATTAATGAGCCAGACAGACCGAAAAGTTCAGGTTATCTGGGCTGGAAAGCCGTATCCCGGTGATCATGGTGCCATTTCAGTGTTTAATCACTTGGTAGAAGTGACCCGACATATGCCCAATGCTGCCGTATTAACGCCTTATGAATTGGAGCTATCCCGTCTTCTCAAAACCGGTTCTGATGTTTGGTTGAATACACCCCGCAGGCCAAGAGAAGCTTCGGGTACTTCAGGAATGACAGCCGCTATGAACGGGTCTGTAAATCTTTCCATTCAGGATGGTTGGGTGTGCGAATATTCAAAACATGGGGAGAATTCGTTTATTCTTCCTGTGGTAGATGAAAACAGACCCATTGAGTTTCAGGATACCGAAGATTGCCGAAACCTGCTGGATGTGATTGAGAATGAAGTTCTCCCTAAATACTACGATAAGCCGGAAGATTGGTTTAATCTGGTGAAAACAACAATGAAGGACGTTGTTCCTTTTTTCGATTCAGACCGGATGGCGGATGAATACTATCAGTTGTACAATGGAACACTGAAGTAAGTTAAAAGTTAAGAGTTAAATATTTTGCTAGATGATGTTATAGGATTATTAACTCTTTAAAAAGATAATTCATAGTGTTTCAACGGATAGCGTATATTGAAACTCAGAAATAATTGGAAGGGTCAAGCGAAAGTTTGGCCCTTTTTTTAGTTTAGGTTGATATGGTTTGAAAAAAGAAGAAGTGAGAATTACCAATGAAAAGTAATTATCAAAATCCAATTCCCACAGTCAACTGTAGAAGTTGATTTTTATATTGAGGTGTATTCGAAGAACCATCACCCCGGTTGTTGATCAAATCCCAGGAAGCCCTACCCGAAACCAGTATATACCGACCAAAGTAAACATCAACCCCAGCAACGACCCCAAGTAAATTTTTACGGATGTTGTCGTTTTCAAATTTTTTCTTGTCTTCGATTGTGCCAAAATCAGTTTTATATGTATCTGTATATGAGCTCAGAAAGGAATATTGAGGGCCAGCAACGATTGAAATATTATTTGATGGTTTTAGCTGCAGCAAAAGTGGAACATCTATGTGATTCGATGTTCGGGTGAATCTATATTCAGAACCAAGGAATTTGCCCTTTGCAGTAAATCCCTTCTGAGAGAATTGTATTTCTGGCTGAAATCCAAGGAATTTCGAAATGGGAATTGCCAGAAAAGCTCCTAAAACAAAACCTGCCTTTGGATCTGCAACGAATTCATCTCCCTTGGCATCCCAAACATTACTGACATTAAATCCGGTTTTAACCCCAAAACGTAAATTTTCCCTGAAATCGCCCATATCTTGTCCAATAGAAACAGAGTGTATTAAAAAGGTAGAAAAAAGGAGGATGAGCAGTTGATTCTTCATTGGTTAATGTTGGTAAGATTTCTTATTCGTTAAAGCATTCCCTGTTGTACCAAATTGATTTTAGATTTCTTATTATCTATCATTCGTATTTAGTGCGTTACGAATACAGAAAATCTCTGAGGATTTTTCAATTCGTTTCAGCTTTGCTAATACAAAGTTCGGCTTCTATTGATTGGAGGGCGTTACACAACCACAGGTTATTGTTATAATATTCTTACAGAACTATTTTGGTTTGGAAATTTGGATCCTTAGCTCCTCGATTGATTCAAATCTTCTCACCGGAGTTAATGAGATTTCAATTTTCAACACGTTTTATAATTGAGGATGTAGAAATCAGATTTTAAACCAATTTGCAGCTCTGCTTATTTCTCAGAACCAAAACAAAATTGGAAAGGTTTATTCGTTTCATTAGGCAACTATTTCACAAATAATTATTGTCATTTATTTGGAATTCAATCGTTTAAACAAAGAAATCCTTGCATTTTGCAAAGAATTGTCGGAAGAAGAATGCCGCAAGCTGCCATTTAAGAAGCCTGTTTTCATTGGAATTGAAAACGCTGCTTTAGTAGAACAGGCTTCTTTATACAAACAAGCAAAATCAAAAATTCCAACCTGGTGGGAAAGAGGTGATCTGGTTTTTCCCGATCGGATTGCTCTTGAGCAAGCGAGTTCACAAATGCTGGCTTCCTGGAAAAAAACGATTCTTCCCCAATCCATCGATGTACTTGTAGATGCTTGTGCCGGACTTGGAGTCGATTCCTGTTTCCTTGGTAAAGATATCCCGAATCTTCTCCTGTTCGAACCCAATCCTGGAAGAGCAGATGCCATTGAACACAATCTTTCCTTCCTAAGAAATCAACCTTTCAATCTGATTCGTAGTGAGTTTTCTACAGCTTCTTTGGAAAATCTCCTTTTTTCTGAGAAAGAAATTTTGGTTTATGCAGATCCGGACCGCCGGACACAAACAGGCCAAAGACTTGCCCATTGGAAAGAAACAATGCCTTCCGTCCAGGATCTTTATCATTTTCTGAAAGAGAAGAAATCAACCTTGCTGGTTAAGTTTTCGCCAATGGACGATGTGGCAGAAATTCTTGCCCATCTTTCCGGTGCATCTCAAATCTGGACTGTTTCAATCAGCAATGAAGTGAAAGAAGTGTTGTTCCTTTGGCAATTTGGACAACCCTTTTCTTGCTCAAGGTATTTGGCTGTTGATTTAAATAAATCGGGAGCAGCACAAGTAGAAATCCCTGCGAAATCAGAAAAGCTCATTCAGTTCTCTGTTCCAGAACCCGGAATGTTTTTACTCGATCCTTGGGCAGCCATCCGTAAAGGCAATCAATCGGTTTTTTTAGCACAGCAAAGAGGCTGGAACATACTTTCTTCCGAAGCCCGGCTTTTTTGTTCTGTCTCAGAGCCCATCGATTTTCCCGGACGGGTTTTCATAATTGTAAAGGTGATGGATTCTGTGTCATCATTCGCAAAAGGACTAAAATCAAAATCACTGCATGTGGTCTCCAGAAACTTTCCCCAATCGGCTGATGACATTAAGAAGAAATACCAATGGGAAGAAAAAGGAGATCAGTATCTGTTTTGCTACCAAAATGCTTCCGGGCAAAAAGTAGTTTTGCTCACCGAAAGAATGGAAAACCTGTATTCCCCCACATTCAGGAATCCAATTAGCCAAGAACATTAGACCGAATTTGTTATACAGTTTCCTCACTTTCAATATTTTAACTTCTCACTTCCGTCATCAAACATTTGACTTATTACTTCTCACTCTTCACTTATCACTTTTACCTTTTCACTCCCCTTATCTCACTTTTGACTTTTCAATCCTCACTTTTGACTTATTAATTCAAACTCAATCCTTAATTTCCATACTTACCCAGAATTTGATTTGCACTTCCATCATCTTTTTCTACTTTTGCAATCCGTTTTTCGAAGCAATTCGCAGAACCGGGCTTGTAGCTCAGCTGGTTAGAGCACCTGACTCATAATCAGGGGGTCCATGGTTCAAGCCCATGCAGGCCCACAA
>Ga0105049_10002424_pt1 | contig 22067 bp, 24 predicted proteins | sample MAT06_FD_78087 | JGI IMG/M metagenome (GOLD analysis project Ga0105049, IMG submission 78087) | Freshwater microbial communities from Lake Fryxell liftoff mats and glacier meltwater in Antarctica - MAT-06 | ecosystem: Environmental > Aquatic > Freshwater > Ice > Liftoff microbial mat | place...
AACAGATACTTCCCGGCCTGGTTGGGCCCGGTCTGCACGAAGCCCGGAGGCATCCGCATGATGCGAACGCCGTCGACGGTGAGGTGCTCGCGCGAGGACAGGTCCTTCGCGAACCGCCCGGCGATCGCGACCTCCATGCCGCGCTGCAGCAGCTCGGGCCCGGGGAACGTCCGCATGCCCAGCCCACCGACACTGCCGCCAAGTTGCGAGACCACGACGTCGCCGGCCTCCGTCCGCACGGTGGCCTCGGTGACGATCCGCGAGCCGTCGTCGGTCCAGCGCGCATGCGTCTCGATCACCTCGCCGGTGATGTTGGTGGGTCGATCCGCGTACGCAGAAGTGGCCGGAATGGCGAGGAGGAGCAACACCCTGCGCATCTTCCAAACCGTATCATGTTATGTAGCCGCACCATGCCGGAGCCTCGGCCCGTCCGTGTGCGGATCGCACCATCTCCGACGGGGGACCCCCACGTCGGCACCGCATACATCGCCCTCTTCAACTACGTCTTCGCGAAGCAGCAGGGCGGCAAGTTCGTGCTGCGAATCGAGGACACCGATCAGGCCCGCGCGCGCGCCGATTCGGAGCAGATGATCTTCGACGCCCTGCGCTGGACGGGGTTGTCGTGGGACGAAGGCCCTGATGTCGGCGGTCCATTCGGGCCGTACCGGCAATCCGAGCGCAAGGATATCTACCAGCGCCATGCCGGGATCCTGCTCGACAAGGGCGAGGCCTATCGCTGCTTCTGCACCGAGGATCGGCTGACCAAGATGCGCCTGCAGCAGCAGGCCGAGAAGCGCACGTTCATCGGCTACGACCACACGTGCCGCAACCTCGATCTGGGCGACGCCCGCAATCGCGCCGCCGCCGGCGAGGCCCACGTCGTTCGCCTCAAGGTGCCGACCGAAGGGCCGATCGAGTTCATCGACAAGCTCCGCGGACCGGTCAGGCGCGACGCCGCCGAGACCGACGATCAGGTGCTGCTCAAGTCGACCGACGGCATGCCGACGTATCACCTCGCGAACGTGGTCGACGATCACCTGATGGAGATCACGCACGTGTGTCGCGCCGAGGAGTGGATCTCGTCGACGCCGAAGCACGTGCTGCTCTACCGCGCGTTCGGCTGGCAGGAGCCGGAGTGGATCCACATGCCGCTGCTCCGCAACGCCGACAAGAACAAGACCAAGATCAGCAAGCGCAAGCACCCGGTCTCGATCAACTACTACCGCGACGCCGGCATCCTGCCGCACGCGCTGCTCAACTTCCTCGGCACGATGGGATGGTCGTTCGGTGGTGACCGCGAGAAGTTCACGCTGCAGGAGATGACCGACGTGTTCTCGTGGGAGCGGATCTCGCTCGGCGGACCGGTGTTCGATCTCGCGAAGCTCAACTGGCTCAACGAGCAGTACCTCCACGAGATGCCCGCAGAAGATCTCGCGCAGGCGTTGATCGACTGGCGCCTCAACAAGGACTATCTGTCGAAGGTCGTGCCGCTGATCCAGAAGCGGATCAAGAAGCTCGACGAGGTCATCCCGCTGGTCGAATTTCTGTTCGCCGGCGATCTCGATTACACGGTGGTCACCGCCGAGATGCGCGTGCCGGATGTCGCGCCCGCCGAGGTCAGCAAGGCGCTGCTCGAGCTGGTCGAGAAGCTCGAGGCGCGCGAGGGCTTCACCGCCGCGGTCCTCGAGCACGAAACCACGGCCTGGTACTCCGCGCTCGGCTGGCAGAAGAACCACGCGCTGACGCTGCTCCGGCTCGTGGTCACCGCGCGTCGCGCGTCGCCGCCGATGTTCGAGACGATGGAAGTGCTCGGCAAGGAGATCACGCGCCGCCGCATGCGTCGCGCCGCGGAGCTGATCAGCAAGGCGAAATGAGCGAGCTGCCACCGGCGAAGCTGGTCAGGCGCGGCCCATCACGCTGGCTCGCGGCGATCAGCACCGATCAATGGCGTGCGATCGACGCCGAGACCGATCGCACGCCCGTCGGGAATCCTCACCTGCGCGTGCTGGTCGTGCTGCTCGCGGTCGCGATCTCGTTGACGCTGCAGGAGTACGTCGGCGGCGCCGACAAGTACGAGAAGTGGTTTCCGTACGATGGTGGCGAGTACTGGGAGCTGATGGGGTTCGTGTGGTGGACCGGCTGGCGCCTGATCGGCTACGTGCTGATTCCGGTCCTCGTCATCCTCTGCCTGCCCGGCGAGTGCCTCCGCGACTACCACATCGGTGGCCAGGGCTTCTTCAAGCACCTGTGGATCTACGCCGCGATGTTCGTCGCGTTCTCGCCGGTCGTGATCATCGCGTCGATGTCGGAGTCGTTCCGCGACACCTATCCGTTCTATCGGATGGCGAATCGCTCCCAGGTCGATCTGTGGTCCTGGGAGGTGCTCTACGTCATCCAGTTCATGGCGCTCGAGTTCTTCTTCCGCGGCTTCCTGCTGCAGAGCCTGCGGCGCGTGATGGGCGCGAACGCGATCTTCGTGATGATGATCCCGTACTGCATGATCCATTACGGAAAGCCGATGCCCGAGACGCTCGGTGCGATCGGGGCCGGCCTGGTGCTCGGCACGCTGGCGATGCGTACCCGATCGATCTGGGGCGGCGTGATGATCCACGTCGGGGTCGCGATCTCGATGGATGTGCTCGCGCTTCAGGGCTGTCCGCCGATGGGCAGCGATTCGTTCTGTCACCCATAGGTGTGCGTCGCGCGCACGCCGCGTCGAGCTGATCGCCACGTGTCCATGTGAAGCACATGCATGCACACCCTCCGGCAGGCTCCCCGCGAACGGGGGCTTGCCGTTGACCATCTCGAACAGGATGCAGCCGACCGCTTCAGGAACTCCATGATGATCTAGGCGCTGCCGAGCTGGCCCTGCGTTCTCAACCGACGGGACCGAGGCACGCCGCGAGCGGAGGCGGGGCTTGATCGAACACCCGGCGCAGCACGCTGCGTGCCGCCCAGTACCCGCACATTCCGTGGACTCCGCCGCCCGGCGGTGTCGATGACGAGCACAGGAAGATGTCGCGCGCCGGGGTCGCGTACGGATCGAGGCGTGGTGCGGGGCGAAAGAACAGCTGCCCCAGATCCGAGATGCCCCCATTGATGTCACCTCCGACGTAGTTCGGATTGTATGCCTCGATCTGCGCGGGGTTCATCGTGGAGCGCGCGACGATCAGGTCGCGGAAGCCGGGTGCGAACGCTTCCACGTGATCTTCGATCGTTCGCGTCGCATCCCCGGTCCAGCCTGCCGGCACGTGGGTGTACGCCCAGCCGATGTGTTGGCCGCTCGGCGCGCGAGCCGGATCGAACAGCGTCGGCTGGACGAACAGGATGAACGGCCGCTCGGCCACCGAGCCGGCGTGTGCGGCGGCCTCGGCTCGCGACACGTCATCGAGTGTTCCGGACAGGTGCACGGTCGCGGATCGCGCGCAACGAGCGTCGCGCCATGGCACCGGACCGCGCAGTGCCCAGTCGACCTTGAACACGCCGAGCCCGTAGCGATAGCGCGCGAGCTTCGCGCGATACCACGCAGGCAAGCGGTCACCGGTGATCGCGAGCAACTGGCGAGGGGTGACATCGAAGACGTAGGCGCGCGCCGCAGGCAGCTGATCGATCGACGTCACGCGTTCGCCGAGGACGAGCTCGCCGTCCATCGAGCGAAACATGGCGACCATCGCGTCGGTGATGGCGCGCGAACCGCCTCGTGCGATCGGCCAGCCGACCGCGTGGCCCGCGGCTGCGAGCACGAGCCCGAACGAGGCGGTCGCGGGTCGATCGAGCGGCACCATCGCGTGCGCCGCGATCCCGGCGAGTAGCGCGGGCGCCGCCGTGTCGACGAACCTGCTCGCGAGACCTTGCATCGACCGGATCGCCCGGAGCCCGAACCGCGCGAACAGCACCGGCGCGGCTGGCATGCGGAGCGGCGCGAGGATGTCCGCCACGAGGTCGTCGAAGCGCTCGACGAACGGCAGCAGCAGATCGCGATAGGCGCGCCCGTCGCGGCCGAGCTGTGCGGCGGTGTCGTCGACTGATCGCTCGAGCGTGACGACACGCTCGCCGATCACGTGCGCGATCGGAGTCTGTGGCTGGATCCACTCGAGCCCGTGCCGTTCGAGCCGTAGCGATCGCAGCCATGGCGAGGCGATGCCGAGCGGATGAACGGTCGAACAGACGTCGTGGAAGAACCCAGGGGCGGTGACCTCGCTCGTCCGTGTGCCTCCGCCGGGATCGGCATGGGCCTCGACGACGAGGACCGAGCGTCCGGCTTCCGCCAGGGCGATCGCGGCTGCGAGCCCGTTCGGTCCGGAGCCGACGATGACGACGTCGTACGCAGGTTCGCGCGCCACTACGCTCCTTGTTGATCCAGACATCGATCCGCCCGTACTCGCCACGGATCTCTCTAGCGTCCGCGTTTCGCGGATCGGTAATCCGTGATCATCGACGCCAGGATCGTTCCCGCTCCCGCCACCACGTGCATCATCGCGACGCGCGGTGACCGCTTCCAGTACCCGAGCACGAACGGCGCGGCGATCGCCGCTGCGCCCCACAGGTAATCGGTGGCCTCGTGCACCTCGATCGGGATCAGCTTCGCACCGCTCAGCCGATAGTCGGTCACGGCCGCCACGCCGATGATGCTCGCGCCGAGCGCGATACTCGCGAGCCGTGCCGCCGGATCATCCGTCATCAGCGCACCAGCGCCGACCACGATGCCGTTCATGTAGTCGATCACCGAGTGAACGTCCTGCGGGACCAAGCGCGTGAGCGGCAATGCACCGAGCAGCCGCCTCGATGGTGCACCTCCGCCGAGCGTGTGCTCCTGCGGAACATCTCGGTGACCGGCGCGGTCGAGCGGGGGCTGCGATGCGCGCGCCAGGCGGCGGGGCTTTGGAGTGACGGTGGATGGCATGAGGTGCTGGCTGCAAGACCGCGCCCGCCGCCGCCTCGATCACTGCGCCGAGGGTTGGCCGTTCTCGTTTTCCTCCTTGGAAGTGCCCTGCGGGGTGTCGTCGAGGTCGTTTCGGGCCTCGTCGGTCTTGCGGCCTGACTGCGAGCCCGACTGCCCGGAGCCACCGTTCTCCTGATCCTGCTCTCCTCGAGGCCGTCGCTGCGGGGTTCGCTGGTTCGGAGCGTTCTCGCTGGCTGGCTCCGTCGGGTGTCCTGGTTCATGCTGATTCGTCATCGATACTCTCCTGTTCGTTGATTCGCTCGCATCACTGACCGAGGTTCGAAGCTCGCGCCGATCGGCTCCATGCCTGCGAGCGGCGTCTCGATCCGCGTCAGGTTCTGGACGTAGGTCGCCGCGATCGGATCGCGACCTCGCAGCTTCACGGTCAGTGGCCGCTCGTGCTGCGAGGCGAGCTCGATCGCCTCGGCGTGAACGCCGGTGTGAATGGAGACGCCGAGCTCGCGCGCGAGGTCGACGAGACCGCGTAGGTCGCGCAGCGGATGAAACTGCGCCTGATCGAAGAACCGGATCGCCGGACCCGTCGAGATCGCCGGCGCGCGAGGAATCAGCTCGCAGCGCAGCCCCGCCCGCGTCGCGGCGACCAGCTCCGCGTCGAGGTCGGTGGGTTGTCCAGGAGGCGCGAACAGGCAGCCGTCGACGCGCTGGAAGGCGCAGTCGATGCCGCGCTCGCGAACCAACTTCTCGATGTAGTCGATCGCGGCAGCGTGGCTGGCCGCGATCGCGGCGGCACCCTCCGCACCGAGATCCTTCTCGAGCTCGGAGTAGCGATCGTCGACGGCCGATGCGAGGGTGTGCGCTGGTGCGCGCTGTCTCGCCACCGCCGAGCGGACCGTCGTCGATCAGGGTGACCGTGCGCCCGCGACGCGCGACCTCGACCGCGGTGGTGAGGCCGGCGATCCCGCCTCCGACCACGAGCACCTCGGTCTCCTGCGCAGGCGGCTGGTCGAACGCGGGCATCGTGACGTCCATCCAGAATGAAGTGGTCACCCCACCGGAGCCGCGCGGATCAGCCATCCGCTCGTCCGATTCAATTGCGGTGCCGTTGCTTGCCGAGGAGGGTCGATCGACTAGGTTGTCGCAATGGATACCAAGAGCGGCTACCCGTTCTGGGTCCTCAAGAACGGCCTGCTCCCCACGTATCCGCAGGTCGATGGTGACCATCGCTGCGAGGTCGCGATCATCGGCGGTGGCATCACCAGCGCGCTGATCGCGGACGAGCTGTCGCGGCACGGGCACGACGTGATCGTGATCGAGCAGCGTGACATTGGCTGGGGCTCGACGGCGGCGAGCACCGCGATGATCCAGTACGAGATCGACATCTCCATGAGCGATCTCGCGAAGCGCTACGACGAACGCATCGCCGCGCTCGCCTACTCGACGTGCGTGTCCTCGGTCGAGGAGCTGATCGCGTTGTGTCGCGATCTTCGGGATGTCGGATTCCATCGCGGCGACAGCGTGTATCTCGCGTCGAAGGCACGCGACCTGGGGCAACTTCATGTCGAGCAGGATCTCCGCGCGCGATACCAGCTGCCGAGTCGGTACCTCGAGCCCGCCGAGCTCCTCGAGCGCTACGCGGTCACCGCACCGGGTGCGCTGGTCTCGCACGTCGCCGCCACGCTCGATCCCTATCGCTTCACGTGCCGGCTGTTCGCCCGCGCGCATCGCCGCGGCGTCCAGATCTTCGATCGCACGCGCGTCGAGCTCGCGACCAGGACCTCGCGAACGGTGACGCTGCGGACCGATCACGGCTTCGAGATCCGCGCGAACCACCTGATCGTCGCCGCCGGCTACGAGGGCCAGCGCTGGCTGAAACATCGGGTCGCGCGCAATCGCAGCTCGTACGCGTTCGTCAGCGACCCGGTCACCGCGGCAGAGCTGTCGCCGATGGCGAACGCGCTCCTCTGGGAGACGGCACGTCCATATCACTACGTGCGCACGACCACCGATCACCGTGTCCTCGTGGGCGGCGAGGACGATGCGGTCGATCGCCCGGCGGTGCGCGATCGCCGCGTCCATGCGCGCGCCGAGGCGTTGCATCGCTACGTGGCCAAGCTGCTTCCCGAGCTCGAGCTGACCCGCGCGTTTGCATGGGGCGGCACGTTCGCGGAGACCAAGGACGGCCTGCCGTTCTTCGGCGCCCACGCGCAGTACGGCGAACGCGTGCTGTTCGCGATGGCGTATGGCGGCAACGGCATCACGTACAGCCGGCTCGGCGCGGGGCTGCTGCGCTCGATCATCGAGAAGCGCGAGCATCCCCTGCGCGAGATCTACGCGTTCGATCGAGCCACGCGCGCACGGTGACACTGCGCACGAGCGCTCGCGCCAGCCTTCCGGCCCTTGCGGCGGGATCCGCTGGTCTCCTGCTTGCAGAATCGGGGGCGCATGGGAGTCCTCAGCACGATCATCAAGCGCGGTGTCACGACCGACGTTCTCGAGCTTCTCGAAGCTCAGCACGAGGAGGTCGATCTCCTGCTCGAGAACCTGAAGAACAACATCGGAGATCGCCGCGAGCAGTTTCTGCTGCTCGCTGACAATCTCGCAGCACATGCCACGGTCGAGGAGAAGATCTTCTACCCGGCCGTGATGGCGAAGGAGACCGGCGAGCTGCTTCACGAATCGGTCGAGGAACACCTCGCGATCAAGCGCGTGCTGGCCGACATGCTCGAGAAGCAGCTCGACGACGACACCTTCCACGCGAAGCTGTCGGTGCTCGAGGAGCAGGTCTCGCATCACGCGCACGAGGAAGAGGAGGACAACCTGTTCCCGAAGGTGAAGAAGCTGTTCTCGACCGACGAGCGTGCGGCCCTGGGCAACGACGTGCTCGCGATGTTCGAGGAGCTGATGAAGGGCCACCCGTCGCAGAACGTGCCGGCCGAGACCACCAAGGCCGCGCCGCTGCCGCCGCAACGCTGAACGACCATGGAGATCGCGGTGCCGTGGAGCGGTCATCGACGTCGCCTGCATGACCCTGATGACCATGCTGCCGACCGGGTGGCGCGGGCAACGCTGACGGGCCTGTGCCGGCTCGGCGAGGCCGTCGTATTCCGAGGAGCGTTCGTCGAGCCGGGTGGCCCGGCCACCATCAAGCGCGACTGAGGGATCCGGAACGCCAAACCCGCTGTTCGCACAGCGGGGTCATTGGTGTGATCGAAATCGGCTACTCGACTTCTTTGCGAGGATCCGGCTTGGTTTCGTGCGCGCGGCCGATCTCCGGCTCCTCCTCCGTTCGACGCTGCGGTTCACGCTGTGGGAAGGGGCCCTTTTCGCGGAGCTCGTCGCGGCTCGCGTTCTGGCTGCTGCGCTGACCGGCCTTCTTCCCCGGATTGTTCTGGTTCTGATTCTGCGTGCCCATAACTAGGTCTCCTATCGATAACTCGCATGAATTGTTCATGCTTCCGACCTGGAGAACTGCAGCGCGCGTGCCGTTGGAGCTGGACGAGTTACGCCTACGGCGTTCACCGGTCTCGAGCACCTGCTCGAGGCGGCGTATCGCCCTTGATCTGCGGCTCGCTGAAGATCTTGGCGAGCGCGGTGCTCGGACCGAAGCCCTCGACGCTGAGCCCGATCTCGACACGAACCTCCTTCCGGGCGCTCTCGCGAACGTGACGTGGCCACGCAGCTGGATCGCCGACTCCTCGGTCGATTGCCACGCGAGGACCTGGGGAGGTCCTCCAGTAGACGGGCGCGATTCGGGGCCTTCGAGTGCCGCCGCGGCAGCGACTGTCAGTCCTTCCAGGGCGGTCTCCAACTGGAGCAGATTGCTGTCGATCACGTCGGCCTGGCGCGCGACCTCGCCGTCGAGCTCGGTCAGGCGTTCGCCCCGCTCTCGGATCGCGAGCTCGTCCGCCGCGCGATCGAGTCGCACGTACGAGCTATCGGTCGCCAGGGCGTATGTACTTCTTGTCGTACGGGGTGCCGTCGATGTGGCGGTGGGGCTTCGGCTTGCCGAGCTGGACGTTGAGCTGCGGAACTGTCGTCGTGCTGCCAGCGACGACGGTGACGGTCTCCTTTGACTCGTCACTATCGGGCGCCCAGGCGATCACCCTGTACTTGCCGGCTGGCACGTTGGTCAGCGTGAACACGCCGTCGACTACCAACGCGATGTGATCGCTCTCGACGACCTTGACCTTCGCGTTCATCCCGACGTGAACGTCGCAAAAGATGTCGTATTCACCTCCCACGGATCGAGCTTGCCTCGTAGACAAACTCGGCGCCGCGCTGGTGCGTGGCGTCACGCCAGTCGAACCGGGCATACGGGATCCAGTTCTTGAGCCGACGGCTGACCATCAGATACGCACCCTGATAGACCAGGCAGTCGGCGAGATCGCACCCGGCGCGCTCGAGGCCGGCCATCTGATCCGCGACCGGGTCGCCACTCGTCGCGCCTCGCTGGCGCCCCTTGACGTACTCGGCGGTCGCGTCGAAGCCGTGCAGATCGATCAGGTTCGCATCCACCCCGAAGTGCCACTGGCGGACGCCGGGGTTCGACTGGCCGTCCTGTGGTCCGATCGCACCCGACGCGCCGACCCACAGCGCCTGGCCGATCGGCAACTTGTACTCGAGGTGCCCGGCGAACGTCGGCACCGTGTTCGCGCGCAGCTCGCTGTCGGGCGAGAACCGCTCCTCGAAGTTGTCGCCGTTGAGCATCGCGGCGGAGGCGTTGACCCGCGTCCCGACATAGCGCGCATCGATCCCGATCGGCCGGCCACAGGTGTAGCGGCAGATCAGCGACGGCGTGACTGTGAGCCGACGATGCGCATCCTGCGCGCGATACTCGACGCCGAGCACCGAATCGATCTTGCCGGCGTCGAGGTAGAAGTCGTACTTCTCCGACGGCTTGTACGCGACACGCGCGTAGCTGATCTCGAGCGAGTCGGGTCCGGGGCGCGGCAGCAGCTGCGCGAGGGCTTCGATCCGGATGTCGTCGCGCACGGACTTGCCGATCGCGAGCCCGATCGAGTTGACGATCACCGTCGGTCGACCACTCGAGTTGATCGCGTCGTTCTCGATCTCGCGCGAGTCCGCGGTGTCCGCGGGGTCGCCGAGTGAGTTGATCATGGTCGTGAACGGATCGCCGATGAACACCCATTGTCCCGCGACGGTGTCGCGATAGTCGGGATGGTTCTGGTGCAAGAAGTCGCTGCGAATCCCGGCGCCGTTGCCTGCCGCCGCGAACGCACCGACGTCGATGAATGCCGAGATCGCGACCGCGCGCCGGAGCTGGAGCAGCGGCTCGAGGATCTCGACCTTCGCCTTGACGCTGCGCAGCTCCTTCGCGAGTGCGCTGTTCTCCTGCTCGATCACGCTCAACCGCTCCTCGGTCTCGTCGTCAAGCTTCGGGAGCGGAACCGGAACGGGATCCGGCGCGGCTGCCTCGGCGTCCGGTGGTGGATCTGGCATCGCGTGTGCGATGCCGGGTCCACACGCGATCGCGACAGCTGCGAGCCAACCCTTCACGGCGCCCACTCCTCGAGCGCCTCGGTCGTGCCGGTCAGGGATCGCAAGAACGCCTCGAGGTCGCGCGCCTCCTCGTCGGTGATCTCGAGCGGCTCGATCCGCAGATCCTTCAGGCCCGAGAATCCCTGGTGATCGCCGCCGCGGCGATAGAACTCGATCACGGCCGCGAGCGTCGCGAACTGTCCGGCGTGCATATAAGGACCGGTCTCCGCGACGTGTCGCAACGGTGGCGTCAGGAACTGTCCGAGTCGCTGATCCGGAATCTCGACACCTCCGATCGTCTCGGCACCGTAGCCGCCGTCGATCTCGATCACGTTCGGCCCGGTCTGCGGGACGCCGGTGTTGTGGAACTTCAGATCCGAGAGCAAGGGGCCGTGGTGACAGTCGACGCACATGCCCTTGCCGATCAAGACCGCCAGCCCGCGGCGCTCCGCCTCTCCGAAGCCGGCGCACGTCGCGGTCGTGCGATCTCCCGCGATCGGGCTCGCGATGTAGCAATCGAACGGCGAGCCCACGCTGTTGAGCTGGCGGAGGTAGGTGTCGAACACCCGCGAGATGTTGTCGAACACCCTCGCCGAGACATGTCACGGCTCTTCACCAAAACCGCACTCGCAGACGTCATTCGCGTCGCAGGTCGGCGGAAACCCGCCGAACAGCGAGATGTAGCGCAGGCGATAGTATTCGTTCGCGTGGATCACGTTCGAGATCCGCGTGGCCGACGCGTTCATCGCATTCGTGCCGGCGAGCTGGAGCACCTCACCGGCGGTCGGGTACTTGCCGGTCCACGAGAACACCAGGGCGCACTCGAACGGACCGGCATCGGGCGCCTCGCAGTTCGCGCGTGCGCGTTCTATGTGATGAACGAAGTCAGCGGTCGCTCGCTCGACAAAGCCGTCGCCGAGCGGCCAACGCTGCCGGAGCGGCTCGGCCTGGTACCCAACGTGATCGCGGTCGCCGATGCGCTCGCGTATGCGCACAGCGAGAACGTGATCCATCGCGACCTCAAGCCCGCGAACGTGCTGGTCGGCGCGTTCGGCGAGACCGTCGTCATCGACTGGGGCCTCGCGAAGGATCTCGGGCTGCCGAGCGACCCGGTCGAGTCGATGGCGATGCGGATCAGCCACCACAATCCCGACCAGACAAATGACGGCAGCATCGTCGGCACGCCGGCGTACACTCCACCGGAGCAGGCGCGTGGCGAATCCGTGGATCGCCGCGCGGACGTCTACTCGCTGGGCGCGCTGCTTTATCACGTACTCGTCGGAGCGCCGCCATACTCAGGCGCGTCCTCCGACGCCGTCCTCCAGCAGGTCAAGCGCGGGCCGTGCATGCCGATCGCGATCCGCGAGCCGGGTGCTCCCGCCGATCTGGTCGCGATCGTCGACAAGGCGATGGCCCGCGTCCCCGCCGATCGCTACGTCGACGCCACCGCGCTGGCGCTCGATCTCGAGCGGTTCCAGACCGGGCAGCTGGTCGCGGCGCGCAACTACACGACCCGCCAGCTGTTCGGGCGCTGGTTGCGACGGTACCGCGTCGTCGTCAGCCTCGTGACGGCCGCCCTGCTCGCGCTCGGCATCGTCGGTGCCCTCGGCATCTCCGGCGTGGTCCACGAGAAGCGCCAGCAGGCGATCCGTCGGATCAAGCTCCTCAAGGAGCGCGGGCGCAGCGAGCTGCTCGACTCCCCGGGCAAGGCGGCCGTCTATCTCGCCGAGGCCGCGCGTGATGGCGTACGTGGCGGGGCGCGCGGCTTGCTGCCGGTGGTCGCCTGATCGCCGTCTCGCGCTCACCGCGAGCGCCGACGGCAGCGTGGTGGTCTCCGATCCGTTCTGGGGCAAGCCGGTCATGCAACCGCACGACGGCACGCCGATCGCGAGCGCCGAGTTCGCACCCGACGGTCGCACCGTGCTCACCGCGGGATCGGAACATCTCGCCCGGATCTGGTCGCTTCCCGACGAACTTCCCGAGGACGATCCGTCGCTGGTGGCCAAGGAGCTCCGGCGATTTCCCGGTCACACCGCGGCGCTGACCACTGCGGTGTTCGATGCCACCGGCGAGCGCATCGCGACCGCGGGGATCGATCGCAAAGCCAAATGCAAACCATGCTCGGCTATCACTGGCAGGGCAACGTCCGTGAGCTCCGCTCGGCGATGGAGTACGCGGCCGCGCTCGCACCCGACGATCTCGTCGAGCCGAGCGATCTGCCGGAGACTGTCCTCGGCACGACGAGCCCGGTGATCTCGCCGTCGACGAGCGCGGAGATCCCGGCGGTGACGATGGAGATTCCGTCGAAGTTTCGCGCGATCGGCGCCGAGCTCGCGGAGCTCGAGCGCACCCGGATGGCGCAGGCGCTGACGGCTGCCGAGGGCGTCAAGACCAAGGCGGCGCAGCTGATCGGGATGCCGATCCGCACGTTCACGCACAAGCTCAGGACCTACAAGCTCTGAGCAAATGCTGCCTGGCAGGCAGAACTTGCCGGCAACGCTCGCCGGCAAACCTGTTGTACGCACGCCAAGTTGCGAGACCGCGCAGATGAGCGATTGGACTTCCCGTGCGCCGATGTCACGTGGGCGTGAGGTGCGAAAAAAAGGAGAGCCCAGTGGTGGGTCTCACCACTGGGCTCAAATGAGCACGACCGTCTGACCGTAGGGCTTTCTATCCCCTACGCATTTGCGTAGGTGGGCTCCACGTAACCTATCGGGCTTCCCGACGAGCGGGCGTGCACTCCCAGATCAGAGGCAGATCCCTGGATAGCAGATGTAGGAGACAGATTCGCCCCGGGTATCGCATCAAACCGCCGGTGCTCAAGATCGAAACTAAAGATTCGTTCCCGATCCGTCAACCGAAAAAATCAGCGGCGATCGACTGGGGAAAATTCTTCAGTGCTTCAGTGATCGTGGTTGTGACCGCGAGGCCCGCCGGTCTTCCAGTTCGCGCCCTCACCACCCTGTACGGCGATCGACCGGATCCCGCGAGCCAGCATCGATTCCTTGGTCTCGATCGCGTCGGCGCGATCCTCGACCGGCTTCGCGTGATCGCCGGTGTCCATCCGGATCGCATCGCACGGGCACGCCTCGACGCAGAGACCGCACACCACGCAGCGCAGCTCGTCGATCTCGAACACCGCCGGGCGCTTCTCGACGCCATTGCCGCCCGACTCCTCGGGGATGATCGTGATGCAGTGCGCCGGACAGGCCGTCGGGCAGCACATGCAGGCCACGCAACGGACGTTGCCGTCGTCACGCATCAACAGCCGGTGGAGGCCGCGGAACCGCTCCGGATACGTGACCTTCTCTTCCGGGTACTGGATGGTCTCGATCTCGTTCTTCCACTTGTCTTCGATCGGCGCGCCCGCGGTGGCGCGGTCCTTCGCGCTCTTGAGCGGCAGGAAGAAGTTGCGAGCGAAGTGCTTGAGCGTGATGCCAAGGCCCTTCGCCGTCGCGGCGAGGAACGTGACGTCTTTCGCCTCGGGACGCAGGACCTGGATCGTGCGGCTGCGGGGGTGACGGTCGGCGACCGAGACGACCTTGGGTTGATCGGTCAGAACGTCGCCATGCTCCGAAGGATGGTCGTGCGATGCGCTCACGGTGTCTCCGGTCCGCTCATGAAGAGCAGCTTGATCAGTGCAGTGACCATCACGTTCGCGAGCGACAGCGGCAGCAGGATCTTCCAGCCGAGGCTCATCAGCTGATCGGCGCGAAAGCGGGGGAGCGTCCACCGGATCGCCAGCTGGAACCAGCAGAGCAGGAGGACCTTGATGCCGAACGCCGCGAACTGCAGCAGCACGACGACCGCGTGCGGCAGAAACCATACGCTACCCCCGGTCGACACGCCGGTGATCTGATCGACGTAGCCGCCGATCCGGAAGCCATCGGCATCGAGGAACGGCACCTGCCAGCCACCGAAGAACACGGTGCAGATAACCGCCGCGACGAACACGATCTCGATGAACTCGGCGAGGAAGAACAGCCCCCAGCGGAGACCCGAGTACTCGACGAAGTAACCGATGATCTCGGGCTCGCCTTCCGGAATATCGAACGGTGCGCGCTTGGTCTCCGCGATCGCCGCGGTGAAGAACAGCACGAGGCCGACCGGCTGCCACAGCCAGAGCCAGTTGAGCGGGTTCGATCCCGACATCGACGCGCTCGCGCCGAACGTCGCGATCGCGCCCGGCTCGAGCGTGCCGGTGACGAGGAACGCGCCCATCAGCGAGATGCCCATCGCGACCTCGTACGACATCATCTGTGACGACGAGCGCAGACCGCCGAGCAGCGCCCACTTGTTGTAGGACGCCCAGCCGGCGATCGTGCCGCCGTAGTTCGCGAGGGTGAGGACGGCGAAGTAGAAGATCAGGCCGAAGTCGATCGAGAAGATCTGGAGCCGGATCGGGTCACTGAACAGCTCCGCCGCCTGCTTGAACTGCACCTGATCGGCTCCCGCGAGCGCGGGGTAGGTGGCGAGCAGCGTGGGATCGAACGTCTGCGTCAGCGCGTGCGGATAGACCGTCGGGCCGAACGGGATGATCGAGAATGCGATGAACACCGGCGCGATCGCGAGGATCGGTGCCAGTGCGAACAGCCCCCTGTGGACGTTCGCCGGGATGAAGTCTTCCTTGAAGATCATCTTCACGGCGTCGGCGACGAAGTGGAGGATGCCCTTCAGCTTGATCGGGCCGATGTTGGCGCGGTTCGGACCGAGCCGGTCCTGCATCATCGCGCTCTGCCGGCGCTCCATCCACGTCAGGATCGACGCGAGCGGCATCACCAGGGCGACGATCAGGAACACCCACTTGGTGCCCGGGAAATCGAGAATCTTGTAGACGATGTCCATTGGCTGTCCTTAACCCCGGCTCCCCGCGAAGCGGAGCTGGAGCGGACGCGCCTCGCGCACCCACGGGCTGCCCTTCCACGCCGGCACCGTGTTCGTCATCTCGACGAACACCTCGCGCACGTGGGTGAACGACATCTTGACCGACGTTGCCTGCGCGAGCCGCACGACGGCTTCCCACGCGGGAATCGCGTGACCCAGCGGCGGGAACGCCGCGTGCTGACGCTGCACGTGACCCTGGTTGTTGGTGATCGTGCCGGCGCGCTCCGCCCAATCGGCGCAGGGCAGGGCAGCCTTGGCCTTGATCACCGGACCGCGCTCGTGCGCCGCGATCGCGATCAGCTCGATCCCGGTGACCTCGACATCGAGTGTATCGCCGAGCATGACGAGACACTTCACGCCTGTGACGTCCGTCGTCACCTCGAGGCCGAGTGCACGGCAGATCTCGGCGACGCCGGCGGTGTTCGGGTTGACGTCGGCGACGCGCAACCGACCATCCGCGCGGGACGGAATCGGCGCGAGCGCACCGACGAACACCCTGGTCAGGCCCCAGCTCTTGGCGAGCTGCGCGAGGGCGAAGTTGTCTTCGTTGCCCGCCAGCGCAGAGAGCGCGACGGCGAGCCCGTTGTCCTTCAGCGCGGCGGTGATCCGCTGCGCGGCATACGCGATCGCGCGATCCCAGCCGGCGGGCAGCCCGTCGACGATCGCGCCGGCGAGCCGCTGCTCGCGGAGATCGTGATAGGTGAACCGCCCCTCGTCGCACATCCAGTACTTGTTCACGGCCGGGTTGTGCCGCGGCACGATCCGCCACGCACGCTCGTCCTTGTGATGGAGCTCGACGTTGCAGCCCGTCGCGCAGCCGTTGCACACGGTCGGCGTGGCCTCGAGCTCCCACGCACGCATCGTGAACCGGAAGTCCTTCGCGGTCAGCGCGCCCACGGGACAGACATCGACGGTGTTGAGCGAGTAGGGATTGTCGAGCTGCGCGCCAGGCGCGGTGGTCAGCACCTCGTGCTCACCGCGATGCGCGAACTCGAGCTGATGTTCACCGGCGACCACGTCGCACGTGCGAATGCAGCGCGAGCACAGGATGCAGCGCTCCTGATCGAGCACGACCGTCGGACCGAGGTCGACGACCTTCGCCTTCTCGACCTTCGGCACGTCGACGCGGGAATCCTCGTTGTCGGCCTCGAAGTACAGCTTCTGCAGCGTGCACTCGCCAGCCTTGTCACAGATCGGGCAATCGATCGGGTGATTGAGCAGCGTGAACTCGAGCATCTGCTTGCGAGCCAACGTCGACTGCTTGTCCTGTGTGTGGACGACCATGCCCTCGCCGCAGACCTGCTGGCAGCTCGGCTGGAGCTTGGGGTTCTTCTCGACCGCGACCAGGCACTGCCGGCACTGCGCGACGATCGGCAGTCCCGGGTGGTAGCAGAACGCTGGGATGTCGATGCCGAGCTCTTTCGCGGCCTCGAGCACGTTGGTGCCCTTCGGCACCGTCACGGGCTGGCCGTCGATGGTCAGCGTGACAGTCGTAGTGTTCGGAGCGAGCGGCGGCGGTGCCGCGGGCGGAGCGGGAGGAGTTCCAACCACGGTCATTTGTCGCACTCCCCGCCGATCATGTTGATCATGCCGAAGATCGGGACGACGTCCGCGATGAAGTGGCCGGTGATCAGCTTCTCCGCGGTCGACAGGTGAACGAACGATGGCGACCGGACGTACGCCTTGTACGGGCGACCGGTGCCATCGGCGGCGACGTAGAAGCCGAGCTCTCCGTTGCCGCCCTCGATGAACGTGTACGCCTCGCCGGCCGGCACCCTGATGCCGTCGACGATGTGCTTGAAGTGACGGATCATCGACTCGATCGTGTTGTAGGTGTCGCGCTTCGGCGGCAGGGCCACGCGATGGTCGTCGACCATCACGCTGCCACCCGGAATCTGCGCGATGCACTGGCGCAGGATCCGCATCGACTGCTTGAGCTCCTCCATGCGGATGAGATAGCGGTCGAGGCAGTCGCCAGTGGTACCGACGGGCACGTCGAACTCGAGCTCGGGATACACCGAGTACGGGTAGTCTTTGCGGACGTCGTAATCGACGCCGGCGGCACGGGCGATCGGACCGACACAGCCGGTGGCGATCGCCTCCTCGCGCGTCAGCTTGCCGATGCCGGCCATTCGATCCCGGAAGATCTTGTTCGCGTTGAGCAGGCCTTCGACCTCGACGATCACCTTCGCGACCTGATCGAGGTTGTAGGACAGCTCGTCGCAGAAGCCCTCGGGCAGATCCTTGACCACGCCGCCAATCCGAACGTAGCTGTGCGTCAGCCGAGCGCCCGACACCTTCTCGAGCAGCTCGTAGAGCCACTCGCGTGCCTTCAAGAAGAACAAGAAGACAGCGAATGCGCCGAGCTCCATCGCGGAAGCGCCGATGCAGGTCAGGTGATCGGTGATCCGAGAGATCTCGCCGACGATCACGCGGATGTACTCCGCGCGCTTCGGGATTTGATCGGTCAGGCCCATCAGCTTCTCGACCGCCATCGCCCAGCCGACGTTGTTGAGCATCGGCGATACGTAGTTCAGGCGATCCGTGTACGGGAACACCTGCGTGTACGTCGCGTACTCGCTCTCCTTCTCGAAGCAGCGATGGAGATAGCCGGGCTGGACGTCGCCCTTGACGATCGTCTCGCCGTCAACAGTGAGGACGATCCGCACGGTGCCGTGCATCGCGGGGTGCGACGGGCCCATGTTGATCGTCATCAGGTCCGGCGGGAGCTCGATCTCCTCGTCGATGAGGTCCTGGACGTCCTTGCGTCCCAGCACCAGCTGCTTGAGCGACGTGATGTCTCGCGTGGCCGCCATTACTTGGTCTCCTGGTGGCCGGCCTTGATCGGATTGATCGGCAGGTCATCGCGGCGCACCAGCGGCTGCCGCTTCTCCTTCGGATAATCCTTGCGCAGCGGATACCCGACGAACTCCTCGTACATGTAGATCCGGCGCAGATCGGGATGGTTCTCGAACTGGATCCCGTACATGTCGAACGTCTCGCGCTCCTGCCAGTTGAATGCCGGCCACACCCCGGAGAGCGACGGACACCGCGGATCATGCTCGGCAACCGCGATCTTGATCCGCACGCGGTGGCGATGCTTCTGCGAGCGCAGCTGATACGCGACTTCAAACCTGGGCTTGCTCTCGTTCCAGTGCTGCGAGGGCGGCACGCCGACCGGGCGCCAGTCGAGGCGATCGATCGCGGTGCAGAACACCGGGGCATCGAACAGCATCGACGGATCGGTCTTGAGCCAAATCGCGATGTCGAGCAGCGCCTCGCGCTTCACCCACGCGATGTCGTCGCCAAACTGCGATTCGGTGTGATCGACGCCGCTGCCATGCGTGGCCTTCAGCGCGTCGAGAACTTTCTGCGACATCGCGATTCCCTATTCCTCTTCTGCCTGCTGCTCGGCGATCAGCGCATCGCGCTTGGTGCGGAGCTGGCTGTGACCACGACCGGCCTGGATGCGCTCCATCAGCATGATCACGCCGTCGAGCACCTGCTCCGGGCGCGGCGGGCAGCCTGGGATGTAGATGTCGACGGGGATCACCTGATCGGCGCCCGGCATCGCGGAGTAGTTCTGGTAGAAGCCGCCGGTGGATGCGCAGACGCCGAACGCGATCACCCACTTGGGCTCGGCCATCTGATCGAACACACGCTTGAGCGCGGGGCCCTGCTTCTCGGTGATCGTGCCGACGATCATGAGCAGGTCGCTCTGGCGCGGCGAGAAGCGCGGGAACTCGGCGCCGAACCGCGCGAGGTCGTACTTCGGACCAGCGACACTCATGAACTCCATGCCGCAGCACGCAGTCACGAACGGATAGGTGAACAGCGAGAACTTACGCCCCCAGTTGGTGACGCGCTCCAGCTTGGATTGCTTGGCCCACTTCGCAGCCTCTTCGAGGCGAGTGGTGGTCAGCTCTACTCCCATCCGATCGCCTTCTTTCTCCATACGTAGGCGAGTGCCACGACGAGGATCGTGACAAACAACAGCATCTCGGCAAACCCAAAGATGCTCACGCCGCCCGCCGCGGTGCGCGATAACTGGTTGTACAGCACCGCCCACGGGTACATGAACGCGGCTTCGATATCGAACACCAGGAACAGGATCGCGACCTGGTAAAACTTCACCGAGTAGCGTCCGCGTGGCGTTCCGATGGGCTCGCTACCGCATTCGAACGGCTTGAGCTTGTCAGGGTTGGTGGCCTTGGGGCCGAGGAACATGGCGAGCGCCGTGAACAGCCCGCAAAACGCGAGCGCGAACACGATCGCCACACCGGCGGGCATATACGCCTGGAGCTGCAAAGCGAGCGCACTATATCGCCGTCAAACCGCGAATCAACGCGGGAAAGCCGGATTTACAGTGGGCGATCGGCCGGTTAGCGTGATGTTCTGACTCGGTGAACCGTTCCGCGTCAACGCGCCGCACCCTCCGCGTGCCTGGTCGTCGAGCTCGGAGACCTGGATCTCGATCGCGTCGAACGGCTCGGCGCGCACGGCGTCGCCGGCGGATGCGCGGAGGACGACCACATAGCCCTCCGGCGACCACGATGGACAAATAGCAACATCCCTGTCGCATCGACCCAGTATTGCGGCACTCCATCGTGCACGCATCTGACGAACCTACCGACCGGCCACGCTACCGTTCGTGCACGCGTGGCTCACCCCGCTCCAGCAACCATTCCGGCTTGGCCTCGCCGTCGTCGCGTCGGACACGCCGCTCGCAGACTACAGGTTTGCTTGCGCGTTGCGGAGCGCGTCTTCGAGCGCAACCACCATGTTCTCGTTCATGTCGACCAGGTAGATGGTCTCGGGATTCGGCCGACGGTGGGCGCGAATCTCCTCGACGATCGCGCGCGCGGCCTCGTCGACCGGCACGCCGCCGAGGTCGGTGCCGATGCCCGGGATGGCGATCACCTTGAAGTTGTTGCGGTCGGCCGCGATCAGCGCGGCGCGGGCGGCACGGCGGACGTTCTCGGCGCCGACCGTCATGCCCGGCTCTTCCATCGTCGGGACGTGGATGACGTTCTTCGCAGGGAGCTGACCAGCGGTGGTCACGATCGCGGCGCCGATGGCGATCGGGGCGGCCTGCATCGCGGCCTGCTGGATCACGTCGCCACCCTGCCTGCGCAGCGCGCCGCCGATCCCGCCGCCCATGATCCCGAGCGAGTTCGCCGGGTTGACGATCGCGTCGACGGGCATTGTCCAGATTTCTGCGCGCGCTACGTGGACCTGCATCGAGAGGGCTCGTAGCACAGGTCCTCGACGGGCGTAAAGGACCGTCGGCTGGGTGTGCTGGGTCCCGTCGGTGGCGCACGTTCCAGCTCGATCGCCCGGCGATCACGTGGCTGCGCATGCACGCCGCGGATCTCGACGCGTCGTACGCGTAGCCCGAAACCGCGAAGAGCTCCGAGTGCTCGGAGCTCTCGAACGATTCACGAGTGAATCAGGCGCAGGCTTTTTCGAGCTCTGCCTCGACCTTGGTCTCGTCCCACTTCTTGGCGACCGCGAGCTCCTTGACGATCAGCTGCTTCGCGTTATCGAGCATCTTGCGCTCGCCGAACGACAGGACCTTGGAGGACTTGAGGCGGTAGAGATCGCGATAGACCTCGGCGACGTCGAACAGCGAGCCGGTCTTGATCTTCTCCATGAACCCGCGATAGCGGCGGTTCCACGTCTGCTTGTCGATGTGGACGTCCTTCTCGCGGAGGATGTCGAACACTTCTTCGATCTCGGCAGACGTCACGACCGGACGGAGACCGACCTGGTCGGCCTTCTCCTTCGGAACGAGGATCTGCATGTTGGTTGCGAGCACCTTCAAAACGTAGAAGGAGCACACCGTGGTGTTGATCTCCTTCATCTCGATTCCGATCACCTCGGCAACACCGTGGGCAGGATAGACGGCTTTCTCGCCAATTCTGAAGTCGTTACTCATGGGTCTCCTGAGGTATTCGTGGCGAAGAGCCGTCATCGCGTTGAGCAATGGCGGGACCACTCGGCGCCACCGGGCCTGAATTTACGAAAACCGGTCTGGTTTCGATGGGTTCGTCTAAAAAACTGAAGTTTGTTTCATCACAGGGCGTGCGCCAAGCTGTCACACCGTGCCAGACGAAATCGCTCGATGAATGAGCGACGTTTCGGGGCTTTCTCAACGGGTAGCGGAGGATATCAACGCTGGGGGCGTTCGCCATAGCAATTAACGATGCGGCAACTGGTATGGCCGGGCGTTTACGAGATTTCAGGGGGTTGAAGAGGGGAAAACAAGTGACGATCTACCGGCTCTGATAGGCTGATTCACGGTGCGGGGCTCGATCGGCCAGATCTTGATCCACCAGGGGGTCATCGATGCCAGCGCCCTATCCGACGCCCTCGCACGCCAGAGTGGTCAGCACCCGGTCGCGAGCGAGCTCTACGCGCTGGGCTACGCGAGCGAGCGGCAGCTGGCGACGGCGCTGTCGACGCAGACCGGGTGGCCCGCGATCGTGCTCGACGAGTCGACGATCCGGCTCGACGTGCTCGAGCACGTGTCGCTCGAGTGGGCGCGGATCTTCTCGGCGATGCTGGTCTACGAGGATGCGAAGATCATGGTGATCGCGGCCGCGCGCCCCGAGGACGCGATCGTCCCGGCGCGCGAGCTCGGCGCCCAGCGCGGCAAGAACGTCGAGCTCAGGATCGCGCTCGACATCACGCTCGCACGTACGATCCGCGTCGGCTTCCGGATGTGGAAAGCGGGCGAGCGCTATCTCGCCGGGCCCGAGGCCGATCGCAGCGGCAAGCC
>Ga0105049_10002426_pt1 | contig 22061 bp, 22 predicted proteins | sample MAT06_FD_78087 | JGI IMG/M metagenome (GOLD analysis project Ga0105049, IMG submission 78087) | Freshwater microbial communities from Lake Fryxell liftoff mats and glacier meltwater in Antarctica - MAT-06 | ecosystem: Environmental > Aquatic > Freshwater > Ice > Liftoff microbial mat | place...
CCCGCCCGAAAAGTCGCGCAGAGTATCGCGCCGACCGCCGACCCGCCGTGGCAAGCCACCTGCGGTCCAGCGTACGGACACCCTACGAACAGCGGGGTACCGAACGCCGTCGCCTCCTGGCGCGCCGTGCGCACGCTGGCGTCGAGCTCCTCGAGAGTCGCCTGCTCGAACGCCGACTGATCGGACTGGAACACATACGTGTAGATGTGTGGCGAGTACACGGCGCCGGCGATCGGAAACGGCTCGCGCGGAGTCGGAATGAAGTCGGTGAAGTTGCGCAGCGCCGGCGGCTCGAAGAACACGAGCTTGCTCGGCGCCGCGTCGCGCACCGCCTGCCCTGCGCGCTGATGGAGCGCGGCGCGCACGTCCGCGATGACTCCCCGATGCTCCGCGAGGGTTGGGTCGCGCACGACGACGTTGCCGGCAAACGGCGCGAGCGCACCCGCGAGAGCCTCGAGCTCCGCTGCTGCTCCGAGCGAGGTGACGGAGGTGACGAGCCGGTGAACGAGATCCTGCCAGCGCTCCCCCGTGCAATTCAGGCGAAAGCCGAGGGCGACGCCGCGGTCGCGCCGGCGCAGGACCAACCACCCGCGCGAGCGCATCGTCATGAGATCGATCGGCTGCATCGCGTTCCACAACCGCTCCGCGGACACCCAGTGCGGTGGGTACTTGAACCGGGCCACGTCGAGCAGGAGCACCAGATCGCGCGCGGCGTGGTAGCCGCCGATCGGCGAGGCGTGGCCTGAGCCGGTCTGCTCCAGCGTGGCTCGGTCATAAGCCGCAATGACCACGGCCTCACCACGCGCGGCGGTCATCAGCGCGCTGCGCCACGATGCAATTCCTTCCCGATCTGCGCGGTGCAACTCGGCCTCGGCACCGTTGCAGCGCGCGCGGCACCCGAGCTCGTCGAGGTCGAGGCCCCTGCGTCGGATTTCGTCGAGCGCGACGCAGCAGTCGAGGAGGTCCTCCGAGAACCATCGCCACGGTCCCTTCCAGAGCCGTCCTGGATCGATGGCGAGCGCATTGAGCGCCACGACCAGCGAGCCGAGGCCGCAAAACGCGGGCTCCGACTGCGTGTGGAACTGCTCCGCGAGGGGGAAGTACCCATCCATCCCTCCCTTCGCGAGCGCCTCTCCAAACAGCTGACGACCTTCAGGTGAGGAGAACGCGATCGTGTCCACAGGCAGCGGACGCCGATACAAGGTCTCGAGCGCGTCCGTCATCGAGACAGCGTAGCGCGTCGAACGTGAGGCCGAGTCGCGCCCCGTGGGCAGGCATCGTCAGCGCCGCCGCCGTCGCGGTGTGTGCACAGCGGCCGAGGTCGTCGGTGAACACCGAAGCGCAGGACCCAGGGCAGCGTGATTCCTCCGTTGTCGCCGGGGCGACGGTGAGCAGGCTGGCGGGGCACCGTGCTGCCAGATGTCCGCCGGTTCGGCGGGAAGCATCGCATCGAGCCCAGAACCGCGAGCTCGACCGCGCGAGCTCGCCGACCGCGGGCACGAGCCGGGTCTTGACGCTCACCGGGTATGGCGGTTTCGCAAACACACACAGTCCCCTTGATCACGGGGAATGAGAAGTTGGTTCACCGTGCGCCATGCCGCGTTCGCACACAGGGGCGTGCGCGGTCCACTCACTGAGGTCGCTCGGAGCGCCAGGGAAACACCAGCGCGTCGAAGAGACCGAAGGTCTCTCTGCCGAGCACGACCTCGAGGCCGATCGCGAGGTCGTGTTGCTCGAGATCCGCCGTGCGCGTGCCATGGATCCGGTCCCAGATCGTCAGCAGCGTCCCGAAGTTGCGGTCGAGTCGGTTCGGCCGGATCGCGTGATGGATCCCATGCAGGCGCGGCGTGATCACCACGTGGGCGAGCACGGAGTCGAGCTGGCGCGGCAGGCGAACGTTGGAGTGGTGGAACAAGATTGCGGCGAACACCGCCGCCTCCCACGTACGTAGCGTGGTTCGATCGATTCCGAGGCCGACGATCTGGATGACCCGGAACGGCATCGACGCGAGCATCTCGCCGATGTGGAACCGGAGCGCCGTCGACGCATCGAGATCGAGGTCCGCGTGATGCGCTGCGTGGACGCGCCACAGCGGCGGCACCACGTGACACAGGCGATGCCAGTGCCATAGCGTGTAGTCGAGGAGGATCACGCCCACGGCGTGGGCGAGCCAGGGCGGCAGCCCGAGCTTGGGCACGAGTCCGCGGTTGCCTCTCTGGACCCACGCGGTGGCGCGCTCGACCGCCCAGCGCTGGAGCGTGGCGACGGCGACACCGCTGATCGCCGCCATCGCGGCATTGACCAGTGCGCGCCGCACGCGAGGTTGGGTCTGCGCACGCAGCGGCCGGCGGGTCTCGAGCCAGCACAGCCCCGCGAACACCGACGCGAACACGAGCGCCTTGCGCATTCAGCCGACCTTCGCCACGGTCGCCCCACCACAACTGGACCCCGCACCGGCCGTACATCCGGAGCAATGGCGGTCGAGCGAGATCTCTCGGCCCCCGAGCCGGCCGAGATCGAGGTCGATCACGACATCCCCTCGCGGCACCGACGTGACCGTGCTTGCAGGCGCGTGGCGCGTGGCGCGGGGTTCGCATCCGTGGTCGAGGATGTGGCCGTCATGGACCTCGCCTAGTTTGCATCGCATGTGCCAGCACGATCCGATCCTCCGCCGGTGGCACGCGTGAAGCCCGACGACAACAACGGCCGAAAGCCGATCGGCGAGCGCCCGTTCCGCGTGCTCGTGATCGCTGGCTCGAATCGTCGCCAGTACAACTGCCCTGGGGTCGACTCCAAGGCGCGCACGTTGATGCTGCGGATGGCGGATCGACTGCCGGCGTCGTGGGAGATCGATCTCGAAGATCTCGGCAACGTCTATGGCCGGGCTCGGATCCAGAGCTGCAACGCCTGCGTCTCGACGTCGATGGCGCTGTGCGTGTGGCCGTGCAACTGCTACGAGCCGGAAAACGACGCCGAGCCCGACCTGATGTGGGACCTCGATCTGTACGCGCGGCTCGATCTCGCCGATGCCTGGGCGATCATCGGCCCGGTCAACTGGTACGCCCCGTCGAGCAATCTCAAGCTGATGTTCGACCGGCTCGTGTGCGCGAACGGCGGCAATCCTCGCGAGGACCTGATCGATCACAAGAACCCCGAGAAGGCGATGGCGCTCGACAAGACCGAGGAGTGGAAGCAGCTGTCGCGCAACCACCTCGAGGGCCGGACGGCTGGTTTCTTCTCCTACGGTGATGGTGGAGGCGACGAGATGGACGAGCGTGGTCGTCCGAAGCTCCTACAACACCCGGACTACTTCGATCCGGACAAGGAGATGGAGGATGACCGGAGGTGCTACGCCCCGTTGGTCTGGCAGTGCCGCTACGGCGGCATCGAGGTGCCGGATCAGCTGTGGCGCCACGCCTACGTCGGCGAGGACACGACCTACAGCGAGATGCAGGCGGAGAACATGGTCGCCGACGAGAAGTTCATGCGCGGGTTCGACCAGTGGACCGAGGTCTTCGCCGAGGTCGTGGCAGCCAAGGGCAAGGTTCCGCCCGGCGAGCATCGCGCCTACGGATACACCGCGCCGGGACATCGCTGGGCCGACATCAAGCTCGGCTGGCGACATGCATTGATGGCGATCGGTCGTGCCCCGAAAGGTTCCTCGCCCCGGGTCCAACACGACACCGACCTCAATCGCGACGCGGTGATTCGCTACCGGCGGGGTGAGGGGGAGAAGATTCGGGACTGAGACGTCAGGCGCGCGCGCGCTCGCAGGTGAGCAGGAACGCCGCGACGCGCGACGCGAGCTCGTCCGGTTGCTCGAGACTCAGGTCGTGCCCGGTATTCTCGATCACGTAGACCGAGGCGCCGGGAATGCCTCGTGCGAGGTCGCGAGCACGCGACGGACCGACGAGCCGATCGAGCCCACCCGCGATGCACAGCGACGGTGCCTGCACCCGGTGCAGTTCAGCGCGCGGATCGTGAGTAGCGCCGGCGGCAGCATGGAGGATCAGAGAGCGCAGGGAGCCGCGTTCGCGGCGAACCTCGTCGAGGATGGCCGCAACGCGCTCGGGCTGGGTGCGTCGAAACGGAGCGGACAGCACGCGCTCGGTCAGGCACGCTTCGCGCGCTCCTGCACCCCGCACGAGACATACCGCAAACCGCACGCCTTGACCTGGCGCGTGCGCGAGCGCGAGCCCATGGTCGGGTGTCGACGCGAGCACGAGTCCACGGACGAGGTCCGCCCGGTCGATCGCGAGCCAGGTCGCGACCATCCCGCCGAGGGACAGCCCGAACACGAACGCCGAGGGCACGCGGAGGTGCTCGAGCAGGTCGGAGACATCGCGCGCCATGCCGCGCGTCGTCGTCGGGACCGCGGCCGGCGGCGAGCGACCGATCCCGCGAGCCTCGCACGCGATCACCGGCCGGTGACCGGCGACCAGCTCGCGGAACCGCCCCCACAGCGCCAGGGTCCCCGCGATCGGACGCAGCAGGACCACGGGAGTCCGCAGCCGGAGATCGCCGGTCACTTCGTGGTGGAGCCCAGGCGCGGTCATCGGATGTCCCTGTACAGACCGACGAGGCGGTCCGGGCTGACGCCACTGGACGCGAGGGTCTGGATCAGCGTCCAGACCGCCAGCGTGCGGAGCGGCGCGTGGGAGAACCGGCGCGCACTCGCGACGATCTCGATGTCGGTCAGGTAGATCGTCCGCGTGGCGCGCTCGAGCCGGCGGACGAGGTCATAGTCCTCCATGATCGGGAGCGGCTTGAAGCCACCCAGCGCATCGTAGACCTCGCGACGCACGAACAGCCCGGAGTCGCCGTAGTAGATCCGGAGCCAGCGGCGGCGCTCGTGGTTCAAGCGGCCGAACAAGCGCGCCCACGGATCGCTCGGCGCGAAGCGCAAGCGGAAGTTGCCGCCGCCGACGCCTGGATCGGCGAGCGCACGATCAATCGCGCCCCGCGCGCTCGCAGGCAGGCGGGCATCCGCGTGCACGAACAGAAGCACGTCACCGCGCGCGGCGATCGCACCGGCGGCGAGTTGCTGCCCTCGCCCCCGGGCGCTCTGGACGACACGAGCACCCGCGGCGGCGGCGATCTCGGCGCTGCGATCCGGGCTCACCGCATCGACCACGATGACCTCGTCGGCGATCACGGCGGCGGCTCGGACCGTGGCGTCGAGCTCGGGCGCTTCGCACCAGCATGGGATGACAACCGAGAGGATCACGGTGTCACTCGATCACACATCACTTGCAAGCCGATCGCGGACACGCGCGACCAGTGTATCTAGTGTCTTGCACGCCTCGATCTCTGCTCTCCCCAGGAGCGTCAGCAATGCACCGTCGCGTCGCTCGAGAAGCGCGGGCGGCGGCGGCGCCCCGGCGAGCTGGTCACGGTAGATGAATTGGACGTCGTGAGGGAGTGACTTGATGAAACCCGACCAGCGGCGCCGCATGGTCACCGCGCCGTAGGTGAGCGTGCACAGGTGACAGGAGTAGGTCGCTGGCGATAGCAGCTTGTGGGCCGCATCGAGGATCCCGTTCCACGCGCCGCTGGTCGCATCGTAGACGAAGAGCAATTCGCGAATCCGGTCCATGCGAACCCTGGTCCTACGGCTTGGGCAGCAGCGCAACGCCGCCTGGTTCTGCGATCATGCGCCACGAGCGGATGGGAGCGGAGCGTTCCGAGAGTAGCCCTCGACAGGGGTCGGTGACCAGGAGCAGACCTTGCGGGATCGAGATCAGACCGGGCACGAAGAACGTCAGGTTCCAGTTGACGGTCTGGCCGGGTGGCGACGGTGGGCGTCGCCTGCGGACATCGCGAAGCCCAACTCGGCGGCCACCAAAGTTCTTCGCGCACTCGTAGGATCGGCATCACGTCGGCGAGCTGGTCGAGGAAGTCGACCGCATACGTCACGTACGGAAGTGGCATCGCCTCGAGCAGCTTGCGGAGCTCGGCGACCTTCGCGGTGTCCCGCGTCACGAGCGACGACGACGGAGGAAGAGCAGCGCGAGTGCCGCAAAGGGCGCGAACGCCGAGGCATCGAGCGGCGCGCTCGCATCGCACGTGCAACCGGCATGCATGCCGCCGTCATCGCCGGTCAGCGGCTCGCCGCACGCGTCGTCATCGTCGACCTGGCCGTTGCAGTCGTTGTCCTCGCCATCGCAGGTCTCGGCTGACGACACCGGCGCGGTGCACCCGCTCCACCCGCTGTTGCTGCAGGTCTCGGTGCCGCCACCACACGCGTTCGTACAGTCGCGCACGAGGTCCTCGTCGATCTGACCGTCGCAGTCGTTGTCGATGCCGTCGCACAGCTCGTCGGCGGTGACCGTGGCGGCGATCGTGTCGAGCGCGGTGACCAGCTCGTTCGCGTTGTTGACCTGGAAGTAGCAGTTGTCGGCGGCGGCCGGATCGGACTGCGCGGCATTGCAGGCCGGACGCTCGGTCCCCGAGGTCAGCGCCATCTCGTTGAGCGCGGCGGAGTCGACCTCGGCACCGAAGCCGACGACCCACGTCGTGATGCCGGCGGCCTTGAGCTTCGCGACGGCGAGGGCGCCATCGAAGCGCGTCGAAGGATCGTACGGCGAGCACCACTGCCAGCCATCGGTGATCAGCACGACGTGGCGCGACCCGGCGGTGTTGACGAGGGATGGCTCGGTGGCGGCGACGTCGAGCGTCTGCGCCATCGGCGTCCAGCTGCCGGCGTCCGGCGGTGGCGTGGTCAGCGCACCGAGGATCGCGCTGCGGTTGTTCATCGCGGGCGCGACGTCGAGGGCGCCGGGCGCACACTGCGAGGGCGCCGGGAACGTCATCAGGCCGAACTCGGCCTTGGTGTCGTACGCGGAGAGCACGTCCCCGAGGCCGCTGACCGCGGTCGACCACTTGGTGGTGCCGTTGATCGTGCCGCTCTGCATCGACGACGACTTGTCGAGGATCACCATCACGCGCGCCGGCGAGCAGGTGTCCGCTGTGGCGGGCTGGGTCGCAGCTGCGAGGGCGAGAACGACCGTGGGCAATGCGAGGCGATGCATGGTTGCTCGCCCGAGGAGCAATGCGCGGGCCGCGGCATCGAGTGAAGCCGGCTGCACACGAGATGAAGTGACGCGAGCTTGCACGACGGAGCACGACGGAGCACGACGGAGATCGTGGCGTCCGACGCCTCCTGGCTAGCGCGGTAGCCGCCAGTTGGCGTTGCCGGTGTAGAATGCCGGTGGCGTGCCCACCGGCCTGTTTGTCCCGAGTCCCCTGGCCGAAAGGTCGGAACCCCGCGTCGACGACGCCCAGGATCTCCATGACGTCCTCGCCGCGGTCTCGCTGCGCCACGGAGGGCGCGAGATCAAGCTCGTGATCGGGCTCGACATCGGCCGCGTGATCCGGGTCGTCGAGCTCCCGGCGGAGCTGTCACCACGAGCGCGCGCGCAGCTGACCGCGCACGAGAAGACGCGACCGTGGCGGCAGATCGCCGCGGTCGAGCTCTACGTGTTCGACGTCCAGGCCGTCGAGAAGCAACCCGATACGCCGGGCGCAGACGATCCGTTGTTCCTCTACGGCGTGCTCCGCGGACCGTATCCGCAGGCGTTGCGTGACGGCGTCTCCGGCGTCGAGGGCCAGCTCGCATCGACGCGCGGCGAGCTGCTCGACGGACTGGTGTTCGGGATCCAGAGCGCCTTCCACTACGAGCGCGGTCGCAGCGGCTCGAGCTGCGTGCATGCGGCGTTGCCGATCGATCCCGGCGCATCGTCGACGGTGCTCGCGTTTCCGCTGGCCGCGATGGGCGACGACGGCACCAACGAGCTGGTCGCCGCGCAGATGATCGCCGACGTGATCGGTACAATGCGCGCCGATCTCGGCGACGATCTCGCGACCGATCCCGTGCCGGTGCCGAACCGCGCGCAGTACGAACGCGATCTGACGTCGGGGGGATGGACGATCAAGGGCGACACCGCGCTGCACCTCGGCGGCAAGGGCTGGTTCGCGTCGCTGTTCGCCCCGAACAAGAGGCAGCAGCTGCCGCGAGAGATCGCACTCGCCGACTACGTGCCGCTGATCCACACCAACCTCGCGCGGTTGCCGGGCTGGCCCGATCCCGCGCGCGCGCAGCTGCACGGGCGCATCGGTATCTCGCCGGGGGTGATGCCGCTCGCGCGCACGTCGACCAATCACGGCATCCAGCCGCCGCGCACCAAGACCAACCCCGGGCTGATCCCGCCGCCGCCGGTGTTCGCACAACGTCCGCGTCCGCTGCCGCCACCTCCGCCGCCGCCGTTCACGCCGCGCAATCGCGCACCCACGCCGGCGCCGCCGTTCCGTCCGCGTACGCAACATCGCTCGCAGCCGCGTACCGTGATGCCGGGGCTGACGGCACCCAAGCCCAAGGAATGGATCCGTCGGTTGATCGACGATCACACGCCGCGGGATCGCCGGCGTTCGCGCCTGGTCACGCCAGGCCTCGCGACCGGTGTAACCGTTCCGGACTGGATGTTCGATCTGATCGAGGTCGAGTTTCCCGACGACGACAAATGATCCAGGCTGCGCGATCGAGGTAGTCTCGCGGCGGGAACACGTTGGGAAACGATGTGTCGCGGTCGCGACCGGAAAGAGCTAGCCATGGGTCTGTTCGACAAGATGAAGAACAAGGTTGCGCAGATGACGGGTCAGAACGCGCAGCCGGAACAGCAAGCGCAGCAGCAGTATCAGGAGCAGCCGCACCACGAGGAGCCCGAGCAGGAAGCGGCTGAAGAGCAGGAACAGGAAGCGGCGGACGACTGGGGCGGCTGGGATCCGAATGACCACGTGGGCTACTGGTATCGCCTCAAGGCGATCGAGATGGCCGGCAACCAGGGCGGCGACGAGGCGTGCGACGCGAAGTGCCGCGAGCTCGGGCTCCACGACTACTCGCACATGCAGCGCGTCCGCGACACGTTCCACAAGTACTTCGGCGAGAGCCACGAGTTCATGCAGGCCGCGATGCAGGCGAACACGCAGCAGGCGCGCGAGACCCATGCCTCCGCGGCGTCGCAGAACCAGGAGCTGTTCGCGCCTGTCGAGGGTGTCGACCTGCAGCGCTATGCCGGCACGCAGGCGAGGGCCGCGACGATCGGCACCGACATGAGCAAGTGGAGCGCGATCCTCGCCGAGGTCGGCATGGATCAGGCGAAGTGGGAGCGCGTGTCTGCCGAGTGGAACCGCCGGATGAGCGGTCAGGCCAGCGGCGACATGAACGCGACGATGGCGCTGCTCACCGAGTACGGCAAGTACTTCGGTCAGGCGGGCCAGGGTCAATACGGTGCGAGCGCAGCGGCCAACGCCGGGGTCGCCGGCAACCTCAACGATGGCAGCGGCGCGGTCGGTGGTGAGCCCTGCACGCTCGAGCGCTACGCCGAGATCGGTGGCGCGCAGAGCGCGTGGGCGCAGCAGGGTCGCGACGTCAACGCGATGCTCCAGCAGCAGTTCGGGATGACCGCCCTCGACTGGTCGAACATCTCCCAGTACTGGTCCGCGAAGTTCATGGCGGATTACCGGATCGCCGCGAGGTACGGCGATCTGATGACCCACTACACCCAGCAGTACATGGCCGCTGGCGGCGGTGGTGCTGACAGTGACATCGACATCTGATCATCAGCTGCTGCTGCGGCTCAGCGAGGAGCTCTCCCGGTTGTTCGATGTGGCCCTGCTGGTGGAACCACCCGGCATGGTCAACGACGCCTGGGGTCGGCTGCTCGCGGAGTACAACGTGCAGCCCGTGGATCAAGCCACGCGCAACACGCGACGTACGCAGCTCAGCCTCGCGCGCGGCGCGCTGCCCGAAGAGGTCGGCGCGGTGGTGCATGCGATCGCGTACAAGTTCGCGCACGAGGTCGGCGATCAACAACTTCTTCATGCAGCCACGGCGACGTGGCAGCAGACCGAAGAGACCTATCTCAAGCAGGCGACGTGGCGGCCAAAGAGCATGTTCGCGTTCGCGATCGCCAGCGCGAAGGCACCGGTGTGGCAGCGTCCACCCGGCGGCTTCGTCTCGCGCTGCAACGAATGCGGTGGTCCGCGACTCACCGTCGCGGGCGACCTGATCTGTGGATTCTGCGGCGCGGCCGCGCTCAAGACGTAGGAGTAGCTCGATGATGCAACCACCACCAGCACTGGCGCCCTTCCAGGCGCGCTGGGTCGCGTTCGCCGCCAAGATCCGCGCACGTGTCAAGGAGATCGAAGGCGAGGCGATGGCCGCCTACAAGGAGGTCATCGCGATCGACGTGCTGCAAGGCACCGGCATCAGCGGCGTCTCGAATGCGCTCAAGGCGCGCCTGCTCGCCCTGCGCGAGAAGGTCGGCGATGCGTGGAGCAAGATCGACGGCGAGATGGATGCGCTCGATCTCGACGACGACGTGCGTGGCAACGCGATCTATCGCGCGCAGATGCTGTCGGCGAAGGGGGCGTTCGAGCACGAGCTCGAGCGGATCACCGAGACCATGATCATCTACGGCGAGGCCGAGGCCGCGCGCGCGTTGCAAACCGTCGCGATGGGCGAAGCGAACGCGCCGCTGAACTGTCAGCAGTGCGGTGCGCCGCTCCAGCGCCCGAGCTGGTGCGACACGATCAACGTGACGTGTCCGAGCTGTCGCGCGGTGACGACGTCGACGCCGGGTACGGCGGGGATGATGTTCGCGAAGGGCACCGGTGCGGTCTCGCTCGCGTTCGAGGCCGCCCTGCCCGCGTGGTACGCGAAGCAGGATGCCGAGCGCGTGTGGCACAGCCTCCGGCACAAGACGCTCGAGGATCTCGCGCGCTGGGAAGCGGCGAATCGGGCCTACTGGCAAGTGTTCGCCGAGACGATGGCGAAGTCCATGCCGAGCTGGACGCCGCAGACGATCGCCGACGAGGTGCGCGGCAAGATGAGCCAGTTCATGGAGTACGAGGCGAAGTCGGATCGCCCGGATCGCGAGAACATGAGCGCCGGGGTGGCCGCTGGATGCTCGAACGATCCGGACCAGGTACGGGCGTGGATCGCGCGGCAGAGCGACCAGGACGGCAAGCGCGAGGAGCTCGTCAACGCGTTCCTCGAGCGCGGCTGGAACGATCACGCGCGCTGGCTCGCGTCGATCACCGGGATGAGCGGTGAGGATCTCGCGGACTGCGAGTACTACTTCGCCTGTCGCGGTGATTGATCGCATCCTCGCCACGCACGCGGCGCGGCGACGAGCGCAGCGGTAGCTATGATCGGCTCGCGGCGCTGATTTTTTGACGGCGCGCGAGTCCTCGATCTCGCCTGCGGCGATGGCGCGCTGCTCGCTCGCATCCCGCATGCGGTCGGTGTCGATCTGTCTCGCGACGAGCTCGCGCTCGCGGGTCGTGACGTGCTCCGGGTCTGTGCACGTGCACGTGCACGTGCACAGGCGCAGGCGCATCCGTTCAGCGATCAGCCGGGAACCCAGCTCTTGCCGGTCGCCGCTTCGACATGACCGAACCGCAGCTTGCCGTTCGCGATCTCGATCGTCCCGAACACGATCGGCAACGCGAACCGGCGCGGCCCACACGAGCCGGGGTTGAAGATCGTGATGCCGTGATCTTCGCCGACGAACGGCACGTGCGAGTGCCCGCACACCACGACCTTCGCGGATTCCTGCCGCGCGAGCCTCGCGATATTGGCGTGCAGCCTGGGGCCGTAGACCGCGATGTGGGTGAGCAACATCCGCAGCAGCACCCGCTCGCCGACCACCAGATCGATCGTGCGGTGGTCGGGAATGTCTGCGCCGTGACCGTCGATGTTGCCGCGGATCGCATAGAGCGGCGCGATCGTCTTCAACGGCTCGAGGACTTCGGGGTCACCGATGTCCCCCGCATGCAGGATCGCGTCGGGCGCGAGCGCACGCAGATGTTCGAGCGTCTTTGCGTGCGGCGTCGAGTGCGTGTCGGCGACCACCGCGAGGCGCAACGAGTGATCGTCGCGCAGCGGGATCGCATCGCGAAGATGCGTGGTCGCGATCATCGCGGCGGCCACTCCGTCGACAGAAACCACGCGGTGTCACGGCTGTCACCCTTCACGATCATGTGCTGTTCCTGGATGCCCTCGAACGTGAAGCCGTACGACAGCGCCGAGCGCCGCGAGCGCTCGTTGCGCGCATCGCACTTCCACTCGACGCGGCGATAGCCGAGGCCGAACGCGTGCCCGAGCATCAACAACGTGGCCTCGCGCGAGGCGCCGGTGCCCTGGGCGATCGGTCCGTACCAGATCGCGCCGAGCTCGATCTTGAGATCGGTCGGGCGATTGGCCATCACCGATGGCGACGCCGATCGGCACGCCGGTTTGCCGATCGCACACCGTCAACGTGCGCACGTCGGCATTCGCCGCGAACGCCGCGAGGTACGCGCAGAGCGCTGCGGCATCGCGAAACCCGCTGCCGGCCATCCACTTCCAGATCAGCTCGTCGGAGTCGTACGCATCGACGCTGCGCGCGGCGAGCGTGAACGGCTGCCCGTTCGAGACCGCGAACAACGGTTCGGCGTCCGCGTCGACGAACGGACGCAGCTCGACGACGGTTCCGGTCAACGTCACGGCGGCCGTCTTGGTGGGAAGCTGGTCGCGAAGCGCGAGCACGTGCGCGGGCAACGCCATGCCCCGGTTGTTGCACGATTTCGCGCGCGGACCTACCGGGCAGAATTGTTGCCCGGCTGCGCGGCGGCTGCCTAGCCTCGAGCATGCCCCGGTCCGCGCTCCTGCTCTCGCTCGCCTTGTTGCTCGCGTTGATGCCGGCCGGCGCCGGCGCGGACGAGACCTCCGCGACCGACAAGCTCCGCATCCTCTACTCGACGCGGTTCACGTTCACCGAGGCCGGCGTCCCGCTGATCACGGTCGAGATCATGGGCAAGCAGAAGGAAGTCAAGCTTCGCGCCCGGGGCGGCATCGTCGTGCTGCCCGACGGCAACGGCGGCTCGGCGCTCGAGACCGATGGCGACTCGTGGACGATCACCGCGGAGGGCATCAAGCCCTCCGTGATCCAGGACTGGACGATCGTCGACACCCTGCAGCCCGAGGACACCACCGGCGTGACGACGGCGCTGACGCGGTGGAAGGATCGCGGGTTCGAGCCGAAGAGCTTCGACATCGGCACGGTGTTCGGCGTCGACGGCGAGGTGATCGACACCCGCGAGATCCGGATCGCGATCGATCCCGTGCCCGCCGGCAAGGGCGCGCAGCGCTCGACCGAGATCGCGAAGCGGTTCGGCGTGCGCACCGCGGTTCATCAGGAGCTGGTGCGCCGGCCGTCCGGCACCGTCATCGCGAGGGCCGGTGGCACGCAGATCAAGAACGGCCAGGTGCTGTGGTTCCGTCCGAAGAAGGCGAGCGAGACGATCACCGTCGAGGCCGTGCCCACCAACACCGGCGGCTCGCAGCTGACCACGGGCAGCGAGGATCGCCGCTACTGGGGCGCGGTCTACATCACGCTCGATCACGACGGCTCGCTGGTGGTCGCGAATGCGGTCCCCGAGGACAAGCTGCTCGCCGGCCTCGTGCCCTCCGAGATGTATCCCGATGCGCCGCAGTCCGCGCTCGAGGCGCAGGCGATCGCCGCACGCACCGAGCTGCTTCAGAAGATCGGTCGGCGCAACCTCACCGATCCATTCCTGCTGTGCTCGACGCAGCAGTGTCAGGTCTACGCCGGCGCTGGCAAGGAAGATCCGCGCACGACCCGGGCGGTCGAGGCGACGCGCGGCGTGGTGCTGCTTCGCGATGGTGGCGGCCTGGTCGACATCCGCTACAGCGCCTCGTGCGGCGGTCACTCGGAGGACAACGATGCGATCTGGGGCGGCGATCCCGATCCGTCGCTGCGTGGACGGATGGACGACCCGAAGGGCTCGATGACCAGGATCGCCGACGCCAACCTCGATACATTCCTCGATGGCAAGGACACCGAGGCCTGGTGCGGCAAGGCCGGCAAGCTCGGCCGGGGCCGGTTCCGCTGGGTCGAGAAGATGACGACGACCGAGCTGACCACGCGGATCAGCGCCGACCTCCCCGAGCTCGGACGCGTCAAGAATCTGGTGCCGAAGCAGCGCGGTGTCTCGGGCCGGATCGGCGTGCTCACCGTCGTCGGTGACAAGGGCAGCGCGGACGTCACCGGCGATCTCAAGATCCGCCGCATGCTCGGTGGCCTCAAGTCGACGCTGTTCGAGATCAAGAAGGATGGCGACACCTTCACGTTCCGCGGCGCGGGCTTCGGCCACGGCGTCGGCATGTGCCAGATGGGGGCGATCGGGATGGCGACCGCGGGCAAGTCGCACAAGCAGATCCTCGGCCACTACTACCGCGGCACGCACCTCCACAAGCTCTACTGACCGCTTCCCGTGGAGTGCGGGCTGATGTCGGCGTTGTCGACGACAGGCCGGATCACGAGCACACGGACGGAACGTGATGAAGAAACTCTTGGTCTCGCTTTTCGCGTGTGTGGTTGGCTGTACCGGTCGTGGTGGGGACGACCCAGGCCCGGCCCCGGTGACCCAGGAGACCCCGACCCGGGCACACCGGCAACAACTGCGTGTGCCCCGGCGCCAGCGACTGCGGTCACAGCTGCTCGGCGGCCGCGCTCGAGTGTCACGTCCAGGGCTCGACCGGTCCCGTCGATGTCGTGTGCAACGACAACGCCGAGTGTCACGTCGAGTGCCGAAGCGCCGAGTCGTGCGATGTCGACTGCGGCGGCAGCACGCAATGTCACGTGTCGTGCCCGAACGGAAACTGTCGGTCACCGACTGCGTCGGCGATTGCGTGGTGTCGTGCGGCACCGACGGCGACGCCACGATCACCGGGACCACCCGGGACCACCGCGACCTGTCCGTAACACGTCGGTGACCGCGGGTGATTCGCGAGTCCCCCCGCGCACACGCGTGGTACTCCACGCGGATGCAGCTGCTTCCGACGACGATGGTCGGTTCGTACCCCCGCCCGCTCTGGTTCACCCACCAGCTCGCGGGCAAGGACGTGCTCGAGGCGTTCAAGATCGCCGCGCACGCCGAGGCCTTTCACGATGCCACTCGCGTCGTGATCAAGGATCAGGAAGACGCCGGGCTCGACATCCTGACCGACGGCCAGATGTGGTTCGACGACTACCACATGGGCATCGGCTCGTTCCTGTGGTACTGGCTCGAGCGCACCAAGGGCTTCTCGTCGGAGAAGCTGCCGCATCCCGCGCGCGCGAAGGCCAAGGGCCGCGACGTCTGGGCGCTCGACGAAGCCGGTGGCGTCGGGGTCGATGGTCCGATCGAGCGCGGTCCGGTGCGGATGGCGATGATCTACCGCTGGGCGCAGGCGCATACGCAGAAGCCGATCAAGGCGTGCATCGGCGCCGGCCCGGTCCAGCTGTCGACGCTCGCGCACTTCCGCGCCGGTCCGGTGAAGAACCGCTACGAGCTCTCGAAGGCGCTCGCCGACGTATTCCGCGCCGAGATCGCCGAGGTCGTCGACTCCGGCTGCAAGCACATCCAGCTCGAGGATCTCGGCGCGTGGATGCCGCACCTCTCCGGCGAGAAGGACTACGACTGGGTCAACGACATCGTCGATCGCACGATGGACGCGATCCCGCAGGGCGTCGAACGCTCGTGGCACTTCTGCATGGGCAACGCCTGGGGCAACAAGCTCGAGGGCATGACCGCCGGTGGCTATCGCGAGATCCTGCCGCACTACCTCGCCGCCAAGGTCGAGGCCTACGTGCTCGACTTCGCGTGCCGCGAGATGGAAGACGCGGACCTCCTGCGCAAGCTGCCCGACGACAAGAAGGTCCACGCGGGCGTGATCGACGTTCGCACGTTCGAGATCGAACATCCCGAGCAGGTCGCCGAGCGGATCCGCAAGGTGCTCAAGCACATCGACGCCGAGCGCGTCACGCTGACCACCGACTGCGGGCTCAAGCAGCTGCCGCGTGTGTGCGCGATCCAGAAGATGCGCTCGCTCGTCGAGGGTGCCGCGATCGTCCGCCGCGAGATCAGCTGACCGGTTCGCTCGCGCTGCCACTGCTCGCTCACCAAAGTTGTCGAGAGCTCGGCAAGCGCTCGTCATCACTTGTTCATGGCCTCCGTCGATCACGCCTTCGCTCAGATCGCCGATCTCCCATTGATGTATCCCGTTGCGTACGCACGCGCGGTCAAGATCAAGATGAGCAACTACGTCGCGAGCGCCCAGCACCGCGCGGCTCGTCGGGGAACCGCGCAACGTGAGCGGCATTGGACCTAGCCGAGGAACGTCTTCAGCTTCGCCTCGAGCGAGGTCGAGCCATGCGCGATGTCGTCGCTGCTGAACTTCATCCTGCCCTCGTTCAGCGCACCGGTCATCTCCGCGTAGGCCTCGGCCACATCCTTCGATGCGCCCATCCCGGTCAGCGAACCGATCATCGCCTCGAGCGGCACCGAGACCGCCTTGATCTCCTTCCCGGCGACCTTCGACAACGCCGCGGCGGTCTCCGCGAGCGTCAGTGACGCCGGACCGGAGAGCTGCGAGATCTTGGTGTCCTTCGGCGGCCCCTCGACGAGCAGCTTCGCCGCGTGCTTGCCGATGTCCTCGGTGGCGACCTGCGGCACGGAGACGTCGGGGTTCCAGGCGTAGTAGAGCGCGCCACCATCGATCGCGCCCTTCACCATCGGCGCCCAGTTCTCCATGAAGAAGCCGGCGCGCAGGAACGTGGCCGGCACGCCGGTGGCCGTCAGCTTGGCCTCGAGCGCGTGCAGGTACTTCACCGGGCCCGTGCCCGACGCTTGATCCGCGCCGATCGACGACAGGAACACGACATGGCCGGGTTGGGCATCGGCGACCGCGCCCGCGATGCTCTCGGTGAGTGCGGCGCGCTCTGCGGGGATGCCGGTGGCGTTCCACGCGAACGGCGGCTGCAGGATGTACGCGCCGGTGGCGCCCTTCAGCGCGGCAGCGAACGCCTTGCGATCGGAGATCTCCGCGATCGCGACCTCGGCACCCTTCGCTTTCCACGGCTCGCCCTTGGCCGCGTCGCGGACGACGACGCGCACCGGCTTTCCGGCGGCAAGCAGCGTGGTGGCGACGATCGAACCCGTGTTTCCAGTGACTCCCGTGACGACGAACATTGGCGGCTCCTTGGTTGGGTGCGATCAACATGGGTCCACCCTCTCGATTACCCAAATCGATTGTCTTCATGCAGGTTATTCGTCATGTTCATGACGTGCGGCTCGCCGGCATCGACCTCAATCTGCTGACCTCGCTCGACGCCGTCCTCGAGACCCAGAACCTGACGGTCGCGGCGAAGCGCCTCGGGCTGACCCAGCCGGCCGTCAGCCACGCGTTGAAACGGCTGCGCGAGCTGCTCGGCGATCCGATCCTGGTCCGCACCAAGCGCGGCATGACGCCCACGCCTCGCGCGCTCGAGCTGCGACCCGCCGTGCGTGATGCGCTCGCGGCCGCGGCAGCCGTGCTCCAGGCTGCGCCTGCCTTCGATCCCGCGACCTCGCAGCGCACGTTCGCGATCTCGACGCCCGACCAGGCGGCGTTCCAGATCCTGCCACCGCTCGCGAACCGACTCGTCGATGCACCCGGCATCCGGGTCGACGTCCGGCCCTATCAGACCGAGCGCATCACCGAGGCGCTCGCGAGCGATCTCGATCTCGCGATCGGCGTGTTCCGCGATGTCCCAGCCGGCATCCGCGAGGAGCTGTTGTGGAAGGAAGCCTTCGTCTGTGTCGTGCGCCGCGGCAGCCCGGCCGCGCGCGGGCCATTCGATCTCGCCCGCTACGTGTCGCTACGCCACCTGCTGCTGTCCCCGCGCGGAGTGCCCGGCAGTCCGGTCGACGATCTGCTCGCACGTCGCGGTCACGCCCGCGTGATCGCGCTGATGGTGCCGCACTTCCTGGTCGCGCCCCACGTCGTCGCCGCGACCGACCTGGTGTGGACCGCGCCCAGCCGACTCGCACGCGCCTTCGCCGAGCAAGTGCCGCTGACGATCCGCGAGGTGCCGTTCGACGTCGCTGGCTTCTCCGTCGTGATGCGCTGGCACGTCCGGCTCGATCGAGATCCGGGACTCGCCTGGCTGCGCGAGACGCTGCGCTCGATCTCCTAGGCTGCTAGATCATGCCGCCCGGCGGACGCCGCGAGGCGAGTGCGATGTGCTGGAACCGGAACATCCGATCGCGCTGGTAATCGCCGAGCAGCTCGAGGGCGAGCTCGTTGAAGTCCATCGCACGCACCCACTTGAAGCCGCACGCGGCGAGCAGCGGCAGCGGATCGTCGGTGCCGAACTTCAGCGGCTCACCGAGATCGCCGACGAAGCCGAGCGCCTTCCGATCATGGTCGGGCACGTCGCCGGAGACGAAGCGCTTGCCGAAGAAGTCGAACGCGATCAGCGAGCGTGGATCGAGGCCGGTCGCGAGCCGCGTCGCGGTGGCGCGCACGGCGTCCTCGGTGAGGTACGAGACGACGCCTTCCCAGATCACGAGCGCGGGCTCGGTCGTCGAGAAGCCGTGTCCGACCAGCCGCTCGATCGGATCCTCGCGCTCGAAGTTGCAGCTGACGTACGTCGCCGCCTCGACGGGATAACCCGGCAGCGCCGCCAGCTTCTCGCGCTTCGCCGCCTGCGTCGCCGGATGATCGACCTCGAAGAACCGCACGCCTGCCCGCGGCAACCGCGCCGCGCGCGTGTCGTAGCCGGCACCGAGGATGACGACCTGGCGAACGTTCAACCGATCGACCGCGAAGCCGACGAGCCGATCGAGATACGCGACGCGCAGCGCGAGCCAGGTCTCCATCGGCGGGTAGGTCGCGTCGAGCGTCTTCGCGTACGACTCGCCCTCGCTACCGGCGAGCGAGGCCGCCCACGGATCGACGAACAGCGGTTGCTTCCACTGGCTCGCGCGCGCGCGATAGGCACACACGAGGAGCGCGGTCTTCGATGCAGAGGTCGTGACGTCCACGCGCGGTTGATAACACAGGCCGTCCTTACAGCCGCGTTACCTCTCAGCGACGGTGGAGGATCAGCGAGTTGCTCCCGACGATCCAGAACGAGTTGTCGAGGCCGCTGATCCCGAACATCTGCACGGCCTTCCACTGTCGACGGACCGTCGCCCGACGGACTGTCGCCCGCACCATCAATAATACTCAGGTTCGACGAGCCACACCCGGCGATCACGATCGCGACGACCAGGCCCCTCACAAAACGATGCTACCGTGGCCGCGTGGGAATCACCAAGCGCATCCTCGAGAGTGCCCAGTCGGGCATCTCGCGCTTCACCTCCCTCGTGATCGCCGACGACGAGCCGCTCAGCCACGTCGAGAGCGCCGCGTTGCAAGCCGAGCTGACGGCGCGCAAGGCCGCTCGCCAGCGCGCGCCGAAGAAGCCGCTCGATAATCCGCTCGCTCGTCAGGCGACGTCGGATCCGTCGGCGCGCTCGGCACGCGAGAAGGCCGCTCGCGAGCGCGCCGCGCGGGTTCACAAGGAACGCGACGATCGCACCGCGCGCCAGAAGGCCGCTGCCGACGAAGCGTTTCGCCGGATGAAGGATCAGGCGGCGAAGGACAATAGAAGCTCGTGGTCGAGCACGTCCTCCTCGTCCTCCTCCGGCGCTGCGAGTGGATCCGCGCGCGCTCCGCGACCCGGCAGCACCGAGGCGCAGGTCCTCGAGTGGTATCGCGTGCTCGATCTCTCGGTCGGCGCGGAGATGCCGCAGATCAAGACGAGCTATCGCCAGCTGATGAGGAAATATCACCCGGACATGCACGCCGGGAATCCGCAGAAGCAGAAGGCCGCGAACGAGCTCTCGATGCGCGTGACTACCGCATACAACGGGCTCGTCTCGCACCTCGAGAAGAAATAGCGGCGCGGCCCGCCGAGCCCCCTACGGCTCGACGTAGACCGCGTACCCGGGCGTCTCGCACCTCGAAAGAAATAGTGGCGCGGCCCGCCGAGAGCCCGCCACGGCTGGGACCGCGTACAACGGCTCGTCGGGAGCCCCCTACGGCTGGAGGTAGACGGTGATCACCTGGCGGTAGAAGTCGTCATTACCCTCTAACGTCCACCGAATGTTGCCGTTCGGCTTCTGCTCGAAGCCCGGTTCGGAAGCACAGCGCTCGTAGAACGTGCCGTTCGAATCGAACTTCTTGCACGCGAACTTGCCCGGCGCCGCAAACGCCCCGCAGTTCCCTGTGTACTTGAAGCCGCACTTGGTGAGGCCCGTGTTGCCGTCGGGTTCGGCGCAGTCGCGTTCGAGGAGACCACCGGTCTCGCCTGCCGCTTGATCGGATCCCGTGCACGCGTTCCAGTCGATCGGCTCGTCATCCTCGGTGAAGAAGTTGCCGTAGAAGCCGCCCTCCTGGAGGGTCCACCCGGCCTTCTCCTCCTGGCTCGCCTCGAGCTGCTTGTGCTTGCCGCGTAGCGAGATCGGGATCGGCACGTTCGACGCGTTGACGCGCGCGAACAAGCACGCACTCACCCAGCCCGCGCCCTCATCATCGATTGGATGATCGAGCCAGCGATTCGCGAGACCGATCTCGCCGAAGAACTCGTACGTGTTGCCGTCGAATTCGGCGATCAGGGTCTGACCTTCCTTGATGGCGCAGCTGACGATGAAGCCGAGGACCTCGCGGCCTTCTTCGGTCGCGAGGAGCTCGTTCGCGCCGACGTTGTTGAGCTCCAACTTGTTCGCAGCGAGGCGGTTCGCAGCGAGCCTGTTCGCAGCGAGCCTGTTGGCCGCCAGTCTGTTCGCGGCGAGCCTGTTGGCGGCGAGCCTGTTGTTCACGACGACCGCGGAAGTCACTTCACCAGTGGCTTCCTCACGTTCATCCGTTGCACAACCGACCACCGTGAGACCTAGAAGGGCTACTGCAATTCGCATTAGCACGACGATGGCTCACGGAAGTTCTCTTATCAAGATCGCTGTTTTGGCTACTCTGTAGGGCTACCGACCCACACCCCATCCCGAAGTGGATACGGCGCCCACCCTTCGACATCGAGCGCCGGACCATCGACCACGCTGCCTCGAATCGAGGCGGTGCTGTACCCGATCGCCGTCCTGGTACACCCACTGAAGGCCAGCTCGCGCGCGAGCTGCGCGACATCTACCTCCTCGCGCGGTGCAACGGCCAGTACCGAATCTGGCGCGGTCAACGCCACCACGAGTCCGAGCTTCGGACACCGTGCCGTTGCTGTCGCGACGTCTGCGGCATCGCCTTCGATGTACACGACGACCACGGGAAGCTCCGCTCCCGCCTCCGGTGCGATCGCTTGCTTGAGTGCGTCGAACAAGCCGCGCGCCGAAGGAAACCGCTCCGCGGGCTCGGGGGCGAGAGCGCGACCGATCGGCTCGTCGATCGCGGGATCGATATCGACCTTCGCCGACGGACGCGGGCGTGCACCGTGAACCTGCAGGTAGCTCTGCACGACGCCCGGTGCACCACCGAACGCGGGCTGACCGGTGAGCATGTGATACGCGAGCAAGCCGAGCGCATAGACATCGGTGCGCGCGTCGACGGGCTGACCGCGCATCTGCTCCGGTGCCATCGCCGCCGGCGTGCCGAGCATGCTGCGCGACGAGGTCAGGCCGGGACCGACTTGATCCGTCAACTTGACGAGGCCGAAGTCGAGGAGGACGGGGCGCGGCGTGCCGTTCGTGCGCGCGAGGATCACGTTCGACGCTTTGACGTCGCGATGAATGAGCCCGGCATCGTGCGCGACCTGGAGCGCATCGCACAGCGGGCCGAGGATCTCGAGCACCTCGTCCGGCGGTAGCGCACCGCGCTCCTGGATGACGTCACGCAGGCTCGGCCCGGCGATGTACTCGAGGACGAGATACGGGCGACCGTCGCTCAGCGTGCCGTGGTCGATCGCACTGATCACGTTCGGATGCTGCAGACGCTGGATCGCGTCGAGCTCGCGCTGGAACCGGGTCAGCGCGTCGATCGAGCGGACCAGCTCGAGGTGCAGCACCTTGATGGCGACGTGCGCCTCATCGGCATCGCGATGCGCGGACCACACCTGGCCGAAGCCGCCTTGGCCGATCATTCGGTCGAGGCGGAAGCCCGGGATCATCGGGGCCTCGGAGGTCTCCAACCCCGATGGAGTACCACC
>Ga0105049_10002427_pt1 | contig 22057 bp, 15 predicted proteins | sample MAT06_FD_78087 | JGI IMG/M metagenome (GOLD analysis project Ga0105049, IMG submission 78087) | Freshwater microbial communities from Lake Fryxell liftoff mats and glacier meltwater in Antarctica - MAT-06 | ecosystem: Environmental > Aquatic > Freshwater > Ice > Liftoff microbial mat | place...
AGAAGCTCTTCGAGTTGTGCGACGACATCGTCCGCCACCATCTGCTGCTGGCGAGCGTAAACAACTGTGTAGTAAAGGCGAGTCACATCGTAGATGACTTCATTGTGAATCTTCTGGACATCCGCCGCGGCTGCGGTGATGCCTCGACACGCCTGCTGCTGACGAATGGGAAGGTCGGGTCGCAAAAGCCGGCCAACTCTGCCGATGTTCTGCAACGCCTGGTATCCGATCGCCGTGGCCTGCTGGCTCGCCTGCACGGCCTTGAGCGACGGCTGATTCACGAGCGCCACGGAGATGCATTCCCCAAGCGACATCGGCGTAAGCACGACGGCTGCGTCCGCCTTGCCGTCCTTGTCCTGGGTTGTGTTCGTGATCAGGCTGGGCAGCGGAACGTCGCCATAGGCCGGGGTGCGACGGCTGCGGAGCTTGAGATATGACTCCAGTGTCGGCACGGGCATTGTGGCCGAGTCTGCCGCGGTTTCGGTGATCGTGGCTGCCGGTCGCGACATGGGGATCGCGGTGATCGTGGGGTGCGTGGGCAGCGAGGCGGTGGCCGCGGGCACCTGGGCCGACGCGGTCGCGGGGATGAGCATCGCTGCCGCCAGGGCGAAGGCCCGACGTGAGCGGATCGAATAACCACGGCAACCGAATCTTGCCTGTCGCAACTGCATGACCGTTCCCCTGAATGGCCGAACGCTCGAGGCGCCGCGCTCTAAAGATGCTTCACCACGCTGACGTTAAGGATTCAATCGACCGGCACGGATGAGTACTGGACGGCGAGACTTGAGAGAATTCCGACGAAGGGTGGGCGATCGTCAGCCTGTAACGGTTGCACCGAACGCCACAGGGCGCGGCATCGGGATGCGACCGTGAACCGCCCTGCTGGAAACGGCGTCCGTTACTTTTCCAAGGGCCCATCGAGGGTAAGGTGGCAAACTTCACGGATTACCCGAACGGATTGTCCTCAAATTAGGAGCCGGAGGCCCATGATCGGAAACATTCCGCGACGGTATTGGGCTCGAATCGACTCCGCGTCAGCGGTGCGAGGTCACGGGATGCCGAACTCGCGGCTGGTGGCCTCGGCTTCTTTTGTGGATCGAGTGTCCGGGTGCCGCTTGCGGAGCGTGTCGAGCGTCACTCGCATCTGGTTGAGCGACGTGGCATTACGCACCTGGAAGGTCGGATCTTTCGGATTGAAGCCCCCGGGCTGGGCCGAGAGCGTGGTCGCCATCTTCTTGAAACGGTCAAGCGTGGGGCGAGCCGCCAACTCCGCGAGCACCGGCTTCGCCAATCGCACGGAGGTCATCAACTCATTGGCCTTCGTGGCCACCGGCGTTCGCGCGTAGGTCGCGATGATTCGCTCGGCCGTTACGTACGCCTCCCAGGGGTCCGCGTCCTTCTGGGTCCGGGCGGCCTCAAGGGCTTCCGCCGCGGGGGCGAGCAACAGGTCCAGAAACTGTTTGCCTCGAGCCGCAACCTCCGGATCCTTGTCGAGTGCAATCGCCTGGGCTTTCGGAACCAGGGCGAGCGGTCCTTGCCCCGAAGTAATCGCCTTGGTGATGCCCTGGAACGCGGCGCCCAGTTCGTCCTCATCGCCAAGTTTCTCCAGGAGGCCCTGGCCGACCGCGGTTCGAGCGAAGTTCTCCACCTTGAAGCTTGAGCCGCGGAAGATGCACTTGCCGTCGTTGTCGAAGAGAATCGCGTGAGGTGCCGATTCATTTTTCGGAGGGTTGGCATCGCTGAGGAAAGCGTTCTTCACGACAGAGTATTTGGCGCCGCGGTCGGTCACTTCCTTGCGGATCACGTCGTCCGGCGTCACATAGGGGTTCGCCGCGATCACCGTGAAGCCGTAAGGGGCGAGTTCTTCGTGCAAGGGGTTGAGCCGATTGAGCACGTTCGCCTGCGGGCCGCCCCAGTAGGCGACGAGCACCACCTTGTTCGCATGAAGTGATGGTTGCACCTGCGGCCCGCTGACATGCCCACCAAACGAGACGCTATCCGGGAACGTCAGGGAAAGGCTGAATTGGTCCGAGCCACCGCCCGTAACCTTCGGCTTCGCTGTCACCGCCTTCGCGGACGATTTCCAGATCGATTCGAGCGTCTTGTAGGAGTTGGCGTCATGCTTCTTCAGGTCGTCGCGGTTCTGGGGGTAATAGTGGAGCTTGTCCAGATAGCAGGCGGAGAGTTCCGCGAAGAACTCGGCGGGGTTGGTGCTGACATACTGGGCTTTATCATAAAGCTTGCGTTCCATCGCTTGCTGATAGGCCAGCTTGATTCGCGGGTGATCCATGCCGAGAACCTGGTCATGCACGGCATGGGCAAACTCATGAAGGAGGACGCAACGCGGATTGGTGCGGTCCGGCTGGTGCTCGCGAGTGATCGATCGCAGACTGAGAACGGTGACGGTTTTGGCTTGAAGGGGATGCTTGCCCTGAGCGAGGAGCGAAAGCTGGTGCCCGCCGTAATACACGGCGACGGCACTGCCGCCGCGGCCGTTGCTCAGCGAGGTGGATTCGTCCCACTCCACCCAGATCAGCAGTTTCCGCAGCCCTGAAAGAGCACGGGCGTTCATCACGCTGGTGATCGTTTTGAGTTCGCCTTCGAGAACCTCCAGAGGCTTGGTTTTGAACTCGGTGACATTCGCCTTCTCGACGTCCTGGCTGATCAGCAGCGTGAAGCCTTCCATCTTCACGGTGCGATAGCCGGCCACCTCGATTTCGCTCCCCTTCTTCGCGGGAGCCTGCGTTTTGGGTGCAGTCGACTGGGCCGTGAGAGCCGAGAGCGACGCCAAGAATGCGAGGAGACAAAAAAGAGGGCGCATCACAATCCTCGTGAAGGCAGAACAATCCTTCCGATGAGAATATCTTCCCCGAGGGCAAGAGACGAGTGGGAAGACGCCGTTAACTCGGTCCCGTGGTGTCGCAATACTTTCCGGCAGGGCTCTGTGAGGCTTTCAGGCCGGCGTCCGCGCGGGCGACCAGCCAGCCACTTCCGCTGGCGAAAGCTCTCATCGAGCCATACCCCTATAACAGACGGCAGGCCAACCTCCTCGAAAGTACCTGGTGCCATGAGTCCTGAAGAACCCACGAAGTCCCTGAACTTTATCGAAGAGATCGTTGAGGAGCACAATCGCTCCGGGCGGTTCGAGCAGCGAGTGCACACCCGTTTCCCCCCGGAACCAAACGGCTACCTCCACATCGGCCATGCCAAGTCGATCTGCCTGAACTTCGGACTTGCCCAAAAGTATGGCGGCAAGTTCAACCTCCGCTTCGACGACACCAACCCCACCACCGAGGAACAGGAGTACGTCGACTCCATTCGCGAGGATGTCCGCTGGATCGGAGCGGACTGGCAAGGCCGGGAGTTCTTCGCGTCGGACTACTTCGATCAGCTTTACGACTGGGCCGAGAAGCTCATCCGCGACGGGAAGGCGTTCGTCTGCGACCTCACCACCGAGGAAATGAGCCAGTACCGCGGCGACATCAAGGGCGGCAAGGAGAGCCCGTACCGCAATCGTAGCGTCGAGGAAAACCTCGACCTCTTTCAGCGGATGAAAGCCGGCGAGTTCCCGGACGGAGCGAAGACACTTCGCGCCAAGATCGACGTGAACCACCCGAACTTCCATCTTCGGGATCCCGTCATGTATCGCATCCTGCACGCTCACCATCACCGGACCGGGAACAAATGGTGCATCTACCCGATGTACGACTACGCCCACGGCGAATCGGACTCGATCGAACGGATCACGCACTCGATTTGCACGCTCGAGTTCGAGGTCCATCGGCCTCTGTACGACTGGTACGTTCAGTCGCTCGGCATCTACGCGCCGCAGCAGATCGAGTTCGCCCGGCTGAACCTGACGTACACGGTGCTCAGCAAGCGTCGGCTCATCCAGCTTGTGACGGACAACCACGTCAGTGGTTGGGACGACCCGCGGATGCCCACGATCAGCGGCGTGCGACGACGAGGCTACACTCCCGAGGCGATGCGGAAGTTCTGCGATCGCATCGGCATCGCGAAGTTCAACGCCCTCATCGACATCTCCTGGCTTGAAGATGCTCTCCGCGAGGATCTGAACAAGAAAGCCCCGCGAATGATGGGCGTTCTCAAACCGCTCAAGGTGGTGATCGAGAACTTCCCCGAGGGCGAGCCGGACGAACTCGAAGCCGTCAACAATCCCGAGGATGCCTCGGCCGGGACGCGGAAGTTGCCGTTCTCGAAGGTGCTCTACATCGAGCAGGACGACTTCCGCGAGGATCCGCCGAAGGATTACTTCCGCCTCGCGCCGGGTCGCGAGGTTCGCTTACGCTATGCGTACTTCGTGAAGTGTGTCAGCCTCGTCAAGGATGAAGCAGGCAACGTCGTTGAGATCCGTTGCACATACGACCCCGCGACCCGCGGCGGCAATGCTCCGGATGGCCGCAAGGTGAAGGGAACAATCCACTGGGTGAGCGCGGACCACGCGATCGATGCGGAGGTTCGGCTTTACGACCACCTCTTCGCCAAGACGGACCCGGATGATGCGCCCGAAGGGGAGACGTACATCGACAATCTGAATCCGAAGTCGCTCGAAGTGCTGACAGGCTGCAAACTGGAGCCCGCCCTTGTCTCCGCGAAGGTCGGCGATCGATTCCAGTTCGAGCGGCTCGGGTATTTCTGCGTCGATCGTGACACGACCGCGGGCAAGCTCGTCTTCAACCGCTCCGTGACGCTCCGCGACACCTGGGCCAAGATGGAAAAGAAGAAAGGGAAGTGAAAGCGACTCGGTAAATTGTCAGTGTCGTTGGGCTGACGCTCAACCGATCAGGTCGCCGTGCTTCAACCTTCTTCTTTCTCCTCCGCACTCGTGACCTCCGTGGCACTTGCGTAGCCTCGCTTCGCCTCGGAGAGCAGGGCGTACAGCACGTGAGGGTTCGGAAGCGTGCTGATGTCCTTCAGCCGCCAGGGGAGCCATTTTTCCTTCTGCTTGATGCTTAGCTTTCCTTGGGACACCGTCACCTCGCCGAGCCGGCCCCAGGGTAGGAACTTGTTTTCGGTCGTGAGGCCGATGGTGGAAATCTCGAGATCGTCGAAAAGCAGCGGTCGGCCGGCCTGGAAGTGCTCGGCGATGGACGGCCAAAGCCTCGCGAAGGTGCGGCGCTGCACGTCTTCGGCGAGGGCATCGTAGTTCGAAAGCACCGGGCCAAGCGAGATGCTGGTCCCATCTGTGCGAGTGATGGTGATTCCCGCGTCCCAGATTTTGAACCAGGGCACCACCACCGGCATCCAGCACGCCGTCAGATTACCCGAAGCGTCGCGGCGGAACTCTGCCTCCGCGGCGTGAGGCACCCGGAAGTGAATCATCACGATGTCGCCCCAGGGGAACGAATCGACTTCGCCACGGATCAACCGAAGCAGGCCCGCGGGATAGATCAGCACGTGCAACCCGCGATGGCGATACATGTGCCAGAGGAGCGTGACCCCCATCAAGGGAACGACGATAAGCAACATGAGTTCCAGGTGGCCGAACGTTGCGGGGCCGTGGATCCACCACCAGTAATTCGCGATCACACCGAAGAGAAGCAACGACAACCCGATCCCCAGCTTGGCGAGCAACCGGGCCGGCTGGACGCGGTAAAGGGACTCTGGCTCGCCGAGTTCCATAACCGATCGGCTCAGGTGGTCATTCTCCGGATCGGACATGCTACCGCCTCGAAGGATCGCTCGCACTCCCCGTATAATAGCGAACCTTCGACTCCTTTCGGAATGCTGACTCAGCGACGTCCTGTGATTCGAGGCGCTCCTTTCGAGATCTTCCCGTGCTCGTCGTCGGGCAAAGTGATGGATCGACGGGATTACCACCCTCATGTGGCGAACCGGATTTCTAGGTCAGGTCGGCGAGGCTCGGCGTGTGATTCCAACCCCCAGCGGATTACTTCGCCAGGTCGAGTCGTACGATTTCCTTGTCGTTGCGGACGAAGACGCTCTTGTTCGCGAACGCGGGGTGCATCCACACCACCATGCGGCCCCGGGCCATGTTGTTCGTCGGCTCCACGATGTTGGCCCGGCTCAGTTCCTCGTAGCCCTTCGGCGTCAGTTTCGCGGTGATCAGATCGCCCTGTTCGTTGAAGAGGAAGTAATGATCCTCGTGGGGCACGATGAACGCATGGCCCCATCGCTCGGATTCCGCCGGCTCGGAACTGGCTGTCACGTTCGGCGGGGTTCGCTTGCCACGGGTGGCCAGCATCGTCTCCCACACACGTTCTCCCGTCGCGGCCTTGATGCAGCGAAGCTGGCCGTAGCTGCAGACGCCATAGATGTAGTCGCCATCAATAACAGGCGTGGTCATGATCGAACTCAGGTCTTTCGTCTGCGATGGCTTCTCGCCGCGGGACTGGCTCTGCCACACGACATCCGCCTTGTCCGCTCCCACCTTCAGCAGCATCGATCCATTGTAAAACGAGGTGATGAAGAGTTGATCGTCCCCAACCTTCCTAGGCATCGGCACGGTGAGAGCGGCCCGGACGTCAAACGGCACCGACCACAGCTTGCCTCCCGTATTGGGGTCGAGGCCGACAATCGCACGGGTGTACCAGATGATCAACTGCCGGCGGCCCCCGAACTCGTAGATCACCGGCGGGCAGTATCCGAAATCGCCGGCCGAGGAAAGCGAGTTCCAGAGTTCCTTGCCGGTCTTCTTGTCGAAGGCGATCACGAGATGGTCGTCCTCGCCACCCGCGAGGCAGATGAGCTTGTCGCCATCCACGAGCGGCGCGGCGGCGAAACCCCAGACAGGGACAACCGCGTTGTAATCCTTCACGAAGTTCTTCGACCAGATGGGCTTGCCGGACTTTGCATCCAGGCAGAAGAGATCCCCCATCGCTCCCAGGGTGTAGACGCGGTCGCCATCGACCGTCGGTGTCGTCCGGGGCCCGGCGGCATAGCTGATGCTGTACTCACTGGGATACTCGTGCTTCCAAAGTTCCTTGCCAGTCTTTTCATCCAGGCAACTCACACTTTCGCTCCCCTTCACGCGATCACGGGCAAAGGGGCTCGCCGGGTTCTTCTGCCCCGAGTCAAGCTTCCAATCCGTGATGAAGACCTTGCCATCCGCCACCGCGGGCCCGGCATAACCGACGCCGATCGGCTGCCGCCAGACGACCTTCGGCCCGCCCTGGGGGAACTCGGTGATGACACCTTTCTCACGCCAGACGCCATCGCGCCGGGGCCCGCCCCATTGCGGCCAGTCGTCAGCCTGGAGGGTCGTGAAGCCAACGATGGTGAGAAGAAGGCCCATGGCCAGACGCATGTTACAGACTCCTGGAAACAACCGGATCTCCGGTCGGGATCGCCCGTCGATCACGGAGACGAACGAATAACGCATGGATGCTCAGCAGCCCTGTGAAGCCGATCACTGTCGACCAGACGCTTGCAATGATCGTACTCAGGAATTCCTGCGGTTCTGTGGTCACATCATTCATCATCGGAGAATACCAGATCGGGAATGCCCTTCCCACATCGCCCAGCTCCCTGGCCTCGTCGGGGGTGCGATAACGACCCAGGCGAATCCAGCGGCGTTGCGGGCCTCGGGGGCAGGATACTCCACCAGCCCTTCGCGAAGCCAGTCGCCGATACGCCGGGTTGGTGGATGGTCATCATGTCGAACTCGAGTCTCGACGACTGTGGCAGGAACTTTCACTTTGCGAATATCGTCGTAAAGCCTCAACCAACCTTGATACGCCAGCACCACCCCCACCGGAGTTAGAACCAAAGCGAATACGATCAAGACTCCAGGCGGAATTGGCTGGCTCGCGGGTTGCTTAGTTGGTGGCTTCGTATGTTGCTTCGCCACGGCCACGAGGCACCTCGTGTTTTGTGACCCGGATCAGGGGATACCAGCGAGAAACGCTGTCCTTACGGTCCACTTACGCATTGCCGCGATGCGGAGTCCCCGAAGCGGACCCGAAGCGGAGTGCGGGAGTGTCAAACGCTCGGCGCCGGGGCCTCCGCGTGGCGGCTACGCCCGATCGGTTGAAGCCGCCGTGCGGTTCTCTTAGAGTAACACTTATGGGGGCCTGCTGCATCCGTCCGATTCGCGGATTCACAGGCTCGCTTCGTTGACCACTCCCGACGGTGATGCATGTTTGAAGGCGTAACACGCAGCCTTAGTGACGCATTCAAGAAGCTCCGCGGCCGCGGCCGGCTGACGGAGGACAACATTCGCGAAGGCCTCAAGGAGGTTCGCCGGGCGTTCCTCGAAGCGGATGTCAATTATAACGTCGTCACCGACTTCATCGCTCGCGTCGAGGCTCGTGCCGTCGGCCAGGACGTGCTCGCTCGTATCGATCCCAGCGAGCAGATCGTCAAGATTGTGTACGAGGAACTTGTCGGCCTGATGGGGCCGGTGGAGCACAAGATCCCGCAGCGTGCCGATCGGCCCGTCGTGCTCATGCTCTGCGGCTTGCAGGGTGCTGGCAAAACGACGACCGCCGCCAAGCTGGCCCTCACGCTCAAGAGCCAGGGCCGCAAGCCGCTGCTCGCCGCGGCGGACTTGCAGCGGCCCGGTGCCGTCGAACAGCTTCAGACGCTGGGCGAACAGACTGGCATCCCCGTCTTCAGCGAAAAGACCTCGCCCGTCGATGTCTGCCGCAATGCCGTCATCCACGCGAAACGCACCCTCTGCGACACGGTCATTCTTGACACCGCCGGTCGGCTGCAGATCGACGAAGACCTGATGAAGGAGCTTCAGCAGATCGACAAGCTGGTGAAGCCGGACGAGGTTTATCTCGTTGTCGATGCGATGATCGGCCAGGAAGCTGCGAACGTTGCCAAGGCCTTCAACGATGCCCTCGAACTGAACGCCTGCATCCTCACAAAGCTCGATGGCGATGCCCGCGGCGGCGCGGCGATGTCCATCAAGAGCATCACCGGCGTGCCCATCAAATTCGTCGGCGTCGGCGAGAAGGTCGACAAGCTCGAGGAGTTCGTCCCCGAGCGAATGGCCGGGCGAATCCTCGGCCAGGGCGACCTCATGGGTGTCGTCCAGAAGATCGCGGAGGTGCAGAAGTCGATCTCCGAAGAGGATATGCTCAAGCAGCAGGAGGCGCTCAAGAAGGGCACTTTCTCGCTTGATCAGTTCCGCCAGCAGTTCGAGATGATCGCCAAGATGGGGATGAAGGACCTCATCGGCCGCATGCCGGGGATGAGCGAGATGATCCCCGAGGGTGAGGACCCCGAGGTGGCCCTGAAGCGTGTGCAGGGCATGATCGACTCGATGACGAAGAAGGAGAAAGCGGACCCGGACAGCATCGACAACAGCCGCCGCCGCCGCATCGCAGCCGGGGCCGGCGTGCAGCCTCACGAGGTGAAGCAGTTCCTGGCTCAATTCGGCCAGGTGAGGCAGCTGATGAAGCAGATGTCCGAGATGAGCATGTGGCAGCGGATGAAAATGGTGACGGGCCTCGGAAAGATGGGCGCCTTCATGCCCGGCGGCATGGAGAAACTCAACCTCAAGGGCGACACCGGCCATCGCAAAAGTGCCAAGGAACGGGCCGACGAGCGGAAGAAGAAGAACAAGAAAAAGAAGAAGTGACCGGGTGACGGCGAGGCCACATCCTGAGGCGAGCGGAAGAAAGAAACTTACCTCAGAGTCACAGAGGACATAGAGTTCAGAGTGAGAGAAAGAAGGGATTCCGGGAAGGGATCCGTCAGCGTTCTGGCGTCACTCGACCGCGTTATCCTTGTCGAACGCACCACCTGTTTTTTGTCTTCCTCCCGCCGATCTCTGTGACTCTGTGGTAATCTCTTCCTGCTTATCGCCTAACAACACAAGATCCACCGCGTCCTGTTACGTAAGTAACCTCTTGCGGAGCGAATGGTCGACTTCACAGACCCCGACAGATTTCCCATCGCGAGCGAACCTTGACGGAGAGCGGCGGCTCTCTTAATAATAACCATCGATGGGCGTTTAACTCAGTGGTAGAGTACTATCCTCACACGGTAGGAGTCACTGGTTCAAATCCAGTAACGCCCACTTCTCTTTGAACCGGCCAGGTGTCAACTGGTCGGTTTTTTCGTTGGCCTGCTTCGCCGCGGCATCCACTTCTCGGCCTTCAAACGTGATCCCCGTCGCGGGCATGACCATCGTCATTTCACGACAGGCCCGACGTTCCAAGGCTCGATGCCAAGCGGGAAAGCTCCCACATCGGGTTGGGCCTCGTCTTTTTCGCGGAGATCGTCGGGCCAGGTGTTCGGCAGCTTGACTCCCGCATTCACAGCGGCGCTGTCCTTGTGAAGCCGTAGATCGCTCGGGGTCTTGCCGTCGCCAATCGAGAGGAACTGCGGATCGGCGAAGCGATCGTGGGCGAACCAGCCGGGTGCATACACCTTCTGACTGGCCGTCAGGAGCGGCGATTTGCGGAACTTCTCGAACGGGTCGATCTTCAACTGCGTGCCCTCCTTCACGGCCCAGTGAAGATTGCCATCGGCCTGGAAGTCGTCATCCGCGAGCGGGAAGACGCGAAAGCCAGGCACGCCCTCGACCTGGACGAAGATGTTGTTGAAGACCCGGCGCGTGGTCATGCGAGTGGCTGTCGACCAGCGGAAGCCATAGTGGCCTCGGCGTTCCGACTCGCTCACAAGAAAGGTGTTGTGATAGACGTAATAGTTCGGCCACAGGGGGCTGCCGTGATCGTGGGCGATCCCCTCGGTGGGGCTGTTCAGGTAAGCCCCGGTCGGGTCGGGTTCCGTCGGGATCGCACGGTAGGTGCCCTGACGCATGTCAATCACATTCCGGAAGATGTACACCCCGCTGCCGGGTTGTTCGCTCTCGACCGCCTGCGGCTTCACCCCCGGTGGGCCATGCAGCGTGAACGGGCTGAGGCAGCGCGTCATCACGTTCTGGTAGACGAGCATCCGGCCACTCGCTCGCTTCGGGCCGGCCTCGAAGCCGTCGTCGTTGAAGTTGTCCAGATGGTTATGGTGGAACTTGAGGTTCTCGACCGCCCAGAACTGCACGGCGTCGTGGTGATCGGTGAAGGTGCAGTTTGCGAACTCGTGGTCCTTGCCCCCGGCCTGCACCAGGTATCCTGCGTGGGCACGGTACTTGTGATGGGCCCGGGAATGCCAGGGCGCACCGTGCCCGCGGAAGGAGCAGTTGGTGACGTGGAGGTTGTTCGTGCGGCGAGTGACCAGGTTGTAGTCGCCGCCGTAAATCGTCAGGCCGTCGAGTTGGATGTCGTGGGCGTCGCGAGTCGTGTCTTCCACATCCTCCGCGATCTCGATCGTGAACCGCCAGGCCCCACGGATGACGAGATCCTGAAGGCGAAGGTGCTCGCCGCCGCGAATCTCGATGGCCCGTTCATGCCCCGCAATCACGAGCGGCAACTTCCTGGGATCGGTTACACCTTGGTAGGCATTCTCGCCAAGGCCGGGGAGTTTGGTGTGAGCCAGGCGCACGTGAATACGCCCCGTTTCAAGGTCGCGACGAACGCCAGGGCCGCAGTAAATGCCCTTGGGATCGTCGCCGCGTTTGGCGACTCCCGCGTGCCAGAATTCGTTCGCGGAGCGGAGATCCTCGAGGTTGAGATAGCGGTGGAGAGGCACCATCGAATCCGCGAAGTGGCCGAAGTGGCCTCCGAAGGCGTAGGCCTTCACCGAGCGATATTCGCCATCGGCACCCTGCGGCACGGGCTCCCACGCATGAGCGGGGTCTTCGAGGAACTCGCGTAGGCCGGCATCCACGATCGCCAGTTCACCGGGGAACGAACGAATGGTGATCGGCTTCTCTGCCGTGCCTGCGATGTCGATGAAGACGGATTCGTAATAGGCGCCGCCGCGAAGGTAAAGTGTGTCGCCCGGCTTCAGTTGGGGGATCGCCAGCGTTAGCGTTTTCCAGGGCAACGCCTGCGAGCCGGGATTGCGATCGACACCTTTGATGGGATCCACGAAGAAACTGGGGCCTTTGCCCAGCGGCCGTTGCGAGGGGACTGGCAGCGGCCGCATCGGTGGATGGGATCGGAAGGCGACATCCGCGGCGAATGCACTCACGCACACGTTCGCGACGGCCACAATGCTGAGCAGCCACGGAAGGGATCGCATGGTAACTCCTCATGGAATCGGCTCGATCGGCGGCCGTTGGACAACGGCTTCAAGCCAGCTCGCTCAGCGGCTTTGCGTCACCGTCCACCAGATACTGCGGCCGACCATCGACATCGGGAATTGTGACCTGGCTGACGTCAATTCCGAGGTTGCGGTAAAGCGTTGCGAAGAGTTCACCGAAGTGAACCGGTCGGGTCACCGCTTCGCCAGCGATGCGGTCCGTGGCACCGATTACCTGTCCCGTCGGCATGCCGCCGCCGGCGAGGACGGCACAATTCACGGCCGGCCAGTGGTCGCGGCCCACGTTCGCGCTGATCTTCGGAGTTCGGCCGAACTCGCCCATCACCACCACCGTGCAGTCCTTGTCCAGACCCCGGGCATGCAGGTCCTCCACCAGAGCGCTCAAGCACTTGTCGAAAACCGGGAAGTCTTCCTGCTCGCGGAGGAAGATGGAGTTATTCGGCCGTCCCTCGGCGTTCTTGCCGCCGTGCCAGTCCCACTTGCTGTAGTTGAGCGTCACGACGCGAGCCCCGGCCTCAATGAGCCGACGAGCCATGAGCAGGCTCTGAGGAACACGCGGAGCCCCGTTGCCGTCCATGTGCTTTGTGGTGTCGCCCGTGCCATAGCGTTCGACGTCCTTCGCGTCGGCCTTCGACAGGTCGAGCGCATCCGCAAGCCGCGTCGAGGTCAGCAGGGCAAAGGCTTGCTCGTTGTAAGAATCCATCCCCTTGATCATGCCCGTGGCATCGGCCTCACGGCGGAAATCGTCGAAGCTCTTGAGCAGCGTCTTGCGGTCCGTGAGCCGATCGACCGTGACGCCCTGAAGCGTCATATCCGCGATGCCGGGACCAGAGGGCTTCAACGGCTCAAAAGCCGGCCCGAGGAAGCCCGCGCCGGGTTCGTTGTAAGGCCCGTGGGTGCACGTATAGCACAGGCTCACGTGAGCTGGCACGGTCGGGTCAATGGGGCCCTTCACCTTCGCCACCACCGAGCCCAGTTGCGGGAACGGCCCGCTCGGGGATTTCTTCGGGAATCGGCCGTTGTAAACCTGCTGGGCGTCGTGGCCGGCTTGATTTCCGACAAGGGAACGAACGATGGCAAGCTTGTCCATGATCTTCGCGAGCTTCGGCAACGCTTCGCAGATCTGGATCCCGGGCACATTCGTGGAGATGGGCTTCCACGGCCCGGCGACTTCTTGCGGAGCGTCCGGCTTCAAGTCGAACATGTCCTGATGCGGCGGACCCCCCACGAGATAGATGAGGATGATCGATTTCTTCGACCGAGTCCCTGACTCCTGTTCCGCCCTCAGCAACCCCGGCAGCGACATGCCGCCGAGAGCGAGCGACCCGATTTGCAGGAAGCTACGACGCGACAAGGGGCGGAAGTGAGAGGATGGCATGGAGTAGGCTCCAAAACGCGAACAGGCGGGATCAGCAAAAAGGAGATCGGCAGGCAGTCCAAAAAAAGAATAACCTATTCCATGGCCCAGGGAAAGTGATTTTACCAGAACATCACGAACTCACGAACTGACAACGCCAGCGTTTCCGCGAAGGGGGGCGGTCATGGGAAGTACCTCGCTGTGATCGTCCGCAGGAACGCCAGCGATTCCGCCATCTCGTCCATGCCGTTCATGCCATCCTCGATGCTGACCCAGCCACGGTATTGATGCTCGGCCAGGATACGGAAGATGGCGTGGTAATCGTTGAGGCCCTTACCCGTGACGCCGTGACGCAGGTTGGGTGAGTAGCCGAGCGTGCCATCGGTCTGGCGGAGTTCGGCAAGCGTCGTGCCCTCCGCCAGATAGCGATCACTGGCGTGCAGGCTCACCACGCGATCCGACACATGGCGAAGCAGATCAATCGGGTCATCACCCGCCACGATCGCGTTCGAGGGATCGTACTGCACTCCGAAGTGGCTGCGATTGGAGATCGAGTTCACCAGGGCGAGAAAAACCTCTTGCTTCTGGGCAAACTCGGGATGCGACCAGAAGCCATCCTTGTAATGGTTCTCCAGGCCAAGCACGATGTCGTACTCCTTCGCCACGACAAGCACCTGCTCAATGCACTCGACCACCCAGGCGAGCCCTTGCTCCCGGCTCACGCCCGGATGGCGTTGACCGCTGAGCACCCGGCACACGGTCCGCGGCCCACCCAGGCGATGGGCGACCTTTACCATCGCGATCTCGTGGTCGATCGCACGCTTCCGGGCGTCGCCGTTCGGATGCGAGAAGTCCGGCGAGCAGCAGAGCATCGGCACCACCCGCCCCGTCCCGTGCACCGCTGCCGCAACCGAATCGACGTACCCCGGTTCCAGAGACGTGAGGAAGCCCTCGTACATCTCCAGGCCATCGCAGTCAAGCGAGCGAGCCATTTCGATCCACTCGAAGACCGTCATGCTGCGTTCGCCCGCGATGCGATCGAGGTAGCACTTCGGGAACGCGGAGATCTTCAAAGGCATTCGCAGCTCCTGCTTTTGTGGTCTCCAGCCGCAATCTCAAATCTTTCCATTAAGCTCTGGAGGTGGATCCTGGCGAATGATATATTAATGAGGCCCGCCGATTTATCCTGCTTGGTTCTCTCCCGCCTGCTGCCTTTTGCCTCTCGACAGGAGTTTCCCCATGCGAACGCTTTGTCTCGCCCTGGCGATGACCGCGTTCTGGCTGTCCCCGCCTGTGCTGGCGGCGGCCGATCTTCCGCCTGCGTCGCTGGCGATTTTCGATGTGATCGATCAGCAGATTGATCACGTCATGAAGGCCAATGACATCAAGCCGGCCGCTCAGGCGGACGACCGCACGATCATCCGCCGCCTGTCGCTTGATCTCATCGGCTCCATCCCCACGCTGCCGGAAGTCGAGGCCTATGCCGCTTCCACCGATCCGCAGAAGCGTGGAAAGCTCGTTGATCGCCTCATCGCCAGCCCCGCGTATTCCCGATACCAGGGTGCCCAGTTTGACGTGATGCTCGGCTACGCTGGCAGCGGCCGTAATCGTGGCACAGGTGCGCTTCGGGATTACCTCGTCGGCGCGATCGCCGAGAATCGTCCGTGGGATCGCATGTTCCGCGAGATGATGCTGCCAAACGAGAGCGAAGCCAAGCAGAAAGGGGCGATCGAATTCCTCAAGCCCCGGATCGCGGACCAGGACCGGCTCACCAACGACGTCAGCGTGAACTTCTTCGGCGTCAACGTCAGTTGCGCCCAGTGCCACGATCATCCGCTGGTGAAGGACTGGACCCAGGACCATTATTTCGGGATGAAGTCCTTTCTCGCTCGCACCTTCGAGAAGAACGGCGTCATTGGTGAACAGCCGAGCGGAGTCGTGAAGTTCAAGCCGAACAAGGGGCCGGAGAAGACCGCGAAGATGATGTTCCTGACGGGAACCATCGTCGAGGAGGGAAACCAGGGCTCCCCGATCGAGAAGCCGAAGCCGGGCAAGAATCCCCCCAAGGAAAAGCCCGGCGACAAAGTTGCTCCTTCGGCCCCGAGTTTCAGTGCTCGGGCCAAGCTCGTCGATGTGGCACTACAGCCCGAGAATGCGGATCTCATCGCCCGTTCCATCGTCAATCGAATCTGGCATCGCTTTCTGGGCTATGGCTTGGTGGCTCCGCTGGACCAGATGCATTCGGAGAATCCTGCCTCGCACCCGGAGCTACTCGAGTGGCTCGCGCGGGACATGGCGACTCACAAGTACGACCTCAATCGCCTTGTCCGAGGCGTCGTCCTCAGCAAAACCTATTCGCTTTCCAGCAAGACCGACAGTGAAAGCCCGCCCGGGGCTCAGTACTTCGCCGTGGCCCAGTTGAAGCCGTTGACCCCGCTGCAACTGGCCACGTCGCTCAAGCTGGCAACGCAGGATCCCGCGACCTTCCACGGCCTCTCGCCGGCCGATCTCGACAAGAAGATCGACGCAGCCGAGAAGTCGTCCCGCGGTCTCGCCAACCTCGTTGCTCAGCCGACCGACGATTTCCAGATCGGTGTCGGGGAAGCCCTCGTCTTCAGCAACAGCGACATCCTGACGCGGGAATATTTGGCGGAAGGGAAAGACTCCCTGCTCGCGAAACTGAAGAGCGAGAAGGACGTGAAAGCTGGAGTGGAATTGATGGTGAAGAGCTTCCTCGGTCGCGCCCCCACCCCGGTGGAAAGCGAAGCTCTTGCGGCCTTCGTCACGAAGCGATCCGCGAACCCCACGGAGGCCTATCGCCAGGCGATGTGGGCGCTTGCAACCTGCCCGGAGTTCCGGTTCAATTACTGATCCCGTACGACCGTCCTGCACGCCAAGCCTTCGGAACGATAAAGACCTGGAGCCCCTGCCATGCTCAAAAACTTCTGCGGTTCCCCTGAACACTCCGTGAATCGTCGTGCCTTCCTCGGCAGCACGCTTGGCACGGCGGCGGCGATGACAGGGCTTAACGCCCTTGCCGAGCCGGCGCTCGCGGCCGAGCTCAAGAAGACTCAGAAACGTGTGATCTTGCTTTGGCTCGCGGGCGGAGCCAGCCAGCTTGAAACATTCGACCCGAAACCGGGCGCCGCGACCGGCGGGCCGTTCCGTGCGATCCCGACCGATGTGCCCGGTACGCACATCTCGGAACTGATGCCGCAGATGGCGAAGCGGATGAAGAACACGCTCGTGATCCGGGGCCTGAACACCAAGATCGCTGATCACGGCGGCGCCGCCAAGATCATGATGCGCGGCCGACGCGACGAGGCCGGCATTCGCTATCCGGATCTCGGTGCGGTCATGGCCCGCGAGATGGCCCGGGCCGACAGCCAGGTGCCGGACTATGTGACCTTTTACACGCAGACCGAAGGCCGTGGCATGGCCCCGGGCGATCCCGGCTTCCTCGGCGCACGCTTCGGCCCGATGGAACTGACGACGAACAACACCCCGGACTTCATCCGCAAGCTTGAAAGCGTCTCCGACCTTGATCACAAGGAGCGGGCCGACCTCCGCGACCTGCTGAGCAAGCAGTTCGTGAAGGGCCGCAGCCTTGGCGAAACCCTCGGCAGCCACAACGAGGCGTACGAGCGAGTTCGAGGCATCATGGCCAGCGAGAAGCTCTTCGACATCAACCAGGAGCCCGAGAAGGTTCGTGATCGCTATGGAAAGTCGCAGTTCGGCCAACAGGCCCTCATCGCTCGTCGGCTCGTCGAGGCGGGAGTGCCGTTTGTCCGCGTCGGCCGGGCCTGGTGGGATAGCCACGGCCAGAACTTTGAAACGCACGCCGAGATGGTGCCGGAACTCGACCATGTGATGACCACGCTGATCGACGATCTGAAGGAACGCGGACTATCGAACGACGTGATGATCGTGACTCTCGCAGAGTTCGGCCGAACGCCGACGATCAACGCCAGCCTGGGTCGCGATCACTTTGCCAGCGCCTGGTCCATGACAATGACCGGCGGCAAGGCGAAGGGCGGAGCCGTGTGGGGCAAGTCGGACCCCAAGGGGGCCACCATCGTCGATCAGGAGGTTAACGCTTCCTCGCTCTTCGCGACGATTTACTCTGCTCTCGGCATCAACCCCCACAAGAACTATTACCTCGGTTCGCGGCCCGTGCCGCTGGTCAATCCTGGCACCGAAGTGATCGAAGACGTGATCGCGTGAATTCGCTAACCCGCTTGCGGGCTAGTGCTGCCGAGTGCGGACGTGATTGACCGACACCCCCAACTTCCGATTCGCGGGACCACTCACATGGCGATTCCAGCTCCCGACAAGTTCAAATCCGCCAAGGAAGTCTCGCGGCCGGTCCACACCTTCGCCATCGCGAAGAATGGGCCGATCGCTTACCTGGGCTCCTCGGACTTCAAAGTATGTGCCGTCGATCTCTCCGAGGCAAAGCCCGAGGTGAAAGACGTCCATGGCGAGCACTTGAGCTACGTCACCGGAGTCGCGCTTTCGGATACCACGCTCGTCTCGGGTGCGTACGATGGCAAACTCGTGTGGTGGGACATAGCCGCAAACAAACTCATCCGCACCACGAAGGATGCCCATGCGAAGTGGATTCGCAAACTCGCCGCGTCTCCCGACGGCAGTCGCATCGCCAGCATTGCGGATGACATGGTCTGCCGTCTCTGGGACGCATCCACCGGGAAGCTCGTCAGCGAACTTCGCGGCCACCAGGAGAAGACGCCCCACGGCTATGGTTCGATGCTTTACGCCGTCGCGTTCTCGCCGGACGGCACGCTGATCGTCACTGGCGACAAAGTCGGTCATGTCGTCGTGTGGGATGCGAAAAAGGGAACCCAACTCGCCAGCGTCGAAGCTCCGGTCATGTACACCTGGGATCCGGTGCAGCGACTTCACTCCATCGGCGGCATACGCTCGGTCGCGATCTCACCGGACAACGCCACCCTCGCCGTCGGCGGCATGGGGAAGGTCGGCAATATTGACCATCTCGAAGGCAAGACGCGCCTCGAACTTTTTGACTGGAAGGCCGGCAAGGCACTCGCCGAGATCCAGAGCGACAAGTTTAAAGGGCTCGTCAATCGCCTGGCGTTCGCTCCCGATGGCTCCTGGCTTGCCGGGGCCGGCGGTGCGGGCGAAGGCTTCCTGAGTTTCTGGGACGTGAAGCAGAAGAAAGTGATTCGCGAGGAGAAGGTCGGCAATCACATCCACGATTTCGCCATGAGCAAGGCAGGGAGCGAAATCGCACTGGTCGGGCATAGCAAGGTCATCGTCTTTCAGGTCGCTTGATCTGTGAATAGCCACTCGGACTAGAATCGGCTCCCGCGGTCGAATTCGCCCACGGGAGCCGAGGACCTGCTTCAGCGTGAGGGCAAAGCGCTGCCCAGCGCGGGATTCGGAATGGTGGGAGTGAGAATCGCCGGATTTGGAATGGTCGCCGCCACACCTCCCACGGCTCCCATTCCCGGTGCAATGATAGGATCGGGCACGGCCGCGGCGGTTTGCTGGATACGAGCTTCCGCGCCTGTCACCTCCGTCGGAGGAAGTTCGGCACGTCGCGCCGACCGGCCGATGGGGCCCAGCAGCATCCCGATCGCCATCAGGGTGAAGCCGGTGAGAAAAAGCCCCGAAAGCCAGAACCACTCATTTGGGGAAACAGGCGTTGTCCGCCCTCGAATGTAGACAAAATACCATACCGCTGTCCAGACGTCCATGAGGGCGCCCACCGTCACGTAGATGATCGCCGTTCGTGGACCAAAGGCCGGACTGCTCAGCATTCCCATGATGATGCTCCTGACGTGGTCCGATTACCACTTCGTAACGGAGCACCATGTACGCATTTCAAGTGCCAAGATTTGCTCAGCCTCGTTCTCAAAAAATCCCTTGAGGAAAGAGGGCAATCCGAGAAGCCAGGTGAATGATTTGCTCCATCCAAGGATCACGAATTGAGAAGGACTTTGCTCAATCTGACGTGGTGTTTTTCTACTGCGCTTCCCCGTTCACAAGTTCAGAAACGCCTCTGGGCGCTTCAGGTCCGAAAGGCTCCTGCGGTCGTTCTTTCGCTTCTTGAGCTTTAGGAAAACTCCCTCGCTGCCGCTTCTCACTCTTGATTAACGGATCGTTTTTGTAAGGCTTATCCACGCTGTAGCAACCGCCCGAGAGGACGGAGCTAATGACTATCGTGAGAATAAGGACTCGGTGAGTCATGCCCGGCTTCATGGAGTAGCGTAGGTCGCGGGATTTGCGGGCTCCTCCAAATATCGGCCAGTGGGCCCGAAAAGATGAGCCTATCGCCCTCAGCCGCGAATGTGGCCCTCACCGGTGACGACCCACTTGTAAGTCGTGAGTTCACGAAGTCCGCAGGGGCCGCGGGCGTGGAACTTGTCGGTGCTGATGCCAATCTCGGCGCCGAGGCCGAGTTCAAAGCCATCGTTGAAGCGAGTGCTGGCGTTCACCATCACGGCCGCGGCGTCCACCGTGAGCGTGAATCGCTGGGCGGCCGAGAGACTCGCGGTCACGATCGCATCCGTGTGCTTGGAGCCGTGAGTGTTGATGTGATCGATGGCGGCCTCCAGGCTGGGCACGACCTTCACGGCGAGGATGAGGTCGAGGAATTCCGTGCGATAGTCGGCCTCGCTCGCACTCTTCGCGGTGGGGATCAAGTTCCGGGTGCGTGAGCAGCCGCGAATCTCGACACGTTTCGCCGCCAGGGCCGCGCCGACTTGCGGCAGAAAACGGTCCGCGACATCCTCGTGGACGAGCAGGCACTCGGCAGCATTGCAGACGCCGGGCCGCTGCGTCTTCGCATTCACCACGATCCTCTCCGCCATCTCCAGATCCGCGGCAGCGTCCACGTACACATGGCAGATACCGTCGAAGTGCTTGAGCACCGGCATCGTGGCCTCGCGAGCCACCCGGCGAATGAGCGACTCGCCGCCGCGAGGGATTGCAAGATCGATGAGATGGCCGAGTTTCAGCAAGTGACCGACCGCCTCGCGATCGGTCATCGGCACCAGTTGCACGGCATCAACAGGCAGCCCCGCGGTGGCGACTTCGTCCGCCAGAATGCGATGGATCGCGGTGTTCGAGTGGATCGCTTCCTTGCCCCCACGAAGGATGACGGCGTTGCCGCTCTTCACACACAGGGCGGCCGCGTCGACCGTCACATTGGGCCGGGATTCGTAGATGAAGAAGACGACGCCCAGCGGCGCCCCGACCTTCAGCACCTGCAAACCGTTGGGGCGAACGCTGCCTTCGCGAACCTCGCCGACCGGATCGGGCAACGACGCGACCTGTCGGAGGCCTTCCGCCATCTGCTGGATGCGAGCCGACGTTAACGTGAGTCGGTCGATCGCGGCCGTGTTCAGCCCATAGCCCGGAGCGGCGGCCACATCCTTCGCGTTCGCTTCGAGGATCTCGGAAGCCCGTGATTCCAGGGCTTTCGCCGAAGCGAGAATCCAGCGATCCTTCGCGGCACGCAGGACGGCGGCCATGCCTCGCGAGGCCGTGCGGGCACGAGTCGCCAGGTCCAGGCACAGCGTGGGGATTTCGGTCGTCAAGGTCGCAGCACTCAAGTCCGTTCTCCGGGGGATCAGTGCCGTTATCTTACTCGCCCGGCGAGGGCCTCGATGAGTCGCACCGCGTCGCGGGTCGCTCCAACGTCGTGAACCCGCACCACCTGCACACCCCCTCGCGCCGCCGCAAGGCAGGCCGCCGCCACCGAACCGACCATCCGCTCCGGCCGTGGGCGACCGATGATGGTGCCAATCACGCCCTTCCGCGAGATTCCCAGCACGATCGGCCGCCTCAGCGGTCGATAGCGATCAAGGTTCGCCAGCAGGTCCAGATTGTGATCCTGAGTCTTGCCGAAGCCGATGCCAGGGTCGAAGGCGATCGCTTCCCCGAGGATTCCCGCAGCCGTCAGGCTTCGCAGACGCTCCTCGAAGAAGTCGCCCACCTCCTGGAGCACATCTTCGTATCGGGGGTTCGCTTGCATCGTCGCCGGCGTCCCCTGCATGTGCATGACGATCGCCCCGGCCCCGCTCTCGGCGACGACCGCCGGCATCTCCGCGTCACCTCGCAGGCCGGTGATGTCGTTGATGATGCTGGCACCCGCCGCCAGACAGCGGCGCGCCACATCCGCCTTGTTCGTGTCGACAGAGAGCGGGACCGAAGTGTTCGCGGCCAGGCCTTCAACGACGGGGAGAACGCGGCGAAGCTCCTCGTCCCACGGCACCGGCAGGGAACCCGGCCGCGTCGATTCCCCGCCAATGTCAAGGAAGTCCGCCCCCTCGGCCACGAGTTGCCGCCCGTGCTCGATGGCGAGGGATGGATCGAGAAATCGGCCGCCATCCGAGAAACTGTCCGGCGTGACGTTGACGATGCCCATGATGAGCGGACGGGCACCAATCGCGAAGGTGTGCTGCCGACATCGCCAGACCAGTGGAGGCATGAGAGGGGTTCCACTGCGTCTCGTGGCGTCGCAAAATCTATCACCGATGACCTTGCGACGCCATGAAAAGATTCACTTCTTCGCCAGTTCCGCCTGGATCGCCTTCGTCAACTCCTCGGCACTCG
>Ga0105049_10002431_pt1 | contig 22044 bp, 18 predicted proteins | sample MAT06_FD_78087 | JGI IMG/M metagenome (GOLD analysis project Ga0105049, IMG submission 78087) | Freshwater microbial communities from Lake Fryxell liftoff mats and glacier meltwater in Antarctica - MAT-06 | ecosystem: Environmental > Aquatic > Freshwater > Ice > Liftoff microbial mat | place...
CTGATGCATCGCGTTCAAGATACATAGACTGATAAATGCATCGACTGATAAACGCATCAACCGATAAATGTATAGCGGTTTCTTCAAGTATGAGGTGCGCTCAACTTGGGGACACTCCCTGAAACAAGGGGCTTAAGCCCCTTGCCCGTACTTCACCAGCGTGAAAACCGCTATATCACGATTCACCTGTTTTTCGCCGTCGGGATCTTGCCCCTGTGTCACTGCTAAACGGAACGTTTTGGCATCAAATTCGCTTTTCAAGACTGACCAGCGAATGTCGGGTACCTGCATGGTTTGCATTCCCATCATGGTGTAGATACTGCCTCATCCATCGGCTCCATGACAGGCCGCACAGGTCAGGTTGCCATTCCCCCTCATTCCTCCCGATGAGGCATTTCCCATCATGCCGCCTGTTGCTGATCTGCCAGTAGATGTAATGGGTGTGCCGCGATCGCTGCTAGAAGTGAAATAGATGCGTCCACCGTTTGAGCGAAAAGACCCTGTCTTCCGGTCAGTTCCATTCATTGCGATCTGCGGCAGATGTGATGCACAGGTCACGATTAGCAACGTTACCATCATGACTAGCAATCCCTTCGCAATTAGTTTGGTTTTCCGGTTCATGCCTGGGTCTTCTTTGATGATCGTTGCGGTTATAAAATGCTGTGTCTAATAGTGCTGAATGCTGTTGATAGAAAGCGCCAAAAGAACGATTGAGCTGGTGAGGTTTCATTTGGCTTTATCAACCAGCTAGATTGTCTTTTTCTCAACCGCGATCGCCATTTGAGCCAACGCCACATATTGAGAGAGTGAAGAGAGCATTTGCGCTGGCTTAATCAGCCCAATTTTCGTTGCACCTTGCTCTGTAAATACTAAGATCTCGCAGGCTTAAAGTCATATTGAGGCGCATATCGGTGGCCAAAACTTTGGCCACCTGCCCCGAATTGCACACTTCAAAAATCTTGCACTCTTCGTCAAAGGTCATGCCTTTACTGCGCAGCATGGTTCCCAAATCATGGATAAATAACACCCCACTTGCATCGACTGCCTTGTTGCCGTTCTCGCTTTTGCTCTGTGTGGGACGGCTCTTGCACCAAGCCCATGCTCAGAACTGGCATTTCAGCCAGTCCGCCGAGTTGTATGGTGTCCAATGCTGTGCTGGGTACTATGGCGATCGTGGCGTTCGGCTTCAACCCCTCATCCAACATGTTCATCGCCCTCAGATGGAGGGCCACTGGATTGTTGATATAGGTTTTAGCAGTTTCCCCAAACTTTTCTGCCACCTGGCGCTCTGAATCTCTCAGAACCTCCCGATCCTGCCGCTCCCATTCTGCCTCATTACCTTCTATTAGCCCCGACTCCACAATCCTCTGGGTTTAGGTATGACAGATAGTTGCTTTATTTTCTGGATGAATTGCTTGAATTAGATACAAAACGTAGTGACCTCGCCATTAACGGACTCGCACTGTAGCCACACTGAACGGCATCACCTCTGCAACATCCTGAAGGGAGGCTGACATTCTGAAGTTTGAGAGTAAATTGTAAGTGGGAGTATAGTTCCTTAGATTCTGCCTTTTCTGGTCTTAACGCCTGTCTCTGAGAAAATTGCTATGAGTGCTTTTGAAACTTACATTCAAGATTTGCAGGAAGAACTGGACGGGGGAAGCGTTGAATCGGGTCGATCGCGCCCCGGTTTTCGCCAAATTTGAAGAAGCCCAAGCGGTACAGTATTTCTACGAAATTACCGATCTGCGAACCGGACAGCCCCTCGCCCAAAGTGATGACCTATCCCATCCTTATTATTGGGCACCGTTTATTTTGATTGGAAATGGTTTGTAAACGACAGCGCCCGGTTTCCCCGTTGAGGGCTGGGGATGAAGGCGATTCTCAAGAGAAAGCTCCGCCAACGCTACCCAAAAATACGCTTCAAGGTCAGCACAAAACCAGGTAACACCGCCTCTCCCGATAACGTGCTGGGGTTCTCCAAACGCTCAACCCCTTGACCCGCCCGATAAATTTCGACTTGCCTCTGTTTCGGGTCAATCAGCTTCGGATCAATCAGCCAGCCCAACTGAGCGCCATTGTCCACATCCTCCTGCATCTTGGCGCGCAACTCCGTCAGGCTATCGGTTTCTGAGCGCAGTTCCACCACAAAATCAGGACACAGCGGGGCAAAGGTCTTTCGTTGCTTAGGGGTTAGCGCATCCCACCGTTCCCGCCGCACCCACGAAGCATCTGGAGAACGGTTTGCACCATTGGGCAACTCAAACCCAGTCGATGAGTCAAAATATTCTCCAAGGGTTTCATGGGCGTCCCAGCAGACCCCAAGTTGCGTGATGATTTTGGCATTGCGCCTACCCGTTTCACCGCCGGTTGGTGGGTTCACAATCAGTTCTCCGGGGCTGTCCGTTCGAGTCTCAGATAATGGTTGGCAACCGCCAGAGCCGCAAACTGTGCTGAAGTCACCGTCAGGGCAACATCATGGGGGATTTGGAGGAAGAGGGGTTTCGTGGGGGGAGAAGTTTGTACCACCAGAGTTCACTTCACGCGGCTGAGTCGTAGGTCTATTTTAGGAGGTGTGGAGGGCGATCGCCCCTCACCCACTGGCGATCAGTCCACCTCAAGTAGTTTCAATAGCGCTCATAGCTTCATCTTTTACCAGAGAATAGTGCTTTGAACGGCTGGGAAGGCCTAGTATGGCCTAAACACACTCAAATGCCTTTTTAGGATGAAATAGCCCTGCCTTGTATGGAGTGCCCGTAGTTTTCTCCAGTCGCCCCTTCACAGAACTTATACATATCCGTAAATTCTCTTAAAGACTGTGAAAAGCTCTAAAAGAAAATAGATTCTTCAGCCCATTCATTTTAGGATAAATTTGTCAAACTGATGGCGGAGCCAAAACTAGGTCGCAGCAATAGCGATAGATCGACATCTTTAGCTTTTAATTTTTGTCAACTTTGCGGCACACTTTATATCCATAAGACGCTGAAAGCTACCTCTTTTAAGTCATTGATCTCCTTAGAAGATGACTAATTTGAGGCACTGAGTCGCTAATTTAGCTTACCTAGTCGATCATTGATAGCGAAGCAGCCAGGGCAGATAAATAATTGAATTCCGTATTATTTAGACCAGAAGAGAGCAAAAAACGATGAAGATAGGCTTTCTCAGTTCCCACTTTCTAGATGATAGAAATAGTTTTAGCGGGTGCATTTATTATATGTACCAAGCCATCCAAAGTTTAGAAGATGCTGAGATTGTAGCTATTGCTGAAACGTTCCATTCTCGAACCCGTATTTACAACTTCATTGGAAGATTGATTGGTAAATTTGGAAACCGTAAAAGTTTTTTGGTAATGGCCTTTCGAAAGTATCTAGCCAACCAATGTTTACGGTCAGCCAATGCTGATTTATTGCGAAATAAGGTAGATGTTGTTATTGCTCCAGTGGGGGCAAACCTGCTGGCTCACTTAGATCCAAGGGTTAAAACGCTTTTTATCTATGCCACAGACGCAACTCCGCAGTTTGTGCAAGAAAGTTCTGCTATTTTTTCGCCTACTGGCTACGCAGAGGCTTTGGCCTGTGAGCGCCTTGCTCTACAACGGGCTGCACGGGTCATGTATTCTTCTCATTACATGGCAGATAGGGCTTGCCACCATGACTTTAGCGACGTTCTAAGTCAGTGTTCTGAGAAAGTCCAAGTCATTCCATGGGGGCTAAATATGGATACGCTCCCTGAGTTTTTGGGCGATCGCCCCAGGGATGAATTGCGGCTATTGTTTGTTGGCAAACAATGGCTCCGTAAAGGGGGTGATATTGCTTTAGAAACCCTCCAAATCCTTCAAGAAAAAGGGTATAAAGCGCAGCTAACAATTATTGGAAGTGATCCTGCTGAAGCGCGCAATCTTCCAGGTGTGACGGTGATTCCTTTCTTAGACAAAAATAAGCCCGAGGAAAGCGCGCAATACGTTGAACAATTAAAGCGATCGCACTTTTTGATCCTTCCCACTCGGTCAGATTGTACGCCCATGGTCATTGCCGAGGCCAATGCCTACGGTGTTCCAGTAATAACAACGGATGTCGGAGGGATTGGCACATTAGTGCACCCAGGGATCAACGGGTATATGGTATCCCTAGAAGCGCCCGCAGAAGATTACGCAACTTGTATCGCAACGGCGTTTGATGATCCTGTCACCTATCAGACCCTCACCCAAGGAAGCCGTACAGAATATTTACAGCGACTAAATTGGAAGGCGTGGGCGCAGTCTGTTTATCAGGTCTGTTTAGAACTGCACACCGCTAAAGCCTCAGTAGGGAGCCGTTCATAATACGAATAGAAAACCGCTGATAGTTATTTTTTGAGAGATCCATAGATTTTAAGAGCATCCTGTTAAAGGATTGCGGTAGTCAGATTTGCTATCTGGTCTGATTTCTGTAATTTTTCTAATTCTCTGTGTAGATCTCCAAGCTGATTTTACCAAGCCGATTTCAGGCGTTTTGAAAGGTCGCCCACGCAAAGAGGATGAGTGACTTGAACAAGTCATTCATGGCAGCTTTTTGATAACCCTGTTTGAGGCGATCGGCAGAATCGGATGTTACTGAGGGCGTTATATTCAATGTCTGACGCGAATCATTCAGAGTCGAATCGTTCGACATTAGAAATTGCATTAGAACCTGAGGGGTTGATGGAGAGCGATCGCCTTCTCTTTCGCCGATTCACAGCCGCTGATGCACCCTTGATCTATGACCTTGATAGCGATCCTGCGGTGATAGAATTTATTTCCAAGGGCAAGGCTACGCCGTTCGATCGGATTGAGCAAGTAGTCTTGCCAGAATGGCTGTCGTTTTATGAAAGACCCGGTTGCCCTGGCCTTTTTGCAACCTACGAAGCTGCAAGTCGGGAGTTTATGGGCTGGTTTTGCCTCAAGCCCGATCGCCTCATTTCTGAAATTGAGTTGGGGTATCGTCTCAAACAAAAATTTTGGGGGCAGGGATATGGCACGGAAGGCTCTCGCTTTTTGCTCCAGCAAGCCTTTGCAGAGTGGGATATTCCCCAAGTCACGAGCCATACCTTGGCTTACAACACCCGCTCGCGGAGGGTAATGGAAAAATGTGGTCTCCAGTTTCAGTACCCGTTTATCTATCCCGAAACGTTATTGCCAGGGTGGAGCGAGGGCGATCGCCAAGCCGTCCGTTATGGCATCAGCCGAGAAACCTGGCTAACGCAACCCGCGATCGCCTCCCATTAAAATCCATAGCCATCAGCGGATCGTTGAGATAGCTTTTAGCGAGGTTACGGAGCACTTTTATTGGAGGGGGTTAGGTGCGATCGCCAGAACGATCGCACCTAACAGGGCATCCCTTTATTGCAGTTGGCAAGATTTGCGCACCCGGTCAAACTCCGGTTCTTGCCAAGAGAGGGCAAAGTGGCTGACGGTTTGAATTTGTGGAGCCGCTTGGCGAATCGCATTCATTTGGGCTTCGAGGGCGGGTCGTCCACTAATTGGCTCACCCCAACGCCCTGCTAAGACGGGCATCACCTTGGTATCATCAGGGGCTACCTGCAACACCCGCTGGATTTGAGCCACAATGCAATCGGCCCGACCACAGGTGGCATAGGACATGGGGTGCCATTGCATAGAGGTAGAGAAGCGATCCCAAGGTTGAAGGCGCGAGTCAATGCCACTTTCTCCGATGGACTGATTGCCTTCGGGGAAAAACACAGCCCCTGCCGGAATCCCTTGCTGGGTGACGGGTTGAGACCCTAAGGCAAGGAAGTCGAGCACACCTTGAAAGGCATGGCCAATGCCTAAGCGCCAAAGCTGCTGCTGCACATAGGCGCGGCGTTGGTCAGGGGTCGATTGGGCATAGGCTGGGTCTGGGTTGTAGCCTTGCCATAGGGGTTGTGGCTCCCCAAAAGCTTCCATCTCTACAATATCTTGGGCGGTGATGTAGCCGCGTTGTAGAAAACGCCGGGATAGGGCGTCTGCACTGCGGTTGAGGCTCCGTTGATAGAAGGCTTGCTGAGCCGCAGATCCATAGATCCATAAATCCTGCACACGTCCGGCGACGGAGGCCGCTCCGACTCCCCTCGGGTAACGAATATAGTCGAACAGGACGCCATCGGGGCGGCGACGCACCACTGACTGCACGAGGGTGGAGTAGTCTGTTCTGGCTTGGCTGTTGTAAGGGTCAATGAAGACCTCTTCGGCGTTGACCTCTCCCGCCGAGTTAAGACCACCACTCTGTAAGGATTCGAGGCTCGTTTGGCCATATCCATTTAGCGCCAGGGATTGTGTACCATTGGGGCGCTGAAGGTAGGAGTAGCCGACGTTCATACTGAACATCCAGGCATAGACTTTGAGACCCCGTTCTTGGCCTTTGGCGATCGCCTCTGCCAGTAAGTCTCGGTTTTCGTAACCGGGCGATCGCACCACAGATGGCCACACGGTGGGGTTGTCAGCCCGAGGGAGCAACACCTGCCCCGCCCCAAAGACCTCGACATAAACCTGGTTGTAGCCCTTGTTGACCAAGACATCTAAGACTTGCTCTAGGGCACCAGGACGAGCATCACAGGGGTAAAGCCGCACCCAGATTGCCTGGTTGCGCGGCCAATTTTCATTGCGGCAATCTTGGAGATCACTTGCCTGGCGCTCAACTAGCTGTTGGTAGCGGGAAAAGCTCTCGCGATCGCCCTGCAAGGCGGCTTGGCGCAATTGCTCTTTTTGCAAAATTTGCTCGTTTGATAGCTGGCAGGTCGCCACTGGCTGAGCCTGGGCCGGAAGGGGAGAATGGGCAAATTGGGCGATCGCCAATCCGGCTACCAGACCACAAATCTGAAGCCATCGCAGTCGTTGAAGAAATCCCATAGTTCCCATAAAACACTGACAGGGTGAGCAAGTTCAGGAGAGAAAAATCCTCAGAACATCCGCAACAAAAGGAGTTCGACGCCCAATGATAGCTCAACTTTAAAGGTCTGGAAGAAAGTTGGAGCCATCCGCTATCTCACGGCACAGTCTAGGCCTCACGGAGAAGGAGAAAATACCTAGCTCTTTTCGGCTCTTTTCAGCCAAAAGCTGCCTTATCCGGGAATATAGAACGGTGGCTAGCTAGGTTAAATTCTAATTGCCTGAAAAAAGTTGCTGGTCAATCGCCCAAAAGCTTTCCATCCGGGCGATCGCTAATGATCTCAAGCATCGTCAGATTCCAGCATTGAGCCAAATCATTCTCTACCTTGAATCATTCTTGATTGAAATCTCCTGCATTGTCCTATCCTCTCAGCCTCCGATCCCCGATTTAGGGTAGACTCTAATCTGAAATTCAACTTGGGCTAGTTCGGGTGAATTTCTGAAAGGTGGGTCTGTACCAGTAGAGTAACCGTCGGCTCAAGTCACAGCAGGTTAGGTCAAGATGTATCGCTGGTGAATCAACACGATTCTTAAGTGTCAAAAAATTTTCTGCAGAGCCAAATCGACATCTCAAACGTTGTCGCCCTACTAAGTTGGGAGTTGTGGAGTAAACCTCTTTGACCGTCGTAGTCTCTCTAAATGCTGTTTTAGGGTCAAGTGGAACTGCACCATTGTCTCTAGTCTAAATCTCTCTAAAATCGAGTCAGCATCTCTAAAATCGAGTCAGCACCACTCTACCGTTGGTCAGCGTTGGGAAAAGAGAGCCAGCTAGATGCCGTTAACAGTTAGCTCAACAGGTTGGCAGAAAGGGGCTAAGGATCTTATATATTTATAGGCTACGTTGACAAGATATAAGTGTGTTAGAAATCGGTTGGGTTTCCACCGGGATATTTGAACAGGAATCTTGACGTTGAGTAATGTTCTTCTGGAATACTGTCATCCGCTAATCTAAGCCAGCCAATATGGCGGTGAACGTTGGATGCTGAGTTATTCTGGGTCTAGTTGCAGGTGAGGAGTAGCGGTGGCTGGTTTCTTAGACAAAGTTCAATCTTTGATACAAGGGAAAGAGGATAGCCCTGCTGCAGATGCAGAATCCCATACGCATTCGATCGGGACACCTGATTCATCGGCGGCATCAAGCCTGATGATGCCAACCCAAGTCTCTCAGCCCGAGGCTTTTCAAGGGAAGCCCGAGTCATCCTCTGCGCCGACTTCAACACCTGACCCCTCCGATGGCAAGGGAAGCCGATCCCCTAAAAATTCGGGCAAGCTGCCTGCCCAACCGTTATACCAAAAATGGTATGCCTGGACTGCCGCAGTGATTTTGGCTGGCACCGGGGGCTTGGCAGCGACCACTCTGCAAACCATGAACCGAATGCGAGCTGAGTTGCCTGACCCGCAAGATGTTCTGATTTTTGTGCGGGATGGAACCCTAACGATTAAGGCTGGCGATGGCAGTGTGCTGCAACAACTGGGGCCAGCCACCCGCTCTAATTTCACCCTAGAAGACATTCCACCCTATGTCATTGAAGGGTTTCTGGCCTCAGAAGATAATGATTTTTATGAGCATGACGGAGTCGATTATCGGGCGATCGCCCGGGCGACGCTCGCTAATGTCCGGGCTGGGGAAGTGGTGGAAGGAGCCAGCACCATTACCCAACAGCTCACCCGCCTTGTGTTTCTAGATCAAGATCAAACCCTAGAACGCAAGCTCCGAGAAGCGCTAATGGCGCACAAAATGGAGCAAGAGCTAACCAAAGAGCAAATTTTAGAACGGTATCTCAACCTCGTCTATTTGGGTGGGGGAGCCTATGGGGTAGCCGATGCGGCCTGGGTTTATTTCAGCAAATCAGTAGATGAATTAACCCTCCCCGAAATTGCCATGATTGTTGGGCTAGCCCCGGCACCGAGCGAATTTTCGCCCTTGGTGGATGAAAACACCGCGCAGGAACGGCGCAACTTGGTGCTGTCGCGGATGGAAGAGTCGGGCTATATCACAGCCCAAGAGCGGGCGGCGGCGGCGTCTGCCCCCATTGGACTGAAACCCAGTACGCCCCGCAACCTTTACAGCCGATTCCCATACTTCACCCAATATGTGCGGCAGGAGTTGCCTAAGCTAGTCGATCCAGAAGAGCTAGAGGCAGGTGGCCTAACGGTCGAGACGACCCTTAACCCGGAGTGGCAAGCCCTAGCGCAGGAGACGGTGAATCAGGCGATCACTGAATATGGACGCAGGCAGCGGTTCTCCCAGGCGGCGCTCGTGACCCTCGACCCGCGCACGGGTGAAATTCGGGCGATGGTCGGGGGCAACGATTTCAACGAAAGCCAATTTAACCGGGTGGTGCAGGCTCAACGGCAACCGGGTTCGACTTTCAAAACCTTTGTGTATACGACGGCGATCGCCGCTGGGTTATCCCCTGAAAAAACCTATGTCGATGCCAAGCTCGTGGTGGATGGCTATGAGCCAAAGAACTATGGCGAAAGCTTTAGTGGCACTCAAACCATGCGGAATGCCCTGATCCGCTCAATCAATATCATCGCGGTCAAGGCTTTGATCGAGGTTGGGTTTGATCCGGTGATTGAGGTAGCGCAAAAGATGGGGATCAAGTCTCCGCTTATCCGTGCCTATTCGTTAGCCTTGGGCAGCGTCGAAGTTAACTTGCTCGAACTGACCGCTGGCTACGGCACCCTAGCCAACCGGGGCGAATATATCGAACCCCACGGCATTACCCGTGTGATCAATCGCCGGGGCGAGGTCATTTATGAATCTGAATTTGCCACCGAACGAGCGGTTGATCAAGATACCGCTGACATCATGACCTGGATCTTGTCTGGGGTAATTACGAATGGCACAGGCGGCAATGCACGGTTGGGCGATCGCCCGGTCGCAGGCAAAACCGGCACCTCTGAACTGCGCCGCGACCTCTGGTTTATTGGCTATATCCCTCAACTGGCAACCGGGGTATGGCTAGGGAACGACGACAGCACCCCGACCCGAGGAGCCAGCTCAACCGCTGCACGTGTATGGAACCGCTTTATGGTTCAAATTGTGGATGAGCTGCCCGTCGAGCAATTTCCGGCGCGCCCACGCCTAAGCGGACGCACGCCAACTATCGAAATTCAGCGGGTCCGTCCGGCTCGGATCCAGGAATCCAACACCCCCACCGAGCGGGATCAGGACGGACGCACTGAAGCTGAAACCCCCAGAGAACAGTCTCCTGAACGGACTAGCACCTCTCCCGCGAGTCGGCCTAGCCCGGCACCAGAGCCGCCCCGCCCACAGCGCCCAGAGGTTGGCCGTTCGGAAGAACCAGATGCCCGCGTAGAACCCGTGGCTCCACCCGAACCCCCTACCGCAGAGGAGCCGCCCGCTGAGACCAGACCAGCACCCGAACCCCCTCCAGCACCCGTAGAAGCACCCCCGGCGGCTCCAGCGCCTGCCCCCGCTGCCCCACCCGAAGCTGTTTCGGAGGAATAGCCCCACCCGATGATCGAGTGAGGTTCTAGGCCGTGAGGGCACAGGGATCGCCAAACCCGACATAAAAAACGGAAGGCGCGATCGCCCCCAATCCACAGTAAGATCAATCGATTAGAGCGACTGGTTCTTGTTTTGTCACCTGGGTCAGCCGCCAGCATCAGGAGCACGTGTAAGGAAGTGAGTGCCATGACCGAAATCAGTCTTGCAGTAACCGGCAGCGCTGGGAGTTTTCCTTGGCTGTTTACCGGAGTCTATGTGGTAGGTTTCATTGCCGCTGTCGCCATTGGCTCAATTGCTTGGTATAACTCCAAGCGTCCTCCCGGTTGGGAAGGGCGCGATCGCCCCGACATCATTCCTAAGGTCACCGATGACGAAACCTCGGAATCCGACGGCTAAACCCATGCCTGGGCAACGGACATCCGGCCAACAGAGCGCCTTAAAACCATCTCAGCCACTCCAACAGCCGATGAAGATGTGTTTTGGGAAGAGTCGTTGCTGACTAGAGCCTTGATCAAGCACCACTCCGTAAACCCGAAAAGCCGTACCGGTGCCCCCTTCACTAATGGAGTTAGTCCTGCGAGCGGCAACGCCATCGCCGTTAGACGTGCCTCTTATGGTTGGTGTCGCAATCGCACCATAAAGAACCCATCCATCTCCTGATGGTGGGGCAGCACCTTGACCCAGCCCTCTGGCTGCAAGAAGGGAGCCATGGGGGAGGTCGGCAGGGGAACGTCAATTTGCCGGTTAGGATGCGCTTCGAGGAACGGGAGAATTATGCCTTCATTTTCTGCGGGGTGCAGCGTGCAAGTGGCATAAACAAGTGTCCCGCCCGGTTTGACCCAGGTAATCGCTTGGTCGAGTAGTTCTTGCTGGAGCTGCGTGAGTTCGGCAACGCTGGCGGGGGTTTGTCGCCAGCGAGCATCAGCATGGCGGTGCAAGGTGCCCAAGCCTGAGCAGGGCACATCGAGGAGAACGCGATCGCCCATGCCCACAAAATCTGGAATCTGGCGACTGTCAGCCACCCGTGGCTGAATACTGGTGAGCCGTAGCCGTTGGATACTTTCGGCCAGCTTTTTGAGTCGATTAGCCGTGCGATCGCACGCCCAAATGGTGCCGCGATCGCCCATCAACTCTGCTAAATGCGTGGTTTTGCCCCCCGGTGCCGCACAGGCATCGATCACCGTTTCCCCTGGTTGTGGGTCAAGCAACGCCCCCACTAGCTGGGCGCTGCTGTCTTGCACCGTCCACCAGCCTTCATGGAACCCAGGCAACGCCTGCACCGCCCCAGCATGACCCACAATTCGCAGGGCATAGGGCACCCCTGCCACGGGCTGCACCGTCACCCCTGCCGCCGCAAAAGCCGCTTCGACCTGCTCCACCGACGCCACCAAGCGGTTCACGCGCAAATCAATCCGGGGTGATTGGTTCATCCAGTCGCACAGAGCAGCGGTTTCCTCTAGCCCAAACTGGCTCACCCATTCTTCCACAATCCAATCAGGGAAGCTGTGGAGGGTGCCGAGACGGGCGATCGCCCCTGCTGGCAATTGCAGCGGATCGCCCCCCTCAGCCTGGGCTCGCAGGTACCGCCGCAACACACCATTCACTAACCCCGCCAACCCCCCAAAGCCGTTGGTTTTAGCCAGATCTACAGTGCTATGGACTGCCGCCGCATCGGGAATTTGCGTCAAATAGCGCAACTGATATAACCCCACCTGCAAAATCAACCCCAACAAAACCGGGGGAGACTTGGGCACAAACTGCGCCACCAAACTTTCCAAGGTTCGTTGCCGCCGCACACAGCCATACACCAGTTCGGTAAACAAGCGCCGATCTAGGTCGCTCAAGGCGCTATGCTGCAAGGCTTGATGCACCGCCGCATCGGCATAGGCTCCTCGCCGCACCGCCTGCAATGCCGAAAGTGCCAATTGTCGCGGATGCTTAGAGCCAGCGGAAGATGTTAACTGAGACAAGCCTAAAACCCTTCTGGTAAATGCAATAACGGTTAGAGAAATGAATCGTGAAAAAGTGGAGTGCTTGGCACAGTTCTCTATTCTAAAGGTTGCTCTGGGGCAAAAAATCTATTTCTCTCATCAGAAAACAGAATCCCAAATTCTGCCCTTTGATCTTGATCAGATGCTGATCATTTCTGATGCGGGCAACAGCTTCAGTCTTCCCGTTTTCACAGGAGCCCAAAATACTGGGCACAAGTACAGCTATAGTCACAAAATTTAGGACATACCCGCGTCATTCCCGTGGAAATGGGAATCTATGGGTTGCAAGACTCCCAAGATGGGTTTCCGCCTGCGCGGCAATGACAGGTAAATATCCTATGGATCATGGCTACAGCTATATCTAGACACAAGTATCCGAGCGCGAGTATCTGGACACAAGGACTGGATGCAAATACTGGGAGCAATTCAGCGGCGCGCTTTCTGATCGAGCGCGTCTATCGTTTGCACCAGCGAACCCGTCGCTCAGATCAGAACCCCAGATCCCACATTAACGTGGAAAATTGATGCCAAGATAGCCGTAAATTGAATCTTGGCCAGGGTTATCTTCAAACAGATTGCCATTCGAAATGTGGTGCCAGCGCAACCCAGCATCAGCCGCTGGTCGTTTGCTAGGCGAATGGTTGCACCGCCTCCGGCTTGGGGCGTAAAGGCAAGACTGGAGCCTTCGCTGGGCACAGGGCTAGTCGTGCCAATAATGCCAACCCCACCGTCGATATAGAGCGACCAATCGGGTCTACGAATAAAATCCCAGCGATGGAGCAGTGCTAGGTTTAGCCCCACCGCATCTTCACCCGATTGGATAAAGCCCAACCCATTTAGCTCTAGGTTCAGGCTTTGCCCATTAGCAAAAAAGTGCGACAACCCCGCACCCACAAGGCCAAAACTGCCAGAATCACTCCCATCCAGGTTAGTGCCAAGCCCTCCCTGCAAATACCAGCGATGCTGCCCCCGATCGCCATACCGAGGCTCTAGATCAGACGCATCCGCTTCCAGCATTTCTGGGCTGAGATCTTCACCCAAAACATCCGATTCCAGCGGCTCCAGTTCTAACTGTTCTGATTCAGTTGGAGTGGATTCAGTTGGAGTGGATTCAGATAAAGCAAATTCAGGGGAAGTGAATTCCAGTTGATCCGAATCAGATAAGCCAGCTTCAGATAAGCCCATTTCAGATGGCGCGGACAAAAGAGGCGCTTCGATGGCTGTCGCAAGCTGAGCTGAGGGAGGAAGGTAGTTGGAGTAAAGGGGTTGGGCGGCTTGAGGGGCAGAAGGCGCAGGGAATGGGGTGGGAGTGGGGCGATCGCCATCGGTCGCTTCCCCCTCCTCTGCCGCCAGCACTGGAGCGGTGGTGGTAGAGAGCAGCAGGGTGAGGGGAAGGGCGATCGCCCCTGTGGCTAAACCCACAACCCAACCGCGATGCCACCGAAGGCCAGACCAGCGCAGGGATAGAGGAAGCTGAAATCTAAAAAACCTGGGGAAGTTCAAATGAGTCATGCTTCAGCGACGAGGATGGAAGGACTATTGACTGAAAAGTAACCTCAGATGTTGCAGCCGGCCAGACACTTACCCCTATGGAATTTTTGCGACTAAACCAGCACAGTTTAATCATCAACGGCCAAAAAGAACACAAACAATCAGCGGGTCTTTACATTTAGATACGGATCAATCCGAGTTGGGTGCTCGTGCCGAAACGCCCTAGCCCTGCTATTTCCTTACAGCCTAATACTCTGCGGCAGAAAATTACCCCGTAGTGGACGTCCACGTTCCCTTCGGCTTCGCTCAGGGAACGCGGGCTGAGCGAAGTCGAAGCCCACGTAGTTCTGCCTACCCTAGGCTGCGCCTATCCGTATCCATCCCATCCCAGATGACGGCTCAGGACACACGCTCTATCCTCAAAAAGAGCCCATTCATCCTGTGAAAAAAGTGTCGAAACAGTCTTGAAATCATCCTCCTTGAAAGCGTTCTTCCTGAGAATGTTCTTAGAGCAGCCGTTGAGACAGCCTCAAAGCAAGTTTCTAAGCGTTCATAAGGATTAGGTGACGCATTCAGCGCCCCGCAGATCTCCCTAAAGCCTCCTTCGGTATAGGAACCCGTTGACTCAGGGTTTCCTCTGAGTCAGCAAGGGTTTAGGGAGAATCAACAGGTGCCGACTCGGATGGCTAATCGTGATTGCACCCTCTGCTGAGAGCACTTTTAGATTTTAGAAAAGTGTTCTCAGCGGATTAGCAGGAAGTCAATGGCAGGAAGTCATTAGCAGGAAGTCATTAGCAGGAAGTCAATGGACGGAGATTCCGTCTTATTCATGAATCCAGGGCATGAGGGTCGGCGTCCAGTTGGCTAACTCTTCGGGCGTGAACCAGAGGGCAATCTCCTGGGTTGCCGTTTCGGGGGCATCAGACCCATGGATGATATTGCGCCCAATGTTTGCGCCCAAATCTCCCCGAATCGTGCCAGGTTCGGCACTAAGGGGGTTAGTGGCTCCGATCAGCTTACGACCTGCTGCAATGACGCCATCGCCTTCCCAGACCATGGCAACCACGGGGGCAGAGGTAATGAATTCGACTAAACCCGCAAAGAAGGGGCGCTCTTTGTGAACCCCATAGTGGGTTTCGGCGAGTTCTTTACTCACGGTCATCAGCTTCAACCCAACCAGGGTAAAGCCTTTGCGCTCAAAGCGACCGATAATTTCACCCACCAAACCCCGCTGTACGCCGTCGGGTTTAATCGCAATAAAGGTTCTTTCCACAGATACTTGCTCCTTGTGCGTGCATCTAAAGCCTTTCCTATGCTCAGTAAAATCCGATCGTTTGTAAAGAGATTGGGGTAAGCAACTTCCTCATGTGTTTTAGATAACCTTAAATAGAAAGAAAAGGGAAGAGTGAAAACACAGATAGGGAAAGGAGTCTGAAGGTTGTCTACAAAATACGTTAGAGTCTGGTTTGTGATGGTTTTCTTAACGAGGGAGTAGGGTCTATGGCTGGGCACCGCGATGCCGCTGAGATAGAAGCAGAAAAGCCTGGAGAGGTAACCCCTGTGGCAACACGCCTTGACCCCGAACCTTTTTTAGTCAAACGGGCTTGGACGATCGAAGACAGCGAGGAGTTATACCGCATTCAGGGCTGGGGTGATCCCTATTTTTCGATTAATGCAGCGGGCCATGTAACGGTGTCGCCGAAGGGCGATCGCGGCGGTTCGCTTGACCTGTTTGACTTAGTGAATGCTCTGCAATTGCGCAACCTGGGGTTGCCGTTGCTGATTCGCTTTTCAGATATTTTGGAAGATCGGCTAGAGCGGCTCAATGCGGTTTTTGGCAGGGCGATCGCCCGTTACAACTACCCTGGGGTCTATCGTGGGGTATTTCCTGTCAAGTGCAACCAACAGCGCCACTTGATCGAAGATCTCGTGAAGTTTGGCGAGCCGCACCGCTTTGGCCTCGAAGCGGGGTCAAAACCAGAGCTGATGATTGCCCTGGCAACCCTACAAACCCCAGAGGCCTTGCTCATTTGTAACGGCTATAAAGATCGAGAATATATTCAAGCCGCGATTTTGGCTCGGCGGCTCGGCAAAAATACCATCATCGTGCTAGAACAGCTCGAAGAAGTTGATCTAGTTATCGAAGAAAGCCGCAAGTTAGGGATTCGTCCGGTGGTGGGGGTGCGCGCGAAGCTCAGTGCCAAGGGCATTGGCCGCTGGGGAAACTCGGCGGGCGATCGCGCAAAATTTGGCCTTTCGGTGCCCCAAATTCTCGAAGCCGTCGAAAAGTTGCGAGCCGCCGAGATGTTGGGCTGTCTGCAACTTTTGCATTACCACATCGGGTCGCAGATCTCGGCGATCGCCGTGATCAAAGATGCCATCCGGGAAGCCAGCCAGATTTACGTCGAGTTGGCTAAGCTCGGAGCCGCCATGCAATACCTCGATGTTGGCGGTGGCCTAGGGGTCGATTATGACGGCTCTAAAACCAACTTCTACGCCTCCAAAAACTACAACATCCAAAACTACGCCAACGATATTGTGGCCGAGGTCAAAGAAGCCTGCGAAGAACGCAACCTCCCTGCGCCCACCCTGGTAAGCGAGAGCGGACGGGCGATCGCCGCCCACCAGTCGGTTCTAGTTTTTGATGTTTTGGGCACCAGCGATGTCGTTGCCGAAGAACCCCAGCCGCCCACCCCCAACGAACATCTGATCATCCAAAACCTCTACGAAACCTACCGCGCCATCTCTGCCGAAACCTACCAAGAAGCCTTCCACGACGCCACCCAGTTTAAAGAAGAAGCCGTCAGCCTGTTTGGGTTTGGCTACCTCAGCCTCAGTGAGCGCGCCCGTGCCGAACGCCTCTACTGGGGCTGCTGTGCCAGAATTTTGGCGATCGTGCGACAGCAAGAATACGTCCCCGACGACCTCGAAGATCTCGAAAAGATCATGGCGTCGATCTACTACATCAACCTCTCCGTCTTCCAATCCGCTCCAGATACCTGGGCCATTGACCAGCTCTTCCCCATCCTGCCTATCCATCGCCTCGACGAAGAACCGACCCAGCGGGGCACCCTTGCCGACCTCACCTGCGACAGTGATGGCAAAATCAACCAGTTCATCGACCTACGCGATGTCAAATCTGTTTTAGAACTTCACCCCCTCAAACCCACCCCTGCCAACGCCCCCTCAGCTCACGAACCCTACTATCTGGGGATGTTTCTGGGCGGAGCCTACCAAGAGATCATGGGCAATCTCCACAACCTCTTTGGCGATACCAACGCCGTTCACATCAAGCTCACCCCCAAGGGCTACCAAATCGAGCATGTGGTTAAGGGCGACACCATGAAAGAAGTGTTGGGCTACGTCCAATACGACACCGAAGATCTAGTAGAAAGCATTCGCCGCCAAACTGAGCAAGCTCTCCAAGAAGGCCGGATATCGATCCCCGAGGCTCAGCAATTACTCCAAAACTACGAGCACTCCCTCAATCGCTACACCTATCTAACCCCCTAAACCCAACCGCCACTAGACGACCCACCACGCTCAACCCAATGATTAAAGCCAGTCTAATGAAGCGGGTTCTCCAGATCGCGGCAACCCAGGGAGATTGAACATTACAGCCATCTTCCTAAAAACCGCAAACCATGCAACTGTAATTTCTTTTCAGCTCCAACAGCGACACCCCTAAGACCGGATCAAATGGTGCTGGAGCTTGCTTAAGCTGCAAAACGGCATATATAGCCGTAGCCATGATCCCTAGGACATTTATCTGTCATTCCCGCGCAGGCGGGAATCCATCTTGAGAGTCGTGCAACCCATGGATTCCCGTTTCCACGGAAATGACGCTGATCTGTCCTAAATTTTGTGACGATGGCTATACCTCTATCCAACGAGCTAGAGGCCCCATGAACCAACGGGCAGCCTCAAAGATCCAACTCAAAGATCCAACTCAAAGATCCAACTCAAAGATCAAGCATTGAGATTAAAACCGTATGTTGAAGGATTTCTCCCTCAACACGCAGATACAAGATGGCATCCGCCCAACATCCTTGCACGTCACGGCGACCTCAAGGTAGGAGCTGTTTCTGTAGTTCCAAGGCTCCTAGCAATGACTAGCTGTTGACAAAAGCAAGGGAAAAGGTAGGGGAAAAGACGGTTCTAGGAGTGTTGGCTTTATTTCAAAAGGAACAGGGGAAAGCGGAAAAACCTGTCTTGGGCATCAGTCTAGTTTTCCCAAAGCACGTGTTTTTGTTGAAATTTGGCAGGTTCCTGTTACTTTCTATAGCGACCTTGGGAAAGCTAAAATGTAGGATGTGTATCGCTCTTGGCATCTTTCCCAGTCTCTTGCAATCATTCACGGTACATAGAGCAACATCTAAGGATAGATTTAACATTCATCAAGAGACTGTCAAGATTTTGTTTTTGCTGCTGCAATGTCGTATAAAGACGTTTAGCATTTCTATATAGAAAATCTTTAGAGAGCTAATTTCTAATTAGGAGGTCTAAAGATTTGGCGATCTTTTATACGTCTTCAACTTGGTACTCCTTACATGAGTGTGAAAGCTGTGGTTGAGTCTGAGAACCTGGCCATACAACCCGAAAGCGAAGTAAAAACCTGTCGCTTCGTTCTTCCTGTCATTTTTACCGTTACCGAAGCTGTAAGCTTCAAGCAAAGCTTCCAAGAGTTGTGTCAAACCCACACATCTCTAACCCGTGCAATCTTAGACTTTCGCCATACTGCTTTTATGGACAGTAGTGGCATTGGTGCTTTAGTTTCTGCTAAAAAGTTCTCTCAAAAGCAACGGATTGAACTGGTACTTCAGAATGTATCTGATCAAGTTTCGATGGTGCTGTCTTTAGCCGACTTAGATAGATTATTTACCTTTGAACAAAGCTCCCCTGCAGAAATTGAAGCTGCCGCCGCATCGGAAGCCTTGGTAAACCTCCTAGCACCCTCGACCGGAGAACCCGCTTCTAAAGGAAGTGCCAGCTCTCCTGCAAAAAAGTTACCTATTGTTAAAGCTTTTCCTCGGCCTGACGAGAAAAGGACGATCAGAGTCGTCTCTTCTCGCACCCCCGATCCGTTTATCACCCATCCTTCCGTGCGCTGCTGGCCAAAGCGAGGCATGGATATCGTGGGATCTTTAATTGGGTTGACGATTGTAGGCGTATTGTTTATTCCGATTGCGATCGCCATCAAACTTGACAACCCTGGCCCCATTTTCTTTGGCCAAATCCGATGTTCGCGCATGGGGCGTCGGTTCAAAATGTGGAAATTCCGTTCTATGGTTGCCGATGCAGAGGAGAAGAAGCACCTTGTTAGTAATGAAGCAAGCGGAGCTATCTTCAAAAGTGCTTCCGATCCCCGAATTACCCGAGTGGGATATTTCCTGCGGAAAACCAGCTTAGATGAAGTCCCGCAGTTCTGGAACGTTCTGAAGGGCGACATGAGCTTGGTCGGCACACGCCCACCCACCCCCGATGAAGTAGAACGCTACGAAATTCCTCAGTGGCAACGATTAGATGTTAAGCCAGGAATGACTGGGGAATGGCAAGTGAATGGTCGCTCTTCGATTAAAGATTTTGAAGATATTGTGCGGTTAGACTTGAAGTATCAAGAAAATTGGAGTCTAGCCTACGATATTCGCCTCATCCTTAAAACTGTTTTGGTGTTGTTCAATAAAAAGTCAGGAGCCATGTAGTCGCCTAGCTACACAACTCAAAAAGTCTTTGCATGAAGATTTTGCATGAAGATATAGTAATTCTATTTCAGTTGAGAACCACAAGGGGCATAAGCTCTTTGTCCAAAAAACATCTGGGATTGCTATAGCTCTGAGCCATTGACGACCTGACCTGCGCTCCTAATTTGAATCGTAAATAATAGTTCTCCTAAGAACTTTCTCAAAGAAGCTGCGATCGCCATCAGCCGTTAAAGTCTAAATCGTCTGGTTAGAATGATCAAAGATCGGGTCATGTTCTAGACCTGTTGCTATTATTTCTAGGCTATATCTGCTTTATGGCGTTGAGAAAGACAGCCACAGAGTTGATATACTGCCAAATTAAGTTGGCGGCTACTGCTCCATCCGTCATTCTAATGATGCTTCTGCGAGCATCATTAGAATGGCAAAAGAATGACGAAAACCTGCCTTCTATTAATAAAGCTAGGGTTGTAAGGCACTGAAATCTCCAAATCTCAGCCCATGCATTTCAAAATAAGAATTGCTGCGGCTCTATGACTCAAGTTGTACTTGAGACGATACATAGACTAAAACAAGGACTTTCACTGCGAGTTAGAGCGATCGCCAACTTTCTGAGCCTAGGCGGTCGGGAAGTGAATCATTACCGATATACGCTGCAACCATTGGTTCTATGACTGAAAGGATAGATCGCCATTTAGAGGGACAGGGCGTTATACGGGGGCTATCGAGTCACTATCGCAGTGGAGCTTCTAGTCTTGGCAAGGAGTTTTTTGCCCCTTGCCTCAAGTACTGCTCACAATACCAACGTGCCGTTGGTTATTTTTCAAGCAAGGCATTAGTAGCATGGTTAGAAGCGTTGCCTCGCCTTGCTGCAGAATCTGTGATCATTCATTTACTGATTTCTCCTGAGTTGTCTGGCGAAGATCGTGAGGCGTTGGCAAAAGCACTGAATGAAGAAGAGCGTCAGCAACTGCGACAAATTTCAGTTGACTGTCTCATCCAAGAGCTTTTAGCAGACTCCTTACCCGATCAGGTAAAAGTGAGGGTTCGATTGTTTGCCTGGATGGTCGCAAACGATCATCTGATTCTGCGGTTTGCCTTTCCAGAACATACTAAGCAACCCGGAATTTTTCATGAAAAGATTGGCATCTTTCACTTTCCTTGGGGTGATCAGGTTGCGTTTACAGGTTCGGCCAATGAGTCAGACCATGGGTATGAGCGGAATTATGAGTCAATCGATGTCTACCGCAGCTGGGTTGCTGGAGACAAAGAGCGCACCCAAATTAAGCAACAACAGTTTGAGGAAGCCTGGTCAGCCAAGGCTATTGGGCTAAAGATCCTAGCATTATCTCCCAAATCCCTCGCGCTCATTCGCAGGCAAGCACCGGATGAAAAACCAGTGATTGCCCTAACCAATGGCGGCTTCGATCTATCGAGTGTGAAAGAGAAACCAATGGACTATGGACAAGCTCAAAATAATTCTGAATTGAATGGGTTTCCAGCATTACCTAGCTGGCTCATACTACGCCCTTATCAACAACAGGCGATCGCCAACTGGTTTGCAAACCAAGGACGGGGCACGCTGAAGATGGCGACGGGGAGCGGTAAAACGATTACGGCGTTGGCGATCGCTACTCAGCTCTATGAAAAAATTCAACTCCAAGCGCTCATTATCGTCTGCCCCTATCGACATTTGGTGCAGCAATGGGCGCGGGAATGTCGCAAGTTTGGCATCACTGAGCCTATCTTGGCGTTTGAGAGTGTGAGCCAGTGGCAAGGAAATTTGTCGAATCAACTTTATAACGTGCGGGCAGGAAATCAGCCGCTTTTAACCGTCATTACGACAAATGCCACGCTGATGACCCCTGGATTTCAATCCCAACTGCCCTATTTCCCTCAGAAAACGTTGATTGTTGGAGATGAGGCGCATAACTTAGGGGCGCGGCGATTGGAGGCGAGTTTGCCTCGATCGGTGGGGTTGCGGTTAGCGCTATCGGCCACACCAGAACGATATTTTGACGATGCGGGCACGGAGGCGCTGCTCGATTATTTTGGCGCGGTATTGCAGCCAGAATTTACGCTGCGGGATGCGATCGCGCAAGGGGCGCTGGTGCGCTATCGCTACTATCCCGTGTTGGTGGATCTGACAGAATCAGAAAGCGCACTCTATTCAGACCTAACCATGAGAATTGGGCGCGCGATCGCAATGGGTGGCGATGAAGATAATGACAATTTAACAGCGCTCCTGATGCAACGGGCACGGCTGATTGGGGCGGCGGCGAATAAGCTGGAGGCATTGCAGGATGTGATGCGATCGCGCTTGCACACCAGCCACACGCTGTTTTATTGCGGGGATGGCTCGGTAGAGGATGGCGTTAGTGAGGAAAGCCAGCGGCAACTGGCAGCGGTGGCACAGTTGCTAGGCCATGACTTAGGGTATCGGGTGAACACCTATACGGCAGAAACGACCTTAGAGGAACGGGA
>Ga0105049_10002432_pt1 | contig 22042 bp, 19 predicted proteins | sample MAT06_FD_78087 | JGI IMG/M metagenome (GOLD analysis project Ga0105049, IMG submission 78087) | Freshwater microbial communities from Lake Fryxell liftoff mats and glacier meltwater in Antarctica - MAT-06 | ecosystem: Environmental > Aquatic > Freshwater > Ice > Liftoff microbial mat | place...
ACCGCTGGCGTGGCGACCCCGGTGGCGTCCGAAACAGACGACCAAAAAAGCGGCGCAAAACGCGGCGCGCCTGAGGCGCAAAACGCGGCGCAGCACCCGACCGCACCCGATGGCGCTGGTTCGCCCGAATCATCGAAAGAGCCTTGTTTTGCAGGGATTTTGCAAGCCGACGCGAACGAATGCGAAGCGGCTACAAAGTGGAACAATGGGCGCAACAGGGCTCGAACCTGTGACCTCGGCTATGTGACAGCCGCGCTCTAGCCAACTGAGCTACGCGCCCGAAAGAAGCAGAATCGAGTATAGCCGATGTGCGGACGGACGTGCAAAAGCCGGCTGCGGTGCGCCCAACGCACCTCAGCCCGCCGCCAGCCCGGATGCTGGGAAAAGGACCGATAATGCGCGCGGCCGGTCTCAATCCTCGCGCAGTCTTAGCGCATCGCGGGTTGGCTTGTCGCCTCAACCATCTATTCTTACCCCGAGAGCAAGAAGAAGGCCCGAATGTCGGGTCCTTCCATGATAAGTGCTTATGGGCGCTTTGTTTGCGTCCACGTTGGTTTTTCGCCGAAAGGCGACCAAGGAGATAGAGATGAACAAGTTTCTGATGGTTGTGGCCCTCGCGGCCGCGGCTGGCGCGGCTTCCGCCGACGTCATCACGCAGTGGAACTTCAACAGCGTCGTCGCCGACGCGAACACCAGCACCGGGACGACTCTCCCCAGCAGCGGTTTGGGCACCATTAGCACCCTCGGCGGCGCCACTTCCACGTTCGCCTCAGGCGACGCCAGCGGCGGCTCTTCCGACCCGGCGACGGGCGACGATTCGGGATTCAACACGAGCACATACCCCGCCCAAGGCACCGGTTCCGGCACCCGCGGCTTCGAGGTGGTCGTCTCCACCCTCGGCTTCCAGAACATCATCGCCGAGTTTGATCGCCGCACCAGCAACACCTCGTCCCGCTACGTGCAGGTTCTCTTCGATGCCGGTTCCGGCTTCCAGTCCGCCGGTTTTGTCGGGGCCACCGGCATCGCGGGCGATACTTGGGTCAACAACAACGCGTTCTCCCTCCCGGCCGCCGCCGACAACGTTGCGGTGCTCACGCTTCGCTTCGTCGCGGTGTTCGAGAGCGTCGCGACGGGCAACAGCAACAACAACTACGTCGCCTCGAACCCGGCCCCGACCGTGGCCTACGCGGCGGGCGGCACCCTCCGTTACGACATGGTCGAAGTCCTCGGCACCCGCATCCCCGCCCCGGCCTCGGCCGCGCTCTTGGGCATGGGCCTCGTGGTCGTCGGTCGCCGTCGCCGCTGAGTTCCCGCTTGATTCATGGATATCCCTGACGGGCCCCGGGCGACACACCCCGGGGCTTGTTCTTTTGTCTCTGCTCCCGGCCCACTACCCTTGCCCCCGATGACACGCCACCACTCCCGAGCCGCCATCCTGTCGGTCGGCGATGAGTTGACGCTCGGGCAGACATTGAACACGAATTCAAAGTGGCTGGCCGAGCGCCTGCTCGCGGTCGGCGTGGTGACGGTTGAGCACGCGACCGTTCCCGACGATCTGGGTGCTCAAGCGGCGGCCCTGCAGCGGCTCGCAGGCCTCGCCGATGTCGTCGTGGTTTCAGGCGGATTGGGACCGACGTCGGATGACCTCACGCGGCAGGCCCTCGCGCTCGCCTGCAACGACCGCTTGGTTGAGGATCCCGTCTCCTTGGCACAAGTCGAGTCGTGGTTCGGGAGCCGCGGCCGAGAAATGCCGGACATCAACCGGGTTCAGGCGCTCCGACCGTCGCGGGCCGCATCGATCCAGAATCTTCACGGCACCGCTCCGGGTATTCACGCGACCTTGGCCGGCGCAACCGCGGGCGGAGTCAACGCCGACGTTTTCTGCCTTCCCGGGCCTCCCGGCGAGATGATCCCGATGTTCGAGGCGGCGGTCCTGCCGAGGTTGCGGATTGCGCCAGGAATCATGGTCCTGACAGCCGCGGTGCACTGCTTCGGGATCGGTGAATCAGAGATCGCCACCCGGCTTGGGGCCTTGATGGATCGGGACGCGAACCCGCTGGTAGGAACGACCGCGAGCGGCGGGGTGGTGAGTTGCCGCGTCCGGTTTGAGGGGACCGCCACCGAGAGCGAAGCGCGGCAGCGAGTGCAAGCCGTGGTCGAGCGCGTGCAATCACTTGTGCGGCCATTCGGTTTCTCGGCATCAGATGCGTCGTTGCCACGGGCGATCGTGGAACGGCTTGCCGCCGCGCGCGAAACGATCGGTGTGGTCGAGAGTTGCACGGGCGGGCGGCTGGGCGGAATGATCACGGATGTCGTCGGTTCATCGAAGGTGTTTGTCGGTGGGCTCCTCACCTACTCCAACGAGATGAAAGTTCGACTGGCCGGTGTGGATCCGGCGTTGCTGGCCGAAACAGGCCCCGGGGCCGTTTCGAGCGAAACGGCCTGCGCCATGGCCAAAGGGGGCTTGGATAGGCTCGGGTGTACGCATTGCCTGGCGATCACGGGCATCGCGGGCCCCGGTGGTGCGGTCGCCGCGGCGGGCAGTCGGCCGGCCAAGCCCGTGGGTCTGGTATACGTGTCGCACGCACAGCGCAGCGGTTGCACAGTTCGGGCCTTCAAGATGGCGGGCGATCGGCAGGCCATCCGCGAGTGGTCTGCAAAGGCCGCGCTGATGATGGTGTGGCTTGGGCGCGGTGAACCGGTCAAGATGCTGCGTGAAGTGACGGCCTGACGTCTACTCGCCGGGGATGTACGAAACGGTGCCTTCCCAAGGGCTGCTGGCCGAGGCGTACAACTTCTTGGGGATGCGACCCGCGAGGTACGACTGGCGTCCGGCGACCAAGGCATGGCGCATGGCGTGGGCCATCATCACCGGGTCAGTCGCGTGTGCAACGGCCGTGTTGAGCAGCACCCCATCGGCTCCGAGTTCCATGGCGATGGCCACATCGCTCGCCGACCCCACACCGGCGTCGACGATCACCGGGAATGCCGGGTCGCCGTGCTTCAGCAGTTCGAGGCAAAGGACAATGTTGTTGCGGTTGAGGATGCCCTGCCCGCTGCCGATGGGGCTGCCGGCGGGCATGACCGAGGCCGCGCCCGCTTCTTTGATCCGGAGGGCGGCGATGGGGTCGTCGCTCGTGTAGGCGAGCACCTGAAAGCCTTGCTTCACGAGTTCACGCGTGGCCTCGACCGTGCCCGCCGGGTCTGGCAGAAGCGTCTTCTTGTCACCCAAGACTTCGAGTTTCACCCACGATGCACCCGGGTTATTAAGTTGTTCGAGGAGGTCGCGCCCGAGCAACGCGACGCGGATGGCATCGGAGGCCGAGAAACAGCCCGCGGTGTTCGGGAGGATCGTGTATCGCGCAGTATCGAACTGGTCGAGCAGGCTCTGGCCCTGCTCGTTGAACAGGCGTTCGCGGCGGACGGCGACCGTGATGACTTCCGACCGGCTGGCGTCGAGCGCCAAACGCATGACTTCGGGCGACTTGTACTTGCCGGTGCCGACAAAGAGCCGGCTGGCGAAGGTTCGGCCGGCGATCGTCAGGGGCGAAAGTCCGGGTTCATCGGGGAAGGAAAAAGGCTTTGGTTCCGGCATGGTTGAAGGAGCGTACGGGGGCGGGCGTTGTTTGCGGCGGACCGCTCGGCTATCCTTACCTTCCTTCGCCGGAGAGGTGGCCGAGCGGCTGAAGGCGACGGTTTGCTAAACCGTTGTACGGGTTTTAACCTGTACCGGGGGTTCGAATCCCCCCCTCTCCGCTTCACGCAGCCCTTGCACACGCAAGGGCTGTTTTCGTAGGGACATTGGCGATCCTTCACTCGCTTCGCGGGTGCATTGATCAAGCGGACCTGGCGGCCCGAGGTGTTGCCGCGAACTCCTCGTTGAGGATGGCCCAACGCTGGTGATCAGCGAAGGTGCCTTGGATTTCGAGGTATTTGGGCGAAAAACCTTCGAGGCGGAAGCCGATGGCTTTGACGGTCGCGATGGAGGCGGCGTTGTGCGGCTGGATGTTGGCTTCGATGCGGTTGAGGAGCAACGTGCCAAAGGCGTATGCCAAGACCTGCCTGATCGCGGCCGACGCGTAGCCCTTTCGAACGTGCGGCAGGCCGACCCAGTATCCGAGGAATGCCTGCTGAAGGGGGCCGCGGATGATCTGGCCGAGCGAACACTGTCCGACGATGCTGCCGCCGGCGTTGAGAATAAGGAAGCGGCGGTGGGTGTCGGTCCAGCCGGTCTCCAGCACCCGGTCGAACGAGTTTTCGTCGGAGGAGCCCGGCGGCGGGTTGGGTTCCCAGGGGATCAGGAAGTCGCGGCTGACCTTCCGCAGCGTCAACCATTCACGCTCATCGGAAGCGAGCGGCCGCCGGACGGTGATGTTGGGAGTGCGGGAAGTCATGGGAAGTCTGGGAATATGAGAACGCGGGAATCATTCCCACTCGATCGTTGCGGGCGGCTTGCTCGAGATGTCGTAGACCACGCGATTGACGCCGCGGACTTCGTTGATGATGCGGCTGCTGATGGTGGCGAGCACATCGTGGGGAAGCCGCGACCAATCGGCGGACATGAAGTCCTGGGTGTCGACGGCGCGGATGGCCACGCATGAGTCGTAGGTTCGCCCATCGCCCATGACTCCGACGGATTGCACCGGGAGCAGCACCGCGAACACTTGGCTCGTCTTTCGGTAGAGGTTGGCGGAGGTGATCTCTTCGAGGAGGATTTCATCGCAATCGCGCAGGAGGTCGAGTTTCGGCTTCGTGACCTCGCCGATGATCCGCACGGCCAGCCCGGGGCCCGGGAATGGATGCCGCCAGACCATCTGCTCCGGGAGGCCCAGAACCTCGCCGAGTTTGCGTACTTCGTCCTTGAAGAGTTCTCGGAGCGGCTCGACGAGTTCAAAGCCGAGGTCCTTCGGCAGGCCACCGACGTTGTGGTGGAGTTTGATGCCCGCCGACATCCCCGCGTGCCCGTGCCCGCTCTCGATGACGTCCGGGTAGAGAGTGCCCTGGGCAAGGAACGTGGCATGCGGGATTGACTTCGCGGCGACCTTGAAGACATCGACGAAACGCTTTCCGATCCGACGGCGTTTTTCCTGCGGATCCGTCACGCCCGCGAGGTCAGAGAGGAAGTCGGCCTCCGAATCGGTCACCGTGAGGTTGATCTTGAAGTGGTCTCGGAACGTTTTCTCGACGAGTTCGCGTTCGTTCTTGCGGAGGAGCCCGGTGTCTACAAACACGCAGTGCAGTTGCGAGCCGATGGCGCGGTGGAGCAGCGCCGCGGTGACGGCGGAATCGACGCCGCCGGAAAGCCCGCAGATGACGCGCGCAGCGCCGACCCGTTTGCGGACGCTCTCGGCGGCGGTCTCGGCATAACCCGACATCTTCCACGAACCTTCGCAGTCGCAAACCCCGTGCAGGAAGTTGCGCAGAATGTCGGGGCCGTGCGGAGTGTGTGTGACCTCGGGGTGGAATTGAACGCCGAAGAACCGCAGCGGCCTGCCGGAGTCGTCGTTTCCGATGGCCCGCACCGCTGCGTTGATGCACGTGGGCGTGCTCGCGATCGGGACGAACAGCCGGCGATCAACGTCGTGGACCTGGTCGCCGTGCGACATCCAAACGGTGGTCTTGTCGGGGACCGCGGCGAACAGGTCGGTTCGGTCGCTGATCTGGAGAGAGGCCCTTCCGAACTCGCGGTGGTCCGCGGCTTCGATGCGACCGCCCAGCAGGTGGACCGCGAGTTGCATGCCGTAGCAAATGCCAAGGATGGGTACGCCAAGGTCAAAGATCGCGGGGTCGCAGGTCGGAGCACCTTTCTCATAGACGCTGGAGGGCCCCCCCGAAAGGATGATCCCCTTGGGGTTCAGGGCTCGCAGTTCGTTGGGTGAAATTTTGGGCGATACCAGGATCGAGAAAACGCCTGCTTCGCGGCATCTGCGTGCGATCAATTGTGCCGTCTGCGACCCGAAGTCGAGGATGGGGACAACTTCGTGGTGGGCTGGGCTGCTGGGTGCGGATGGTGTCGACATCGCGGGTCGGTTCCTTCGGAAAAGGGAACGCCAAGGATAAGGGTCGGCGGGCCGTAGATTCGATGGGTGCGTGGGAAAACTTCGAGGGTGGGGTATGGCGTCCTTGGGGCGGGTTCGCCGCGGGCATCGGTTCGGGTAGAATGGGCCGCTTGCAAAGGCTCCTGATCGCGCAGTTGCTGCTCATTGTTCCGCTCGCGGCGTGCGGGCCGGGAACCATTCCCAGTTTTCGATCGGACAACCCGGCCGCTCGGAACGCGGCGATTGTGAACGCCGCGGAGGCTCGGGATACGACGGCCTTGCCGGACCTTGTGCGGATGCTGGAGAGCGAGGAGCCGTCAACCCGACTGCTGGCGTTCGAAGCGCTGCGGCGATTGACCGGGGAGACCCTCGGATACGATTGCGCGGCCGATGAGCCGGAACGGCGGGCGGCCGTGTTGCGGTGGCGGGCGTTTGTTGAGGGAGAGGGGGGTCGGGGCGGATGAGTGCAAGGCCGGACCTGATTCTGGAAATGGTTGCGAATCCCGCGTATCTGTGCGGGGCCCGCGAGATGATCAACCAGATCGCCAAGCGCGTTGGCTTTCCTGACTCGCAGGCCTGTCAGATCGCTTTGGCTGTCGATGAAGCCCTGATCAACGTCATTCGTCATGGATATGAGACCCGGGCCGACGGGCGGATCTGGGTTGCGGTGACACCCATGGTGGGGAACGGTGAAGGGGCTGACGGACTTCGCGTGGTGATCGAGGACGAGGCGAAGCAGGTGGATCCGGGGTCCATACGGGGCCGGTCGCTCGACGACATTCGTCCGGGAGGATTGGGCGTCCACATTATCCGTGAGGTGATGGACGAGGTGTTGTACGAGAAGCGTGGAGCGGTGGGGATGCGGTTGAGCATGGTGAAGCGGCTGCGGACCGATGCCGCCGCGGCACCGACATGCGTGCCGGGGTGCGTGCCGGGGTGCGGGGTGTCGGAAGGGAACCAGACAAATGGCTGAGCGTGTTCCAATCAAGGTGACGGTTTCATCGAAGGATGGGGTAGTGGTGATCGCGCCCGACGGCGAGATCGGCTACCACGAAGCACCCGCGTTTCGGATTTTTCTGCGGCAAGGGTTCGATCAGAAGCCGAAGCGGATGGTGGCGGATTTGATCGGTGTCTCGTATATGAGCACGCCCGGCTTGGCCACACTGGTCGAGGCGTTGCAGCAATCGAAGAAACTGTCGATCCCGCTTGTGATTTGCGGAATGAACGACCGGGTGCGTGCGATCTTTGAGATCGCGCGCCTCCACACCGTCTTCAAGATCGTCGGGACCCGTGAAGAAGCGATCTCGCTGTAGCAACAACGATGCCTAATGGGGGGCGACTGCCGCGTGGGTGATGAATCAAAGGGTGTTGGCGGTGACGGCCTCGCGGGTGCGTGGCCGCTGCGCGTGTTCGGTTTCATTGGCCGCATCGTCCTCGACAAGTTGGACCAGATCGGGCGTGTCGTGTGGTTGTGCGTGGACTCGATGGGGTGGATCGCCCGATCGTTTTTCGTGAAGAAAGTCCGGATCGGCCGACCCGCGATTGTGGCGCAGTTGCTCCGCGTTGGGGTTCGGTCGGTCTTCATTGTGTCGCTGGTTTCGGGCTGCGTCGGGCTGATCCTTGCGTTTTCGCTCGCGCCGCCGCTGGAACAATTCGGGCAGAAGGAGTTGGTGGCGAACATCATTGCGGTGGCGGTGCTGCGAGAGTTGGGCCCGCTGATTGGCGCTATTGTGCTGACGGGGTTTGCCGGCGCCTCGATCGCGGCCGAGATCGGGACGATGGTGGTGGGGGAGGAGATCGAAGCGCTGGAGGCTCATGCGCTCGACCCGGTGCGGTTTCTGGTCGTCCCCCGGTTCATTGCATCGGTGGTCGCCATGACCATTCTCGCGGTCATCGCCGACGTCGTCGCCATCACTGCGGCGCTGGTCCTTTCAATGGTCGTGCTCGACATCCCGTACACCACCTACCTCGACAACACCTTGGCGCAAGCGAAGTTGATCGACTTTGGAGCGGGTGTCTGCAAGGCCGTGGTGTTCGGGATGCTCATCGGGCTTATCGCGTGCCACCAGGGCCTCAGTGTCACGGGCGGCGCGGCGGGCGTCGGCAGGGCCACCACGCTGACCGTCGTGCACAGTGTGGTCGCGATTGTGATCGCCGATCTGGCGTTTACCGCGATCTTCTACGCCCTTAAGTTGGTCTGAGCGAGCCGGAACCGATCGGCGGGGGACGTTCGGCATTGCCCGGAATCATCCCTACCATCGTGGCCCCATGGGAAAACGCAACATCAACCGGCACGCCGTTCGGAGGCGGGTGAAGGCCAGCAAAGACGACGCCCCGCCGCTTATCGTGATCGTGGTCAGTCGCTACAACTGGTCCATTACTGGCAAACTGCTGGATGGGGCACGCCGGGCCTTTCACGAATATCTGCCCGGCTTCGAGCCGGTCGTCATCGAGGCCCCCGGGGCCTTTGAGATCCCGGTGTTGTGCGAGGCCGCCGCGACCAACGCGAATGTCATCGGCATCGTGACCCTCGGGTGCATCATCAAGGGCGAAACCATCCACGATCGTGTGCTCGCCGACGCCATCACGCCCGCGCTTCTGCAGATTGCCATCAACACGGGTGTCGTTGTGACGCTGGGCATTCTGACCGTTGACACTCTGGCACAGGCCGAGGCCCGGGCAGGGGGAGCGCTCGGCAACAAAGGGGCGGAAGCGATGCACGCCGCTTTCCAGACGCTGTTCGGGCTTAGCGCAGCAATTGAGGGCAAGTCGTTCTCGCTCGAAACACCGTCGCCGGACAAAGGCTTGGCCGGTGGGAAGAGGATCAGGCAGAGTGGTGGGGGAGGCAGTGGGGGGGCTCGTGGGGCGGGCGGGGCCGGTACGCAGCGCAAGGGCGGCAAACCGGGTCCGGGTCGCTCCGGCCGTCGGGGTCGGCCGCCGGGCGATGGGGATCGCGCATGAAGGCGACGCCCCGTGAAATCCGTCGGTTGGCGTTTCAGACGCTCTATCAACTTGATGCCCGCGGCGAGACCGACGCCGACCTTGTCGAACGCTCGTTGGAAGGGGCCGAAGGCTTCACTCCGGCCGAGCGGCGGAAGGCGTTTGACCTTGCGGGCCGGGCCTTTTCGCACCGCAAAGCGGCGGACGCCGCGATGCTCAAACTGGCCCCAACGTGGCCGACCCACCGGCAGCCGGCAGTGGATCGGGCGATTTTACGTCTCGCGTACTTTGAACTCGCTATCGACAAAGGCCGCCCCGCGATCGTGATCAACGAGGCGATCGAACTCGCCAAGGAGTTCAGCACGGACCGTTCGCCCGGCTTCATCAACGGTCTGCTCGATAAAATCGCGAAGGCTGTGACCCCTGATCTGCCGGTCGGCAGTCCCGCCGTCATCGGCCCTGCCACGACGCCCGATTCCAAGGCTCCCGACGCCGACGTTGGCGAGCCGCCGACACCCTGAACCAAACCTATGGGATTTTTCAGCGCCATCGTCGGGAAGTTGAAGGAGGGTTTGCAGAAAACCCGCGAGACCTTCGTCACCGGCGTGAAGAGCATCCGCAACCTTCTCGCGGGCCGCACGCTCGACGAAGCCCTGATCGCCGAACTCGAACGGAGCCTTATCGATGCCGATGTGGGAGTCAAGACGACGGCCCGCCTGATAGCCGGTGTTCGGAGGGAGTTTCTTGAGGGCACGCTCAAGACGGGCGACGATGTCGTCGAGTTCCTCAAGCGAGAACTGAAAGAGATGTGGCCCGCTTCTGGCCGGTCCCTGAACACGGCGGCGGCGGGGCCGACCGTCATTCTTGTGACCGGGGTCAACGGCGCTGGCAAGACGACGTCGATCGCCAAACTGTGCCACACCTTCCGCTCGCAGGACAAAAAGGTGCTGCTGGCCGCGTGCGACACCTTCCGGGCCGGCGCGGTGCGTCAACTCGAGATCTGGGCCGAGAGACTGGGTGTTGAAGTCATCAAGGGCCAGCAAGGGGGCGACCCGGCCGCGGTGGCGTTTGATGCGTGCGCGGCGGCAAAGTCCCGTGGTGTCGATGTTCTCATTCTCGATACGGCGGGGCGACTCCAGACGCAGGATCCGCTCATGCGGCAACTCACGAAGATCCGGAATGTCGCGGCGAAACAGATCGAGGGCGCCCCGCACGAGGTGTTGCTGGTGCTCGACGCGACGGCCGGTCAGAACGCCCTCCGCCAAGCCGAGGAGTTTTCGAAGGCCACCGGCGTGACCGGTATCTTCCTCAGCAAGTTGGATGGCACGGCCAAGGGCGGGATCGTGATCGCCATCAAGGACGTGACCGATATCCCGGTGAAGTTCATCGGGATCGGCGAAACGCCCGAGGACGTGCAAGCCTTCGATCCTGAGAACTTTGTCGATGCGCTGTTCGCGGTCTAGCAAATGGGCCATGCATCCCGTTTGCGTTCTCCGCGGTCACACGAAACCTGTCCCGGCGTATGACGGGAACCGAGCGCAAAAGCATCCATGCGGATGCTCCTCGCGCCGGCAGGCCGAAAGGCTATTCTGTGCTCCACTCTCAACACGTCGGTTTCGGTATTTCCAAGGGGTATCTGATTGATTCAGCGGATCTTGCGGGCGGCGGGGATTCTCGCCGCGGTTGCCGGGGGTTTGGCGTCGGTTGCTGCCGTGAGCACGGCGGACGGGCAGGTGCAGCCCGCAGCGGGGATGTTGCGCTACCCCGACGTCGGCCGCACGCATATTTGTTTCGTGTACGCCAACAACGTGTGGATGGCCCCCAAGGCGGGCGGTGTTGCGACGCCGGTGGCGAGCCCGAGCGGGCAAGAGTCTTTCCCGCGTTTCAGCAAGGATGATTCGACCATCGCGTTCGTGGGCAACTACGACGGCAATCGCGACTTGTACACCGTCGATGTTTCGGGCGGTGGGCAGGCTCAGCGTGTGACGCATCACCCCGGCGCGGAGACGCTGTGCGATTGGACACCCGACGGCGGCTTGCTCTTTTTGAGCAATGCTTTGGGAGGCCTGACGCGTCAATCACAATTGTTTGAGGTTGGGGCGGCGGGTGGGTTGCCGCGGAAACTCGCGGTGCCCTATTCGGGCTTTGCGGCGGTTTCGCCGAGCGGTGAGTGGCTTGCGTACACGCCGCACTCGACCGACAACCGTACATGGAAGCGGTATCGGGGCGGCATGGCCACCGAGATCTGGCTGTTCAACCTCAAGGATAATTCGGCGAAGAAGATCACGGACTGGGAAGGCACCGACACGATCCCGATGTGGATCCCGGGGAGCGATGGCGCGAAGGTGTACTTTCTTTCTGACAAGGGCCAAGAGCACCGGTTGAACTTGTGGTCGTATGAGGTCGCGACGGCGACCCTCACCCAGGTGACCCGTTACACCGACTTTGATATCCGGTGGCCCAGCGTTGGGCCGGGGACTGACGGGAAGGGTGAATTCGTGTTTCAGCTCGGATCGGAACTACGCCTCTTCAGTGTGGGGAGTGGAACCGATTTCGTCGTGAAGGTGACGATCCCCGGCGATCGTCCGAGCATTCGGACGCGGGTGGTTGACGGATCGAAAAATATCGAGTCGGCGTCGATCTCGCCCACGGGCAAGCGAGTGGCTGTGGAAGGACGGGGCGACATCTACTCGGTTCCGGCGAAGGAAGGCGTGACGCGAAACTTTACCCGCACCGATGGCGTGTTCGAGCGGGATGTGGCCTGGTCGCCGGATGGGCGATGGATTGCGTACTTCTCTGACGAGACCGGGGAATACGAACTGTGGGTGCGGCCCTCGGATGCGAAGGCCCCGGAAGTGAAAGACGACAAGAAGGATTCGGAGAAGAAGGACGACGTCGCGAAGGCGGATGCCAAAGATGGAGCGGAGACCAAAGACGCAGCGGAGAAAGGGGACGAAGCGGAGAAAGGGGACGAAGCGAAGGCAGCCGACGGGGACAAGAAAGACGAACCCGCAGTTGAGCCGAAGGTCGTGATCTCGCCGCGGAAACTGACGAGTTTCGGGCCGGGATTCCGGTTCTCGCCGACATGGTCTCCCGATTCAAAGTGGATTGCGTTGTTCGACAAGGCGGGCGCGGTCATGATCGTGGATGCGGCGACGGGGGAGACGAGGACGATTGATACCGAGCCGTTTGCGGATCCGGTTGCGATGTCGTGGTCGCACGATTCGGCGTGGCTTGCGTACGACCGCAGCGAGAAGGACCTGAATTCTCGGGCGGTCTTTGTGTACAACGTGAAGGAAGGGAAGAGCACGCGGCTGACGTCGTCGATGTTCAACACCACCGGGCCGGCCTTTGATGCCAAGGGCGATTGGATTTTCGTCAAGAGCAACCGGGCGGTGGATAACCCGATCTATTCAGACGTCGACTCGACGTACGTCTATACCGGTACTGAGGTGCTGCTGGCGATTCCACTGCGGAGTGATGTGAAGAACCCGTGGGCTCCGAAGCTGGATGAGGAGACCTTCAAGGAAGAGAAGAAGGACGAGAAGAAAGAAGACAAGAAGGACGGCGAGAAGAAGGGCGACGACGAGAAGCCTGCGGATGGTGCAGACAAAAAGGAAGACGAGAAGAAGGACGAGAAGCCCGCGGACAAGCCTGCCGAGACCGCGGCGGCTGACGATGGCTTCTCCGGCACTTGGGCGGGAACGGCGTCGGTTCCCGCGGGCGACAATCAGGCGAATGTTCCGTTCACGATGATCGTGAAGCTTGGTGCGGATGGAACATTCTCCGGGAGCATGATCTCGGCGATGGGTCAGGGGCAGATCAGCGGCGGCACCTTTGACAAGGCGTCGGGGCAAATCACGTTCAGTCTGAACATGGGTCAGAACAGTGTGACCATGACCGGCGTGGTGAAGGGCGAGGAGGCTTCGGGAACGTGGACGGGCGGCGACGCAACGGGCACGTGGCAGTGCAAGCGGACCTCGAAGGCGGCGGACACGAAGACTGGCGACAAGGCCGGCAGCACTGATGCGAAGGTTGAGGACGCGAAGCCAGTCAAGATCGAGTTTGAGGGAATCGAGCGACGGGCGATTCAGCTCCCGCTTTCGCCCGGGCAGTTCGGGAAACTCTCGGTCAACGATTCGAATCAACTGATTTTCGCGAGGCAGAGTTCTCGCGGCGGAGCGGATTCGGCTTCGATCAAGATCTTTGATCTTGCGGACGAGGCGAAGGAAGAGAAGACGGTGACGGCGGGGGGCGGTTATGACATGTCCGCCGATCGCAAGAAACTGCTGGTCTTCCGCGGCGGTGCGAACTTGTCGATCGTCGATGCTTCTGCGGGTGGAGGCAAGAGCCTCAGCGTGCCGACGGACGGTATGAAAGCGAGGATCGACCCGAAGGATGAGTGGCGGCAGATCTTCATCGATGCGTGGCGGCTGCAGCGTGACTTCTTCTACGAGCCCACGATGCACAACGTCGACTGGGAGGGGATGAAGACGCGGTACGGCGCGATGATCGAGGACTGCAGCAACCGCGAGGACGTGAGTTTTGTGCTGGCGGAATTGATTTCAGAACTCAACATCGGGCACGCGTATGTGACGAATCCCGGTGAGGTTGAAGGATCGCCGAGCGTTCCGGGCGGCTTGCTCGGGTGCGACTTTGAACTGGTGCAGGACGGCGCGGATTCGGCGTACCGCATCAGCAAGATTTACAGCGGCGGCGACTGGGACTCGGATGCGAGGAGCCCGCTGGAAGAGTTGGGTGTGAATGTGAAAGTCGGCGAGTATGTGCTGGCTGTCAACGGCGTGCCGATCGACACGGCCCAAGATCCGTGGGCGGCATTTGTCGGCAGCGCTGGCAAGCTCACGAGCCTGACGATCAACGCAGCACCCCGGTTGGACGGCAAGGAGCGCGACGTGGTGCTGAAGCCGATGGGATCGGAAACCTCGCTGCGGTTCCGCGACTGGATCGAGGCGAAGCGCAAGTACGTGGAAGAGAAGTCGGGCGGCAAGGTCGGGTATATTTATGTTCCCAACACCGGCGTCGATGGCCAGAGCGAACTCTACCGCCAGTTCTTCGGGCAGCGCAACAAGGTCGCGTTGATCATCGATGAACGGTGGAACGGCGGCGGTCAGATCCCGACGCGATTCATCGAGTTGCTGAACCGGCCGGTGCTCAACTATTGGGCGCGGCGCGACGGCAACGACTGGACCTGGCCACCGGATGCCCACAACGGGCCGAAGGCGATGTTGATCAACGGCTTGGCGGGCAGCGGCGGCGACATGTTCCCCGCGCTCTTCCGGCAGCAGAAGATCGGCACCATCATCGGAACTCGCACCTGGGGTGGCTTGGTCGGTATCACCGGCGATCCCAAGCTCATCGACGGCGGTCAGATCACCGTGCCGCGGTTCGCGTATTACGAGAAGGACGGGACTTGGGGTATCGAGGGCCACGGCGTTGATCCGGACATCGAAGTCCTTGACGACCCGGCGATCCTCGTGAAGGGAATCGATCCGCAGATCGACAAGGCTATCGAGGTGCTGCTGGAGCAGGCCGCCGCGAACCCCTACGCGCCACCCAAGCGGCCGGCGAGCCCGGACCGCAAGGGCATGGGGCTTGACCCACGGGATCGGTGATACTTGTGACAGACGAGTGAAATGAAAAAGCCCGCGGCACGTGCCGCGGGCTTTTTGATGGAATCTCGTGAAGCGTCGTTGTTGAACAGGCCGGCGCTTGTCGACGGTCGCCGGCTTACTTTCCGTCTTTGCTCGCCAACAATCGGATGACGTCGACGCAGCGGGCCGAGTAGCCGAACTCGTTGTCGTACCAACTGACGACCTTGAAGAACCGTTTGTTGAGTTCGATGCCGGCCTTGGAGTCGTAGATGCTGCTGCGGCGGTCGCCGATGAAGTCGCTGCTGACGACTTCTTCCTCGGTGTAGCCCAGGAAGCCGTTCATGCTGCCGTTGGCGGCGGTCTTCATGGCCGCGTTGATCTCTGCGAGGCTGGTGTCCTTGGCCGTACGGAACGTGAGATCGACGCACGAAACGTCGGCGGTGGGGACGCGGAAACTCATTCCGGTGAGTTTGCCCTTGAGGGCCGGGATGCACAGAGTCACGGCCTTGGCAGCGCCCGTGCTGGCGGGGATGATGTTCTGGTAGGCGTTGCGGCCGCCGCGCCAATCCTTTTTGCTGGGGCCGTCTTGGGTGGGCTGCGTGGCGGTCACCGCGTGCACGGTCGTCATCAAGCCTTCATCGAGGCCGAAGGCGTCGTTGATGACCTTGGCGATCGGGGCGAGACAGTTGGTCGTGCAACTGGCGTTGCTGATGACGGTGTGCTTCGAGGGGTCGTACTGCTCGTGGTTCACACCCATGCAGATGGTCGGAACCTGGGCAGGCTCGCTCTTGGTGGGGGCGGAGATAATGACGCGCTTCGCACCGGCGTTGATGTGCAGCGTGGCCTTCTCGAACTCGGTGAAGAGGCCGGTGGACTCGAGCACGTAATCGACGCCGAGGTCCTTCCAAGGCAACTTGCCGGGGTCGCGTTCGGCCATGGTCTTTGTCGTTTTGCCGTTCACGGTGAACGAGCCACCGGTTTCGCTGGCCGTGGCCGAGATTTCCGCGAGTTCGCCGTTGAGGCGGAACTGGCGGTGCATTGTGTCGTACTTCAGGAGGTAGGCGAGGTTATCGGCGGGCACGAGGTCGTTGACCGCTGCAACTTCGATTCCGTGCTCGGCCGCGATGCGGTAGACGAGGCGGCCGATACGTCCGAAGCCGTTGATTCCGATGCGGATGGGCATGTGTTCACTCCATGAAAATTGGCGATTCGTGTAAGGTTAGTGGTGCGGGGAGGACTTTTCTATCTTGGATCCACAAAGCCACACGGGCGACGCTTGGGTTACTCGAAGTCCGCGAGTGCGATGGGCCGACCGCTACTCGGAAACTTGAACGCTACAGGGTTGTCGCGATTCGGACCGGCATCAGGTCGTGCGTGATAATGCCGCAGCAGACCGTAAGCACGCTTCGCCCGTGCAACACCCGACCCAGAAAGGGCGTGTTTCGCGATCGGCCCTTCAAGTCCTCGACAGCGAGTCTCCAATCGAGGGCAGGGTCAAAGACGGAAACATCCGCCGAGCCCCCGATCGCGATCTTCCCAAGCCCATCTGAGTCGAGCCCGCAGAGTTTCGCCGGGGCGGTCGTGAGGAGCTCCACCAGCCGCTGCCAATCGATCGCGCCGCTGGTCACGAGGGCTTCGGCGTAGAGCGGGAGGGCACACTCGAGGCCGATGAACCCGAAGGGTGCTTCTTCGAACGGCAGGGCTTTCTCATCATCTGAATGGGGCGCGTGATCGGTCCCGAGGATGGTGATGGTGCCGTCGGCCACGCCCGCCCGCAACGCCTGGACGTCCTTCGCTTCTCGCAGAGGGGGGTTGACCTTGCCCAAGGTGTTGTAACCATCGCACACCTCATGGGTGAGGTGGAGATGGTGGGGGGATGCTTCACCTGTCGCACGGATGCCCGAAGCGCGAGCGCGGCGGATGATGTCGACGGTCTCGCCAGAGGAGATGTGCTGCACGTGGTAGGCAGCGCTGGCCTTGCGGGCCAAGCGTACATCACGCTCGACGATGATCTCCTCGGCCTCGCGCGGCCAACCGCCCAGCCCCAGGCGAGATGCGATGGGGCCCGCGTGCATCACACCGCCACGCGTCATCGTGGGCTCCTGCGCGTGCTGCATGAAGACCTTGCCGACGTGGGCGCACATCCCCAGGACCCGAGCCATCATGCCGGCCGAGGCGATGCAGTCGCCGTCGTCGGAGAAGGCCACCGCGCCTGCTCGTGCCAGCAGTTGAAACTCGGTCGGGTCCTCGCCTTTGCGGCCTTTGGTAGCCGCGGCGACCGGGAAGACGCGGGCGGCGGCATGCACGGCCCGGTCGTAGATGAAGCGGACGAGTTCCGGTGTGTCCAAGGCGGGGAGCGTGTTGGGCATGCAGCAGACGGATGTAAACCCGCCCGCGGCGGCGGCTCGCGCGCCTGAATCGATCGTTTCCTTGTGTTCGTGCCCCGGTTCCCGCAGGTGGACGTGCGGGTCGATCAGGCCCGGCATCACGATGCAGCCCTCGGCATCGATGATGCGGTCGGCAGTGGATCGGTCCAGCCGGTCGCCGAGCGCAGCAATGCGCCCATCCGCGACCGCGATATCGGTGATTCGATCAAGGCCCGTGTCGGGGTCGATCACGCGTCCGCCGGTGATAAGGAGTTTTGGAGCAGGCATCGAGGGCGAGCGTAGCCCTTGGCAAGGGGCGGGCTCGATGCTGGGCTGGTAGACGACGCCCGACTATTTGGCTCGGGCCAAGACTTTCTCGGCGACTGCGAAGGAGACGGTGACGGCGGGCCGACCCTTGGGTTTCAGAACGATGGCGCCCGCAAGGGGGTCCACGCTCTCCACCAGCACGGTGGTGCCGGGACGAAGCCCCGTTCGGTCGACAAATCGCAAGAAATCTCCGCCTTGATCGCAGATGCGACCGATCACGACCTTTGTGCCGGTGGTGCACGCGCTGAGCGGGACCAGGGCGGCGGTGTCGAAGCGTCCCGCGGCATCGGGGATCGGGTCGCCATGGGGGTCGTACTTGGGCCGACCGAGCATCTCATCGAGGCGGTCCAACAGTTTCGGGGAGACGGCGTGCTCAAGCCTTTCGGCCTCGGCGTGGACTTCCGACCAATCGAGGCCCACGACCTCCACGAGGAAGAGTTCAATCAATCGGTGTCGACGGAGAACATCGCTGGCGGCCTTGCGCCCTTGGGGCGTCAACCGCACGCCGCCATATGGCTCGGCGACGGCAAGCCCGGCGGCGCTGAGTTTCCGGATCATGGAACTGACGCTTCCCTTGGTGACGCCGAGCAGCGTCGCGATGCCTGAGACCGCGGCCTCGCCGGTGACGGACTCGCGCGCAAGGTTGTCGATGGTTTTGAGATAGTTTTCAACGGTTTCGCTGGCCACGCACGAATTCCTTCAAGGAAAATGGAGCACCGACCGGGGGCTTGACATACCCGAGCCGGTCGAATATGTTTGATGACTCAAACTTGTAGTGAGGCACGGGTAGGAAGTCTAGGTTTGGCACATCAACACCATCGAATCTGAGCGGCCCCGGGACGGGCGGAGGCTTGAGGGCCGGGTGGTGCCGCCCCGATGGCTGCCCGGCTCCGGCCGTGTGTTCCGAAGGAGTGTTCGCATGAAAGTGTTCTCTCGGCGTGGCATGCTGTCACTTATCGGCGTCGCAGCGCTCGCCGCCTGCGCCGTCATCACCGGTTGCGATCGGGAGGCCGGCACCCCCGCGACGGAACCCGTGCCGAAGTCCGCTGCCGCGGCGATTGATGTTGTTGCCACCATCGGGATGGTCGGCGATCTCGCGGTGAATATCGGCGGTGATCGCGTGAGCGTCAAGAACGTGATGGGTCAGGGTATTGATCCGCATCTCTACAAGGCCTCGCCGGGTGATGTGCGCATCATGTCTGACGCCGACCTCATCCTCTTCAGCGGGCTGCATCTGGAAGGCCGCATGGCCGACCTCATTGTGAAGATGGCGAGTCGAACCAGCGTTGTGCAGGTGACGGATTCCATCGACGAGAAACTCCTGCGCGAGCCGCCCGAGTTCGCGGGCCACTTCGACCCGCACGTGTGGTTCGATGTTTCTCTGTGGTCGGTCGCGGCCACTCGGGTGCGCGACGCCCTGATCGCCAAGGACCCTGCGGGCACGGAGGTGTACACCGCTAGCGCCGCGAAGTACGCCCTTCTGTTGGCGGAACTTCATGCCTATGTCAAGGATACTGCCGCGACAATCCCAGAGAACAACCGCATCATGGTCACGGCCCACGATGCCTTCGGCTACTTCGGTGATGCCTACGGGCTTCAGGTTCTTGCGATCCAGGGGATCAGCACCGACAGCGAGGCGAGCCTTCAGGACATCAATGCGCTGGTCGACACTCTTGTGACACGCAGGGTCCCCGCGGTGTTCATCGAAAGCAGCGTGCCGCGCAAAACCATCGATGCGCTCGTGGAGGGTTGCAAATCGCGCGGCCACACCGTCGTGATCGGTGGAGAACTCTTCAGCGACGCCATGGGCGCGGGTGGCACGCCCGAGGGCACCTACGTCGGAATGGTCATGCATAACGTGGATACGGTGGTCAGGGCGCTGGGCGGGCGGGTGCCCGACAAGAAGCCCGGCCGTCTGGGTGAGTGGTCGGAGCGCGACAGGAAGTAGTGGCGCGATGAGTGGTCGCTGGCGCGAGGGCCGATGGAAGGCCGGGAAAACTTGGATGGCAGATCTCCACGACGCAGAAGACTCGCACCCCGCAACGTCCAGTGCTGGACCGCAGGCGGCCGGGGGGTCTACATCTGTTGACGCCGCGGTCGGCCAAAAGTCGACTTTGCCGCAGGGCTTGCCGCCCTGCGTCGATGTGCACGACCTCACCGTGGCCTACCACCGAAAACCCGTTCTCTGGGACGTTGACGTTGCGCTGCCCGCGCAGCGGCTGATCGCCATCGTGGGTCCTAACGGCGCTGGCAAGTCCACACTTCTCAAGGCCATTCTCGGGCTTGTTCCGTTGGCCAGCGGCGAGATCACCATCTTCGGCAAGCCTCTGAAGCAGGCCCGATCGTTGATCGGCTATGTTCCGCAACGCGAAACCGTTGATTGGGATTTTCCTGTGGACGCCCTCGATGTCGTGCTGATGGGTCGCTACGGGCGGCTCGGCTGGTTCCGCAGGCCGGGCAAGGCCGACCGGGCCATCGCGATGGAGAGCCTGAAGAAAGTGGGCATGGCCGACTTTGCTACACGCCAGATCAGCCAACTCTCGGGCGGCCAGCAGCAGCGAGTCTTTCTGGCCCGGGCCTTGGCGCAGGATGCCCAGTTGTATTTCATGGACGAGCCCTTTGCCGGTGTTGATGCCGCGACCGAGAAGGCAATCGTCCAGGTTCTCCGCGATCTTCGTGCAGCGGGCCGGACGGTCGTTGCCGTTCACCACGACCTGCAAACCGTGCCCGAATATTTCGACCATGTGCTCCTTTTGAACATGCGGCTGGTGGCCGCGGGCACCATCGAAAGCACGTTCACTCAGAAGAATCTTCAGCAAACCTACGGCGGTCGTCTCACATTGCTCGATGAGGCCGCCGAAGCGGTCCGACGCGGCACGCCCACCATTCGTTGAGCAGGAGTGTCCGTGTTCGATCAACTCGTCAGACTCATCACGCTGCAGGACGCCAACACCCGCATTGTGCTGGTGGGAACGATGCTGCTCGGGGTGGCTTCGGCGGTCATTGGTTCCTTCGCGGTTCTCCGCCGCCGGTCACTCGTCGGCGATGCCGTGGCGCACGCTGCCCTTCCTGGCCTATGCCTGGCGTTCCTCATTCTGGGCGACCGCAACTTCGCGGCCTTCATGCTCGGCGCGCTGGCCATGGGCATGCTGGCGGCGGCTTTCATCTCCTTCATCAAGGCCGTGACCCGGATCAAAGAGGACGCGGCTATTGCCCTCGCCATCGGCGGCTTTTTTGGCCTCGGCATCGTCCTCTCCCGTGTGATCCAGAATCAGCCGTCGGGCAATCGTGCCGGTCTCGACAGTTTCATCTTCGGCAAAGCCGCCAGTATGGTCGCGGGTGACGCTCAACTCATCGCCGCCGTTGCCGCCGGCGTCTTGTTGGCAACGGCCGTCTTCTACAAAGAGTTCAAACTCCTCTGTTTCGACCGAGATTTCGCCTCCAGCCAGGGGTGGCCCGCTGCGCTCCTCGACCTGGGACTGATGATGCTTGTTTGCGTCTGCACTGTTGTCGGCCTGCCGGCGGTCGGCGTCGTCCTTATGGTGTCACTGCTTGTGATCCCGCCAGCCGCGGCCCGATTCTGGACGGAACGGCTCGGCACCATGGTGGTCGTTGCGGGAGCCTTTGGCGGGCTTGCGGGGCTGCTCGGCACCGCCCTCAGCGCCACCATCCCTGCACCGGCTTCCGGCCTCTCGCGCGGGTGGCCCACCGGTCCGCTCATCACGCTGGTCGCGGCCGTGCTCTTTCTGATTTCGATGATCGCCGCCCCGCGCCGCGGCATCATCGCCGACCTCCTTCGCCGCGGTTCACTGCGCCGCCGTGTGTCGAGCCAGAACTTTCTCCGCCGCGTCTACGAGACGCTCGAGCCCGGCGGCGATCTTTCCGTCGGTTGGTCCGCCGCCGATCTTCGTCGGGCCCCGACCTCGGACCCGGCGGCGGTTGTCCGGCAGATTCAGGCGGCCGTCCGGACCGGCCTTGTCGTTTCCGGCGTCAACGGTTTCGCGCTCACCGAAGCCGGGCAGTCTGCCGCGAAGCGCGTGGTCAAGACCCATCGCTTGTGGGAGATTTTCCTTATCACCGAGGCCGATATTGCCGCGGACCACGTCGATCGTGACGCCGACCAGATCGAGCACGTACTTTCGCCCGAGACACTCGCATCGCTCGAGGCCCAACTGGCCGATGCGGGTCGCGTTCCGCTCGGTGTGCCGGGTTCTCCTCACGCGACCATCGCGGACGCGGACGGGAGGGGGCGTTCGTGAACTCCCGACGGCTTTACCATTTCGTTGTCGCGGCGGTGTGCATGTGCGGATTCGTCGCGACGTCGGCCGGTGCCGCGCAGGCCACGGATGTTCCGGGTTTGGATCCGCGTGTGTGGTTCTTGGTCGGCGACTACGAAGTCCGCAACGACGATCTCTGGATTGTCGGCACCGCCATCCTTGCGAGCGTCGCCTGCGGCGTGGTGGGCTGCTTCTTGGTGCTGCGCCGCATGTCGTTGCTCGGCGATGCCATCTCTCATGCCATCCTGCCCGGGCTGGCGCTGGCTTTCATTGTGACGCACAGCCGCGAACCGCTGGCCATGCTCACGGGCGCACTCATCGTCGGGGTTGCGACCGCGTACCTCTCCGCGGCTCTCAATCGCTGGGGCCGCGTGCCCGAGGACGCGGCGATGGGCGTCGTCTTCACCACGCTCTTCGCGGTCGGCGTCGTGCTTATCACTTGGGTCGCGCGGGACGTCGATCTCGACCCCGGCTGCGTCCTG
>Ga0105049_10002435_pt1 | contig 22035 bp, 18 predicted proteins | sample MAT06_FD_78087 | JGI IMG/M metagenome (GOLD analysis project Ga0105049, IMG submission 78087) | Freshwater microbial communities from Lake Fryxell liftoff mats and glacier meltwater in Antarctica - MAT-06 | ecosystem: Environmental > Aquatic > Freshwater > Ice > Liftoff microbial mat | place...
CCTGCTGGTGAGCAGCGGCAGCGCGGCCGGCCAGGATGTGTTTCACTACCACGTCCACGTCATTCCCCGGATGCACGGCGACGGCTGGGACGTTCCGTTGCCCTTCACCGGCGGTACGCCGTCGTCGCGCCAGCGCCTCGACGCAACCGCCGTGCAGATCCTGACCGCGTTGCACGACCCGATGCGCGTAAGGGAGGCCGCCACAAGCCACTTGCGACGCAGCACCGACAGCATCTGAGCCCTGCGACAAGCGCCTTGCACCAGTTCTCGCGCGCGCTGCGCCGCTGACGGTGACAGAGCTGGTGCAGGGGAGGGGCTTGCGAAACTCGAGTCCTCGTTCAATTCTGTTGCTCAGACGCACGTGCATGCTTCAGGGACGTCATCGGCCATCGAGGGCTGTGAATGCATCGTTCAGAACTGCGCTTCAGAGATCGTCAGGCGGCATCGAGATGACCGCCTTCTGGCACCACCAGCCACAGCTGCGACGTCCCGTTGGACGCGCCCCACGCTGCGACCGGTTCGAGCGCCGCGACAGCCTCGTCCCCGCCGTCCGCCGGGCACTCAAGACAGCCGCTTATCGCGATTGTGATCACCACTGCGTGTACTGCGGGTGGGTGATGCCGTTTGCCGAAGCGACCCTTGATCATGTGCAGCCGATCGCACGCGGCGGCCGGTCCCAACCAGGCAACCTCGTCGTGGCCTGCGGCCCCTGTAACCGGCTGAAGGCGGACCTGCATCCGCACGACTTCTTCGCGCGGTGGCCGAGTGCAGGTGAGAACTTCATGCGCTACGCGCGAGCGGTGCACCGTGCGCTGAAGCGATCAGCGCGTCGGGCGGTCAGTCTGGCGTGGGCCGAGGCGGCGTGAGATCTGCCGGGGATGAGCGTCTCTGACCACGCTCACTCCCGGACGCGTTGCGCACTCGGCGTGATTCGCTGGAGCTCAGCCGCCAACGAGCGCACCAGCGCGCCGACCAACAGTGTCGGTCGCCCCCACTGCTCGCCGTCCACCTCGATCACGGCGCCGCTGCGGACCGCCCGCAAATCACGCCAGCCGGGCGCCCCGCGCAGCAGGTCGAGCTGACGTACCCCGCCACCGCGACGTCCCACGATCAGGACATCGGGATCGCGCGCCAGAAACGCCTCGAGCGAGAGCGTTGGAAAGTCCCCGGCCACGTCGGCGAACGGATTGTCGGCGCCGGCCACGCCGATCAGCTGTGCCATGTAACTGCCCGCCGCGGCGACGATCACCGGCGATCGGCTGACGATGTAGACCGCCTTGACCCGCGGACGACTGGCAACCGCACGTTGCACCACCTGCAACTCGGCGCGCAGCCGATTCGCTGCCGTCGAGGCGCGTGGCGCGATGCCGAGCAGTGCGCCGAGGTTCTGCAGCGTCGCGAACAGCGCGGTGGTGTCCTTTGTCTCGACCAGATACACCGGCACGCCGAGCGCACGCATCCGGCTCACCGCTGGCGTTGTCGCCTGCCCCTTCCACGCAATCAGCAGGTCGGGACGCGACGCAATCAGCACTTCAACACTGGGATCGATGCCGCCACCCAGATTCGCAGCCTTGGCCACCGCCGTCGCCGTGTCGTATCGTGTGCGCGCCACGACCCGATCGGCAGCGCCGAGCGACACCATCATATCGATCGATGACGCGACCAGCGACGCCACTCGCGTGACGGGGGCGGTCACCGTCACCGATTGGCCGGTCCCGTCGCGCACCGTGACCGACTGCCCACACAGTGGCGCCGAAAGGAGCACCAGTACCGCCGCCGCTCTCAGAATGTTCGTGAGTTCCATGTCCGAAGCGAAGCGCCGTGTGACGACAGAACAAAGGTGCATACCTGCGCGTGATCGATCTGCAGCAAAAATGAGCGCGCGGGCGGAAGATCCAACAGAACGACGGCGGCCGCACGAATGCTGCCGGCGTGTGCCACGACCAGCAGGCGTGTGTCGTCGCGCGCAAGCGAGTCCAGCCAGGAACGCACTCGCACGATGACATCGGCGAAGGACTCGCCCCCCGGAGCGCGCACGTTGGTCCAATCGGCCATCCACTCCTGCACTCCCGGGCCATCGGTGGCTTCGAGCTCGGCCCATGTGCGCCCCTCCCATGTCCCGAAATGCATCTCCCGCAAACGTGGCTCGGTCGTCACGTGGCCCATCGTCAGTCGCTCGGCAGACGCAGAGGCGCGCACCAGATCGCTGCTGATGCATGCGATATCCTGCACGTCCAGACGACGCGCCAGCGATTCGATCTCATCGCGACCCTGGTCGGTGAGCGCACGATCGGTGTGGCCGATGCAGAATCCGTCCATGTCCTGCGCCTTGCCATGGCGTACGAAGTGGAGGGTCAGCGCCACCAGACCGCCACGCCGCGCGACACCATCGGCGCGCTCGCCAATGCCAGATAGGTGGCCGTTTCGACGGCCTGATTCGCGGCGCCGAGGCAGTCACCCGTCATGCCCCCGATGCGGCGACGGAAGTAGCGTCCAAGAACGAAAGTGATCGCCGTCGCGAGGAGCGTCAGAATACCGACCGCAATCGCGTCCCCGAAGAGCGCCACCAGCACCAGCAGCGACAGCACCGACCCGGCCGCCAGACGAGCCGGCGTGACGCTGGCGGCGAACGGCTTCGACTTGCTGGTGTCGGCGTCGCTCACATACCGCAGTCCGGCGATCAATGGCAGGCTGCTCCAGCGCCCAAGCACGTGACCGGCGATCAGCGCCGCCACGAACAGCAGCGGCGAGTAGGTGGCGATGATGGTGAGCGCTGCGATCCGCATCACCGTCACGAGCAACAGGCCGATCGCTCCGTAGGAACCGATGCGACTGTCCTTCATGATCACCAGCACCTGCTCGATCGTCCATCCACCACCGAATCCGTCGCAGGCATCTGCCAGCGCATCCTCGTGAAACGCACCCGTGATTCGCACCGTCGCCGCGACCGCCGCCACCGCGCCGACGAGGGGATTCCACCAGTGGAGTCCGATCAGCCCCACCGCAGCGCCAATCGCTCCGACAACGACACCCACCAATGGGAAGTAGGGTGTGGATCGTGCGAGGTCGTCGGGGGCGTGCGTCACCCACGACGGCACGCGAATTCGAGTCAGGAACATTACCGCCGTGAGTGCAATCCGGATCGGCGTACGGATCGGCCCCTCGACCACGGCGTCGGCGTGTGCGATATCGGTCACAGTGCGGTGGCGCCGCTCACGCCGGCGCTCTCAAACGTGGCCATCTCAGTCATCATGCGCGCTGCTGCCTGAATCAATGGCAGGGCCAGCGCGGCACCTGACCCCTCGCCGAGCCGCAACTCGAGGGCGAGGAGCGGCTGCGCCTGCAGCGCTGCCAACGCAATCGCGTGCCCTGGCTCACTGCCGCGGTGGGCAAACACGCACGACTGCAGCACCGAGCTGTCCATTCGATGCGCGACGAGAATGGCAGCCGTGCTGATGTACCCATCCACGACGACGATCATCCCGTGTGCGGCCCCCTGCAGCGCCGCACCAACCATCGCTGCGATCTCCAATCCACCTACCGCCGCCAGGAGCGGCTGCGGCTCGAGCGTTGCGGCCCGGTGCAGCGCGAGCGCCTCGGAGACCACCGAGATCTTGTGCCGATGGCGCGCTTCGTCGATACCGGTGCCACGTCCAACCGTATGCACCGGTTCAGCCGCCGTGAGCGCACTGGTCAGCGCCGCCGCCGCAGTGGTGTTGCCGATCCCCATTTCGCCCAGGAGCAGCGCCTGCACGCCAGCGCCGTGCGCGCGATCGGCAGCGTCCCGTCCCGTCTGCAGCGCACGCGCACATTCATCAGGTGTCATTGCGGGTGACACGCGCATGTTGCGTGTGCCGCGGCGTACCGAGGCGTGCACGACGCCGGCCACCTCGCGCAGATCAGCATCTACGCCCACGTCCACAACTTCGAGTTCCGCGCCGACGCTGCGTGCAAACACGCAGATCGCTGCGCCACCGCGTGCGAAGTTGCGCACCATTTCGCCGGTGACCGCCTTCGGAAACGCACTCACGCCATCGTCGGCCACGCCATGATCGGCCGCGAACACGACCACCCGGGCACGGTCCACCCGCGGTGACAGCGTCGCCTGAATACAGGCCAGCTGGACCGCAAGCGACTCGATCCGTCCCAGCGCACCGAGCGGTTTGGTTTTCGCATCCACGACAGCCGTCGCCTCGTCGAACAGCGGCGCGTGTCGCCATGGTACCACAACAGGATCCAGCACGTAGTTCTGCATCAGAAAGTGTTCACGATACGGCGTAAGAGGGGTTCATCGGCATACGTTCACGGAGCGGCGATGTCACGCGGCTCTCAGAAATCGACCGGGCGCAGATAGCTCTCACCGATGGCAGTGGGACCGAGCAGCGCCACCGTCGGCAGGCGACGCTTCCAGTGCGTGGAGTCCAGTCGGTGACGCACCGTCTCGATATCCGTATGACTGAATCCGCGCGCGACCAGATCGTCGGGCGTCCAGCCGTTGAGCATCCAGTTCAGGAGCTCGTCAGCACGCGCGTAGCTGATGCCGAAATCTCCTTCGTCGGTCTGGCCCTGTATCAGATCGGCCGAGGCGGGCTTCTCCACGATCGCGTCCGGCACGCCGAGGTGGCGCGCGAGAGCCCACACCTGCGACTTGTAGAGGTCGCCCAGCGGATTGATCGGCGGCGAATCATCGGCGTGCCACGTGTAGTACCCGAACAGGCGTTCCGTCTTGTTGCCGGTACCCAGCGGCACGGCGCGGTGCTTCGCGCTCATGTCGAAGAGCGTGATCATGCGTGTCCGAGACATCACATTGCCACGACGGGCCGGATCGGCGTCGGGCTCCTGCTGCAGATACCCATCCACCGCCGCCGTGATCTCCATCGTGCGATGGTCCACGCCCAACGCATCGATCACCAACTGTGCATGATCCAGACTGTCGGCGCTGGATGACCGGTAGGGCATCCGGATGGCCAGCACATTCGCGGCGCCGAGCGCTCGCGCGGCGAGGTACGTCGTGACGGCGGAGTCGACGCCTCCGGACAGGCCGATGACCGCCTTCGTAAAGCCGCGCCGCGCCATCTCATCGCGAACGAACTGCACCAGCCACCGCTCCACGAGCGGCGCGTCGATGTCCAACGGCGCTGGACCGCCGGAGATGAGCACCGTGGGTGTCAGACGGACGCCCGTGAGTGCCGAAGATGCGGGTGCAACAGGTGCAGGTGCAGGTATGTCGGCGGCGTCGGCGGCGTCGAATGACAGCGTGTACGGCGCGCGGGCCATCGCCGCGGCGACGTTCTGTTCCAGGTGGGGCCACGCATGCGCGACATCGCTGAGCAGCGGCGCGTCGGCCCGTGCGCGTACGAGATCGCCCAGATCGCACGTCAGTGTGGCCATCGCCGGCACGAAGAGGGGGAGCGTGAGGCGCACGTCGCCGTGCGGCCCCGCGATGAGCGAACTCCCGCTGAACATCTTGCCCCCTTCGCTCCCAACCAGATTGCTGAGCGAAACGAACATGCCATGCTCCTCGGCGATGTCGCGGATGAGCCGCTCCCATCGATGCACACTGGCGGGTCCGTCGGTGGCGTCGCTCCGCGGCCATGGACCGCGCGCCGGAGCGGCCGATGACACGAACACGACCTCGGCGCCGTCCAGCGCCGCGATCGTGCCGGTGATCGAGTGCCATGCGTCTTCGCAGACCAGCATGGCCGCGCGCCCCCATCGGGTATCAAAGGCACGCAGCTCGCGTCCCGCCTCGACGAAGCGCGCCTCGTCGAAGAGCCCGTACGTTGGCAGGAAGTTCTTCCGATGCACATGCCGCACCACCGCCGCTGCGCCGCCGAGCGAGACGTACATCACGCTGTTGAAGAGCGTGTTCCGCCACCGCTCGTAGAAGCCGATCACGACGTCGAGCGTATCGCCGTCTGCTGCGACGCGACTGAAGTCGGCCTGCAACTCGGTCGCGAGGGTGCCGGCGGTGACGGCGAGATCGCGCACGCCCCCTTCCAGGAAGTACCCGGTCAGTGACGTCTCCGGAAAGTGCAGCACATCCGGACGCGGGGACTGTTCGAGCGCGCGCGCCAACAGCGCGGCGATCTGGGTGCGGTTTGCGGTGTAGTTGGCCTTGGCGGGTCGAAGCTGCGCGAGGCCCAGGTGAAGCAGACGAGGCATGCTCCAAAGCTATCAGGGCCAGCGGTCGCCGGCCGAGGCAATCTCACGGCGGGCCTCCCGCCATACATTCCCGATGTGATCAGACTCTCCCTCACCGTCGCCCTCGTCGCCCTGACGGGCCCACTCACCGCGCAGGGTACCGACCCCGCCGCGATCGTTCCGCTCCCCCAGTCGTCGGTCGTCCTGGCCCGCGATGGCGCGGTCATCGGTGAATTCGGCAAGCAGGTCCGCACGAGTATCTCGCTCAGCGCACTGCCGCGATATGTGGGGCAGGCGTTCGTCGCCGTGGAGGACCAGCGGTTCTATCAGCACGATGGCGTCGACCTCGTCGGCGTCGCCGCGGCGGTGAAGGACGCGGTGATGGGAAACGCCCGCGGCGCGAGCACGATCACCCAGCAGCTGGTCGGGAACATGCACCCCGATCTGATCGATCGGCGCGATGCCTCCATCGGTCGAAAGCTTCGCGAGCAGACCGCCGCGCGCGACATGGAGCGTCGCTATACCAAGGCGCAGATCCTCGAAGCCTATCTGAACACGATTCACTTCGGGCACGGGTGGTACGGCATCGACGCCGCGGCGCGCCACTATTTCGGCAAACCCGCCTCGCGCGTGACGCTGACCGAGGCGGCCACGCTGGCCGCGATGCCAAAGGGTCCGGCGCTCTACGATCCGGTGAAGTATCCGGATCGCGTCAAACAGCGACGGAATCTCGTGCTCGCGTTGATGGCACAGCAGAGCTACATCACGGCGAGCGAGAAACTGGCGGCGCAGGGAATGGCGCTGGCGACGACGAGCCAGTCGGTGGATGCGAGCTTCAGTTACATGGTGAACGTGGCGCGCGTGCAGGCCGAGCGCGGCGGCGTTAACGTGCGTGAGGGCGGCTATCGTGTCTACACCACCATCGATGCCGGCTTGCAGCGTGCGGCTGCCGCTGCGTTGCGAGAGGTCGTGAACGGCGCCGAATCGCCGCGCAAACGAAAGAAGGGTGCAGGCCCTGCGCCTGCCCCGGGGAGTCTGCAGGGTGCGCTGGTCATGCTCTCGCCCTACACCGGCGAAGTGCTGGCGTTGGTCGGGGGCAAGGACTTCGCCGCCTCGTCGTTTGACCGCGTGATCGATGGCCGCCGCCAGCCCGGCTCCAGCTTCAAGCCGTTCGTCTACGGCACCGCGCTGCTGCAAGGCATCCCGGCCAACACCATCGAGCAGGACACGGCACTCCGAATCGCGTTGCCTTCCGGTCAGGTGTATTCGCCCGACAACGCCGACGGGAAGTTCCTCGGCGCCCTCACCATGCGCGAAGCGCTCGTGCAATCGCGCAATCCGGTTGCGGTGCAACTCGGCATGCAGGTCGGGATCGACAGTGTGGCGGCGTTGGCGAAGCGGATGGGGCTCGAAGCCACCATCCAACCCTATCCCTCCAGCGCGATCGGCACTGCCAGCGTTCGTCCGCTGGACATGGCGAGTGCGTTCGGCACCATCGCGAACGGTGGGGCCGCCGTCAAGCCTCGATTCGTGCAGCGCGTGGACGATCGCAGCGGGCGCACGGTGTTCACGCCACGCGTCGCTGCGCCGCAGTACGCGCTCGACAACCGGGTGGCGTTCGTGCTGCGGGACATGATGCGTGACGTGGTCGAACGCGGCACGGCGACGTCGGTGCGTCGCTACGTACCCGCGCGTATTCCTGTGGCGGGCAAGACCGGAACGACCAACGGCAGCACCGATGTCTGGTTCGTTGGCATGACTCCCGATCTGGTCGGTGCCGTGTGGGTTGGATACGACACACCAAAGCCGATCAACGGCGGACAGGCCGCCGGCGGTACCATCGCGGCGCCAATCTTTGCACGTGCCGTGCAGGCGTACTATGCTGGCGGTCGCGCCGCGCTGCCGTGGATACCACCGCCGGGTGTGCTGTCGATGGAGCTGGATCGCGACACAGGACTTCCCGCCACCGCCGCCACACTCGCCGAGAAGCGCTATACCGAGTGGTTCGTCGCTGGTACCGAGCCGGGGGCAATTCCGGTCGATATCTGGAAGCTGATGGAGCTGGGTGGGATCGGGCGCTGACGAAGTCTCCAGTTCCGATGCAGCTTTGACAGGTAATCGCTGGCGATCCGTTTCACCTTCATGTCCTGCCGAGATGCGTCAGACACTGACTGCCGTTGTAATCGCCGCCGTACTCTCCACCGCTGCAGCTGCGCAGGGACCGACAGTCGCGGCCGCGCAGTCGGCGCTGGGTCGCTGCACCTACGACACCTGCGCCCTGCGCATCGAGCCAGGTCTGTTTAATCGGCGCATCTACGCGGGCCGGGTCTCGATTCCGGTGTCGATGGGTCTGACGGGCGACGGTCTCGTATCTGCGGTGGAGCGGGTACCTCAGGCACTCGCTGAGGCACAGAAGGGGAGCACGAGCACTATCGTAAGCCTTGTCGGACTGGTGATCACGTCGGTGGCCTTTGCCTACGTGTTCCAAAGCGCATTCGACGTCAACGGCGAGAATACGAACAATGCGGGCGCATTCACGGCGTTCGCGGTCGGAACGGCCGCCGGCGTCACCAGCGCGGTGCAACGGAAGAACGCCGAGCGACACTTCGCGCGTGCGGTGTGGCTTTACAATCGAGAGCTATCCCGATAAGGCCGTGACTTTGCAGCACGCATCGCCGCGGTCACGTTTCGCCGTACCACTCGTATCCGCGATCGCTCCAGTTTCCGCCATTGGCTCAGTTGCCCACCGGCGGTGTTTCGCAGAGAACGCCCCACTGGCGGCCGGCACCAGTGGGGCGTTCTGAATCAGCGATCAGCGCACGCTCGAACTACAGCGACGCCAGCTCACGCTCGATCACGCGTTCCACTTCACTCTGCGGTACGAGCGCGACCTTCAGCACCTCTTCCAGCGTCTGTACCGGATGGAAGGTGAGCGTTTGCCGCACCTCCTCAGGCACATCCTCAAGATCCGCTTCATTGGCCTTCGGAATGATCACATGCCTGATGCCGGCTCGATGCGCGCCAAGCACCTTCTCCTTGATCCCACCGATCGGCAGCACTCGACCACGAAGGGTGATCTCCCCGGTCATGCTCACATCCCGCCGAACGGGGCGACCGCTCATCTCGCTGACCAATGCCGTCGCAATGGCGATGCCAGCGCTCGGACCGTCCTTGGGAATCGCGCCCGCTGGCACATGGATATGCGCCTCCACCGCGCCGAGGCGGTTAGCCGGAATACCGAGCAGTGCCGCGTTATTGGTTGCATAAGTAAACGCCGCGCGCGCACTCTCCTTCATCACGTCGCCGAGTTGCCCGGTCAGTATCAGCGATACCGGACCACTGACGCCGAGCCCATCCGAAATCGTCTCGACTGCCGCATCGGCGACCCCGGAACGCGGTGCGCTGCGCGTGCCGGGACGCCGTACTGATGCTTCAACGAACATGATGTCACCACCCATCGGGGTGTAGTACATGCCGTTCGCGATCCCGACCGAATCGGTGTCCGAGATCTTCTCCGGATGCACGCGCGGGCGGCCCAACAACTCGCGAACATCGGCACTGTCGAGCACAGACGGCACCTTCGCCGCTTCGTCGCCGCCGGCCGCAAGCTTTCGCGCCACCTTGCGCGCCACCGCGCCGATCTGACGCTCCAGCTGACGCACACCTGCCTCACGCGTGTACTGACTCACGACGGTCATCACCGCATCAGGCGTCAGTGTGATACCGGCGCTCTTGAGCCCACTCTCATCGAACTGCCGCGGTACGAGGTACTGGGTCGCAATCCCTGCCTTCTCGCGCTCGGTGTAGCCGCTGAACTCCACCACCTCCATGCGATCCAAGAGCGGACCCGGGATGTTCTGGATGAAGTTCGACGTGGCGATGAACAGCACTTCACTCAGATCGAACGGGACACCGAGGTAGTGATCGGTGAAGCTGTTGTTCTGCGCCGGGTCCAACACCTCGAGAAGTGCACTGGCTGGGTCACCCTGAAAGCCGCTCCCAAGCTTGTCCACCTCGTCCAGCAGAAAGACGGGGTTCTTGGTGCCGGCAGATTTCATTCCATTGACGATGCGGCCGGGCATCGCACCGACGTAGGTGCGGCGGTGACCACGAATGTCCGCTTCGTCACGCACGCCGCCCAGCGCAATCCGGACATACTCGCGCCCCAATGCACGCGCGATGGATTTGGCAATCGATGTCTTGCCGACGCCTGGCGGTCCGTTGAACAGCAGAATCGGACCGCGCGCCATGGCACGCGACTTCGCTTCCTTCGTATCCGTGATGGGCTTGGCGAGCGTCGGCCGGGTTTCATCATCGGCCGCCAACTTTGATGCCGGCAGTTCACCCGTCGCATGCAACTCGGCCTCCAGCTGCCTGGCGCGCAGCTGACGTACGGCGAGAAACTCGAGCACCCGATCCTTCACATCCTGCAAGCCGAAGTGGTCGTCTTCCAGCACGCTCACCGCGTGGTTCAGGTCCAGCTGGTCGTCGCTGCGCGCATTCCACGGCAACTCGGCCAGCGATTCGAGGTACGTGCGGATGACCTGTGCTTCCATGCTCTCGCGACCGGCGCGCTCCAGGCGCCCCAGCTCACGATCCACCTCCTTCTGCGCCTCCTTCGGCAGTTCGAGCTTGCCCAGCTTCTCCCGCAACGCCTCCACTTCCTTGCTCGAGTCGTCATCGCCGAGCTCCTTCTGAATCGCCTTCAGCTGCTCGCGCAGGAACATCTCGCGCTGGCGGTCGCCCAGCTCCTCCTGCACCTGATTCTTGATCTCCTCCTGCGCCGACAGCATCCCGATCTGACGCTGGACGTGCACCAGCACGCGCCGAATGCGCTCCTCCACGCTGAGCGTCTCGAGCAGTGCCTGCTTCTGCGGGACGTCCACATCCAGATATCCCGCCACGAGGTCGGCGAAGCGGCCCGGCTCGGTCACGCTGTCCAGCACCTGGTGCACGGCCTCCTCGGGGAGTCCGCGCTTCTCGCCGAGTTCCGTCGCGCGCTCGCGAGTCTCGCGATGGAGCGCCTCAAAGGCCGGATCCTTCGGATCGATGGGCTCCATGTCGGCGGTCGGCACGACCACGGCCTGCAGGTAGCCATCGGTCTTGCTGAACTGGAGTGCGGTCGCGCGCTGCTCACCCTGCAGCAGCAGCTGGACCCCACCCAGGCCACGCTGGATCTGGCCGATGCGGGCGATGACGCCGGTGGTGTAGAGGACGTCGCCCGTGGGCTCGTCGGAGTTGTCGCGCTGCGCAACGGCGAAGACGAGGCGGTCGCCCTTCAGCGCCGTCTCGATGCCGCGCAGGGTCCCCGGTCGCCCAGCGGCGATTGGGGCCGTAAGGCCGGGGAAGATCACCTGACCGCGGAGTGGCAGGACTGGCAGGGTCTGACGTTCAGCCATGGGGCAAACTCTCTCTCTGGATTCTGCGGATGCCTGGCAATGCCCGCAGCTACGATACGGATGCGACCTGCGGAACTCTGCCAGACGGAAGCCCATGCCAGAGCCGCCGTCCACGATGAAGCCGGTCGCATCACCTGTCCGACCTATTCGCAAGGGACGCGCACAGTGCCCGGTGCCAAGTCGGCACCTCGGCCCAAACTTTTCCGGCCTCTCTGGCGTATAGGGTGCCAACTGGTCAGGCTCGACCACCCAGCAGGCTCGGCGGTGCCACGCAAACCACAGACTTTCTCACGCGGCCTCGCAAGTCAGCTCAGTGCCGAACCCGTCCATGCCTCCTGTGCGTGGTCCAAAGATGCTATCCTATATACACCGCAGTTCTGACTCCTCTAGACGGCCCCACGTGCCTGATCCGGTAGATGCCACCGCCGACAGCGAATTGCTGGCGCGTGTTGAGCGTGCTCTCGCCCCGCAATACGAGGTCGTGGGTGAACTCGGCCGCGGCGGTATGGGCATTGTCTACCGAGCGCGCGACACACGGCTGAAGCGCACGGTGGCCGTGAAGCTGCTGCCGCCGGAGTTGGCGTATCGGACCGAGATCAAGTCGCGCTTCCTGCGCGAAGCCGAGATGTCGGCCCAGTTGGCGCATCCGAACATCGTGCCGATCTACTCGGTTGATGAGAAGGATGGGCTCGTGTACTTCATCATGGCGTGTATCGAGGGCGACAATCTCGCCGCACGAATGGCGAAAGAGGGGCCGCTGCCGGTCGCCGATGTACGGAAGATTCTGCGCGAAGTTGCCGGTGCGCTCTCCTTTGCACACGCGCGCAAGTACATCCATCGCGACATCAAGCCCGATAACATCCTGATCGACAAGGACGACGGTCGCGCCATCGTCACGGACTTCGGCATCGCCCGCGCGGTGCAGGATGGGGCCGAGACTCGCCTCACCGCCACCGGCATCGCGATCGGTACGCCGGCCTACATGAGCCCCGAGCAGTGCGCCGGTGATCGTCAGATCGATGGCCGCGCTGATCTGTACGCGTTGGGAACTCTCGGTTACCAGATGCTGGCAGGTCGCCTGCCGTTTGAGGCGACGAGTACACCGGCCCTGCTGGTGAAGCAGTTGTCGGAAAAGCCGCTGCCGATCGTTGAGCGTCGTCCCGACACACCGCCCGATCTGGCGGGAATCATCATGCGCCTGCTCGAGAAGGAGCCGTCGGCGCGTTTTGCCACCGCCGACGAACTCTCGGCGGCATTGGATGGTCGCATCTCGTCGGGGTATCAGCCGCCACCGCGTCAGCCGGCTCCACTGGTGAGTCAGGCGCAGCAGCCGCCGTGGGTCTATGACGGTTCGCGTCCCGCCACCCTGACCAGTGGGCCGCGTGCCTCGTACGCCGCCGCGACTTCAGACGAGGTCGCACGCTGGTATGCACCGCAGGTCGTGAAGTTTCGAAAGGGGCTCGCCCCGTTTCTGACGTTCGCGGGTGTCTCACTGGTCTTGAAACTCGTCAACGTCGTGGACATGACCTTCGTGCCGGCGTTCTGGTCGATCGGCATCGCGATGGGTTACGCCAAGCTGTGGCAGGCGGGCTTTGACTGGCGCGATGTTTTCAAGCAGCCGCGCGAAGTGTTGTTCGCCGATGTGATCTCGGAAAAATCGGAGGATTTTGCAGCGCTCTGGAATCCAAACAAGCGCAACGCCGTGCGCGAGCGCGCGCGACTCCGCCGTCAGTCGGGAGGTGGAGGATCACTCTTCTCCGCGACCGATCGCCTGATGTCGGAGGGGGGAGGAGCACTGCCGCCCGGCGTCACTGCCGGGTCACCGGTGGCCGAGCAGATGCGTTACGGCAATTGGTACGATGCGGTGCGTGATGGTGTCAGTGATCGCGCTGAGATTCAGCGGATGTTCGAGGCATTGCCGAAAGCCGAAAAGAAGATCGCGAGTGGTATCGCATCCAATGCGGACGAACTGCTGGAGGCCGTGCGGTCGGAGGCAGCCTTCCTGGCTGAACTCGATCGGAATCCGGCGCAGGCACCAGATCTGACGCACTTCGAGGCGGAAATCGCGATGCTCGAGTCGCAGGCGAACCCGTTTGAGGCAGGGAGCGAGGAACGCGTGCGTCGGCTAGCCAGGCTGAAGCGGGAGAAGCAACAGGCGGAGGGTGAATTCAGGCGTCGACAGAAGTCGAGTGATCGGCTCGAAAAGGCGCGCGCTGCATTGCGGTCTATCCGTTACGATATCGTCAAGCTTCGCACTGGGTCGACATCGGGATCGACGATCCATGTGACGCAACTCGCCGAGCGCGCGCAGGAGTTGGCCCGCGATGTGGACGCCGTGCTCGCCGCCGTCGGCAGCCCGAAGTCGCGCGCATCGTCAGGCACGCGCTGAGCACGGGGCCGAGCGCTCCATGACCGTGCCGGCTCCCGCCACCGATGTCCTGCGCGACCGTCTCGCGGCAGCCATCGCTCCGGCGTACACCGTGGTCGGCGAACTTGGCCGTGGTGGAATGAGCGTGGTGTATCGGGCGCGCGACACGCGCCTGCGGCGCGACGTGGCGATCAAGGTGCTCCCGCCGGAGCTGGCGTTCGTCTCCAACGTCCGCGAACGGTTCATGCGTGAAGCGCAAACCGCCGCGCAGCTCGCGCATCCAAATATCGTGCCGATTTACGGCGTGGAGGAACGGGACACCCTGGTCTGGATCGTGATGGCCCTGATCGAAGGCGAAACCCTCGGCGATCGGCTGGTGCGTGAGGGGAAACTGGCGGTCTCGGAGACGGAGCGCATCCTGAGTGGCGTTGCCGATGCGCTGACCTATGCGCATACGCACGGTGTGGTACACCGCGACATCAAGCCGGACAACATTCTGCTCGAGCGCGAGACGCTCCGGGTGTTGGTGACCGATTTTGGAATTGCACGCGCCGCCGAGGGGGATGGTCGTCTCACGCTGACAGGGATCGCGGTCGGGACGCCGACCTACATGAGCCCGGAACAGGCCATGGGCGACGGTGAACTCGACGGACGTTCCGACCTGTATTCGCTGGGCGTGGTTGGGTATCAGATGCTGTCCGGGACGCCGCCGTTCACCGCCAACAGCACGCCGGCGTTGTTGCTGAAGCACGTCAGCGAATCGCTGCCGCCGCTGGCGCCGAAGGCACCAACGGCGCCCACGGTACTGGTATCGGCGATTGAACGCGCCCTCGCGAAGAAGCCTGTCGATCGCTGGCCGACGGTGGCCGCATTCCGCGACGCGTTGCGCGGCGTCAGTGCTGACACAACCAGACACGCCAGCCCGCCGGCGATCGGAGTACGTGCGGTGTCAGTTCCGGTCGCGCCCATCTTTGCGCATGCACCGCTCCGCGGTGCGGCCGAGTCGGCGATGCCTGCCCCTGCGCAGGTGTGGCCACCGCGAGGAACGCTCCCGACACCACCGCGTCCGCCGATGCCGCTGGCGGGCGCCAACAGCGTGCCGGCGTGGGTCTACAATGTGGATGCAAACTCGCCCAGTATCGCGCTGCAGGCGGCGAGCTTTCGACGACGCTTTTTCCGCACATTCAGCACCATCGGATTCCTTGGAATCGTCAACGCGATCACGTCACCGCACTTTGCGTGGATCGTGTTTCCGGCATTCGGGATGCTGATGGGCCTCAGTGCGCGCTGGCGTCCGCTGGGCGATGCAGGCCTTTCTCTCGTCGCCGTGGTCGGTCGCCGTGATGCGCTGCAGAATGCCGGAGTGGCTGGTGGCGTTCCGGCAGTGCTGTTCAGCGAGAGTCTGGTGGGTCGCGCGCGGCGATTCGTGAGCCGGCTGAAAGTGGCAGCGGTGTCGTCCGGTGTCGCCGTGATTTCGCTGATCCTGTCATCAACGCCGGGAGGGTCCGTACCTCTGGTTTTGGGCGCGGTCACTGCGGCGGTAGCGCTGCTGAGCGCGCAACGGGCGGCGGCGCCGCTGCGCCGACTCGGTTTCCGCCGCCGCGATCTGCTCAACAACACATGGCGTGACAGCGACGCCGCCCGGGCGCCGGGAACGGCGTTCCGGTTGCGGGAAGAAGAGGTCTCCCAGCTCGCCGCCCCCGACGTCGTGATGAGCGCCTACGGCGAACGGCTGCGTCAGGCCGTGGATGATCGTACGGCGATTCGCGTGCAGTTGGCGCGCCTTGGTGGCGATGACCTCGCGATCCTCGCCGACGTCGGTCCGACGGTCGATGGTTTGCTGGCGCGGATCGCGGAGTTGGCGAGTGCGCTCCATCAACTGGAGCGCGACATGGGCGCCGCCTCCGACGGATCACTCGACGCGCGAATCGCCGACATGCGCACGCGCCGTGTTTCGGAAGACGATCGCACACTGGCGTTACTGCTGCGCCAACGTCAGTCGCTGGGTGAACTCGAAGTGCGACGGAGTAAGTTGCAGGGCCAGCTGGAGAGTGCTGCGATCACGCTGCAGAATCTGCGACTCGATGTGCTGCGGCTCGGCTCCATGGGGTTGGAAGCGCCTTCGGTTCGTGATGTCGGGCACGCCACGGAACAGGCTCGCGCACTGTCGAAGGATCTCGCCTATCTTCTGGAAGGAGCGCGCGAAGCCGATCGCGTCTGATTGGATGGCGCCACGTTTCGTGCGAATAGTCTGACGTCTTTCGCGCACCCTGCGTCCCGCGGGCAGCGATCAGCGCTCGAGCAATGATCAGCGTTCGACCAGTGCGGAGATGATCTCTGCCAGCCGTTCCGGTGACTCTTCAGGCAGAAAGTGGCGTCCCGTATCGAGGACGTCGAGCGACGAGCCGCGAATGGCGGCGTGCAGCCTCCTGGCAGCGCTGGGGGGAATGAACGGATCGTGGGCGCCGTGCACGATCGCGGTTGGCGCCGGGACGGCACCGAGGCGACTGCCGATTTCGACCGTGTCGGCGCTGTCGAGCGCTTCGAGATGCGCCACGAGCAGGTCGCGGCCCGCGGGTGTGGCAAAGCCCTTGATGTATCGATCGATCGAACGTGAGGCCAATTCCTGATCCACGAAGCCGCGCTCGAGATCGCTCTTCAGCACGCCCAGCAGCCACGTCGCAGGAAGATGCCGAGTGAGGGGGAGCGTGGCTCGGGCCAGCTTCACCTCCCGGGACGGCCAGTCGTCAAACGCCACGCTGCTGATCAGGCACAGGTGCGACACCCGATGGGGCGCCCGCACGGCGACGGCTTGTGCGACACCGCCGCCGACATCGTGGCCGATCAGACAGGCTCGATTGATGCCGAGCAGGTCCAGCACGATCAGAATCCGGTCCGCGTGCGACTTGATGTCGAGCGCCATCTCGCCAGGCGGATCGCTGCGGCCGTATCCAAGCAGATCAAGAACAACCACTCGCCGGCCGTTGGGGAGCAACGGCACGAGCTCCTGCCAGAGGTGCGACGAGGTCGGGAAGCCGTGAATCAGGACGAGCGGTTCGCCACCGCCACGCGTCCCCGCCGCGAAGTAATAGAGGCGGGCACCGCCAAGATCGAGAAACTCCCCGCGCACTACGGCCATCCCCACTGCGCGGGCGATGGCAGTCGGTCAGTGATTCGCCGAACACGCATCATGGGAAGGAAGATTGAGGCGAGATTGTTGTTCACGACAAACTCCCGGAAGCTGCATTGAACAAGGGCTGATGGTGGCTTTTTACTGTCTGATAAAAGGGATTTCTGAGGTCGGATCGATCACTGTCTGCAGCAGCTTGGCCCGGTGGGGACACAGAGGAACAATAGTACCGCGGGTCGGACCGGATGAGCGACCGCCTCGGGACGGTGGTTGACGGAGGACTGGGAGCTCTTGGGCCGCCGGGCGCGCGGAAAGCAGAAGTGACCGCCAGAATCGCGCCCGCAAACGCGATGCTTTTAAAGCATGCTGAAATTCTGTCGTTTTCGTCCGTTTCGAGCGATGCGGACGGCGATCGGCTTTTTCAGCGAATTTTCGGTGTGAACCCATGCCGGCGAGCAGATCCTGTGCTAGCTTGGAGGTTGTTGTGGCGCAACGTGTTCCGTCCGCTTCCATACCGTGACTGACCTTCCAGATCTCGAAACTGGCCTGCCGGCCGCGCTCACGCCTGCTGTTGAGGCCCCTGCAGCTCCGCCGCCGCCGCCACCGAAACCCGTCTTGCCGGAGATGCCCGATTCTCCGGTTCGCGTTCCTGTCCGCTGGCTCATGCGAGAAGCGACAGGAGCGGTTCAGTATCGCGCCATCGTCGAACTCGGCAAGCTGAAGACCGCCACCGATGCGCAGCCGGTGACACTGCAGCAGGCGTCAGCGATCCGGTGCGCGGTGACCATGCACCTGGATGGTACGTGGGGCGGTCGGCTCTTCCCGCTCCCCGGCGCATCCCCGCATTCGGCGACCTTCTCCGCCTTCAGGCATCTGCTCGAATGCGGCTGGGATCGAGACTCGCCGCCGCTGGCCGTCTCGCGTCGTTTCCTGTTCCGCCTGCTCGCGATGGACGAAGATCCGATCATGCTCTACGAGTTTGGTCCGCAGGCTGGAACGAACAAGGAGCTGGCGACGCGGCTTCGCGCGAACATCCGTGTGGAAGCGGCGGCGCTTCTGGCCCAGGCCGGCTACGAGCGCGACCCGCGTGTACGCGGTGCCGCAATTCGGGCGACGAAGAGGGTGATGGATTACCTGCGCTCACCGCTCGCGGCGAAGCCGTGGATACGTGTCGGAAACAAGCAGGTGTTGGCTACCGAAGCGGCGCCGCCGACGATGAGTTTTCTGCGGATGGCAGCCTTCATGCCGGAGCTCCGCACGGAGTACCACATGGGCATGGAGCTGCTCGGCAAGCACCTCATGCAGGCGGAGCCGCGCCAGGAGCCGGTGCAACAGATCGAGGGTGAGTTGGTCCCGGTTCCGAACGCGGTGCTCGGCGACCGCCTTCCGCATCGAAACGCGCTGGAGGCCGATGTGCCGGCGGCGCTGCACTGGCTCGAGATCATGGTTCGGCTCGGCGTGTTCCGTCGTCACGAGCCGTGGATCAAGATGTTCGAGCGTTTCGTGGAAAGTGCCGACCGGTATGGAGTCTGGCATCCCATGAAGGGCGATGACATGCCGGCCAGTTCGGCAGCGGATCTGATCGGCTGGTATCCTTTGGAAGATCAGGCGACGGAAGGCGAACGACGCTGGAGTGACGTCACGTTGCGCGTGTCGCTGATTGCGAAGCTGATCGGGCGCGATCTGAACCTCGTTTAGTCGTCGGCTGCACCGCGTGCCGATGACCAAGCGTGCGGTGCCGCTTTCGCCGGAGGCGATGTATCCGGCGCGCGACGCAACGGCGCGGGCGCGGTGGGTTGTGCTTCCGCACGGCGAGCGGACGAGAGTTGTAGAGACTGGAGCACCCGATGCACCGCCCGTGGTTTTTCTGCACGGCTGGGGGTGTTCGGCGTATGCGTGGCGGCATCTTGCGGCACCCGTCGCAGCGCTTGGCTGGAGAGCTGTGGCCATCGACCTGCGCGGGCACGGGCTCTCCGACCGGCCCGCTGACCCAGACCGCTATCGTCGCGATGATCTGGTCACGCATCTGGGCGATGTGCTGACGGCGCTCGACATCGGAGCGGCGCCGTTTGTCGGTCACTCGATGGGGGGCGCACTCGCGATGGCACTTGCGCTCCACGCCCCGGAGCGGGTCACTAAACTGGCGCTGTTTGGCCCGGTGGGCTTTGGTTTGGTCGATCGGGCCGCCTGGTCGCAGCTCGTTCCTGAGTCACTCACAGGCGCCCTGTTACCCAGTCGCATACCGCGCTGGGCAATCAAGTTCGCGCTCAAGCATTCGCGCGGTCAGGCGGGAATTTCCGACGACGACGAAGTGGATGAGTACTGGGCGCCCACCCAGTTTCCGGACTTTCTGAACGCCATGCGTCTGCTGCTCTACAGCTTTACCTGGGACCCGTGGACTCCGTCCGAGCTCGCCGGTGTAAGGCAGCCCGTGCTGCTGATGTTCGGCGATCGCGATCCTGTGGTCCGGCCGCAGCGGGTGGTGCCAACGCTCGCCCGCACCATGCCGAGCGCCGAACTGCAGGTGGCGCAGGGGGCGGGGCACGTGATCCCCGAGGAGCGACCGGAATGGGCGTTGGAGCGGCTGATTCCGTTTCTCGGCTTGCCAGCGATCTGATCTGGAACTCGCTGCGCCGGTGTTTCGAGGTTCGGGTATCCCTCATCCACCTCGCCGAGTACGTTTCGAATCGAATGGTCGCTCGCGCCTGAGCGGAACATTCACCGGCGCATCCGTCCCTCCGACGTATCCTGTTGCCGGCGTCCCACGCGACTGCACTCCGTGCACCCGCCGAGATCGCTCAGATGGTCCGCAACGCTTCCCGTTTCGGCCAAGGGCGGTTCCGGTGACGGCACGGGACTCTCGGGACCGTTGCACACAGCTCCACAGGTCGGCGGAAGCCGAACAGGCGACCGCGGAGCAACACACCAGACTCAGTGAATTCACGCACACGACGCCCACGCAGTGGCGGTCGCGCTCGCCCCGCTGGCGAGGGACCAACCACCCTCAGTGAGGCCGAACACAACCTCGGCCCCGAAACGGTCGAGGCGACGCCCGAGAGTATTGCCGCACAGATCGCGGCCGATGAAGCGCGCGTCACATTCGCACAGCTGAACCTCGACGATCGGCTGCTGCGCTCCGTGATCGACGCCGGCTACGAGTATCCAACGCCGATTCAGCGTGAAGCGATTCCGTTGGCGTTACGCGGCTCCGACATCATCGGGCTCGCACAGACCGGAACGGGGAAGACGGCGGCGTTCACGCTGCCGCTGATCAGCCGCCTGCTGGATGGCCCCAAGCGCACCCGCGCGCTGGTCCTGACGCCGACGCGCGAACTGGCGCTGCAGGTGGAAGAGAGTGTGCGGAAGTACGCGCGCGGCACCGGCATCGAAGTGGCACCGATCTTCGGGGGCGTACCGTATGAGCCACAGGAAACGGCGCTGCGACGCGGCGTCGACATCGTCGTCGCAACACCGGGACGCCTGCTGGATCATCTCGAGAAGCAGAACATGGTTCCGGATGATCTCGAAGTGTTGGTGCTGGACGAAGCCGATCGCATGCTCGACATGGGTTTCGCGCCGCAGATCAATCGCGTGGTGGAGCAGATCCCCAAATACCGGCAGACGCTGCTGTTCAGTGCGACCATGCCGCCGGAGGTTGAAGCGCTGGCGCGTAAATACCTGCGTCGCCCGATCGTCGTGCAGGTTGGACGTCGTTCGAGTGCCGCGACGACGGTGGCGCACGCCGTGTACCCGGTGCCTGCGGAGAAGAAGGTCGATCTGCTGGTGCACCTGTTGCGCCGCCCCGAGATGGATTCGGTGCTGGTGTTCACGCGCACGAAGCATGGCGCCGACAAGGTGGTGCGCAATCTCGAGAAGAACAAGATCGCCTCCACGGCAATGCACGCCGACAAGACGCAGGCGCAGCGGATCAAGGCGCTGGAAGGGTTTCGTGATGGTACGATACGCGTGCTCGTTGCAACCGACATCGCACAGCGCGGTCTGGACATCAACGGCATTTCGCACGTGATCAACTACGACGTGCCGCAGCAGGCTGAGGACTACGTGCACCGCATTGGTCGTACTGGTCGCGCTGCGGCCTCGGGCGATGCCGTGACCTTCATGGCCCCTGACGAAATCGCGATGGTGCGGACGATCGAACGTGTGATCGGGCAGCAGATTCCTCGCGTCTCGGTGCCGGGGTACGACTTCGGCTCGTCGTAATCACTTCGCACGAACTGCGGCAGTGTCGTGTTTTTCCAGCGCGGCGCCCTGTGACTTCGGGCGCCGCGCTTTTGTGTTCACGGCTGACGCCCGCGCGTGTGGCGAACGCCCCGTGTGTCGTCCGCATGGCAGAGTCACGCCCGACGAATGCGCCCCAGCCGCGAGATGGCGAGCGCAGTGGACGCGCGGCCGCGTGAGAGTGTGATCGTTGCAGTCGCCGCCCCCCAGCCGATGCCCGTCGGACCGAACGCGATCGAGTCGCGCGTGGTGCGGAGCGTGACGCCGAATTCAGCGAGGGATAGTCGCCGGAGTGTGTCTGTTCCGGATACGACGGTGAGCGAGTTGGTGCGCGTGTCGATCTGCACCGACGTCCGCGTGGCGCTGGTAATGGCGACGCTGCGCGCGTCGGCGAGTGCGCGCTGTGCCTCCGTCGCCGCCAGGCGCACCGTGACGCGATCACGTATTCCAATCAGTGCGGGGAGTGCAAACCCGGCCAGCACCGCCGTGACCGCGAGCACAACGACGAGCTCCAACATCGTGAATCCAGCGCGCATCTGCCGCTCCAGGTGTGAGACAGCTGGATAGTGCAACACTCGTCATCACTGCGCACACCGAAATCGTGCGGGTGTCATTGAAAGCGTGCAGGATGTGCAGCTGCGCAGAAGGCGCCGGACGCGCGATTCCTGTTCAACGCGTGACCAGCAGCGCCCTGACGTCCGCCAGCGACGTGACCACATGCGTCGCACCGGCAGCCTGCATCTCAGACACGCCGA
>Ga0105049_10002437_pt1 | contig 22033 bp, 18 predicted proteins | sample MAT06_FD_78087 | JGI IMG/M metagenome (GOLD analysis project Ga0105049, IMG submission 78087) | Freshwater microbial communities from Lake Fryxell liftoff mats and glacier meltwater in Antarctica - MAT-06 | ecosystem: Environmental > Aquatic > Freshwater > Ice > Liftoff microbial mat | place...
GTCAGTCTGCCGATCATGCTTTACAACAACCCCGTTACATCGAATCGCGATATGAGCGCGGCACTTGTAGCAAGATTGACGGCGTCATTCGACAATGTCCGATACATCAAGGAAGCCAGCATGGATGTTGCCCGCGTCCATGATATCGTCGATCTCACCGGTGGGGTCATGAACGTTTTTGCGGGCGAACGGCCGGTCGAAAGCTTCCTCTTAGGAGCAGTCGGTTATGTGAACCCCTATGGCAATTATCTGCCCTATTCGACGCGCCGGCTGTGGGACCTGCTCCGCGCGGGCAGAACCAATGACGCGATGGCAATTCAGCGCCTTGTCCACAAGGCAGATCAGATCATTGCCAAAGGCCATCCGACCTATGGTCATCAATGCTATTCCAAGGCGCTTGCGGCGGCCGTTGGCCACCCGGTCGGCGATGTCCGCCCGCCGCTAACGAGCTTCGACAGCCTCGGCGAGGAGGGGCGTGACCGGCTCGCGAGGATCCTCACAATTTTTGATGAGATCGGTTCGCTCATGCAGGAGGTTGACGCGCGTGAGCATGATTTAGTCGCCTACGCCGCATGACGAGCTCGCCCGCGCTGTTCCAGCCCCTGTCCGTTCGCGGCATCACCTTTCCCAACCGAATTATTGTATCGCCAATGTGCCAATATGTCGCGGAAATAGGCCATGTTGGTCGCTGGCACCGCGCGCATCATGGCCGCTTTGCCCTTGGCGGCGTCGGCGGCGCGATCGTCGAAGCATCGGCGGTGACGATTGACGGGCGGATCACGCCGGGCTGTCTGGGAATCTGGTCGGACAGCCATATCGCGGGCCTTGCCGAGATTACGGCGATTTATCGCGACCAGGGGATTCCGGTTGGCATCCAGCTCGCGCATGCCGGACGGAAGGCAGGTGCTGCCGTACCCTGGGATGGGGCACAGCCATTCCAGATCAATGATCCTTCCTGGTGGCCAAGCGTTGCGCCAAGTCGCATCGCCCTCGGACCGGGTTGGCAAGTACCGCGCGCGCTTGAAGAAGCCGAGATCAGCAGCCTCATTGACGATTTCGCTGCTGCCGCCCAACGCGCGGTCGACGCCGGATTTGATTTCGTCGAGATCCACGGCGCGCATGGCTATCTCATTAATAGCTTCGTCTCTCCGATCAGCAATCACCGCTGCGATCGATGGGGTGGAATCGCCGAAAATCGGTTCCGCCTTCCGATGGAGATTGCCAATCGCCTTCGCCGCGAATTGCCTGATGGGATGCCGATATTTTATCGCATCTCTGCGGTCGATGGGGTCGCTGGTGGCGTCACAATCGACGACTCGGTGGCACTCGCTCGGGCGCTCAAGACCGTCGGGGTCGATGTCATTGATTGCTCGTCAGGCGGCGTAGGCGGCAGCTCCGGGGTTGCCGATCGCGCGCCATCGCCAGGCTATTTGGTGCCTTATGCCGCGCAAGTCCGACGGGAGGCCGATATCATCAGCATGGCCGTCGGGCTGATCATGTCCCCCGAAATGGCCAACCAGATTGTGGCAGATGGGGATGCCGATCTTGTCGCTCTGGGTCGTGAATTGCTGGCAGACAGCAATTTTGCTCATCGTGCCGCTATAATGCTCGGCGTTGATCACCCGCACCGGGTCTTGCCGCGTGGCTTCGCCTTCTATCTCGAGCGCCGTCGGTTCGAGCCCGCCAAGCAGGCATAGCCGAAACGCCTAGCGCATCAGTCGAACTTGATCATCCTTGCCCGTCATTTCCCAACGAATCAGGGCAATCGGTATCAGGCCGGAGGCAATGAATTGATCGTGAAATTGCTTTACTTTAAAGGAGTCCCCTTGCTGTAGCGCGCGTTCGGCGAGTAGTTGTTCGATCTGGAGCTTCCCAAAGTAATAGTTGAGGCCGAGACCGGGCTGGCGAAGGTAGAGCGCCATATCATACGAAGCAGTGTCGTCGGTTAGTTCCATCCATTTCGGGGTGCGGCCCGTCAGCGATGCGAGCGCTTCATCAAAGTCCCATTCATTAGCGTGCAGCTTAAGCTCGGGCAGCAATCGCGCAGCGCGATTGGCTTGCAAGACGTAATGAATCTCGCGCGCCTTGGGTCGTGAATCGAGCCATCCCGCCTGCACCAACGCTTCTTCGAGATAGAATGCCCAGCCCTCAATGCGCGAAGAATCGATGAAGCCCAGCCGCGCATCCTGTCGGATGGGCCTGATATCTCGGCGGCGGGAGGCAACGTCAAAAATGTGGCCTGGCAGATTGTGGGCCCGCAGGCTCCTCGGATCGCGGTCCTCGGCTTCTCGAAAAAAATTGCGGGCGATTGGCGCAGAGAATGGACCCGGGATTGCAGGATCCTGGTTCGCCGGCATGACATACGGGCCCTCCGGGTCGGGTATGGTCAGCCAGTCAGGCACGGTCATGATCTCATCCTTGCGGAGGAAATCAAGCAGTTCGGTATCGGCTTCGCGACGCAGCGCCTCAAATGCAGCAAGACTGGTGATCGGTTCGATCATCGGCAATTGACGATGTTCATTCTCCTCAATCTTGAGGAACACCATACTGCGTTCCCATTCCCGCTCGCCAAGCGTGCGCATCTCATCGGAGGTGTAAGGGAAGAGCAGCACATAGCGCAGATACCAATCCATCTCGGTCCGGCCGACTCCGGCGCGTTGCGGCAGGGACGGCAATTGCTTGCCGAGCCATTCTCCAAACGCCCGGGAAGCCGCCTCTGCCGACTGCGCCGGAGCGATTAAAGCAGGATCGGTCCTCTGCAAATCGCGGAGGAGCCGACCATAAACCCGCGTCTCAATCGCATGCTGGGTGATGCCGAGCCGGACAAGATCGCCGCGCATGTCGGTCAGGTTGGCGCGCGCTAATGCCAGTGTGCGTGGCACGGCGAGCAGTTGTTGCCGGAGTCTCGTCCGCTCCGCCTGCCCTTTGAACGGCAGTTTGGGGAGTTCAATCGCGGTTTCCACCTTCGGCCCCCAGCCGAGATCAAGCGTCGCCCAATAGCTTGGATCGCGCGCCCAGGGGCGCAATGTCCGGTGCTGGAAGTCAACGCCGCGCGCCTCTGCCAGCGCCAGCATCAGGTCCACTCGATGCGGGATTGGCCATGCGCTGTCATCCAGTGCCTTGATCTGGTCGACAGCGGTGCTGGCGGCGCGATGGCGCTGCGCCAGTGCAGTCGGTGAATAATCTGCCACATCGGCGCGAACCGGAACGGCAACGTCCTTACGGAACCGCTGATAGAGGCTGATCAGGTCGTCATGCGTTGCTGACCGTGCGGCTGCCGGTCCGCCGAGGACGCCGATTGTCAGCAAGAACAGGGAAAGGGTGCGCTTCATCATAAGGCTCCTTTTGCTCATTATGCGAACATGTGTATCCTGAACGCACAAAGCAGGCTATTAGCCGATGCATTGACCGTGTTTCAAGATTGCTGGTTATGGATCCTGCCCCGCATTTAATGGCTGAGACAGAATGGCGCGGACTCATTGATCGCGTCCGGGCCGGGCGGTCGCTGTTACCTGCCCGGTGGCCAGATGGTGCGCGTTTTGCCGTGGCGCTTTCATTCGATTGTGACCATGAAAGCTTTGAAATCGGCGGCGGCGGGCGTGCTGTTGGTCGACTCGCTTGGGGAGAATTCGGTCGCAGAGTGGGCGTGCCCCGCATCCTCGATGTTCTGAACCAGCATGACGTCAAAGCCAGCTTCTTTATGCCGGCGCTGTGCGCGATGATTGATCCGGATGAATCGCGACGAATCGTCGCTGCCGGGCATGAAATCGGTCTGCACGGTTGGATGCATGAGAATAATGCGCTGCTTGATGCCGCGACCGAGCGCGATCTTATGCTACGCGCGCATGAGAAGCTCACATCGGTCATCGGCTATCGACCGGTCGGCTTCCGCTCCGCCAATTGGGATTTGTCGCCTGCGACCATCGCGATCGCCGCCGATATGGGCCTGCTCTATGACAGCTCGTTAATGGCTGATGAGGCGCCCTATGAGTTGCTCGTTGACGGCAACCCCTCGGGCCTCATCGAAATTCCGGTCGAATGGTTGCGCGACGACGCAGTTTATCTGATGTTCAATCGCACACCTGCAACCCGGCCTTGGATGTCGCCCGACGATGTGTTTGCGATCTTCCGGCGGGAATTGGACGCTGCGGCTGCCGAAGGCGGCGTCTTTCAACTGGTCATGCACCCATTTGTGATCGGTTACCGGTCGCGCATCTGGATCCTTGAGGCATTGATCGAACATGCCAAAAGCCTCGGCGGCGGCTGGTTCGCCAGCCACGAAGACGTGGCGCGCTGGGTTGCCGACACAGCGACCCCGCCGCTGCTAGTGCGGTAACCCCATCGCATCGACCTCGTCAGTGGCACCTAGCATCTGCCAACGGATCAGCGAAACCGGGATCATCCCATAGCTGTTCAGTTCGTCGAAAAAGCCTTTCACCTTGAAGTTCTTCCCGCGCTTTTCCGCTGTTTCTTCAAAAAGCCGCTCAATCTGCGCCTTTCCGGTGATATAGCTTGGGCCGTAGCCAGGCAATCGCAGATACATTTGCTGTTCAAACGCGAGCAGAGGCAAGGTTGGCGACATCCAGCCATTGGGCGTGCGATTGACCTGCATTGCCTGAGCGGCCTTAAGGTCAATCATGTTTGCCTGCGCATACAGCGAGGCGAGCCCACGCGCCGCACGCTGCGCCTGCATGATCCACACAATTTCACGCGCGCGCGGATCATCATCGAACAGGCCGGCATGCAGCGTCATTTCCTCGACTGCTGTCGCCATCCCCTCGGACCGGCTAACCCAGATATTGTAGAGCAATGGACCGCGTCTGATTGGCGACGCATGCGGGTCGCTTTCCATATAGGCGAGATCGAACCAGTGGTAGAAATGTGTCCACAACGTCATCGGTGCGCGGTGCATCGCGATCTGAAAGAAATTCTGCTTTTCGGGGGGCACATAGGAACTTATTCGCGCCATCAAGGCTGGTCGCATGTAATCCCGGACAGTCAGTATCTCGTTCTGACCAAGAAAGGTGACGTATTTATCAACGGCAGCCTTGGCCTTTTTGTCATAATCAGCTGGATTGCTGGCACCAGCCAGCTGTGGTAACGCACGATTGCGATGCTCTTCAAGTCGGAGCGCAGCATGCGCCCTGCCAAGTTCGCGCTGCAGGATCGCGACCTCGTCATTCCAGCTTAGCGACGACATTTGCACGTTCTTGAGATACCAGCTGTAATTCTCTTTCCCTACACCCGACGGGCCAGTCTTGGTCGGGGCTGTGGCCTTAATCCAAGTGATAAAGTGGGCGGTCGCTTCAGCCGCATCGGCTACCGCCGCCCGCAGTCGAGCGTCGCCTTTTTCAGTCTTGGTCTTGAGGTCAATCAGGGCTTCATACTGCTCGTTGAGGCTCACCACGCTTGCGTTCCATAAATCTCGCGCGTTGCCGGTCAGATTGCCGCGCGCTTGTGCAAGCAACGGCGGTATATGCGCGAGCTCTGCAGCCAGCTTGCCAAACGCTGCTTGATTGAGCGGGAAGTTATAGCGCCACAGATCAATCGGGGCCGGATGCACCGGGCCTTCATGCGATGGCGTATCGCTCTGCGCTGCCCAGATCGAGACATAATAAGCCGGATCGCGCTCCCAAGGCTTTGCCACGCGCAGATCGAAATCCAGGCCGTTCATTTCAGCCCTGACCAGGGCATGATCGACCTGATCGGCGACCGCCCAGCCATGGGGATCAATTGCTGCTAGACGATCCTGAAACTGGCGCAGGCCAATTGTCTTGCGACTGATTGCGGCCGGGCTGAAATCCGGGGCACCGAGCTTCGTCTCACCCTGTTCAAATTGGCGCCACTCAACGAAAAGTTGGCGCAATGTATCCACATTCCCCTTCGCCGCTGCCGGTGAGGACGCGATTGCGAGCAGCAACCCCAGCACCCATGACCAAATGCTTCTCTTCATTTCTTGGCGCCTTCTCCGTTGTTGGCCATAAGACGATATGCAGCAATCCACCGTCCGATCCGATCCGCGCCATCATCTGTATTCTCAATCGAGGCGATGAAGCCCAGCTGACGCAGTGTTTCCGGAAGCGCATCCATGCTGGCGGCATCAGGCGCGGCGGCAATCATGGCACGCATACGCCGCTGATGCGCGATCAATTCCCGTTCCAGAGCCGCCAAACCCGATAGCGGGTCCGCGCAATCCTGCAGGTCGAGCAGCGACCGATACACGCCTTCCAAAAGGCTCACATTCTCGGCCGCCTCGGCCTGATCGACCAGCGCTCTCAGCAACGCTTCCATATCTGCTGCACTTTGTGCGGATGCTATAGAAAAATGGGTCCTTGCGCGCCCGAACAGCTCAAGCTCCCGGGCGATCCATTCAATCTGACCCTCCTGTTCCAATGCCTGACGATACACCACGCCATCCTTTGCGTGAACAAGCAGCAGCATACTAACGGAGCACACGCGCGCCGCCTCCCGGATCGCGCCCGGCAGGCAAGCATATTCTATACCGAACTGACTGACCACGCACTGGAACGCTTGATCAGCGAAGGGTAGATTGGCTGCATCTATGCTACCCTGCAGATCAAAACCAGCACCTGAAATCACACTTGCAGCTACGCGATCAACACCAACCAGTAGGTCATCGGGATGGCCCGCCTCTTGTGCGTAGCTCAGGACAGCTCCCTTACCGCAGCCAATATCCAGAACGCGCGCATCCGAGTCGACGCTTCGAAAGAAGGTTTTCCAACGCGCCTCAATCGCGTCACGAGCAGACGCGGGGAAGGACGCTACCGACCCATGCAATTCCGCCGTCGACCAAAAAGCAGACCACGGGTCACTGTCTGGCGCGGTGGCTGCCCGCGGAATCGCCATGGCTTCGTTCAAACCGGTTCTCAAATTATGGCCATCATGATGGGTAAAGGATGACGCCATTGGAACCATTCTGCAACAGCTTCGGTATCGAATAACGTGCGCATAGCGGTATTTCGTGCGTCTAGCGCGCAAAAATGATTGACATGGTTGATGGTCGAGGCGATCATTTCGTACGTGGGGACTGGTTCTGTGACCATGCGAGCGGCAAGGCGCAGCATATGATCCGTCAAGCGCAGAGAAGCAGCTATCAGGCAGCTGTCGGATCTGAGAATTTTGTAATCGTCGTCGGGGGAGAGCGCAGGATGAAGACCCAAGCAGCAGTTTCTGAAACCAATATCAGACGTTCGCTATGCAAACATCGGTTGCTCGCTTCGGCGTTGACCGGGATCACCTTATTGGTCGCGAGCCCGGCTCTGGCGCAGAACGCGCCGCCCCTGCCGGCGGCGCCTGTCGCCGCAGATAGCGATGATGCGATTGTTGTGACCGGTTCGCGCCTGGCCCGTCGTGACTATGAATCCACAAGCCCAATCACAACGATTGGCAGCAACATCATCCAGTCGCAGGCCACGCCGACTCTTGAGGCGGTCATCAATCAACTCCCGCAGCTGCAGCCCGCCACAACGTCTAGCAGCAACCAGAGCGGCGGAGCGGGCGTACTTTCTGCGGATTTGCGAGGCCTTGGCGCAGAGCGGACGCTCGTTCTGGTCGATGGACGACGTTACAATCCTGCAAACTTCAGCGGCTTGTCTGACCTTGCGACCATACCAGACCTTATGGTCGATCGGGTTGAGATAATCACGGGCGGCGCATCTGCTGTCTATGGATCAGACGCTATTGCAGGAGCCGTGAATTTTGTCCTGAAGCGCAACTTTGACGGCGTGCAAGCGCAATATGTTTTCGGTGAAACCGATCGGGGTGACGGTCAATCGCATAAGCTTGATCTGCTGCTGGGCACCAAGTCTGCCAATGGCCGTGGTGGGGTAACTGCGTATTTTTCTTATACTACCCGCGATCAGGTGCTAATGGGTAACCGGGCTTTTTCGGCTAGCCCGCTCCTTGCTGATGCCAATGGCGTCTTCCGACCCTTCGGCTCGGGCAATATCCCTGGTGGCGCAATTTCCTTGAACGCGGCACAGCTTGCCCAGATTCAGGGCGTTCCCGATCTCAACAATGCAAGCGGCGCATGTAATACTGGCAATGCCGGCATTCGATTTGTCGGCAACGGCGGTACGCCCGGCCCATTCTGCCGACTGCGCGATCAGTTCAATTACGCCGCGCCCAATTTTTTGTTGCGTCCGCTTGAACGTTTCCAGACGGCGATCAACGCGCACTATGAGATCACGCCTAATATCGAGGCCTATGGTCAATTTTTCTACACCAAGAAGGAAAATTCTTTCCAGCAAGCGGCCGAAGCGGTCAATCCTAGCAGTTCGGGGCAACCCGCCGGCACTGTCCTGATCCCCAACTTCGCGACGAACCCGGTGCTGACAGCCGTCCAACGGGGCTTCTTCACTACCAATAGTGCGTTCTTTGATCCAGGTAACACCGGGACGGCCACTGTTCGTGGCTATGGCCGTCGATTTGAGGAATTTGGCCCCCGCACAGTGAGCTTCGTCACCGATAGCTTTAATGCCACAGGCGGCCTTCGCGGTGATTTTAATCTGGGTAGCAATAATTGGAAATGGGATTCATTCTATCAATATCAGCAGGTTGATGAAAGCCAGTCGCGGCAGAATCTGCTGTCGCGATCACGGACCACAGCCGGACTGGACGTAGCGCTCGTAAATGGCGTGGCCCAATGCCGGACTGCAATCATCCCAGGCTGTGTCCCAGTTAACATCTTTGGCCTAGACACGCTAACGCCCGCGCAAGCAAATTTCTTGCGGGTGAATACTGTAACCACCAGTCGATTCCGGCGAACGGTAGCTGGTGGCAGCGTTGCCGGCAATTTGTTCAAATTACCCGCGGGTGATGTTTCGACTGCCTTTGGTGTCGAATATCGGCGGGACAGCTTCAACATTAACCCGGATCAGGTTGCTCTGTCGAACGATCTGGCTGCGGTGCAGGTGCCCCCTATTATTAATCAGGGGTCGATCAACCTGTTCGAAGTCTTCGGCGAGGTCCGCGTACCGCTGTTGCACGACATCACCTTGATCAAATCACTCGCCGTGGAAGGCGCACTTCGCTATGCTAACTACTCGACGATTGGTGGCGCTCTCGCCTGGAAGGCCGCTGTTGATTGGGAGGTCACCGATTGGCTCCGGCTTCGCGGTAATTTTAACCGGGCGATCCGTGCACCCAACCTGTCCGAACTATTTGCTCCTACATCGCAAGGATTTATCGGTGGACGTGATCCGTGTCTTGCGGTCAATCTTCCAACGACTGCGCAGCGGGCACTTTGCGTGTCCCAAGGGGTTCCGCAAGCATTCATCAATACACTGACGGTTGGCGCGAGTCAGGGGTTCAATACTGAATCGGGCGGCAATCTGAATCTGCGTGCTGAATCGGCAGATACTTTGACGCTCGGCCTTGTGTTTCGCCCTAGCAGGGTGCCAAATCTCGCCGTGACGATCGACTATTATGACATTACTGTCTCCGACGCGATTGCGCAGGTGGGGGCTCAAGTCCTGATCGACACATGTTTTGCAACGCTGGACGCGACCAGCACTGCCTGCCGATCAATCACGCGTGATAGGTTTTCTGGAAATATCGATTTCGTCGGAGCGCCCCTGCTCAATGTGGCCCAGCGCGCGGTTCGTGGTCTTGACGTTGGTGCCAGCTATTCGTTCAGCTTACCGCGCTTCCTTGATGTGTCTGGAGATGGCGCGCGCTTGGCAACTTCGCTCAATGCATCCTGGCAATTCGCAAACTCTACCGTTCCTCTGGCCGGGCTGCCATCCATTGACTGCGCTGGCTTCTATGGTGGCGCTTGCTCGTCAGACGCGGTACGCATCTCGCCAAACTTCCGGGCGTTCGCTGGTCTCGACTATACGAGCGGACCATTCACCGTTCGCAACCAGTTTCGTTACATCGGCCCAATGGCGCTATTACCGGGAGCGCCGCGCTCACAAAGCGGCACGCTGGGCGCCGAAACCTATTGGGATCTTTCGCTGCGCGCAAAGGTCCACCAGAATTTCGAAATTCTCGGCGGCCTGAACAACCTGCTGGATAATCAGCCGCCAATCATGGGGTTCGCCGCTGGGGGGGATTCTAACACAAATCCCCAGCTTTATGATGTCATCGGCCGACAATTTTTTGTCGGGGTTAATGTCAAGTTTTAATAGGTTGATCAATCAGGGAGAAAGATGATGCGCAAGGGATGGACGATCACCGCGGTTGCATTGTTCGTGCTCTTAACGTCGACCACCCCTCCACCAGGTCTGGCTTCGGTCGCAATTGCGGCCGAGCCAGGTCCACCGACCGGATCCGGTAGTTATGGTGAGCTGGTCAGCCTGTTTGATGAATTTCTCAAGTGGAAGAATCTAACTCCCCAGACCGGGGAGTTCAACAACGCCGATGCACAGACTGATGCCGATGACTATCGACCGCAGACGATAGCGGCTCGGCGTGCGACGATGAACGGGTTCATCGCCCGGGTGATGGACATGAACGTGGCAAGTTGGCCCCGCCAGCAACAGGTCGATTATCTTGCCGTCCGTTCCCAGCTGGATCAGCAGAACTTCATTTTGAACGTGAGCAAGCCCTGGGAGCGGGACCCCGGCTTCTATGTCGATCAGATGATGGCCGTCACCTTTGCCGATCTGCCGGTCAAGGATACCAAACTCGCGGCTGTTCTGCACGAATTACGCGCAATGCCTGTCCGGATGGTGGCGGCAAAGGCAACGCTGCGCAACATCCCGGGTGATTTTGCCGATCTCGCCCTCCACAATCTTGTCGCGGCCGACGGCGTTGGGCATGGCCATCCCTATCGCACGGTCCCACCCGCGGGCGTAATCGGTTGGTACGATGATTTTCTGGCGCGGGCACGAAAGGCGCAACCTGCGCTTGTCGCAGAAATTGTGAAGGCGCGGGCGGCGGCGATTGATTTCCAGGGATGGCTAAAAGCCGGACGCCCAGCGATGACGGCATCTGCGGGGGTCGGCGAGGCAAATTTCAATTGGTATCTCAAACAGGTAAAGTTGCTGCCCTATACGGCAGACCAACTGTTAGTGCTCGGCGCGCGTGAAACCGATCGTTTATGGTCGATCCACGCCCTGGAGGAGCATCGTAACCGCAAACTACCGGTCATTGCGCTGCCAACAACGGAGGCAGAGTATCTGGCAAGGCGCGACGAAACGGACCGGCGGATCAGAGACTTTTTGATCCGCGAGGACATTATCTCGGTGCCCGCCGATATCGGTCCACTGTATGTCAATGTGCCGTGGATCGTGCGACCTACCGGACCGAATTTCTGGGAACAGGTCCAGTATCGCGACCCCAGCCCAGACTATTTGCATGCGACCATTCCCGGTCACGCCTTTGATGGTGCGATGGGGAAGCGTGTGAAGGATCCGATCCGGGGCCGAATCAATGATGGTGTTCGGATCGAGGGCTGGGGGGTCTATCTTGAGGAAGCGGCACAGAAACTGGGCTTTTTCGAAGACAAGCCGCGGGTCCGCGAACTCATCGATATTTTCGGGATATTTCGGGCAGTGCGCGTGGCTGGCGATATCAAGCTGCAGCTGAATCAGGTTAAGGTCAACGATGTCGTGGCTGAGTGGCAGCGGTGGACCCCTTGGCTCGATCCAAATGTCGCCCGTGTTGATGCGGAAATCTATCTGCGTCGTCCGCCCGGCTATGGCTTGGGTTATACAATAGGTATGATTGAGATGCAGAAGTTGCTCGCTGATCGGCGCCATCAACTCGGGGACAAGTTTGTTCTGCGTGAATACCACGACGCGATCATGACCAACGGTCGATTGCCGCCATCGCTCTTGCGCTGGGACATCACTGGATATGACGATGAAATCCGCCAGTTCTGGAGCCGTGAACCAATTCCGGGTTCTTGAGGATGGCCGGGGGGTCAGAGTCCCCGCGTGATCTTCTGTGTGGCTAGCATGAGTTCCGGCAGGATGCGCTTTTGCATATCCTCGACCGAGCTTCGCGCCGATGGACAGCAGACATTGAGTGCCGCCAGCACTCGACCATCGCCGTTGCGGATCGGCACCGACATTGAACCGAGTCCGACCTCGAGTTCTTGATCGACAATGCTGAAACCCTCAAGCCGAACGCGCTCAATCTCGGCCCGGAGGCGCACCTTAGAGGTCAGTGTATGCGGTGTCAGTTTCTCCAGCGTCACTGTGTCAAGGTAACGATGCATTGCTTCCGGTGGCTCGGCTGCCAGCAGAACCCGGCCTGTAGAAACGGCGTGGGCAGGTGCCTGACTGCCAACAGTGATGCTCACATTGACCAGACGTTCTGAAGTGGCGCGGGCGATGTAAGTAACGTGGTTGCCTGTGAAAACTGCAGCAAATACTGATTCTTCCAACGTCCGCGACAACTCGTTCATCACAGGCTGAACGACATCCAAAATACCCATGGATGATAAAGCCGAATAGCCGAGTTCAAGAATTTTCGGCTTTAGGCTAAACATCTTGTCGTCTTTTTCGGCATAACCCTCGCGCACTAGCGTCAATAAGAATCGCCTGACAGTTGCTCGGGTCATGCCGGTCGCCCGGGATATCTCGCTCAGCGTCATCTTGGGCCGGGTACGCGTAAACGCGCAGATCACTTCAAGCCCGCGCGCGAGAGAGTTTACATAGTCCCGATCGCTGATTTCGGATATATCCAATACGTCCATTGTTAACTTTCTAGACTCTGTAAGGCACCGAATTACCCTAGCTGGCCAATGCCCGCCATGCACAGATATTTTGTCTCACGAAATTCGTCGCTCCCGGTGCGCCCTCCTTCACGACCAATTCCCGATCTTTTCACCCTCCGAAAGGCGCGCCTTTGTAAGAAGTCACCCCGGTATGTATCCCGATAATCCCATATTCGAGTGCCTCGCTTATCCGCCATATCCGTGTTTGGTCGGCGGTGAAGAAATAGGCGGCGAGCCCGAACTCTGTGTCATTGGCCATCTTGATGACCGTCAATTCACTCTCGAACCGAAAAATCGGTGCGACGGGCCCAAAGGTTTCCTCGTGCGCGATCTGCATGGCCTGGGTCGCCCCGGTCAGGACCTTTGGTTCGAAGAAGGTTTGGCCGAGCGCGTGGCGCTTTTCGCCAAATGCCACCTGCGCCCCATGGCTGGCAGCATTTTTAATGTGCGTCTCACATTTCTCGACAGCCGCAATATCGATCAACGGGGCATGCGCGACGCCTTCCGACGTGCCGTTGCCGATCTTTCTCGTAACGACGGCTTTGATCAGTGCATCGACGAAACGGTCGTCAATGCCGGTTTGAACATAGCTTCGGTTGGCGCAAACGCTGGTCTGGCCCATATTGCGGAACTTTGTGGCGATTGTGCCGGCAACCGCCGCGTCAAGATCAGCATCATTAAACACAATCACCGGGGCGTTGCCACCCGGCTCAAGCGATACTTTCTTGATCGTGGCCGACGCCTTCGCCATCAGCGTGCGGCCCACCTCGGTGGAGCCGGTAAAGGTCAGCTTGCGGACGAGCGGATGCGTGGCCAGGACATTGCCAACCGAGGCAGCCGCCCCCGGCACAACGTTGAAGACCCCATCAGGTACGCCGGCGCGTCGCCCGAGTTCTGCAAGCGCGGGCGCCGAAAGGGGGGGTGCGCTCGCGGGTTTGAGCACCATCGTGCAGCCAGCCGCAAGTGCGGGCGCTGCCTTTCGAGGGATCATTGCCATCGTGAAATTCCATAGTGTGATCGCGGCGCAGACAGCGATCGGCTGACGTAGCGCGAACAGGCGGCGGTCGTCGGCGTAGCTTGGGATAACGTCGCCATAAACCCGGCGTGCTTCATCGGCGAACCAGTCAAAGAATGCAGATCCATAAGCAATCTCGTCGCGCGCCTCGGCAATCGGTTTGCCCTATTCGGCGGTCAATATCTGCACGAGATCCTCTAAATTGGCCAGGATAAGATCGTTCCAGCACCGCAGAATTGCGGCGCGCGCTTTGCCGGGTTGCGCGCGCCATGCCGGCAGAGCGGCAGAACCTGCCATCACCGCTCCTCCGCTTCTGCGGCCCCGGCCTTGGGCGCCGTTGCAATCAATGCGTCGGTCGCAGGATTGGTCACTCTGATCGTCTCAAAACCCGCTGGGGTCAGCCACTTGCCGCCTATGAAAATTTTGGGTTCGGAGAATGCGGGGTCGGCGAGCTTCATATCCGTTCCTGACTGGCAATAGTGACCATGCTCGACGCCTCAAACTGCGCGCAAGGACAAAGCCCATGCTTGCATCGGCGCCAGCGACCAGCATATGATCACAGAGCGCACAAGTGTTCGCAATGAGTTAAATTCCAATTCCCAGTCAAGGCTCAGCAGATATGACGCTCCAGCAGCTTGCACCCGACCTCGCCGACCTGGATCGGCGCTACGTTTTTCACCCCTTTACGATGTTGGGCGATCATCAACGCCAAGGGCCCGGATTCGTGGTCACGGGTGGTCAGGGTGCGCGGCTAACCGATGTCAGCGGCCGTGAATACATTGATGCCATGGCGGGTTTGTGGTGCGTCAATATCGGCTATGGCCGTGCCGAGGTGGCCGATGCCATGCGGGATCAGGCGCTGGCGCTATCCTATTGTCATGCCTTCACCTCGATGAGCAGCGACAAACCGGCGCTGCTCTCGGAAAAGCTGATCCAGGCAGCGCCCGCCGGAATGTCAAAAGTGTTTTTCGGTAATTCCGGATCGGATGCGAATGACACCCAGGTCAAGCTGGTCTGGTATTACAACAATGCGCGCGGCAAGCCGGCCAAGAAGAAGATTATCGCGCGTCAGCGCGGCTATCATGGTGTCACCATCATGACAGCCGGCCTCACGGGACTGCCCGGCTTACATCATGGGTTTGATCTGCCCCTCCCAATGGTGCGCCATGTGATGGCACCGCGACGACTTTGGGAAGGACATGGGCTCACAGATGCTGAGTTTACTGCGAAGCTTGTAGCGGACCTAGAAACACTGATCGAGATCGAAGGCGCTGATACAATCGGGGCCATGATCATGGAGCCGCTCATGGGCGCGGGCGGCGTCATCGCGCCGCCAGAGGGGTATTATGCGGCGATCCAGGCAGTGCTGCGTCGCCACGATATCTTGCTCATCGCCGATGAGGTGATCTGCGGCTTTGGACGGCTGGGGGCGATGTTCGGCTGTGAAGTATTTGATATTCAGCCCGATCTGATCACGGTGGCTAAGGGCCTCACCTCTGCATATTTTCCGCTATCGGCATGTATTGTTTCGGATAAGGTATGGAGCGCGCTGGTAGATGCCGGCGCAACCTATGGCGCCTTTGGCCATGGCTATACTTATAGCAGCCATCCGATTGGCGCGGCGGTTGCCCTCGCCAACCTTGCAGTTTTGGAAAAGGATGGGCTGGTCGATCAGGCAGCACGGCGGGGTGCCTATATGCAGGCGGGGCTACGCGCCGCCTTTGCCGATCATCCAATGGTCGGGGAGGTCCGCGGCCAAGCGCTAATCGGCGCCGTTGAATTTGTGCGCGACAAGAATGGCCCGCACGGGTTTGACCCAGCGCACAAAGTGGCTGGGCGGGTCGTAAAGGGCGCGCTTGAACGTGGCGTCATCGGCCGTGCGCTACCTAACGCGGATACCGTGGCCTTTTCTCCGCCCTTTGTCATCTCAGAGACAGAAATCGACATTGCGATTATGGCTTTCCGTGATGCTGCCGACCAAGTGATGGGAGCACTGCGCGCAGAGGGCGCTTTCTGACGCAGAACGCCAAGCACCTCCGATCAATCGCGCTCTAAAGTGCGCCCTGTCGCCGCTTTTGCCACAAGCGCCATGTGGTCGCGCCGATGGCCAAGTCGTCTAGATTAGCTCCAGATAGTTTGCCCACAACTTGCCGATGCGGCGCACTTTTGACGAGGTCGGGATCGCGATATGCTTCATCGACGACGGCTGCAAGGACTGCGATCCACTGATCGACGTCCTCGCGAGACCACATCTCGCCTGCCTCGGGTGTAAAGGGTTGCGGTACGATCCAAGGTTCGTGGCTCAGCCAGAACGCATCTATCCCGAAATCTGCCATGCGGTTCTGGACATCGACCGCACTGACCCCCGTCTCTTCGAACAAGGTGCCAAGGCTGTAGCGCGTCATTTCCAATCGCCAGCCGGGAAGTTGTGGATGCGATCGCGAGACGCCTCTGACCGCAAGCAGCCGTTTTTCCATATAGTTGTTGAGGATAACCGACATGTCGGAAGCTTCGGCGATTCCCTCAGCGCCCATTGCCCGCGTCCAGCCATAGGCTTTAATGACCTGGTGGAGATTGCCAAGATACTCACGGACCTTGCCAATCGACTCAGCAGGCGTCTCAAGCGCAAACTGGTCACCATCGCGGCTGACGATCGGGCCGGGCAGGAAGGGGCGCAACCGATCTGTACACCCGTAAGCGCCCACGGCCGGACCGCCGCCGCCTTTGGGAACCCCAAAAGTCTTGTGGAGCATGAACATGCAGGCATCGAAGCCAAGGTCCCGCGCCCTGATCTTGCTCATCACGCCGTTAAAGTTGGCATGATCATAAAAGGCGAGGCCCCCGGCCTCATGGACCAGCCGAACCCATTCAGCGATTTCGGGGTTATAGATGCCCATGTCGTCGGGGTTGTTGATCATTAGAGCGGCGGTCCGGTCGGACAGCGCTGCTTTCAGCGCCTCGATCGAGGGGTAGCCACGCTCATCGAGCATTAGAGTGACAACCTCGAAACCTGCGGTCGCGGCTGTCGCTGGGTTGCATGGATGCGATTGGATACTGGTGATGATCTGGTTGCGCTGCAGTGCCTGCCCTTTTGCGGAGTGATAGGCACGCGTGATGCAGGCGTGGGTATAGGCGGCATCGGCGCCGCCTGCGGCCTGAAACACGAACTGGTCCATGCCGGAAAGGCCGCGCAACATTTGGTCAAACGCATACACCAGCGCCAACAGGCCCTGGATCGTATCCGGGTGCTGATCGGGATGAATACCCGCAACGGCGGACGACGACGCCACTCTTTCATTCAAGCGCGGATTATACTTCATGGTGCACGTGCCAAACAGGCTGATGCCCAACATGCCCATCGTTTCCTGCGACAGTCGTAAATAATGGCGCAGCAAATCCGGCTCGCTTACTTCAGGTAGCGCGGGGGGGATGCGGCGACGCAGCGCTTCAGGAATTAGCGCTTGTCCGCCCGCTTCGATGGGAAAGTGCTGTCCCCGTCGGCCCGCCACGCTCATTTCCATCAGCAAGGGCTCATCCCAGATCGGAGCGTGATAGCGGCGCAACGTCATGCCAAAACCTCCGTCAGCGCTGCTACCAGCCGCTCGATATCACCATCTTCATGGACTTCGGTCACGCAATAGAGCGCAGTTTGGCCCATGTCAGGGAAAGACTGGGAGAGATCGAGCCCACCAAAAATATCATACGCACGAAGCGCGTCGTTGATGCTGCTGACAGATCGCCCGGTCTCATCAAAGTTGACGACAAACTCTTTGAAAAAGCCATTGAGCGAAACCCGCAGGCCCGGTATCCCGCTCAGCCGCGAAGCAGCAGCGTGCGCCCGTGAAGCGATCAGCGCGCCGATCTCTTGAAAGCCCTGTGGCCCCATAAGGCCCATGTAAGCGCTGTTGGCAATTGCCCACAAGTAGGTGGAATTGCCGGTCCAGTCCTTGCCATATTCGCGGGAGCCATAGGAAGACTGGTGAAACAGCATCAATCCGAAGGCGGTGTTTCCGTCAACGGTTTCAGTAATGCTATTGAGCAGCGTGGGATATTCGCTGGCATAATGCGATTCATGGCGCGTCGCGATAAAGCCGCCAAGGCCGCCGCCAGCCGACATGTGCACACCGAGTGGCTGGGTGGTGCCAACCACAATGTCGGCCCCATAAGCACCGGGCGGCAGTACCACCCCGAGACTGATCGGATCGACGCCGACGATTGTCTCTGCACCTGCTGAGCGCGCTGATGCCGCGATTTCGGCTGCAGCCAATTCGAGCCCGCCAAGATAGCTTGGATTTTCGAAGTAAACCGCCGCGATCGTTTCGTTCAAGGCTTTAGCCAGGGCACTGACATCCAACCTCCCCTGCTCATCACACGCAATCGCGGTCACTTCGATTCGAGCGGTCGGATCTGCTGAGCCGCAATAGTTATCGATAACTGCGCGACGCTGCGGGCACATGCGCGCCGGGACGAGTATGCGCTGCCGGTCCGTGATGCGTACTGCCATGCGGATCGCATGCCCTGCTGCGCAGCCCCAGCTGTAAACCGGCAGGCCGACCATATCCATCTCGACAAGCGCGCCGATCTGGCTGGTAAATTCAAACCAGGCCTGATTTCGGCCAAAATCAGACGAGGGCGTCCCCCAAACCGGTGTCGTGAATTCGCTTCGGCCAACAATCTCATCGACAACTGCTGGAACATAGTGATGCCAGCAGCCGCCACCGAGAAAACTGATGGCATCGGCGGCCGGCCGATTGCGCGCCAGAATGTCTCGCATATGGCGGGATAGAACAACCTCAGACGATAGGCTTTCAGGCTGTGTAAGGTCGCCGCGAAAGCGATGCGATTCAGGAATTTGCCCGAACAATGGCTCAGCCGAATCAAGGCCAAGTTCTGCCAGCAATGCAGATTTTAGCGCGGGCGCGGAATTGGGCATGAAGGGATGGGCGCGGGCTGGTTGCGACATCATAATTCTCCCAAAGAGGCGCAGACCAATTGTGCTGATAGCGAACCGAATGTATTCTATCCGGACAAATGGAGAATGTGTGCGGATCGGTTTAATTGTCAACCCATTGGCGGGGATTGGCGGCCCCCTGGCGCTCAAGGGGAGCGACGGCACGGTCGCGATGCAAGCCATCGAGCGCGGTGCCACGCCTTTGGCGCTCGGGCGGGTTACGACGGCCTTGGTCAGCTTGGTGGGCCAGGAATCCAGGTTTGAGCTGCTGACTTGCGCGGACGACATGGGAGAGGCCGCCGCCTCGGCCGCAGGGATACCGGCCCAATTCGTCTATCGCAGCGAGCGATGGCCTTCGACCCGACAGGACACGATCCGCGCTGCAACTGCACTCCAATTAGCCGGGATTGATCTTCTGCTTTTTGGCGGCGGCGATGGTACTGCACGGGATTTGATGTCGGCTGTGCCGACCACGCTGCCCGTGCTTGGTATTCCGGCTGGGGTAAAAATGCACTCAGCGGTCTTCGCGACGAGCCCGAGATCGGCGGGCGCAATGCTCGTGGCGCTGATCAATCGGGGCATTAATGCGACAGAAATGGTGGACATTGTTGACCGTGCTGTCGAGGGGGGTGCTCCGGCGCTGTTTGGGGCTTTGCGAACGCCCTGTGCGCCTGGCTTGAGGCAGGCGGCCAAGGCGATTGGTCCGTTGGAGGATGGTCATGATCTCGCCGGGGCGTGCGCCGCAGTTGCCAATCGCCTGCGCCAGACAGGAATGGCGATCATCGGCCCAGGGAGTACGATGCTCCAGATCAAAAATGCGCTGGCGCCCGGCGGTAGCCTGCTTGGTGTTGACGTCTTTTCAAAGGGACGGTTGCTCCATGCCGACGCCGATGCCGACATTTTATTGGGCGTGTGCGAAGGGGCCGAGCTAATCCTGGGAGTAATCGGGGGGCAGGGCATCCTTGTCGGGCGCGGCAACCAGCAACTGACGCCAAAGATACTTGACGCAATCGGTAGCCGCGGACTGACGATTGTTGCGAGTGCCGCCAAACTCGCCAGCCTAGCTTCGGGTAAGCTCATGGTGGACAGCGGCGATCCTCGACTTGATGAACGGTTGTCCGGCCATGTTCGCGTGCAGACGGCGGCCCATCGTCAAATGATAATTAAACTCGTGCCCGCGTGACGGGGCACTCAAGGAGGAACGATGCTGCCCGATAGCTTTACTCCCATTCCGGATTTGGTCCGGGCGCATGCGCAAAACCGGGCTGGTCATCCTGCCATTATTTTCAACGACCGTGTTATTAGCTGGTTTGATTTTGATCGGATGGTTGATCGGTCGTCGGCGGCCTTTGCCCGCGATGGTTTGGGTAAGGGCGATGTAATTGCAATCGCTGCCGCCATGTCGCCTGAGTATCTGATACTTTGGATCGGCGCGCTTCGTGTTGGCCTGGCCGTGGCCCCGATGGCCTCCGGCATGCTGCCCTCCGCGCTCGCCGCTATGATCGTCGATTCAGGCGCGGCAAAGATCTTCGATGATGCTGCCATTTCGGCGGTCGGCGATTGGTGGGCAGCCGATGGTGCGCCCTACCCAGCGATCACGATCGAACCGTCCGATCCCTTCAACCTGATTTACTCATCCGGCACAACCGGGACGCCAAAAGGCATTGTGCAGCCGCATTCGATGCGCTGGGCGCATGTTCAAAGGGGGCTCGCGCAGGGGTATGGCCCCCAATCTGTAACGTTGGTGTCGACACCGCTTTATTCAAACACGACTTTGGTCAGCGTCTTTCCTACTCTCGGTCTTGGCGGCACACTTGTGTTGCTGCCAAAATTTGATGCGCTGAGCTTTTTGGAGCTGAGCGAACGCCACCGCGCGACACATGCAATGCTCGTGCCTTTGCAATATGCCCGGCTGATGGCGCTTGATAGCTTCGACCAGTTCGATCTTTCCAGCTACCAGGGTAAATTCTGCACGAGCGCGCCATTCTCCGCCGCGCTCAAGGCCGACGTGCTTGCACGTTGGCCCGGGGGGCTCACCGAATATTACGGCATGACCGAGGGCGGCGGTACTTGCATCCTACGCGCGCATGAACATCCGGAAAAGCTCGCCACCGTTGGTCAACCGGCCGCAGGGAGCGATATTCGGCTGATCGATGACAATGGGATAGAACTACTGCCTGGCGAAACCGGTGAGGTGGTTGGCCGATCGCCTGCAATGATGATTGCCTATCATAACCGTGCCGAGGCGACCGCAGCAGCGGAGTGGCATGATCCAACCGGCCTGCGCTTTATTAGGACCGGCGATATTGGGCGCTTTGATTCCGAAGGTTTCCTCACGCTCGTTGATCGCAAGAAAGATATGATCATCTCAGGTGGATTTAACATCTATCCAAGCGACCTAGAAGCCGTGTTGGCAACACATCCCGACGTGATCGAGGCAGCCGTCGTCGGCGTCGATTCGGCTTGGGGCGAGAGCCCCGTTGCCTTCGTTGTTGCGCAACCGGGTGCGCATCGTGACTTAATGAAAGATTGGCTCAACGAACGAGTTGGGAGCCTCCAGCGTATTGCAGACCTCGTTGTTGTTGACGCCATTCCCCGCAGCGAGATCGGCAAAATATTGAAACGCGAACTTAAAGATTCTTATAATGTATCGTGCTCAGCCGCATTACCTTGAGCTTCCGCAATGCAAATCAATTATGGCTTAGCCGAGGCCAATATTCACGGTGAGCGATCGCGGTAGTCGCCCTCGCTGCCGCAAGCAGATTTCGAGGCAATTTATCTGAAGCGTTGGTCTTGCTATGGGTGCTTTCCTAGTATTTGACGCGGCCTCAATCTCGCGCTCTTGTGCAGCCCAAACCTCGGGGCGCATTGGCGTTTGAGTTTGCGCCGATCAAAGCTGCACCCCATAATCAGGTTCATGGCAATCAATCGAGTAGGTTCTTGCCAGCAAAAAAAGTAAAAGCAAATGAGTGAAAAAATTCGCCGGGAAATGCGCGACCATCCCGAACGCTTTGATTATGGCGATTTGCCCGGACCCGTTAGCGCCGAACGGCGAGCTGTAATGGACGCTCAAATGGCAGAGATAGAGCCGCAATGGTCAAAAGATATCGTTGCAAAAGCGCAAGCTGATTGGACTTGCACCGGTTTTGTGCCGGTCAGCTATCTCATTAAGCCACCTTGGCTTCGAATGCGAGCGGGCTGATGCCGCCCAGATATGAATGGCGTCTGCGCGGGTTATAGAAGCCATTGATGTACTGGAAAATTGCGGTCTCTGCTTGTCGCCGGGTTGGCCATGTCTGCGGCCAGAGCACTTCTGCTTTCAGGCTTTTGAAGAAGGTCTCGACGGCGGCGTTATCGTAACAATTGCCCTTGCCCGACA
>Ga0105049_10002439_pt1 | contig 22027 bp, 17 predicted proteins | sample MAT06_FD_78087 | JGI IMG/M metagenome (GOLD analysis project Ga0105049, IMG submission 78087) | Freshwater microbial communities from Lake Fryxell liftoff mats and glacier meltwater in Antarctica - MAT-06 | ecosystem: Environmental > Aquatic > Freshwater > Ice > Liftoff microbial mat | place...
CGCCAGCACAAGGCTGAACTTCGCTCGTATAGGCTGTCTGATCCATCGTCACGGGTGGGTCGTTGACCAGTACTACTATACCAAAAATCAATGTAAAGCCGTGCTAAAAGCACGGGGTTTCTAACCAATTTTTTCGATGATAGTACCCAGATTATGACAACACTTTAATGCGGTTACGCCCTTCCCGCTTGGCCTCTAGCAGTGCTTTCTCTGCGCGTGCCACAACCGCTTGGGCATGGTTATCTTGCGCTAGATCCTGGCGCGCCACCCCAAAGCTTAGGGTAACTTCCACAGGGCCGGCCTTGGTTTTCATCAAGGGATGTTGAATGGCGGCTCGCAGCCGTTCTGCTACATCAGCAACTTGGTGCAAGGTGGCATCCGTCAAAATAATTAAAAATTCTTCGCCACCATAGCGGTAGACAGGGGTGCCCTGGCGCAGTTGGGTCTGCAAGCGTTCGGCCACCTCTTGCAATACTTCATCTCCGGCTTCATGGCCATGGGTGTCGTTGATCAACTTGAAATAGTCAATGTCGCCCAAAAGCACACTGAAGCTCGGTTGTACGGGCCAGAGGGTAGCATGGCTGAGGTGGGTAAACTCCTGTTCGAGGGCATCGCGGTTGGCGAGGCCGGTGAGGCTATCTGTCCATGGATCTATCTGATAAATCGGGATGTCGGCCCGTCGATCGGGTAGGGCGGGGCGGGGGGAATGGCTGTGCATGATTTGAGCGAGGGCGATCGCAGCATGTTCGGCGACCTGATGAATTCCCTGCAACGACTCTAGGGGGTAGTGTTGGGTTGAATGGGCTGAAACTAGCGCCAGCATCCCAAACAGATCTGCCTGCACAAAGACAGGCACCAGTAACATCGAGGTCGCTTTCAGCGCTTGGCAGAGAATGGCCGCTGACTCAGCTTCAGGCATCTCTTCTTGGAGCGATAGGTAAGAAACCCCATCTTGTAAAAATAGCTCTAGTAACTCGTCCCAAAGTTTAAAGGGGAGGGTCGTGGGGTCAAAGACTGGGATCTCGAGGTCGCTCCAGTCAGCCGTAACGGTGACGGCGGCGGCGTTCCGCATATCTAAAAGGAAACAGCGATCGCCCCCATAGGCTTGCCCCAACTCGGCCAGAATTTGCAATAACACGCTATCTGGGTTCAAGTTGGCGTTGAGGAGGTGCGTAATCCGGCCAATCAAGGCGGCTTGGCACTGAACCTGGGCTAGGTGTTGGCGTTCTTTGGCTAGGGCGTAGGTTAACCCCAAAACTTGCCCGTGGCGCACCAACTCAGCTAACTCGGCAGCTTCCCACGCGGTGATGTGGGGAACTAGGGCGATCGCCCCCTCTACCGGCTCCCGTTGATCATCGGTTCCTGGTAGATAGGGCGATCGCCTTACCTGGAGCACCAGCCGAGGCGCTTCACCCTCCGAGGCATTGATGAATCCTTCATCGGCGTAAACCGCTAGCACCAGATCCCCCGTGGCCAGTTGCTGCGGTTGCGGATCTTCGAGCCAAGGCTGCAACCAATCTGGAGTCTGAGTTACGGCTATTGGGGCAAGACTGGGTTCTGGGTGTGGGGTTGGGGCGATCGCCCACGGCCTCCAGGCAGACAGTTCAGGGGCGATCGCACCCTCCGGCGCTATCCACACCACACAGTCCACCCCACAATCCAACATTAAGGCTTGCAACACCCGTGCTAGCCCAGTCAAATCGAGAGGCTCATCGGCCACCTGATTGTCCGTCGTGGATGTAATTGTGGTCATTGCGGGTGACTCCATTGACATCACAGCCTTCAGCTTTTCAGCCATAATCATCCTGATCAGGCAGGTTCCCGCCCCGGAGAAACCTACCTAAGATCAAGCAACCTAACGGTGCTTTATGGCTTTTTATAATCTTGCCACCCTGGCCGATAGGGGTTTTTGGGTACAAAGAACTGTCCCATCTATCCCCTACATTTATCCCCTACATCTATCCCCTACATTTATCCCCTACTGGTTGCCATCCAATCCCTGGTCTAGCTCTTGATTTTGGCGCGACTTCATATTGACTAGAGATTGTTCAGCCGCCTCAGCCAAAATCTTTTGGATTTCCATCGGCGACACGTCATCCCTGGGTTGCACTTTGGTGGGGGGCTGTTTCCCAGGGTTTGAGGCAGACTGACTGGAACGAGTACGGCTCGCCCAGCCACATTTCATACAAACCTGCCGCCCAGAAGACTTTAGGGGAGGCCCTAAGCGGTGATTACACTTGGGGCAAGATTCTAGTGCCATCGTCATAGCAGTTAGATAAATTCGAAAAACGACAAAATAACCATGGCCTTTCTAGGATGCCCAAAATGGGCTGTTCTCCTTTCAATCTATTACATTCTTTTTGGAAGCGCCTGAAAATCTTAATCGCTGTAGCTTAACGCTTGCATATATAGCCACAGCCTGAATATAAAGCCATAGCCACAAAAATTAGGACATATCAGCGTCATTCCCGTGGAGACGGGAATCCATGGTTTGCAAGACTCTCAAGATGGATTCCCGCCTGCGCGGGAATGACAGATAAATGTCCTATGGATTATGGCTACTAGATCATGGCTACGGCTATAGCCGCCGAAAGAATTCTGGTTCACAATCATTCTTGTTTGACGTATGAATGAGGTCTGTTGGGATTGACCATCGGTGGCGGTGAGCCGTCTGGGTCGAACCATCGGGTAGCAGGTCAGCCAGACCCCATCCAGTCAGCCCACATAATTTATTGGAAAACCAGGAAGCCTAGCCGATTAGGAAGCAACGGAGCAATAGCACAGAAGATGACACAGAAGATGGTACGGAGGTCGGCTAAGTTTTAACCCTGTAATGGACGGAGCAACTGGCGCACCCAAAATTTACCCGTCACGTAAATCGGGAGTTGGTAGTACTCAGCCAGTAACCAGCTCACCATGCCCAGATGTACCGCAAAGGTACAGGCTAACCAAGCCAATGGGAACCATGGCCAACGACTGTCGGGTAATGGCGGAAATATATAAACGGCAGCCCCCACAATTAGCGGCGGCAAGGTAACGAGTAGAATCCCAACCAGCCAGAGCCCTAGGGCAACCGTTGTATGGTCTGCCCCTGTATGAGCCGCAACAACGGGTTGCCAGCGTCGTCCATTCCAGCGCCACCCCATCGATTGGGCACTGTCTACCACTTGCACCGTTTGCTCTGAGAGGTTGGTCGCAAAAATATGCCGACAGAAATCACAAGCAAAGGCATCCATCAAGGTCAGTTCGGCGATCTGGCCATACTGACAGATGGGGCAGGGGTATCTGTCACTCAAAGTGAGAGGTTTGGGGGGTAGGGGCGATCGCCCTAGCCCCCAAACCCGTCGCCCCGTGCCTTTAGCATCCGTAACTTTAGTCAAGGAACTAGCCGCCAAATAATTAGGTTGTTGCATGGCTCCTCCAAACCCATAGGCATAAGGCCAAACGCCCTAGAAACTGTAGATCTGAAAGTGCAGACCTGAAACTGTAGACCTAAGATTAAGCTTCAAACCTATAGGCTCTGTTCACCCAAGATAACCTCAGATCTAAGAGCCTATCCAGAAGCTCTATTGTCAGTCTAATGTGGCCAATCTAATGTTGCCAGTCTCCAGTCTATCTCTAGTGCAATGTCCGCCAGTCGCCAGTCTAATGTTGCTAGTTTCAACAGATTGGGTTCAATGGATTGGGTTCAATGGATTGGGTTCAATGAATTAGGTTCAATAGATTGGGTTCAATGGATTGGCTGACTCAACCCGGCAACATTGGCATAGCTGCAATCTTATGGCTGCGCTGAGTCTAGCTTAAAGGCCACTGCTATCGACGGTTTTTATCGTCTCAACGCCACCTTCTACCAGCACAACCTGAGGTTCACGGTTGGGGGCAATATCGATCCGAGCCAGCCGCACCCCACCCATGACAGTTTCTCCAACACTCACAGAGCGACTGTAGTTTTCATTGGGCAACTCGACCAAGACCTGAAACTGGTTCCCAATTTGCACAATGCCGCTAATCCGAACTTGGGATGCTAACGATTGAGGCATGACGGATGCAGAGGCTGGAGTCGCCACCGGGGCGGAGGTCAGCGCAGGTGCAGCAGAGACGGCGGTAGTTCCCACAATCGTTGGGGGAGCCGGAAGCAATGTTGGTGCAGATGGAACACCTTGGGGGAAAGGAGCCAAGGCCATTCCTTCGACGGCTGGGGAAACGGAGGCCAACAGCGGCGCTGGCGGCAAGGATTGGATGCGGGCTGGGCCAGTGGCGATCGCCGCAAATGGATTGGAGCGCCCTGGGTTGACCTGGGGTAACCGTTGGAGGGTTGTGACGTTTGAGATCAGGTCATTGGGAACGCGCCCCGAAGCTGGATCTACCGAGGCTGCTGTTGCCGTTTCTGAGGTTCCGCTTGCTACATCTGTCGAAGGGGCGATCGCCAGTTGAGATGCCACCTCACTACTAGGCTCAGCCTCACTCGTAGTAGAGGGCACAGTGACCGTTGGGGTCGTGTTTTGAGCACACGCTCCGAGCAGCAGCATGACTCCTGCCGACAGTGCCCACGACAATTTCCCAAAAACTCGGAATCGCTTCATCTCACACCTCACCGAATTCTCCTCACAAGGATAGCCATAATTCTTGAAAATGAATCAGTCTCTTCGTCTCTCTTTAAAGAATTTTTGCTCAGCCCTACAAGTGAGCAGTCTATAAAACGAACAGTCCATAAAACGAACAGTCCATGAAAACTGACCACCTATACAAGTTGGTTGATCAAATACAGTTTATGAAAACCAGGTCGTGAAATCTAGGTCATGAAAACCAGGTCATGAAAACCAGGTCATGAAAAAGCATTCATAAAGAACGGCTAGATCAGCCAACCAGAGTATCATGACCTGAGCATCTTATTATTTCGGAGTATTTTGGTGAGCTTTCTAGGCAAATTTACGTATTGCTAGCGTTTTTGTGTACTCATTTCTTCTCTCAGAATGGGGGAAATGCCGCTATTAGATTTCTTGTCGCTTCGCTATAGTTTTGGGGAATCCTGAATTTAAAGGACGGTCTAAGTTAGGAACTTAGATTACACCTTGCAACCTCCGGGGTTAGTCTTCATTCTCAATCTCACTTCTCGTGGAGAAGTGCCGTTTTGAAAGTGGCTTTGCTATCCCTAAGGCAATGACCCCAAGATAAGGCTGTTTAAAAAATGAAGTCTGTTTAAAAGATTTTGCTTATAAGCTGCTTATAAAAATGTTGGTTGCTGTTGCATTTCAACAGGCTAGTCTTCATATCCGTAGGCATCCTATTTAATAGGGTTGAGGCTATTACACCCTGCCAGCTAGTGGTCAGCTATTAGGCAAGGGGCTTAAGCCCCTTGTCAACCCGTAGATAGTAGGACTAGATCCCAATTCTAAAAGTCTGATGCTGCTGAACCTAGCCATTCTGAGCCTGGTTATTCTGAGCCTAGTTATTCTAAAAAGAGTGGCACCCTGTTGGAATTGCAGCAGTTTTGAAGGAGTTCTGAACCCATCACACCGGAGATTCAGCCCTTCTCGCTCTGTTTCCTATTTTTTTGACCCACTGAGTCTGAATCTGCCGAGGATAGATTTATGTTCAACTCATTGCTCTCTGACGCAAACCAGCGTCTCGAAAAAGCCTTACGCTACGTCATGATCGATGATGACGTGGCCACCCGCCTCCGCCATCCCAAGTCAAGTTTGACGGTTTCGATCCCGGTGCGGATGGATGATGGTAGCCTGCGGGTGTTTCAGGGCTATCGGGTGCGCTACGACGATAGCCGCGGCCCGACCAAGGGCGGCGTGCGCTTTCACCCGGATGTCACGATGGATGAGGTGCAGTCTCTCGCCTTTTGGATGACGTTCAAATGTGCGGCGCTCAATTTGCCGTTTGGAGGGGCGAAAGGCGGCATTATTCTCAACCCCAAAGAACTATCGAAGTTTGAGCTAGAGCGGCTGTCGCGGGGCTATATAGATGCGATCGCCGATTTCATCGGCCCTGATGTAGACATTCCGGCTCCTGATGTCTACACCAACGCCATGATTATGGGTTGGATGATGGATCAATACAGCATCATTCAGCGCAAAATTACGCCGGGGGTAGTGACGGGCAAACCCCTCAGTATGGGCGGCAGCCTAGGGCGCGAAACTGCGACCGCTATGGGAGCTTTTTACGTCATGCAGCGAGTGTTGCGGCGACTTGATCAGCACCCTGAAGATACTACGGTTGCCGTTCAAGGCTTTGGCAATGCAGGTTCTGTGATTGCCGAATTGCTCTACAAAGTGGGCTACAAAGTAGTGGCAGTGAGCGATTCTCAAGGGGGTATCTACTCTCCTGATGGTCTCGACATCCCTAGCATTCGCCAAATGAAAGAATCGAGCCGCAAGTTGCAGGCCGTCTACTGCGACGGAAGTGTTTGCACCCTAGTGAAGCATGAAGTCATCACCAACCCAGAGTTATTAGAACTAGAGGTTGATGTGCTGCTGCCGGCGGCGCTAGAAAACCAGATTACTGTCGAAAATGCAGAGGCTATTAAAGCGCCCTATATTTTTGAGTTGGCCAATGGCCCCATCACCTCCGAGGCCGATATGATTCTCGAAAAGAACGGGATTCAGGTCTTCCCAGATATTTTGGTGAATGCAGGTGGGGTAACGGTGAGCTATTTTGAGTGGGTACAAAACCGCAGTGGGTTGTATTGGACTCTAGAAGAAGTCAATCGCCGTCTTGAAGAGTCGATGAATAGCGAGACTGATAAAATTTGGGCGATCGCCCAAGAACTCCATGTCTCCATGCGCATTGCGGCCTATATCCACGCCCTCAACCGCCTCGGAGATGCCATTCAGGCGAAAGGAACCCGCTCGTTCTACATGAACCCTTAGCGTTAGCGATTCTGAATGCTCAGATCATTCCCCCCGTTGGGGGCTGCGCTGAGCGAAAGAACCTGGGTGTGGGCGATCGCCCACGACCTCCGGGCAGCTTCACGTCTGGGTAACAGAGCGTTATGATAATACATTGCCGCCTATTCAACCCTGCCTTATGAATTCAACCTTGCCTTCCTTGACAGAACTCGACAACGAGTTATCCAATCGCTTCATTGCCTTGGATCCGCAAGGCTATTTCCTCATTTATCTCGATCAAGACGCTAGCTTAATCTGCGCCAAGCATTTCACCAACATGATTAGCGATCGCGGGGTTGCCCTCGACCCCAAAACCGGAAAGCCCATCCCCTGCAGCGGGACAGTTCAACGCACCCACACCCGCGTTTTCACTGGGCGCACCGCCAAAGAACTCTGCGTGGAGTTATTTGAGAAAACCCAACCCTGCCCAGTGAGCTACCTAGACCACGCTGCCTACCTAGGGCGCGAATTTATTCGGGCTGAAATCGCTCTCACCACAGGCACCGAGTACGTCCAAGACTAGGTAAAACGTAAGATCAGACAAAACGTAAGACTGGGCAAAACTCGGGTACGTCAAACATCTGCCGCTCTGCGCCATGCTGAGTTTTTTTGATTTCAGCATGGCGCAGAATCAGTCAGAGCGGACGTGCGACGCCGTTAGAAGTGCCGAATAATGGCCTCGGCAAACTCTGAGCATTTGAGCGGTGGATCTACCGGTGGCTCCATGAGTCGCGCCAGGTCGTAGGTGACCTCGCGGTTAGAGATGGCAGCGGCAATCCCTTTTTTGATCAGATCTGCAGCCTCTTGCCAGCCCATATATTCCAGCATCATGACGCCGGAAAGGATCACAGAACCGGGGTTAATCCGATCTAGCCCTGCATGTTTGGGGGCAGTGCCGTGGGTCGCTTCAAAGATGGCACAGGCATCACCGATGTTGGCTCCTGGCCCCATGCCCAAGCCCCCAACGATCGCCGCTGCTGCATCCGATAGGTAATCTCCATTGAGGTTCATTGTGGCCAGAATGGAATATTCATCGGGGCGTGTTTGGATCTGTTGGAAGATGCTATCGGCAATGCGATCATTGACCATGATTTTCTCTTTCCATTGACCGTGGCCGTGGCTGTCCCAAATAGACTCCAATACAGCTTTGACGGTGCCGCAGATCTGTGCCTTTTTCTCGGTGGTGAGGCTGTCATAGCCCTGTTCGATCTTGCGGGCGTTGTCTTCGATGCTGATCTCGGGGTTATGTTCTTTGTTGCTGAGAATCCATGACTCTTGCTCGGTCACGCAGTCTGATCGAAACTCGGTGCAAGCCAGCTCGTAGCCCCAATCGCGGAAGGCTCCTTCGGTGTATTTCATGATGTTGCCCTTGTGCACCAGGGTGACCTGTTGCTTGGCCTTGGGCAGGCGCAGGGCATGTTGGATAGCGCGGCGAACGAGCCGCTGGGAACCCGTTTTGCTGATGGGTTTGATCCCAATGCCAGAGTCGAGGGGGATGCGTTTGCTGCCATGTTCGGGGGTGCCAGGAATCAAGTCTTCGTTGAGCAGCTTGATCAGGCGATCGCCCATTTCACTGCCTTGTTTCCACTCAATCCCGAGGTAAATATCTTCGGTGTTTTCTCGATAGACAATCACATCGAGTTTTTCGGGGGTTTTGTGGGGCGAAGGGGTGCCGTTGTAGTACGTGCAAGGCCGAACACAGGCGTAGAGGTCAAAAATTTGCCGCAGCGCCACATTCAGAGACCGAATTCCGCCGCCGATGGGCGTTGTGAGGGGGCCTTTAATTGCAACGCGATACTCGCGAATCGCCGCGAGGGTATCTTCGGGTAAGTATTGGTAGGTGCCATAGAGGTCGCAGGCTTCGTCGCCGGCGTAGACCCGAAACCACACGATGGAGCGATCGCCCCCATAGGCGTGCGCCACTGCAGCATCAAACACCCGTTGAGCCGCCGGCCAAATGTCTACCCCCGTACCATCTCCTCGGATGAAAGGGATAATAGGATCGGCAGGCACCACAATTTTTCCATTCTCAAAGGTAATGTGAGAGCCTGTGGCAGGGGGAACAAGTTTTTCGTACATAGCGTGGTGTATGGCAGCTTTGTGGATGGCTTTGTTTTGGAGGAGTGAGACGGTCGCGCAGGAGTGAAACGGTCGCAGAGAGCGGGATGCCCAACCGCCAAAATCACTGACATCAGCCAGCTCAGGCAGATAGATTAGGAGCCAAGAGCATTCTCAATTTCAGGATATTCAGAACATTCTCGGATAGCGTTTCTACTGACAGTTCTAGCTGGTGTCTCTCCCTCAAAAGGAACCGGAAGGGAACTCAAGAGGAAGACTTCAGAGGAATGATAGCCCCAAATGGTGGCACTGCGGTATCCCAAAGCTTTGAAAATACTTTAGAAACCTTTGCCCATGCCGCAACCTCTCTGGGGCAAGCCATGTTTGAGGACAAAAGGTACCCTTGTAGAAAAAGCATCCCTGATGCCTGAATTACGCTAAGCTAATGGTTTCAACAAGAGCGCCCGTAAGCAATTGGCTATCCCTACCTCTAAATAACTGCCGATTTTTAGGAACTAACTATTCACAGAAATTCATCGTTTCATGAGTTTTTGAATCATGCGGTTGTAAAAGTGGCAAGCTCCTAGCTTGAGTTTCTATTCTTTGGTTTGTCGCCTTTCACAGTGGCTGGCTTGTTATTTGGCTAGCTAAGCCATTGGGTGATTTTGAGCCACTGAGTAATCTTAAACTATTGGGTGATTTTGAGTTATTGGGTGACCTATTGATGTTGCCAGAAAGCAGGAACACTCACTGTTTCAGAGCGATCGCGTCTCAAACCCCGCCACTCTAGAGGTTCTAGTTTTGGCTTTTTTAGATCAGCGCTCTTTCAACTAGGGCAACCCAAATAGACCTTATAGAATCAGCCTTTAGAATCAGCATAGGGGTGTGGGTCAATGGCAAACGTGTTATGTGGCGTTCGGCAACAATCTGCTAGGAGCCTCCATGAAAAGGATTCTGATTGTTGACGATGATGTAACTTTAAGAACGGCTTTGGCACGCTATTTGCAAAACCGTGGGTATGGCGTGCAAGAAGCCCGATCAGGGCTAGAGGCGCTCTCGATGTTTGAGGCAGACCCCGTGGATGTGGTGGTGTCTGATGTCATGATGCCGGAGATGGATGGGTTAGAGTTTTGCCGTCGCCTCCGTGCCACACGCTCAGGGCAATTAGTTCCCTTCATCTTCCTCTCTAGTCGCAAAGAATTAGAGCATCGGGTCGAAGGGCATCAAACGGGAGCGGACGACTACTTGGTAAAGCCCTTTGAACTCAAGGAGTTAATTGCCAAAATTGAGTCACAACTGGAGCGATCGCGCCGCGTTCATTCTGAAATTGTGCGGCTTATGCAGCAAGCGCCACCCCTGCCCATAGCAGCGTCACCCCTCCCCCTGCCCTCCTCTCAACCCCTCCCCCTGACCCCCGCCGAGGAAAAGGTATTTTGGGAAGTGATTCAAGGATTTACCAATAAGCAAATTGGCGATCGCCTCTTCGTCAGCCCCCGCACGGTGCAAACCCACCTCAGCAATATCCTCAGCAAGCTGGGCGTCGAGAACCGCCTGCAACTGATTCGCTATGCCTTTGAGCATGGTTACTACCCGCCTGACAGCGAAGCGGCTATGCATGATAGTGAGTAGGGTCACCGTGGGCGATCCCCGGTCGTCTACCCATAGCCTGGTCGGCTAACGGCTTTCTTCCCTGGCCTTAAGCGTGCCAGGGTTGCAACCCGAGGCCAAGATTTTATCTATTGGCAAGATTTTATCTATTGGATCGACGCTGGGTGAATAGCCGACCCAATAATTCTAGGAAGACTTCTAGGAAGACGGATGGAAACACGCCCAACACCCGTTAGAGTGATAGAGGAGATGATCGGCTTCTATCCGTTGACGGCAGGTTTGTCACGAACCAGGGCATCACAAACCCACCTGTTACGGCGTACGTGATCCGTTTGGCCGTGACGAGTACGAGCATCCCACAATGGAACGAGTGCGTCATAGATATGAATGCGTCACAGAAGCCAGCGCCAAGCATGGATGAGGGGCAAGCCAAACTGAATCCGTTAGAAGCACAACTAGAAGCACAACCTGTTGAGATGGCGGCTGCGCTCAGTCCTACTGACAATTGCACAGCTAATCCTACAGACAATTCCACCGCTAATCCAACGACGAGTCCCACAGAATTTGTGGATGAGTTTTTGGCTCGGTTGCGGTCAGAGTCACAGAAGAACCAGCTCCAATTGGTTCAAGATATTGCCAGCAAAGGAGATTTAGGGCTACAAGCTCTAATGGCCTGGCTGCAAGAGCGCCAAGCTAGCCCTGCCACGGTGGTAGAAGGCAAGGTGCATCAGTTGTTGCTGGCTAGCGAATCGCCTATTATTCTCAAGTTTTTGCAAGCCCATGTGCCCCAGGGGGTCGTGGAATTGCGATCGCCCGCTGGGGTCGATTATGCTCCTCTGGCAGAGTTGTTGGCGCGTCAAGCCTACGAAGAGGGCGATCGCCTTACCCTTGCTAAACTCTGCGAATTGGCTGGAGAATCGGCCACCAAGCGCGGCTGGATCTATTTCACCGAGGTCGAGCGCATTGACCCTGAAGATCTGCGCACCCTCGATCGATTGTGGAAGGTGTATTCCGAAGGCAAGTTTGGCTATTCGGTGCAGCGCGAGTTATGGCTAGGGTCTGGGAAAAACTGGGAAACCCTCTGGCCAAAGCTGAACTGGAAGGCGGGGAACACCTGGACGCGCTATCCCAAAGAGTTTGTGTGGGATCTGTCAGCCCCCAAAGGGCACCTGCCGCTCTCCAATCAATTGCGGGGTGTGCGCGTCATTTCGGCTCTCCTCACCCATCCCGCATGGACAAACCCAGCCCCCTAGAAACCATATTCCTGAAGGGTTCTGCGGATTTATCCTACCAATGCCGCCAGTTCTGTTGGCCTAGTCATTGCGGAACCGACTTGAGTGCTTCAGCTTGAGCGGCTCAAACTGAAGCACTCTTACACCTTTCAGCAGCGATGTCTCAGGATTGCGATTGGAGTGAGTGCGTTCCTGGGATGTTTCGTTAGGGCGCTACGCAGTCCTTTGAACAGTCTGTTTTGTGGCCTATTAAATGGCCTGCACCAAGCCGCTGCCAACATCGCGGGAGGCGGCGGGGAGGAGGCGGGCATGTTGGGTGAGGTGCGCCCAGAGATCGTAGCCATAGGCGGCGGTGGCTTCGGCGAAGAGTGCGGCAATTCCGGCGACATGGGGGGTTGCCATGCTCGTACCGCTGATGGTGTTGTAGCGAGTTGGCATCGGCCAGGCAGAGTAAATATCGACCCCTGGGGCCGCGATGTCGATCTGGCCACCCCGAGGATTGAGGCCACCATTGGAAAAGGGGGCGATCGCCAGCCCCTCGTTTAAGGCGGCGACGGCCATAATCGAGGGGCAGTTAGCCGGATGGCTGACCGACTGGATCACGCCAAACTGCCGCCAGCTATCATTTCCTGCGGCTGCGATGATCAGGCTGCCACGATTCATACTGCGCTTGCTCACCTGTTCGTAGACTTTAGAGTAGGCCTGTCCGGGTTGGACGGGGCACCCAACGACATAGAGATAATTCAATCTTTTTGTATCGTTGCGGTGGTATGGTGCCGTCGCTGCCTACTGGGTACTACTGGCGGATGATGAACGAACATCCATCGATGCGGATTTATCAGTTAGAGGTTAAGGATGGAGAATAATTAAGCTTACCGCCAACTCTTGGAGACGCTACACGTAGCTTGCTTCCACGTTCGCGGAGCGTCTCTAAGAGTTGTGGTACGGCATCGCCCCTCTAGAATTCAAGCGAGGAAAAATTACCTTTGGTGCGATCGCCTACATCACTGCGCGGAGTGCGATCGCCTGTCTCCTGAAATTCTTAGAGGAAAAGTTGCACCCCTGGAGCGATCGCCAAGAAATTAGTTAATATATATTACCTAATTTTCGCACCTCACAAAATCGCATTGCTCCCGTAATACTTAATGCTTGCAAGAATAAATTAGCCTAGCCTTTTAAACATTTAAAATGAGTTAATCTTAGGACTAGTCGACAACACGAAGTTTTGAGAGAGGTTGCCAGACGATAACTTTTGCGGAGCATATTTAAAGCAGAGTATGGCACATGCAATCGAAGTGAGCGCAACACGGGACGATATAACCAGTAATAAGCCTTTTTTAAGTCATTCCACTTTGAACAGGCTTCAAGATGCAGGAAATCTGAGATGTCTACCACTAATCCTCTACCTTGGTGCATCATAACATTACGCCCGTGGACATCATGAGGGTGGAGGGAGCAACGTCGGGCATAGTCAAGAGCTTCGTCGATGTCTCTTATTACCTGCTTAGGAATCGGTAAACCTAAGTGCATACAATCGTACAGAGTTGTTCCATAAAGCCGTTTCAAAATTAGAAAGCTATCTTTGGCGTACAAACACTCAGAAAATGCTGGATGAGAACCTAAACGACGGTAGACTTCTACTTCTTCTTCAAAGCCTGGTCGTCCTGGGGCATAAATTTTAACTACACACTCTGGATGATTGGGGTGATAGACTACTGCGGCATAATTTCCTTTACCAAGCAGCCGCCAAGGTTGTGGAAGATAGCTGACCTGAATGGGATTACGGGGATTGACACTTTCAATTTGTAATCTAGGCAGTAGTTGCTGATAAATGCTTTTGACCAGTTGTTTTGGGGGCAATTTGTCCATACAGGATAAGTATCTGACACCAAAGAACAAGATAAACTGGCAGCGATTGGCGATCGCCCAGTTAATGCCAGCCAAAATTCCGCCATCAGAGCCATTGCCCTCGTCACTCAAAACCTTTTCGGCAAAGACATCGGCAGCATAGGCCACCCCATAGTGCGGCAGGTTTGAGGTGAGAGAGCCACAGGCCGTCCCGATGCAGTGGGTACCATGCCCATTGCCATCTTGGGCGTCTTCCTCTGTCACAAATGATTTGCTGGTGATGGTGCGGCCAATAAAGTCGGGGTGTGCCAAGTCTAGCCTCGTATCTAGCACGGCCACACGCACCCCTGCCCCGCTATAGCAGCTACTAACGCGGGTTCGTTGCAAGCCCCAAGTGATTTCATGGGGAGATAGCAGATCTTCATTGCTCCCATCTATTGCTTCCACCGTTGCACCCGCCGAGAGTTGTTCGATTAGGTGATGCACTGCATCTCGGTAGCCCTTGAGGTACTCCAACGAAACACTGACGTGATCGCCATCCAGATTAGTTCCACCCAGATTATTCATCGGCGGAATCATGCGCTGCACCGGGTCGGGGTTAGCCATGGCATAGACTACCCGTTCTGGCTCGATGGTGAGGGGCAAATGTTGGCTGAGGCTGGCGGTGCTGAGCGATCGCACCTGATCGGTATCTAACGATATGACGGCCACCCCAAGGTCATCAAGGATGAGTGAGGTTGTCCCTGGCAACTGGGCCGGGGCGATCGCCCACCCCTCAAAATCGGCAGTGTGGGCAAAGTCGGTGACCCCTATAAAGTTGCCAATCGTCTGGATGCCTGCACTGCGTCTTCATCTAACAGCACCAAGTAGCGGCCTGTGGTTTGAGGAGCAGGAACCATGGAGGGATACTCAGTCATAACTGCATTTATTTTTGGGAGGGCAAGGGGGTTTTCCTGAGTCTACGAGCCAAACTTCAGAAAATTCGCAAATTCAAACAATCGTTACTGAAATCAGCCAAAAAGAAGTGAGTAAAGATACTCACCACAGCTTGAAATCTGCAAGGTTTAAGCTCTCAGGTAGTATAGTTTATAGTGCAATTTATGGTACAAGTTATAGTACAGATCAAGGGGTAATGGTCTGGATCGTGAGGACTTGGGGTGGTGTCGAATCGGCAGGGTAGATGAAGCGCACGCGCACGGGGCGACGCTGGCCAGGGGCGATCGCCAACTGCACCAACGGTTCCCCTGGGTCACCGCGCCGCTGGACTAAGTGGTAATACTGGGTTTGGAAGCGCCCGTCGTCATCCTGATACCGCACTTCCACCGTGCCCCGAAAGAAGGTCGAAGTCGGTAATGGATTAAAAAAGCGGAGACCCTCTTGGCTAAGGGTGTCTTCTTTGATGGGGGTTTGGAGGCGCACGATTACCTGCTGCTCGGCGTCTGTGGGGTTATGCAGCGGTAACAGGAGGTCGTATTCTACGCCGTAGTTGCCGTGGGCTTGGTAGGCGGTATCGGGGTAACGCACCGCCATCGGAGCCGATTGAACTTGCCCAGTGCCCTGTTGCCCCCGCACAAGGGTGCTCAAGCCAAACGAGGTGGCGGTACCCAGTGGGGGGATATTGAGGAATTGTTGATCGGCGGTGTCGGCTAGGGTGGCTTGCCAGCGCGACCCAATGGAGACTCCGGCCACGCGGCCATAGCGGAATTCTCCCGTCACATCGAAGGGGGTGGGTGGGCGATCGCGCGGTTCTGACAGCCGCCCTGTTTGCAGGAGCGATCGCCATTCATCGAGGGTCGGCGGACGTTCTTCCCCAGAGTCAGAGGTGGGAGCTAGCATCGCTAGACTTGCCACATACACCGTGCCATTACTGCGCAGTCGCATCAGCGTCGAACGGCCATTTAACGGCGGTTCTAACGTTGCCACGGGGATGGGGGCATTCAACAATAACACTTCTTCTCCTGGCAGAATCGTGACCACGGGGGGCAACCCTAGCCGCTGCCGTCCGCGCAAAATGTCGCTGGCCACACGGCTCCCAGGGCCTGCAAAGACATCCCCATCTGGGTTCTCTAGCAACGGGTCGAGGGGAAAGAAGGGGGCATCGGGCTGGCTGAGGTAGCTGGCGGCTTCTATCACATCGAGAGTAATGGGCACATCGCTGGGGTTATGCACCACAATGCCCAAATAGAGACTGCGGAGGTCTTCGGGGGCGATCGCCTGAAACACATGATGGGCAAATACGTCAAACCGTCCCGAAAAACCAAAATCTAAATGGGCGGCAGGGTCGGCCATGCCCTCGGGGGGGAAGGTGGAAAGCAAGATCCCCTCGCCCCCTACTTTTTCGGGGCTGTTGCTGTTGAACACCGGCACCGAGTCAAGGGAGCCTGGCAGTGGACGAACCGATTGGGGTACCAAAATTTCGGGGGGTGGGGGTGCTGTCTGGGCAAGCAGCATAGGGGCTGAAAGCGTTTGAGCGAAGGCTGTAGGAGCCAACAGCAATGCAGCAAAAAGGCCAATCATAGGGCAGGCTGAGCAACAAAAGGCACGGGGCAAAATAGATTTTCGGTCAGCAGCAAGCGCTGGAGAATCTCCCAACTATCCTGCAATATCGGGGCGCGGTTGTCTTCCGTAAGCAGGGGCACATGGATAAACAGGGCAACGGGGGCGCTGGGCAGTGGAGTGACCGCCCCCTGAAGATGCTCTAGCAACGCATGATACAGCCGATTACAGACAAAGCCTCCGGCATCATCGCTGATGTCTGTAAAAGCCAACCCTTCAGATAGCCAAGATAAATCTAAACGAGTTTGGCGTGGCTGCTCTTCCCAGACCGCCTGTCGTTCTAAATTTAGCCGATCGCGCGTTTCGGCCATCCCAAAACATACCATGGCGTCGGGTTGGAGGCGCTGAAAATGGGCGATCGCCTCCCGGGGAGCTGCCTCAAAATCTACGGGCAACTGCCGCACAAAGTCTAACTGGTTTGCCCATTCCCCCGTCACTTGGGTCTGTAGCAAGCCCAACAAATCGTCAGACGAATTGGATACATGCTCTGGTTTCCAGGTAGTAAACGAGGTCAGTAGCAAGCGGCGCATCTTTAGCAAAATCTTGGGTACACAATTTATTATCCACGGCAGAGCAACGGCAGGGCAACGGCAGAGCAACGGCAGGGCAACGGCAGGGCCATATGTGAGTAGAGAGAGCCTGAGCAAAACTACGCTGACGATCAGCGAATGACCTATTTGAAATGACCTATTTGATTAGATCGGCTCTGCCAAATTCCATCTACCTTTCTGCCTTAAAATCCTCTACAGACCTGATCATACGCCGTAAACTCAATTGTTCAAGGAGTCTATATTTTACGTCTAAAAAAGTCAAATTAGCCATCGCAGCCGCTTGAAAAAACTATTGCTAATCTACAGACATACTCATTATAATTTCTGCAGTATGCGATGCTAAGTGCGCGCTTTCCAATTCCTTTAAGATGATTAAAAAAAGTGCGATCGCCCTATCCAGTAAGATAAAGCCACCGCATTAGGATGGCGTATTATGGCTCAGGTTTTTGATTGCATCACCGATGAACTGGCAGCGTTTATCAACAACCAACAGATGTTTTTTGTGGCAACCGCTCCTCTCAGCGCCACCGGACATATTAATGTTTCCCCCAAAGGTTTAGATAGCTTCCGTGTGTTGTCGCCCCATCAAGTTGCGTACCTAGACTTAACCGGAAGTGGCAACGAAACCTCTGCCCATCTTCAAGAGAATGGGCGCATTACCTTTATGTTTTGTGCCTTTCAAAAGGCTCCGCTAATTTTGCGGCTCTATGGGCAAGGTTCAACGATCCTACCCAACTCCGCTGAATGGGTGGCGCTTTATCCCAACTTCCAACCGATACCTGGAGTCCGCCAAATCATCACGGCAACCATCGATCGGGTGCAGACCTCTTGCGGGATGGGTGTTCCGCTCTACACTCCCGAAGCGCACCGCGATGGCCTCGTGCAGTGGGCAAGTCGCAAGGGCGAAGCCGGGGTAAGAGCCTATTGGCAGCAGAAAAATATGACGAGCCTAGATGACCTTCCCACCCCCTTGAGTGCGCTGCTCGAAGACAGCTAACGGCAGTTGCTAATCGTTGGTAGGGGAGTTCTGCGCTAATGGGCAAGGGTTTTCTTCGCTTGTTGCCAGAGGGTTTCGAGTTGATTGAGGGTGTAGTCAGCGAGGGGGCGATCGGCCACTGATTCCATCATGGCGATGCGCTGCACAAAGCGTTGGTTTGTAGAATGCAAGGCGGCATCTGGGTCGAGACCATGCCAACGCCCCAGATTGACCACAGTAAAGAGTAGGTCGCCTAATTCAGATTGCTGGCGTTCTGGGGTCTCGTGGGCGATCGCCCCTCTAAATTCCGCCAGTTCTTCCTCAAACTTGTCCCACAGCCCTTCAACGGTTTCCCACTCCATGCCCCCGGCAGCGGCTTTTTTTGAGATCTTGAAGCTAGCCGTCAAGGGAGGGAGCGATCGCGCATAGCGGCTAAGACGCGGGTTTAACTGCTCAGAGCCATGCTGCTCCTTGTCTTCAGATACTTTAATCTGTTCCCAATTTTGGTGAATCTCCTCTAGGCTCTCGACTGCTACATCCCCAAACACATGGGGATGCCGCCGAATTAGTTTTTCACTAATCGTATCAGCCACCGTGGCCAGGTCAAATTGCCCCGATTCACTGGCAATTTGCGCCTGCAAAACCACCTGGAGTAAGAGATCCCCTAGCTCATCGGCGATCGCCCCTGGGTCTCCCTCCCGAATGGCATCGACCACCTCATAGGCTTCCTCAATCACATAGGGGGTCAAGGTTTGCGGTGTTTGTGCCAAATCCCAAGGGCATCCGCCATCGGGCGATCGCAACTGCGCCACCACCGCTATCAACCGTTGCAGCGACTCCAAGGCCGAAGCGGGTGCCACCTTTGGCAACTCTATCTGTGTCAACTCTATCTGTGTCAACTCTATCTGTGTCAACTCTGTATGTGCCATGGCCAGAAGGAATAATCCCTAAGAATAGGTTGTTGGGTTCAATGTACCCTAATACCTCTAAGCGATGATGCCCTGAATCACTCGTGGTATAGCTGTAGCCAGTCTGGTTGAGACATTTTCCAAATGAACGTTCAAACGTTTGAACGTTTTAAGGGTTTCTTGATGTCCTAACCAGCGTGACTATGGCTATATCTAGATTAAGTCGCAAAAAATAGGTCAAAAAAAAGGGTTAGCGGTAATGCTAACCCTTTTGCTTACTTTCCGTTACATAAACTACGCAACGATACCCAATCAAGTGCTAGATAGCTAGTCAACTAGAGTTAGGAGAAAAGTATTCAAGGAACCAGTTTCCTTAAAATTTCCCACCCTATCTAGCAAATTCTTAAGAAAACCTGGGCAATCTCTAGAGATGTCTTCCTAATTATTTAAGATAGCTAGTCTAACAACATGGCTCAGCTAATCGCTCATTATCTGGAGAAATTACCTGAAACTAGCATTGAGTATGATGGGCATTCGTACATCTGGAGGCGATGATGTACTCATCGTTAACCAACGGACAAATGAGTTTAAGGTGGCTCAAAGAGATGTTTCTAGCAACCCATAGAGGCAGCTAGCATTTCCTCTTCTTCATCTTCAGGGACATGCAAACTGGGGAAGAGGAAGTGATTCTCTTCTACATACTGTGCCCCAAATAACCCCTTCTCAGCCCAAAAATACCGATCTGTGGTGTGCTCGTTTCGCTTCACCAGCAATAATGCAGGAGGTGCGATACCCTCAGAATGAATAAATTTGCGAGCGGCAGTGACGGGCTTATCTTCTCCACACTCAATGCTGAATTGTGGAACTGCCTCTAAAATGCGACGCCCTTCCAACCGACGACGGCTCTTGCGCTTACGTCTCCTTGCCAACCTCCTAACCTCCTCTCTGTTACAACGGATGTAACTAGATGTAACTATGGTTACAAAATAGATGGACGGTCGCCATCATACCGCCTTAGGTTTTAAATTTCAACTCGTTTGAAGCATGAATTCTGCCCTTCGGAAGGTTTTCTTGCTAAAAACAGAGAAAATATTGTTCTACACCGCCGAAATCATACCCCTACAGTTGCACCGTAACTACGTGTATTTAGGGACATGTCTGAATGCAAGAAATTCATTCAGCAATTTTGAACGAGAACACCGAATTGGACAGGTAGCAGAAATCTTAGACAGAAATGATTGAGGTTGCCGTCTCAGTTGATGGTCAACCAGTAAGCGTGTAGCAGTGAAAATAAATGACCATTTGGTTGTCTATCTGGTAGAGCGTTAACACAGATCTCCACGTTAAAGAGGCGGTTGCCACAGGCCACCCACGGTCAGCACGACTGATGTTTGTTACCAGATCGTCCTTGAGTTGGGATACCCTAGAAGATATCGCTTCTGTTTTAACGGTAGGGTCTGTACTGGAATCAAAGAGAGTCTTCTCTCTGCTAGACCGTTCCAAGGCTGAACCGTTCTAAGGCTTGTGACCTATCTTTATTTTATGCCTTAATTTTTTGTTCTGCCGTTGTTGACAGATATTGATAGGTACAGATATTGATAGGTATTGATAGGTGGCGTGACTCACTGAGCTGCCCATTACTGAGATAATCTGCAAAGGATTCTGTAGTTTTTAAAAATGGTTTCCTTTTAACAATAACGTTATAATTCTTTACATAATACTGCTCTCAACCGCTAAGGTTTGCCCTAATGTTTGCCAGCCCAGAGTTTGTTGCCCTATGCCAGACCCAGGTTGCGCTGCTGACGGAAGGGTTTGGGGCGACACTCAGCATTGTTTATCTGACCGAGGAAGTCAGTGGAGAGGCGTTGACAGATCTGGTGCCCATTGCGGCTCATCCAGAAACGGTTTTGACGCGCGATCGCAACACTATTCTGTCTCTACTCGCCCTCGATTCATTCATGGAGTGGCACCATAGTGCGCCTTCCGACAGCACTTTCGCGCCCAGTGAGGCTGGGCAAGCGGGGCTACCAGCAGCTCGCGATCCCCACGAAACGGCCAACTCTGAGCCTATGGTATCGCCCCCTAATAGGGCAGAATCGGCGTTGTCTTTGGGAGCCGCTTTACCTGCGTCTCAGCGGATGATGTTGCCCTTGGTGCATGGGGAAGAGGTGCTGGGCGTATTGGTGACGGCGCGGGCTGATCGACCATGGACAGCGGCAGAGCGATCGCAGATCGAACACATTGCCGAAACCTTGGCGATCGCCTGTGTGATTGATCAGCGCGCGGCTTGGACAGACCACACCCTGCATAATCTCGAACAGCTTCAGGGGATACAGCATGAATTGTTTGATAATCTACTGCACCAATTTAGTAACCCTCTAACGGCATTACACACCTTTGGGAAGCTGCTGCTGAATCGCCTTAGCCCCACCAACCGCAGCCGTGAATTTGCCGAGAGCATTGTGCGCGAGAGTGAGCATTTGCAAGATTTGCTGGCGCAGTTTAAGCAGGTCGCGAACTTGCAGCCCATGGATGTGTTGATGGCTCAGGATGACTCTGATGCCGATACCCTCGATATTGTGCCCAAAGAACCCTTGGCGCTGCCGGATGGAACCGCGCGATCGCCCCTATTCCTGCCTGGCGCTAGCACCCTAACGGGCACAACGCTGCACCCCGTCGCCTGTGATTTAGAGGCCATGGTGACGCCCCTGCTGGCCTCTGCACGGGCGATCGCCCAAGATCGACAGATTACCCTTCAGTCCATCATTCCGCCCCATCTACCCCCCGTCATGGCCGATCCCCAGGCTCTGCGAGAAGCCCTCAACAACCTGATTGACAATGCCCTGAAGTACACGCCTAGCGGTGGCCATGTTGAAATCTTGCTGGGGTTGCGGCGCGTCAGCGACTCCTCCACAGCCCCCCAAAAATGGCAGGGGATCGCCGTCATCGACAACGGCCCTGGCATTCCCCTCGACGACCAGGAGCACCTATTTGAGCGCCACTTTCGGGGCGTACAGGCTGACTCAATCATTCCTGGTACGGGCTTGGGGTTGGCCATTACCCGCGATCTGATTCAGCAAATGCAGGGTAGCATCGATGTATATAGCCCCGCCGGTGAAAGTGGCTTGCTGCCAGACGATGACACGAGCAACCCAGGGACGGCGTTAATTGTCTGGATCCCAGAGGCGACTAGTTTTTTGGAACACGGCCAGTCGTTGTAGGCGTTACAAATCGTCTTAGGCGTTACAACAGATTCCCTCGTTGATGGCTGAGGGGCTCGCAAGGAAATAAGGGAGCCGCTGATCGGACTTTCTCCCTGCGACTTTCTCCCTGCGAAAGACGCTGCGCGAACGACTTCGCTCAGCCCTCGACCACTGAAACCTCGACCACTGAA